>Ga0315282_10006744_pt1 | contig 19083 bp, 16 predicted proteins | sample YL17G07_20_MG_FD_203693 | JGI IMG/M metagenome (GOLD analysis project Ga0315282, IMG submission 203693) | Sediment microbial communities from Yellowstone Lake, YNP, Wyoming, USA - YL17G07_20 | ecosystem: Environmental > Aquatic > Freshwater > Lake > Sediment | place: USA: Wyoming | collected... | reverse complement strand
CTACTGGAGAAAAGATCACCCCTTTGGTATCAATATAGTAAAGTTCTTCTAATTGAAGGATGGCGATTGGCTTTCTCTCTTCTATCTGTATCCATATCTTATTGGGAAAAACCTTACTCACCTTAACCTGTTCAATCCATGGATGTAACACTAATCGTTTGGCCACCTCCTTCAGTTTGAGGGTGAAAAGGTTGGGCATCCCTTCCAGCTCGGTGAGTGACAAGACAGTTTCCCGTGGAATTTTTCGATTTCCTTCCACTTCCACCTCTTTCACTCGAAAAAATGGATCCTCTAAAAGATGGACATAGACCCGATGGCCGATGAAGAAGAAAAGAGAGAGGAGCAGAAGTTGGAAGGCCACTCGAATAGCCTTTTTCAAAATTCCCTGGAATCTTTCCCCTCCTCTTTCTTCCCTCTTTTTCCGCGGTCGAAAAAATTTTTCCTCTTGTATCGTGATTGTCTCTTCCATCGATCCTTTTCCGCTATGCGCAGAGCGCTAAGCGCTTAGCGTCTTTTATTAGCCTGATCACATTTTTAAAGAAGCTCCCAATAGAATCCGCTCAACTAAATCCTCAAATGCGATTCCTGCATAACTGGCAGCCTGCGGAAGGAGACTCGTCTCCGTCATCCCCGGCATGGTGTTCACATCGATCACAAATGGATCGCCGTTCTCATCTGTCATCAAATCCACTCTGGCACAACCAGAGCAACCCAGCATTCGAAAGGCCTTGAGGCTCATTTCCTGGGCATTGAGATACTTTTCTCTTGGAACCCGAGCGGGGATAATATATTGGGTCTCCCCCTTCGTATATTTCGAATGGTAATCGTAAAAACCACTTTTGGGAACGATCTCAATGACAGGCAGGGGAATGTCTTCGAGAATACCTACAGTGATCTCCTTGCCTTTCAAAAATTCCTCCACCAATATCTCTTCGTCGTATTTTCCTGCCTCTTTGAATGCGAGGACGAGTTCTTCTTCTGTCCTGGCAATCGAGACTCCAATCGTGGAACCTTCTCTTGCTGGTTTGACCACGAGCGGCAGGGGCAAGGAAATTTTTCTAGGTGGATCTTTTCCGATTTCTTGACGTTGAAAGACCTCGAAGGGAGGGGTGGGTATTTTTTCACAAAGAAAGATCTTCTTAGCCATGATCTTATGAAGAGCTAAAGCGCTCGCCAGGACTCCTGACCCAGTGTAAGGGATCCTCATCAATTCCAGCATCCCCTGGATGGTTCCATCCTCTCCGAACCTTCCGTGGAGGGCAATAAAGGCACATTCAATCTTTTTTTTGATCAATGTTTCCACAATGTCCTGGCCTACATCGATGGGACAAACAGTATATCCCTTTTCGGCAAGGGCTTTCAGGATGGCCTTTCCAGTCTTTAGAGAAATTTCTCTCTCCCGAGAGAGACCACCCATCATCACTCCTATCTTCTTTTTCTTAAGGGATTGATCCTTCATTGACTTACCGCCAAAACTCCGCAGTCCTTATTCCGCAATCTGCATTCCCTGCCCCGCATTGCGGGGCGAAATCCGCATTATGGTTCCCCCACCACCCTTACCTCCCTTTCAAGGGAGATGGCTTTCTCTTCATAGATCTTCCTTTCCACCCATTCCATCAAATGGATCACCTCTTGGGCCGTGGCCTTACCCAGATTGATGATGAAATTGGCATGGCGGTCTGAAACCATCGCCTGTCCCATCCTAAACCCTTTCAACCCTGCTTCCTCGATCCATTTTCCTGCGGGGCCCTCTGCGGGATTTTTGAAAATGGAGCCAGCGCTGGGATAATCCAAAGGTTGAATTCTTTTTCTTATCTCCGAATAAGATCTCACATGTTCAAGAATCTCTTCTTTCCTTCCCTTTTTTAGTTGAAACCGTCCTTTGAGGATGATCCAAGTAGGTGGAATGGCCAACCTCCGATAAGAAAATTTCAACTTCTTCCGAGGCCTCTCTACCACTTCTCCTTTTTTGTTCATCAAAGTGATCGAGAGGAGGATATCCTTCAATTCCACACCCCATGCGCCAGCATTCATCGCTAGCCCACCCCCCACGGTTCCTGGAATACCGAAGAAGGGTTCGAGCCCTGTGAGATTCTTCTGAATGGAGAATTGGACCAGCCGTTGAAGGGAGAGACCAGCTTCAGCCTCAATCACATCTCCCTCCAACTGAACCTTTTTCATTCCTTGAGTCAGGCTGATCACCCATCCGCGGATCCCTTTATCCCGCACAACCAGATTCGTTCCCTTTCCCAAGATCAAAATGGGGATGTCCTTCCTCCTGGCATTCCGGACCACCTTCCTCAACTCCACCATATCCTTTGGAAAGAGGAGGCTGTCTGCAGGACCACCCACTTTGATCGAGGTGAACTTTTTCATCGGTGCATCGAAAAGAACCCTCCCTTCGATCATTCCCAACGCCCATTTTTTATAATCCCGTTCCATTATTCTATTGCGGAATGTAGATTGCGGAGTGCGGAATTAAAAATCCGAAATCCGCATTCCGAAATCCGAATTCAGAGTCGGTTCACCAACTCATCTGCCACCTGCCAGATATCTCCTGCTCCCAAGGTGATCACCAAGTCTCCTGGGGCAACGATGTGAAGGAGATGGTCGACAATCTCCTTCTTATTTGCTAAATAGGTGACATTTTTATGGCCGTTTTCCCGGAGTCCTTCAAAGAGCGATTTCGCTTCCACTCCTTCGATCCGATCCTCTCCTGCGGGGTAGATATCGGTGAGAATGAGGACGTCCGCGTCGTAAAAAGCGGTTAAAAAATCTTGAAAGAGGACTTTGGTTCGGGTATAACGATGAGGTTGGAAAACTGCCACGATCCTTCTCTTCCAACCCCTCCTTGCCGCCCTCAGTGTGGCCATGATCTCTACAGGATGATGACCATAATCGTCTACGATAAGGACCCCTTTCTTCTCCCCTTTGATCTGGAACCGTCTTTGAATTCCGCTAAAGTCACGGAGGGTCTCTTGAACAATTCGGAAAGGAATATCCAGTTCAAAGGCTGTGGCAACAGTAGCTAAAGCATTGTAAACATTATGGAGGCCTGGCATCTGAAGCTTCAGCCTGCCTATCTCCTTGTTTCGGCGGAGTACATCAAAACTTGTGGAAAGCCCCTCAAATTCGATCTCCTTCGCCTGAAAATCTGCCTGAGATGTCAATCCATAGGTGACGAATCGTTTCTTCAACCTCGGGATGAGGCTCTGGATATTGGGATGATCAAGACAGAGCACTGCCAATCCGAAAAAGGGGACCTTGTTTAAAAAACTGAGAAAGGTCTCTTTGATCTCATCGATCCCTGAATAGTAGTCGAGATGTTCTGGGTCGATATTGGTCACCACTGCAATGGTGGGCATAAGTTTCAGAAAAGAGCCATCGCTTTCGTCAGCTTCGGCCACTAAGAAATCGCCTTGGCCAAGTCTGGCATTACTTCCGAGGCTATTCAGCTTTCCTCCGATCACCACGGTTGGGTCGAGCCCCCCTGCAGCCAGGACCGTTGCAACGAGGGAGGTAGTTGTCGTCTTCCCATGGGTCCCAGCAATAGCAATCCCGACCTTCATCCGCATCAGTTCTGCGAGCATCTCTGCCCTCGGAATCACCGGAATGAGCCTTTGCTCAGCCACTTCCACCTCAGGATTCCCTTGGCGAATGGCAGAAGAGACGACCACAACATCTGCCTCCTTCAGATTCTCCTTCCGATGGCCATAGGAGATTTCGCACCCTAAAGCTTTAAGCCGTCGCGTCACTTCCGTCTCTTTGATATCCGAACCACTGACGTGGTAGCCCAGGTTAAGCAGGACTTCGGCAATCCCGCTCATGCCGATCCCACCAATGCCCACAAAATGAATATGCTGGATCTTTCCTTTTCGATACATTCTTATCCCTTGCCCCTCACCCTCCCCCTCTCCCCTCAGGAGGGGATCTTTGATCAACCTCCATGAATTAAAGCATAACAGTGATCCACGATCTCCTCTGCCGCCCTCGGTCGTCCCACCTGCCGAATTTTCTCCTCCATTCGGTTACGTTCCTCTGGATGGTCATAAAGGTGGAGAATGGTCTGGGCGAGTGATGGTCCACTCAATTCCTCGTCCCGGATCATTCGTGCTGCACCAAGTTCCACCAACTTCTGTGCATTGATCAACTGGTGGTTATGGGCTGCATAGGGATAAGGAATAAGAACGGCTGCCCTTCCACAGACTGCCAATTCAGCAACGGTGCTTGCTCCTGATCTGCAGACAACCAGATCAGAGAGTTGGTAATAAGTTGCCATATCCTCAAAAAAAGGCCTGACCAGTGCATCAAAACCTTTTTCCCGATAACCTTTCGAAACCCAATCCACATCCTCTTTCCCTGTCTGATGAACAAACCTCAGAAAGGACTTTATCTCTTGGAGTTGTTCCAGAGCCTCTATCACTGCTTCATTGATCCGATGGGCACCTGCACTCCCTCCGAAGATAAGGAGAGTAAATCGACCCTCTTCTCTCTTCTCGATTCCTTTAACATTTGTGCCTGGCTGAAAAATCTCTCTCCTGATCGGGTTCCCCGTCACAATGGTCTTCTCATCAGGAAAGTACCTCTTCGTCTCTTCGAAGGAGACAAAGATCCGTTGACTGAACCTCTTCAAGATGCGATTGGTCATCCCGGGTATGACATTCTGTTCATGGATGGCCCTCTTCATCCCTAAAAAGGAGGCGGCCATAAGAGTTGGACCGGAGGCATATCCCCCTACACCCAATACGAGTTGAGGTTGGAAGTCCTTCAAGATCGAGTAAGCCTCTGTGATGGCCATTGGAATAGACCAGATGGCTTTCACCTTTCCTAAAATGGACCTCCCTTTAAGGGGCTTGGCTTGGATTGTTCTCAGGGGAAATTTTCCTCCTGCCAATACCCTGGCTTCAATTCCCCTCTCTGTGCCAATGAATAGAACCTCGTTCCCCATTTCCCTTTCAACGAATGCCTCTGCGATCGCCATTCCTGGGAAAAGGTGACCTCCTGTACCACCCCCGGCAATCACAAACCTCATCTCCGTTCCATATGGGTCGAAAGGTGAAGAAGAATTCCCACCCCGACTAAATTTGTAACTAAGGACGTCCCTCCATAACTGATCAGGGGGAGAGCTAACCCTTTCGTGGGAAGGAGTCCCAAGACCACCCCCATATTGATGACCGCCTGTAGAGAGATCATCAGAGTGATTCCCAATGCCAAATAAGCCCCAAACCGATCCTCAAGGGAGAGCCCGATTTGGACTCCTCTCAAGGTCAGAATGAAGAAAAGGAGCACAACCATTATCACTCCGACCAATCCCAACTCCTCCCCAATGATAGAAAAGATGAAATCTGTATGGGGAGCAGGAAGAAAGAAGAGTTTCTGTCTTCCCTCCCCCAGTCCTAATCCGAAGAGGCCTCCTGAACCAAAAGAGAGGAAGGACTGAATGATCTGAAAACTGGTGCCAGTAGGATCCTCCCAAGGTCGGATGAAACTCATCAGCCTTTTATATCGGTACCCTGCATTCATAAAGAAATAATAGGCAGCCGGAGCGATGAGCAAAAAAGCACCGACAACGTAAATCAACCTGGCACCACTGACGAAGAGAAGGAGAAAGACCATCACGGTCAAAAAGAAGGCTGCCCCAAAATCGGGCTCCTTCGCCACGAGGGCAATGACAATACCGGAGAGGAGGATGGTGGGAAGAAACCCAAAAGAGAAGCTCCGAATCTTCTCCTCTTTTTTGGTCAAAAAGTAGGCTAAAAAGATGATCAAACCCAACTTGGCGAATTCTGAGGGTTGGAAGGAAAAGGATTGGATCTTCAACCAACGCATCGATCCGCCTGCCCGATGCCCAATACCCGGGATCAATACGGCAATCAAGAAAAGGATGGAAAGGATGAGGATGGGATAAGCAAATCGTTTCAAAACCTCGTAAGGAAAAAACATCATGAGGATCATCAGGACGAAACCGATCCCTGCATAAAGGGCTTGTCTCTTTAAAAAATAGTAGGGATCCTGGAAACGGTCTCCGGCCAGGATCGCACTGGTGCTGTAGACCATGACAATCCCGATCCCCACTAAGGCGAGGGCCACAATCAATAGAATATAGTCAAACCGTCTTTTCTTCATAGGATGAGCAATCAGCTATCTTGCCTGCCAGCAGGCAGGTGCCTACTGCCTACTGCCTTCTGCCTTCTGCCTACTGCCTTCTGCCTACTGCCTTCTGCCTACTGCCTTCTGCCTTCATAGGTGCTTCACTGCTTCTTTAAAAACCTTTCCTCTCTCCTTATAATCTTTGAACATATCAAAACTCGAACAGGCCGGGGAAAGGAGGACCACTTCTCCCCTCTTTGCCGCTTGATAAGCAAATGTGACGGCTTCTTCCAGGTTTCTTGCCATCACCATATCCGTCAATCCTCCAAGTTCCCGGCCCATTCGTTCTTTAGCCTCTCCAATGAGGATCAGCCGCTTGACTCGACTCTGAATCAATTCTCCGAGAGGGGTCAAATCCCCTTTCTTATCCTTCCCTCCTGCGATCAAGATGATGGGTTCTGAAAAACTCTGAAGAGACTTGACCACTGAACCCACATTGGTTCCTTTTGAGTCATTGTAGAAACGGATCCCTTCGATCTCCCGCACAAATTCAAGACGATGTTCAAGACCCTCAAAACGTCCGAGGACGGCCTCGATCGCTTTTTTCGAACAACCGAATATTCTGGCGGTGGTGAGGGCAGCCATCATATTCTCCACATTATGGATGCCCTTTAAAGGAGTTTTGACTAAGGAATAATCTTCCTCTTTCTTTCCAAGCCTGAGGAGAATGTTTTGATCACTGGAAAAGGCGCCCTCCTCGAGTCTCTCTTCCAGGCTAAAAAAAACCTTCTTCGCCTTCACCTTTGCTCCATATTTCATCACGATGGGATCATCTCTGTTGAGGACAGCCACATCCCCAGAATTCTGATTTGTAAAGATCCTGACCTTTGCCTCAATATAGTCTTCATATCGAGGGTAACGATCCAGATGATTCTCGGTAATGTTCAGGAGAACGGAAAATCGGGGTCGAAAGTCTTCAATCGCCTCCAATTGAAAACTGGAGATCTCAACCACCAATACCTCCCACCGATTTCCCCCATCTGCAAAAAGGATTAACGGGTCTCCTACGTTACCTCCCACTCCCACCCTCTTCCCTTCTTCCTTCAGCATCTCACCAATCAGCAGCGTTGTCGTTGTCTTTCCATTCGTTCCCGTCACCGCGATGATGGGGATGTGAATGAAGTGGTAAGCCAGTTCGATCTCACTGATCACCCGAATCCCTTTCTTCAATGCCTTTTGAATCGGTTCAATGCTCAGGTCAACCCCTGGACTCACCACAATGAGATCCGGTTTGAGAAAAGTCTCTGTTCGATGGCCACCCCATTCCATTGGGATGTCCATCCCCTCCAACTCTTGGATCGCTTCCTTCATCTCCTCCTTCGGTCTCATCTCTGTCGTGCTCACGATTGAACCTTTGGTTTTAAGAAATTTTACGGTTGCCAATCCGGTTCGAGCCAGCCCGACGACTAAAACCTTTCTTCCGTTAAGATCCATTGCTTTTGCCATATATCTTGTAACTCAAGGCTTCAGCCTTGATCCTAACTCAACCCTAAAGGGTTGAGTTACAGAACTTTTCCCCAAGGAGCTATTACCTCAACTTCAGTGTGCTCATCGCAACCAATCCAAGAATGATGCCGATGATCCAGAATCGGACAATGATCTTCGGTTCGGCCCAACCTTTCAATTCAAAATGGTGATGAATGGGTGCCATTCGGAAGACCCTTTTTTTACGCAACTGATAAGAGATCACCTGGATGATGACCGATAAGACCTCCATCACAAAGATCCCGCCTACGATCACCAGAAGGATTTCCTGTTTGGTGATCACAGCGATCGTTCCTAATGCCGCCCCCAAGGCCAGAGAACCAACATCGCCCATAAAGATCTGAGCCGGATAGGTATTGAACCAAAGGAAGCCAAGACCCGAACCGACCATGGCCCCACATAAAACCGTTAATTCTCCACTGCCTTTGACGAAGGGGATTTGAAGATAGCTGGCGAATCGGTAATTTCCTGCAAGATAGCAGAAAAGCATAAAGGTCCCGCTGGCAATGAGTACGGGCCCGATGGCCAATCCATCCAACCCATCGGTCAGATTGACGGCGTTGGCAGAACCAACAATCACAAGCATGGCAAAGAGGACATATCCCCCATCTCCCAGATCCGGCATCACCTTTTTAAAGAAAGGAAAGATCAACCTGGAATCGTGATCGAATGTGTAAAAAAGGACCAGGCTGGTGACCAGACCCATCGCTACTTGGATGGGGAATTTGTATCGAGCTTTAATGCCGATTCCCTTCTTATCCAGGACCTTTTTATAGTCATCCAAAAACCCAAGGATCCCAAATCCCAATGTGGTCAACAAAACAACCCAGATATATCGATTGGTCAGGTCAGACCAGAAGAGCGTCGGGATGAGGAGTGCGGCGAGGATCATGCTTCCTCCCATCGTTGGGGTTCCATTCTTAATCATGTGCCGGGAGGGAACATCTTCCCTCACCACCTGTTGAATCTGAAAGGCCTTCAACTTTTCAATGAGCCAAGGCCCGACGAGAAAACTGATGAGAAGAGCGGTCAAAATCGCATAGATCGTCCTGAAGGTGATATACCGAAAGACATTGAAAAAGGAGTAAATCGTATGAAGAGGATAGAGGAGATGGTAGAGCATCCCGTTAAGCCCTCCTCTCGATCAAACCCTCGACGATCTTCTCCATCGCCATCCTCCTTGAACCCTTGATTAAAATCCAATCTCCTTCTTGAATCATCTCTTTTAAAATGGAGATGGCCTCTGAATGGCTCTCTACGACTCTTGCACTCTTCGGTTCGAATCCATGACGAATTGCCGATTCCACAACGAGAGGTGCCTTCTCCCCCATAGTGAGAAGGAGATCAATCGAAAGTTCTTTGACCTTCTCTCCTATTTGTTGATGGGCTTCCTCTGTAAAATCTCCTAATTCCAGCATATCGCCCAGCACGGCAATGGCCCTACCCTTTCCCTTCATCTCTGCCAGCGTCTCCAATGCCAGTTCCATCGATCTGGGATTGGCATTGTAGGTATCATTGATCAGGGTCTTTCCGCCTTCGAGGTGGATGACTTCCATCCTCATGGGAAAGGGTTGAAAACGCTCAAGCGCCTCTCTGACCTTCTTCACTTCGATCCCAAAGAGACTTGCTACGGCAACGGCCGATAGGGCATTGGGAACGAAATGCCTTCCCAATAAAGGAAGGTTGACCTCCATCTCCTCCCCTTCCAAAATCAGGTTAAAAGAGGTTCCCTCCGCCCCTCTGAGCCGAATCTCCTTGGCCATCACATCCGCAGATTTCTCCACCCCAAAGGTGATCTTTTGGCCGGAAAACTCACTGCCCAGATCGATCACATAGGGATCATTTTGATTCACTAAAATCGTTCCGTCCCTTCTCATCCTCCGAAAGAGCTCTCCTTTCTCCTCCTTCACTCTCTCCAAGCTCCCCATGCCTTCGAGATGAACCTTTTGGATATTGGTGATCAATCCCACATCGGGTTCTGCAATCTCGGTCAGCTTTCGGATCTCACCCGGCACACTCATCCCCATCTCGAGAATCACCACCCTCTCCTTCTCTGTGAGGTTCAGAAGGGTGAGGGGGAGTCCGATGAGGTTGTTCAAATTTTCCCTCGTTTTGAGAATAGGAAAGGTGGTCTCAAGGCAGGCAGAGATCATCTCCTTCGTGGTCGTTTTCCCGTTGCTTCCGGTCAATGCCACCACAGGGGTGCGATATCTTCGTCTCCTATCACGGGCGAGGTCTCCTAAGGCCCTCAGGGTGTCCTTCACAGTGATCACTGCTTTGGGTCGATAACCATTCCACCGAATATCTCCAGCCTTATCCTCCTCGATCAACACACCCCCTGCCTTTTTCTCCAGAGCCTCTAAGGCAAAGTGGTGTCCATCGAAGTGAGGGCCTTTCAGGGCGATGAAAAGTTTTCCTTCACCTACCGTTCTTGAATCCGTGGAGATCCCCTCAAAGAAGGCTTTCTTCTCCCCTTGAAGAAGTTTTCCTCCTGTGGCCCTCAAAACCTCTTCGATGTCAATGCTCACTCTTCCTCCAGGGCTCTCTTAGCCTCGATATGATCATCGAAAGGAAATTTCTTCTTTCCGATGATCTGATAATCCTCATGGCCCTTGCCGGCGATAAGAACAGTGTCTAAAGGTTGGGCCAGCCGGATCGCCATCCGAATGGCTTCCCTCCGATCCTGAACCTTCAAATATCCCTTCTTTGTTCTCCATGACCCGATTTCGTCTCGATGCCACTCTCCTAAAGAAAGGGATTTGAACCCTATCTCCACCTCATTCATGATAGATAAAGGGTCTTCTGTCCTTGGATTATCTGAAGTGAGAATGCTGAGATCGCTATAACTTCCTGCCACTTTGCCCATCAAAGGCCGCTTCGTCCGATCCCGATCTCCACCGCAACCGAAGACAGTGATTATTTTCCCATTCCCCCGAGGTGAACTCCTCAAGATATTCTTCAATCCCAACAGGACACGCTCCAAGGCATCGTGGGTGTGAGCATAGTCCACAATGACATCAATCTCTCTTCGATTTCCTATCTTCTCAAATCTTCCTGAAACCCCTTCTAATGATTCAACTCCATTTTTAACAGTCTCCACAGGGATATCCATGGCTATCCCTGTGGCCACAGCGGCCAAGATATTGTGAACGTTGAATTCACCGATCAATTTTGAATGAATCGAGAATCTACCTTTCGGAGTATTGATCTGGCAAGAAAGACCTTCAAAGGTAGACATCACCTGATCCGCAGAAATATCACAGGAAGGGCTGAGTCCGTAACGGATCACAGGAAGGTTGATCCCTTCAACAATCTCCTCCCCTTTGGGGTCATCATGGTTCGTCACTGCAAACCGTCTGGTCTTAAGGCTCTTCATCAAGGATTCCGAGAAGAGCTTCTTTTTACTCTCAAAGTAATGGCTCAAAGTCTTATGATAATCGAGATGCTCTGCCGTGAAATTCGTGAAGACCACTCCATCAAATTGGCATCCAAAAACCCGGCCGAGGTCGAGCCCGTGGGAGGAGACTTCCATGATCACATGAGAGGTCCCCTCCCTGAGCATTTCCCACAAGATTCTTTGGAGATCTAAGGATTCCGGAGTCGTGTTGGATGTTGGAGTTGTTTTTTGACCGAATCGATAATTAATCGTCCCAATGACGCCTACAGCATATCCTGCCTTTTTGAAGATCGATTCTAAGAGATAGGTGGTTGTCGTCTTCCCATTGGTTCCGGTGATGCCGATGAGTCTGATCTTGGACGATGGATTCCCATAGAAGTTTGAAGAAATTTTTGCAAGAGCCTGGCGGCTATTAGGAACGAAGATCATGGTTCTGTTGGAGATCTCTCGCCCTTCCTCCAAAAGAACGGCTTCTGCACCCCTCTGGATCGCCTCTCCAATAAATTGGTGGCCATCCACCTCCATTCCTCGAATGGCCACAAATAGAAAACCCTTTTTTACCTGATTGGAATGGTAAGCAATCCCCTCGATCTCTTTTAGAGTCTCTCCAGTGATCTTTCTAATTTCAACTCCTTCCAATAATTTCCTCAGTTCCATATTCTAAACGCTATGCGCTATGCTCTATGCCCTATGCGGTTTTCTAATTACGACGGGGACTGAAATTTTAAATAACAGATGTCCCCTTTCTCAACCACTGCCCCGGCCTTGGGGGCCTGTTCCACTACTTTTCCATTCCCCGAAACCTTAATAATCAGTCCTTTCCCCTCGATACGACTTAATGCATTACGCATCGACAGTCCAGTGAGGTCCGGCATCACGACTCTTTCCACCCCTTTCCCTACCTTCACTTCCTCCGTCAAAGTTTCAGCCCCTGATATCTCTTGATGAGGAGTAGAATCGGGTTCCTTCTTCACAATCAGGGTTCCTCTTGGAAGTACATTGAGGTAGGGAAGGACCTTTTCCATGATTGCTTGAAATACAGGAGCGGCCACGATCCCCCCATAGGATGATCCTCGAGGTTCATCGATCACGACTAAGAGGACAATCTTGGAATCCTCTGCGGGTGCAAATCCCATAAATCCGCTGGTGTAACGGCCTTCGGAGTAACCGCCCAACAGAGGTTCTACTTTCTGTGCTGTTCCTGTTTTTCCCGCTACCTCATAGCCTGTAGGGACTGCCCCTTCTCCTGTCCCTCCTTTCTCTGTGGTCGTCTTGAGCAATGCGGTCACCTTCTTGGCTGTTTCCTCTGAAATCACTCTTCTGACCACCTCGGGTTGAAAGGATTGGCTGACCTCACCCTTCTCATTGGTAATCTTCTCCACCACATAAGGCTTCATCAGGAAGCCGCCATTGGCAATGGCTGATAGGGCAGCGACCAACTGAATTCCTGTGACGGAGATCCCTTGGCCAAAAGAGATCGTGTCTAAGGCAACAGGAGCCCAATATCTCGGATGGTGAACAATGCCCTTCCCTTCTCCTGGAAGGTCGACCCGTGTCTTCTCTCCAAATCCGAAAGCGCAAATGTATCGGTAGAAACGCTCCTTCCCCATCTTCTCGCCCACCTTCGATGCCCCAATGTTACTGGAAAATTTGATGATCTGCTGAAAGGTAAGCCACCCATACTTGGAGTGGTCGTGGATCGTTCGGTCATAAACGGCATAGGATCCATTTTCGCAAAAAAAAGAATCGGATGGTCCCACCACCTTCTCCTCCAAGGCGGCCGCTGCGAGAAAGGTCTTAAAAAGGGAACCCGGCTCAAAAATATCAGAGATAGCTCGATTTCTCCAAAGCTTAGATGGATATTGAATAAATTGGTTTGGATTGAAAGAGGGGTAAGACGCCATGGCCAGGATCTTTCCGGTCAGAGGATCCATGGCGACCACCGTACCTCCCTTCGCTCTCCATTTCTGGACTGATCGACTGAGCTCTATCTCAGCCACATGTTGGATGTGTTTATCCAAAGTAAGAAAAATATTCTTGTGGTGATCCTCTTTTTCGAAACGAGGTTCACCCATCACAATCTCCCGACCCAAGGCATCTCTCCCCGTCGTCCATACATTGTTCTTTCCGTTGAGGGAGACATCATACTGGAATTCCACTCCCTCCAGACCTTTGGAATCGAGACCGACGAAACCAATGAGATGGGCGGCCAGTTGGGAATTGGGATAGAACCGTCGGTTCTCTTTTAAGAAACAGATTCCAGGAAGCTGAAGGGCTTTGATCTCCGAAGCCTCCCTCGGAGAAATTTTTCTTTGAATCCATTCGAAAGATCGACGGCTCTTTAATCTCTGTCGCAATTCCTCCCGATCCATCTTGAGGATGGAGGCAAAATCGTTGGCTGTCCTTTTCACATCCACCACTTTTCGAGGGTCGGCATAAACGGAATCGACCTCGATGCTGACCGCCAGTTCATTCTCCTTCCGATCGTAAATCGTTCCCCGCTTCGGAACCAATGGAATCTGAATCTGATGCTGCTGAGCAGCCATTTGATAGAGCTCTTCCTTTTTCAGCACCTGAAGCTGAAACATCCTCCCTACAATGAATACGAAAGAAAAGAAGAGAAGACTCGAGATGAAGATGATCCTGACTTTGAACCAATTGATAGATTTCCGTTTCATCGGATCACGATCACCTGATCAGGTTTGGGTTTGGTCATTCTCAGCTCCTCCACTGCAAATTTTTCAATCCGAGTGTAGGACTTGAGTGTGGCAATCTCCAACCGCAATCTCTTGTTTAACTCGGCCAATGCCCGCTCTTCCTTCAGGGCGTTTGAGATCTCGTATCCTAACTGGATCACCTGAATTCTCGACCAAACATAGAACAAGGAACCACCGATTAAAAAAAGCAGAAGGACGAGGAAAAGGAGGATTCGATTTGCACTTCTGCTCATGGTCTTTGCCATCTGAAATCCTTATACCCTCTCTGCACACCTCAGTTTGGCACTGCGGGATCTCGGGTTTTTCCTCTGTTCTTCCTCAGAAGGGTTGATGGGCTTCTTCGTAAGGACGCGCATCACCGCTTCCGGGCTTAGCCCATCGGTCCCTCCTTTCTCCAATTTTCGGAAAGTCTCTTTGACCATCCGATCTTCAAGGGAGTGAAAGGAGATAACGCACATGCGCCCTCCTTTTTTTAAAAGTGTCCATCCGGTTTCCAATATCTTTCTTAAATTTTCTAATTCATCATTGACCTTGATACGGAAAGCCTGAAAAGTTTTAGTAGCAGGGTCAATCTTTCGGGAATGGAATCTTCTGGGAATTGTCTGATAAACGATCTTTCCTAATGCTTGGGTCGTCTCGATGGGACCCCGATCTCTCTCTTGAGCGATAGCCTTTGCAATCCGCTTAGCCCACCTCTCGTTTCCATATTTAAAGAGAATATCTTCCAGTTCCTCCGGAGAAAGATGGTTGACCAGGTAAGCTGCTGTACGGTCCATCCGCTGATCCATTCTCATATCTAATGGTCCTCCTCTTCGAAAACTAAATCCTCTCTCCTCCCTCTCCAATTGGAAGGAGGAGAGACCCAAATCGAGCAATATCCCATCAACCTCTTCAATCTTCAATGTCTTTAATAATTGAGGGAGGTGAATAAAATTTTCGCGAAATATCTTTACCCGTTCACCGAATGGTATTAATGCCTTTCTCGCTTCAGAGACGGCTTCTTCATCCCAATCCAACCCGATGACCATTCCATCGGGTGCAGTCCGCTTCAAAATCTCCATGGCATGTCCGCCACCGCCCAAGGTGGCATCGACATAAGTTCGACCAGATTCACATCTCAAAAGCATCACTACCTCTTCAACCAAAACAGGAATATGTCCAAATTCCATAGATCTCTATCTTTCTTTCTAAAAACCGAAAGTGGTCAGGGTTTCGGTGACCCGATCAAAACTCTCCTGAGACTTTCGAAACTCCTCCTCCCAGCGTTCCTTGTTCCATATCTCAATCTTCTTTCCCCCACCTACCAATACAACGTCCTTCTGAAGATTGGCATAATCCCTTAATGACTGGGGAATGAGAAGCCTTCCCTGTCTATCGATCGTACAATCAATGCCGCTTGAATAAAAAAACCTGAAAAATACTCTGGCATCCTTGCTCAGCGTAGGAAGGTCCTTTACCTTTTCCTCCATCAAAGACCATTCTTGAAAAGGGAAGGCAACCAGACAATGGTCGTAGTTGGTGATAACTAAACGATCGTCATACTGTTTAATTAGGATATCTCTGAATTTCGAAGGAATGCTGATTCGGCCTTTGGAGTCTATGGTATACTCATACCTACCCCTGAACATCGTTTCATCTCCCTCTGCGGCTAACAATACCACCTTTTCCCACTTTTTTCCACTTAGGCATAACAGATATACTGAAAATTCCATTTTGTCAAGTAAAATTTTATAGTAAAATTTTATACTTAATTCAATTTTTCCCTTGGGTTATCCTGAGCCCAATATCTATTAAAAGAACACCTCCCTTACACTATATTTAGTTGGGGGTGAGATACCGTTAACTGGAACCGTTCAATCCCGAGGCTCCGTGTCCCTTCATGTTCACTCCCAACTTTAGCCTGTGGAGTAGTTAAACATACTCCACAGGGCAGGCCCTCCCCCATCCAAAGGGGGAGGGTAAAGTCTTATCTATTCAATTTGACAAGCCCTCTCATCCTGTCTAAAATGTACTTTGAGATGGCAACAGAAGCCTTAAAAAAGAGAGTTGAAAAACTCCAGGAGGAGATCGAATATCACAACTACCGTTACTATGTCCTTGATCAGCCAGAAATCCCTGATGCTCAGTACGACCGCCTGATGAGGGAACTGGAAAAGATCGAAGAGGAATACCCCGAACTAAGGTCCCCAAATTCTCCTACACAGCGGGTGGGTGCACCTCCATTAGAAGAATTCGAAATCGTCAGGCACTCCATCCCCATGCTCAGCCTCGCCAATGCCTTCGATGAATCGGAGGCGAGGGATTTTTATAAACGAGTAAAAAAAATTTTAGGATCTTCTTCAGACATTTCCTATGTGGCAGAACCCAAACTTGATGGTCTTGCCGTTGAACTCGTTTACGAAAGGGGACACTTTGTAGTGGGTTCTACCCGTGGGGACGGAGTCAACGGCGAAAACATCACCCAAAATCTCCGCACCATCAAGACGATTCCCCTTCAACTGATTCGAAAGGAAATCCCGGTCCCTGAACGATTGGAAGTTCGGGGGGAAGTGATCATACAACTCGATAAGTTCAAAGCCCTCAACCGGAAAAGAGAAGAGATGGGTGAGCCACATTTTGCCAATCCAAGAAATGCAGCCGCTGGTTCGGTTCGACAACTCGACTCGAAGATCACCTCCGAACGCCCCCTCGAAATCTACTGCTATGGCTTGGGGGAGATCAGGGGTGGGACATTTAAAACCCACTGGGAAATTTTGCAGACCTTTCCAAAATGGGGCCTGAGGACCAACCCCCATATTCAGAAATGCCAAAACATCGACGAAGTACTCGAATATTATCATGGTATGAATGAGAAAAGAGAGAAACTTCCTTATGAGATTGATGGGATCGTGATTAAGGTCGATCGTCTCGATCTCCAGACGAGGCTGGGTGAAATCTCTCGAAGCCCCCGTTGGGCATTGGCTTTCAAATTTCAACCCAAGCAGGAAACAACAAAGATTTTAGGCATCGTTGTCCAGGTGGGAAGGACCGGAGCCCTTACACCGGTGGCTGTGATGGAGCCTGTTCAAGTAGGAGGGGTGGAGGTCAGTCGGGCCACGCTTCACAATCAGGATGAGATCGATAGGAAGGATGTGAGAATTGGCGATACCGTGATCATCCAGAGGGCAGGAGATGTCATCCCCGAAGTGGTTCAGGTGATCACTTCAAAACGGACCGGGTCGGAGAAGAAGTTTAAGATGCCATCGAAATGTCCTGTGTGCGGAGCCGATGTGGTTCGAGAGGAAGCGATCCACCGATGCATCGGTCTTGATTGCTCTGCCCAATTGAAAGGACGCATTAAGCACTTTGCCTCCAAACGGGCAATGGATATTGAAGGCCTTGGCGTGAAATTGATCGATCAGTTGGTTGAAAAGGGTTTGGTTAAGGATGTGGCCGACATTTACTATATTGCAAAAGAGCAACTCATCGCTTTAGAGCGGATGGCAGAGAAATCGGCTCAAAACATCATCGACGCCATTGAGGCAAGCAAAGAGAAACCGTTAGCAAAATTCCTCTACGCTCTGGGGATCCGTCACGTGGGTGAAACTACTGCAGAAGACCTGGCTCGTCATTTCTCAAGATTAGACGATTTCTTCCACCTTTCGGAAGAGGACCTCATGGAGGTAGAAGGCATAGGCCCTGAAGTGGCAGCCAGTGTCCATCAATTCTTCAGGGATAAGAAGAACAGGGAGTCCATCGATCGATTGAAAAAGGCTGGAGTGAAGGTGATCGAACCTAAAGCGAAGGAAAGGGGGAAACTGGCAGGTAAAGTTTTTATCTTCACCGGAGCCCTTCAGACTTTTGGAAGGGACGAAGCTCGAAATATCGTCGAATCCATGGGAGGAACGACCGCCTCCAGCGTCTCCAAAAAAGTAGACTTTGTGGTCATTGGTGAAGATCCAGGCTCCAAATTGGATAAGGCCAAAGAATTGGGAATCAAGATACTCACCGAAGCAGAATTCAAAAAGATGATTAGTTAGATCGAAGTTCGAAGATACAATATAATCTTGTTGATAGTAATATTTTCTTGGAAAAGAAGTCCGGGGTCAGACTTGATTATTGACTTTAAGAGGAGTGGAGGAACCCTAACAATTCCAGCGGGTAGCTGATAACCGCTGCTGATTTAAGTCGTGAGGCCCTTAAATGAATGCCGGGGGGCTTGAGGCATTTGGGCAGTCCACCTGTCCTTTGCACAATTATTCTGCTAACCGATAGTACGTGTGTATGCCGATAGAGTATATAAATAGAAAATCTCAAACCTTTTACCTTCATCGAAGCAATACGAAAACTGGTGAGCCTAAATATTTCTTCTCTCTCAAGAGCGATGGAACGCTAACCGATAGAATACCTGATGGATACGAAATATATGAGAACCCTAATGGTCAAGTGTTCCTACGAAAGGCGCAGCCTAAGATTATTACTGACCTTGAGATTGCTGTTGTAAAAAAAGGCATGAGGCAGTATTCCAATATGAAATACTACATCATTGATACCAAGAAGAACGCCATTATTGTTTACCTGGCAGATCAGGATATTGATGCTATAAAGGAGATTTTACCTGCTCCATTCATTAGCAAATTTGAGAACTGGGAGAAAGCGTTGGATAACATTTTGAGCTATTCACCCATGCTAAGGTTTGTATTGATAGATAAAGCCAAGAGAAAGTTCATCGCTGAAAGATACTGTTTTTTAGGCTCTATGGATGACTGGATCAATATAGGTGGCCCGGACAGATTGGAGAATCTTACAAAGAGGTTTCTGAAACATTTAGGAGAAGAATCTTTTTTTGAACTATTCTAAGGAAAGGGTCTAAACCAGCCAACCGGTTAAAGCGGCTGCTGATCTCAGGCATTCGAACATAAGACAAGACTGATTCCAAAGGTATTGATTTTTTGAACAAAATTTGAGATCATGAAATTAATATGAAAGCAACCGTCAAAAAGATAGCAGAGCGGGTCAAGGCACTCCCTGAAAGGGAGTTGGACGAGTTCCTTTCTTGGCTCGCGGAATACGAAATGGGACATTCGGATGAATGGGACAAGGAGATCGAGCGGGATTCCCAGAATGGGGAACCTCTGAGTTCTGTGTTGAAGCGAGTCCGTGGGGATTAGCCTCGTGCAGATAGATAGGGGGACGTCCATAAAATTATAAGTTGACATGGCGGTCAGGGTTTGATAAAGTGTTTTCATGCCGCGGAAAGCAAGGATCGATTATCCTGGTAGAGTCCACCACCTCATCGTCCGAGGAATCGAACGGAAGCGGATCTTCCAGGACGATCGGGATCGAAACGCCTTT
>Ga0315282_10006743_pt1 | contig 19085 bp, 17 predicted proteins | sample YL17G07_20_MG_FD_203693 | JGI IMG/M metagenome (GOLD analysis project Ga0315282, IMG submission 203693) | Sediment microbial communities from Yellowstone Lake, YNP, Wyoming, USA - YL17G07_20 | ecosystem: Environmental > Aquatic > Freshwater > Lake > Sediment | place: USA: Wyoming | collected... | reverse complement strand
AAAGGATATATAATACAGTCAGGCCACATCAAGCGCTGGGTTACCTAACACCATTTCAATTTCTAGAGCAGTGGAAGCAAAAACAAAGAAGGGAGGTCATGTGTCACTAATGTACTGGACGAGTACACCTTGTTGACTTTGCGGCTATCAAGAGTTTATTATACAGGGCGACTATGTCTAGAAAGGGGACAAATAATGGCAAGAGAGATCGTTGTGAGCCCGATGCCGGGGCTAATAAAAAGCGTTAATGTCGCTGTGGATGACAAAGTCAATGAAGGCGACACTTTGTGCATACTGGAAGCTATGAAGATGGAGAATCCCATAATGGCTCCGGCAAGTGGCAAAATCAGCGAGGTAAATGTCTCCAGTGGTAAATCCGTCAAGGGTGGGGACATGTTGGTCGTAATAGAGACTTAAGGCATGGTATGAGATGGGGAAATAGATATGGAGTGGGGTCTGGAAGAACTTCATAAGTTTAGCCGGAAGGTACTTCGGATGGGGCAAAGCCAGAATAGACAGGCAACACAGGTGTGGTCACTTGGCTGTCCGGGAGAGGATAGATAGGTTGCTCACCCCGGCAACTTTCTAATCAAGTAGCTCGTTAAGGCCGGTGAAGCTATCGGTCTGACGCCGAAGCTGGTAATCAAGCGCTCCTATAGTCACCTCGGCTGTAGAAAATACAGTTGCTTGGGCAAGGTGACCGCCTGAGCAGATATCCTGTCCTGACAATTGAATGTGTATGTGGATGATGGGCATGTCATCCTTCAGGGCTATTGAGCCCTGAGCACAGACAATTTCTAACGGACCGTGATAATCTACTCTGTCATATTTTCCCGGAAGTGCTTTTAGGAAGTTGAGCCGGGCATTTTCCACCGAGCCGATGATGCCGATGACTACACCCGATAAAATTTCACGCTCATGGCAATAACGTGCTATTCCGTTAAGTAATTCTTGTCCCGGTTTGACCCTGAATACATGTATCTTCTTGAACAACAGGTTACCTCCTCTTTTTAGTGTTTCTTCACTTTCTTAGTTTATCATAGCCTTAGCCTGGTCTTCCTGACATTCTGAATTTTGCTGACATTCTGTAGCGCTTGATTATGGTGAGGTCTTGGTCAGGTGGCTAGGCAGGTTAAAGTTGTTTAGGCCGTGTGCTATACTTATCGAGTATAAAGAACAGTGTAGAAGAAGTGAGGTAGTGATGGGTCTCAGACTCTATGAAGAACCGAAGCTTAATAAACCCGTTTTAATAGCTTGTTGGCCAGGAATTGGGAACATCGGAATTATAGCAGTCGACATTCTAAGAAGGACGGTGGGTGCAGAGGAGCTGGGTGAGATAGAACCGTGGGACTTTTTCTACCCGCGAAGGGTTTTAATCAGAGGCGGGGAATTGAAAGATTTAGAGTTTCCGAGTAACAAATTTTATTTTAAGAGAACTGAGAGAAAAGATTTATTGTTCTTTATTGGAGAGGAACAGCCTACCGATGGAGCGGGGGCTTATGCTGAAGGAACAAAAGCTTACAGGATGGCTAATCTTGTCTTAGATATGGCACTGAAGTTCGGATGCCGTAAAGTTTATACTTCTGGAGCAGCTGTTGCTCCCATTCATCACACCGCCAGGTCGAGAGTCTGGGTCGTGCCCAATAGGGAGGACTTAATTGACGAGGTAAAAAGCTACGAGAATACAGTTTTAATGTCAGACATAGAAGGCAGGGGTGGGCAAGGTAACATTACTGGATTGAATGGGTTGCTGCTAGGCGTTGCCAAAAAGAGAGGCTTTGAGGCTGTCTGCATAATGGGTGAGATACCGATTTACATTCATGGTTTTCCTATTCCATATCCCAAGGGGTCGAAGGCAGTACTTGAAGTGTTGAGCACTGCGTTAGGAATTGAGGTTCCGATGGATGAAATTAACGTTCTCGTCCAGCAAAGCGAGAGCGAGATTGAGAGCGTATATGGAAGGCTTCCTTCAGAGATAAAAGAACAACTGGATAAATTGAAATATGTGACTTATGCCAAGCCTAATGAGCCAGGACCTATAACGGAAGAGGATAAGAAGAGAATCCTGCAAGAAATCGACAAATTGTTTAAAAAAGAACCTGGGGGTGACTAATTTTGGGCGAAGGGCAGCCATTTAAATTATTTTTTAAACCCGAGTTAGAGAGTTCGCCCTTGGTGGTAGCCTGGAATCAAGATGCCGGAAGAGTGGGGCCAAAGGTTGCTGATTATCTAAACAATGAGCTGGCGAGCAGGGAGTTCGCCGAGATTACCCCCGAGAGCTTTTTCGCTTTGAGCGGAGTCTCAGTAGAAGATGATATAGCCCAGTTTCCAGAAAGTAAGTTCTACTGCTGTCGGGGGAAAAGCCTAGTGATTTTTAGGAGCGACGTACCCAGGTATGAGTGGTACGAGTTCCTGAGCTTGGTCTTAGACATAGCTGAGAAATATTGTAAGGTTAAGGAAATATACACTGTTGGTGGCATGGTTTCTCCAGGTGCTCATACTACACCACGAATGTTGTTGTCAGTAACCAATTCAACAGAGATGAAGCCGATGCTAAGGCAGTATGACCTTATAAGCGATATGGATTATGAAACTCAGGATGGGCAAAGACCGACCTTCAGTTCCTTTCTCCTTTGGGCTGCTAAGAGGAGAAATATTGCTGGGATAAGTCTGTGGGTGCCAGTGCCTTTCTATTTGTTGGCAGTCGAAGACCCGTGGGCCTGCAAGAAAGTTATGGAGTTTTTCGACAGGCGATTCGATTTGAATATTAATTTCGCTAGCATAGATGATGAGATTGCGAGGCAGGATAGGGAAATAGCTCAGGTGAGAAGTCAGGTTCCTGAGCTTGATAACTACATCAGCAAGCTGGAAAGCAATCTTGGCCTGACCGTGGACGAAAGCGAAAAACTAGTTAAGGAACTGGAAGAATGGCTGCGGGGAAGACATTGAAGCTGAGCCATTGCGATGGTTTCGATTTTATAAGGACAAGCCCTATTTTGTTTTCTTAGCGATAGCGACTAAAGCTCCAGGACCGCCATGTACTCCCAGTGTAGGACCTAGTCTTGATATCCGTGGTATCAAATTGGGAAAGAGGGAATGCGCATGGTCGGCAAGTGCTCGGGCATCATCGGGTGTAGAGCTATAGACTATGGCTAAGTCCTCTATGTGTGGTGGTGATGCGATGAACTCGTGCAGTCTGGCTATCCCTTTTACTCGGGTGCGTGTCAGTCCGGCTGGGCGGATTTCGCCGCAGTGCAGGGTGATCAAGGGCTTTACGTTTAGTAGCGATTCTATTGCGAAGATTGTATTTCCAAGACGTCCACCTTTGACTGCATATCTTAGAGTGTCCAAAAGCGCTAGAGCACGCAGTTGGCTGATAGTTTCAAGTGCTTTGTTTACCACCTGTTTTAAGCTATATCCGGCTTTGGCAGCATTCGCTGCGGCTATAGCAACGAGACCTTGCCACATTGTTACACCTAGAGAGTCAATGACTTCTATGTGACATCCTTTCTTTTCACTAATCTCCTTGCCTACCAGAGCAGAATCGTACATGGCGCTATGCTTGCCGGTAACATGTACAGAGACAATCTCGTTGGTTTCTTTGGTTATCTCCTCATAGGCCTTGGCGAAATCTCCTGGCGATGCTGCTGCAGTAGAAGGATGAACATGGTTGGTTACTAGTTTGTGATAGAATTGGTCGCAGTCAATGTCGACTCCATCACGATAGACTTCGTCGCCGAAATGGACGTATGCCGGCACTACAGTGATGCCTAGCTTTTTAGCCTCCTCTTGTGTAATATCCGAGCAACTATCGGTAACAACTTTAATCGTCATAAATTAATGCCTTTCTGAGAACTATAGCTCGTGTGATATTGGCCCTAGAGTATACTGCATGGATGCGACTGTGTAAAACAGTTGACTGACAGAGAGCTTTTAAGGCTAAATCTTCTGGCAGTTACGTTTGACTTTCCAGGCTTATGGCTGCTGGCTTGAAGTATAGGCTGTGGCGGGTTAAAATGATACTGACGTTTAGTATAAGCCTGAAGGTTCAGTGTTTAGGCTTAGTTTAGATAGAAGGCAGTAATATATATGCAACAGATTTTTTGCTGTCCTAAATGCGGTGCGCAAAATGTCGTAGGTCAAGAATTCTGCCAATCATGCGGACAACCTTTCCAATACAACTGTCCTTACTGTGGTGCTATTGTTGACTCTACATTAATAAATTGTCCGAGCTGCCGTGAAAGTCTTAATTGGCCAACGCCGCAGAAGGTAAAACCTTTCCCAAAGCAGCCGGTAGCCTATCAAAAACGCGGAGGAGGTGGAGAAGTTGGAGAAGGGGAGGAGAAAGCAAAGAAGAAGTCTGACCCGTGGCTTACGGGATGCCTTGGCTTGGTAATCATCCTCCTCTTGGCCGTTGGATTCTATGTTTTTATCTATAAACCTTTCATTGAAAAACCGTTGACTTTTCCTCAATTGCCATCTTATTCAGGTGAAGAGATAGGTTTCAAGCCAATGCAATTTCCAGGATTCGAGTCCCTATCTGACCCTAACGAAATTTACACCTAGATAGTGTAACTATAGTAGGAGGATTTATGGCACAGCAAATGCTTGCTTTCTTGGTAAGTTTTTTCTCCATTAACACTAATATCTTAGGGATTATTCTGGTTTGGGTTCTGGCTCTGGTTTTCGGTGCCATCTGGCTGGCTTGCTATCGACCGCCGTTGATTAGTAGACCATGGCTCTGGGTGGTTCTTGCTGCAGGCGCTATCCTTGCACCCATTGCTATTGCTATTACTGCATTTCCACTTAGATCTGGGATTTCGTGGGTGTATAGCTCTTTTTGGAGCCAAGAAACTCTGGCGCAGTGGTCTCTGCTTGTAAGCCTTCCGTGGGTGTACATTTTTGGACTGGTTCAAGAAGGATTTAAGCTATTACCCGTTGTTATCTACTGGTGGTGTAATGGTAGAGACATCGAACCTAAACTGGGGCTTGCAGCCGGCGCTGCATCCGGCGCTGGATTTGGCATACTTGAGGCACAGTGGTCATTAAACTATCTCCTTGCTTCTGGCTGGACCTGGGGAAGAGTACAGGTTGGAGGTCTAGTGGCTCTTGCTGGATTTTGGGAAAGTTTTTTTGTCATCGGTGTTCATGTAGCCTCCTGTGCGCTGGCTGGTTGGGGACTAGCTAGAGGTCGGGGATGGCAGTTCTATCTCCTGGCTGCTTTCGTGTTTCTTTTCCCGACCTACAGCTATGTTTTGGTGGGCAAAGGGGTTGTTACAGGTATACAAGCAGAGATTCTAATTGCCGTTTGGGCTTTGATAGCAACAGGACTTGTTCTTTGGCTTCGTGAGAGAAAATCGAAGGGAAAATCAAGGGCTTAGGCTGAAGAAATATAGAAAAGGGGGTGTTGCTTATGGATATTGCCTGGTTTAGGGATCTTGTTATTTGTATCTCGGGTTTGGTGGTAACAGTAGTTGTCGTCTTCATTGCCGTGCTATCATACCTGTTGTATAGAAGAGCGAGGTCTGTACTGGATTCAGTGAAGGCTACCTCGGCGACCATAAACGAAATCTCTTCGGCGGTGCGGGACGAGATAATCAGACCTGTACTTCAGTTGGTGGCTCTGGTTAAAGGTGTATTTCAGGGTATTGATATAGTCAGTAGATTCTTCGGAAAAAAGGAATCGGAAGGAGGCAGAGATGGCTGACGGTGATAGAGGTAGTGGATTTGCTATTGGGCTTATCGTGGGTGCAGTTCTCGGTCTGGCTATTGGATTCCTCTTTGCCCCGCGACCGGGTGAGGAGACGAGGCGATTATTGAAGGAGAAGGCTGAGACGGCTCGAGAACGGGCAGCGGAAATTACCAAAAAAGTGAGGGAAACTGCCGGCGAGGCTGTCAAGAAAGCTCAAACGAAGGTCCAGGAAGCATAAACGAAGAAGTCCTGAGTACTAAATAGAGCTGTTGTTTCTGTAGTTTTGTCTGAATCTATCGGGATGTGGTTATTGGTTACGGGATTGATTTTAGCTGAAAGCTTTGTGTCTTTTCCCATTGAACTAATTCTGTTACCAGCATCACGTTTTCAAGTCCACACTTCTAGTGATTAGAACTATTGCTCTGGCAAATTGAACTGATGAAAAAGATTAATCAGGACACAGCAGGTAGTATTTTCAGAAGAAACTGGCGACTGATAGCATTTGTATTGGGCATAATCATAGCCTTCTGGCTTGTCTACATTCTTAGGAGCGTCTTACTCCCATTTATTTGCGGCCTGGTACTGGCTTATCTTTTGCATCCTATTGTTTCTTGGCTTGAGAGGAAGCTGCCCGGTAAAAGCAGGTGGTTATCAGCCAGGCGAGGCTCTTTTATAGCGGCTCTCTTCATAATAATACTGGTGGTTGTTGGCATATTGGCTTTCTATATTGTCACAGGCGTGGTTAGTTCCTTTTCAATTTTAGTAAAAAATGCCCCCCAATATTTTTCTGAAGGTTTTCAGACCCTAAAGGGCTGGCTTGAAGGTTTTCAACGATGGTTACCTCCTGAAATACAGCAGGCAGGTGGGGGTTTTCAGGATGCAGGTACAATATTGGGCAATGCTATGCGAAGTGCCTTCGGGAAGGGGTTTTCGTACATATCTGGCACCTTTGGCTTAATACTCGGTTTTGTTGCCTTGCCTGTGTTCCTTTTCTACATCTTAAAAGACTGGCAAAAACTAAGTAGCGGCTTTTATTCTGCGTTTTCACCACAGATGGCTGAGCATGTCAGGGGTGTTGTTGGGGTCATAAACATGGTGATGGGGCGATGGATTCGCGCCCAGCTAGTGCTTTCTGCCGTCGTGGCTGTCCTGTGCTACATCGGCTTGGCTGCTTTGGGGATAACACTTGCCCCGGCGCTTGCTGTTCTGCAGGGGATAATGGAGTTTATCCCCATATTAGGACCCTGGATTGGCGGTGCTGTTGGTGTGATTGTCATACTGGCGATAGCACCACAAAAGGTAATCTGGGCAATTGGTATCTACCTTGTTGTTCAGCTACTAGAGAATATATTCCTTGTCCCTAGAATTCATGGCGGTTATCTACGGATACATCCAGCCCTTATTCTGGTTCTGCTTGCTTTGGGGGCTTATATTGCCGGATTGTGGGGGATAATACTGATTGTCCCCTTGACAGCCACCGTCGTGGAGATTTACAAATATGTACGTGATAACCTGAAGGCGGATGAGATACAGCAGCCTGCCGAGCAGTAAGTTGGTCAGTCCTCTATAATTGAGCCTTGGGTACTGTTGTAGTTAGGAACCAGAAGAAAGCTTTGAGAAATATTCGTGAAGCCGTTGACATTAAGCATCAGGATTACGAGGCTAAGGAGTACTCTCTTTGTTGTCTCTCCAATGCATTGCGGAGATACTGTCCGGTAAATGATGTGTCTATTTGTGCCACCTCTTCAGGTGTGCCGGTGGCTATGATGTAGCCGCCTTCATCGCCGGCGCCGGGGCCTAGGTCTAAGATATAGTCAGCATTTTTAATTACGTCTAAGTGGTGTTCTATGATTACCACTGTGTTCCCGGAATCCACCAGCCGCTGAAGTACCTGAAGCAGGCAGGCTATGTCAGCAAAAGATAGGCCTGTGGTAGGTTCGTCGAGGATGTAAAGGGTCTTGCCTGTGGAACGCCGCGATAATTCAGTGGCTAGTTTGACCCGCTGAGCTTCACCACCGGAAAGAGTAGGTGCTGGCTGCCCCAAGCGTAGGTAGCCTAAACCAACATCACTCAGTGTCTCCAGTTTGTTTCTGACCTTGGGGAAGTGTTCAAAGAAGGTCAAGGCTTCATCCACGCTCATATCCAGAATATCAGCTATATTTTTGCCTTTGAAATAAATTTCTAATGCCTCGCGGTTGTAACGTTTACCTTTACATATTTCACAGGGCACAGTCACATCGGGGAGGAATTGCATCTCTATCTGAATGTAGCCTTCGCCTTGACAGGCTTCGCAGCGTCCCCCTCGGACGTTAAAGGAAAATCGCCCCGGCTGGTAGCCGCGCACGCGGGCTTCGGGGACAGTGGCAAAAAGCTCTCGAATGGGGGTAAAAGTTCCGGTATATGTAGCTGGATTGCTGCGCGGAGTGCGACCGATAGGCGATTGGTCAATATTGATGACTTTGTCAATGTGTTCGATGCCGATAATGCCGTCACACTTCCCAGGCCTATCCTTTGCTTTATAGAATATTTGGGCAAGCTTCTTGTACAACACCTCGTTGACAAGTGTGCTCTTGCCGCTGCCTGATACCCCGCTGATGCAGACAAATTTGCCCAAAGGTATGTTGACTTCGATATTTTTCAGGTTGTTTTCGCGAGCACCTTTGATTATTAATTCCTTACCTGAGCCTGGGCGTCGTCCTTGAGGCAAAGGAATTTGTCTTGTTCGGCTGAGGTATTGCCCGGTTATTGATTCCGGGCAGTTCATGATGTCTGCCAATGTTCCAGTGGCTACTATTTGCCCGCCATGTTCCCCGGCTCCAGGTCCCATGTCAATAATATAATCAGCCGTTCGCATCATAGCTTCGTCGTGCTCTACAATGAGGATTGTATTGCCGAGGTCACGCAGCCTCTTCATCGTTTCTATTAGGCGATGAATGTCAGCCGGATGCAAACCTATTGTAGGCTCATCACAGATATAGAGAACTCCCATGAGGCCGCTGCCGATTTGAGTCGCCAGATGTATTCTCTGGGCTTCACCACCGCTCAAGGTCGCTGAGGGACGGTCTAAGGTCAAGTAGCCCAGCCCGATGTCTATAAGGAAACCCAGGCGGGTGCTTATCTCCTTCAGGATCTGGTGAGCTATCTTCAGTTCGTGTGGTGTTAGACGGGGTTCGGTGTGGTCACCAGTGAGCAGTTGCATCCAGTGCAGTGTCTCCGAGGCGGATAGTTCCGTCACCTCGATTATATTCATGCCGTCTATTGTAATAGCTAGCGATTCAGGTTTAAGGCGTTTTCCATGACACGCCGGGCATGGTGAAGAAGCCATGTAGCGTTCAATATCAGCGCGGGTATTGCTAGACTCGGTATCGCGGTAAATTCGCTCCAGATAAGGGATTGCGCCTTCATAGTTAGTAAAGTATTCTCTGACTCGACCGTAGCGATTTCGGTATTTTACCAGTTCTCCGTCTTCGCCATGGAGGACAAGGTTTAGGTGCTCTTTGCTGAGCTTGCTCACTGGTGTGCTAAGTGAAAAACCATAACGGCGAGCTAAATCCTGAAGTTCGCTGGCGTGCCAGGAGAACCATCCCCAGGCACGGATAGCACCTTGCGCCAGGCTAAGGGCCTTATCAGGTATAAGTAAGTCCGGGTCTATCTCTAGCTTTACGCCGAGTCCGCTGCATGCCGGACAAGCGCCGTGTGGGCTATTAAAGCTGAAGGTCCGAGGGGCAATTTCACCCAGACTCATACCGCAAAGCACACAGGCAAAGTGCTCGGAGAACAGTAGTTCATCCCCATCAATAATTGAGACGAGAACGACTCCAGTCCCGAGCTTCAGCGCTGTTTCCACCGAATCAGCGATGCGGCTTTTTTCGGCTTCGCCTATCCGGAGCCGGTCAATTACAGCTTCAATGGTATGTTTCTTGTTTTTGTCTAGCTCGAACTCTTCGGAGAGGTCATGGATACGGCCGTCAATACGAACCCGGACAAATCCTGCCTTACGTAGGTCGTCAAAAACGGCCAGGTGCTCACCTTTCCGGTCTCTGATTAATGGGGCCAGTATCATAATTCTGCTGCCGGTTGGTATTTCTTTTACCGCGTCCACAATTTGCTGCACTGTCTGACGGCAGATTTCACGTCCGCATTTGGGACAGTGAGGATGACCGACTCGAGCAAAAAGGAGTCGCAAATAGTCATAAATTTCGGTTACCGTGCCTACTGTAGAGCGCGGATTGTGGGACGGCCCTTTTTGGTCGATTGATATAGCCGGGCTCAGGCCTTCTATGTAATCGACGTCAGGCTTTTCCATACGACCTAAGAACTGTCTGGCATAAGCAGAAAGCGATTCCACATAGCGGCGTTGTCCTTCGGCGTATATAGTATCGAAAGCCAATGAGCTCTTACCTGAGCCGGAGACGCCGGTGATTACCACCAGCTTATCTCGTGGTATAGATACGTCTATGTTCTTGAGATTGTGCTCTCGAGCCCCTTTTACAATTATATGTTCTGAAGGCATAGCATATCCTTGCGGTGTAAATTTAGTATGTATTTTAGCACTACATCCGCCTAATTCCGAATTTCTAAGCTTTAGACAAGTTCAAAATCGCAAATATTAATGACCAAGGCTGGTTTTTGAACTTGGAGGATTCAAATTTCGCTATTGCTTGAAATTTAGAATTTCCCGATGGAGCTACTTAGGCGAGGCTGAAGATGGCACTACCTTTTCGCCCTGCTGGCGAGAAATGCGGCAGTGGGTATAGCAACGAGCAGAAAGGCAATTACAATCCATCCCCACAGGGGAATTTTCACTATCCAGGATAAAGGTTCGTTTTCTTTTGCAGTACCATTTGATGGGGTTACCAGCGTAGGACCGGGTTGAGAAGTCTCCTCTGGTGGTGATGCCACGCTGAATGACATGACCTTTGACCAGTTACCATCCCCTCTTTCGCCTGTCGCTGCCTGGCTGACCCTTATTTTCCAGTAATACTCCTTGCCTTTTTCTAAGCTGACCGTCTCGGGCAATTCCCAGCCAGGTGATTGTCGGTTATCAGGCTCTATGGCTTGTTGTAATACTATCTGGTTGAAAGTCTCATCTTCGGACAGCCAGAGTTCATATTCTATAGCTGTTGTCGGGTGTTTCCATTTGAATACAATATCGCCGATGTCTCCGGTATCCAAATATACGGGTATTACCTCGTCTATCGTTGGTGAAGTGGGTGTTGGAGCCTGGAATAGCACCTCCCGGCTCGGTGGAGGCGGCGGCGTATATTGAGGGCTAGGTGCCAGGCAGTCGTAGAAATTCCACAGCCGACCTGTGGTTGCAGTGTAAGGCCTGTTGTCGATTGCCCACAGGTTGATGCCCGCTGAGATTTTCAAGGAGGCAGGTTCTCTGGTGAAAGCAACTCCGGCATCTAGTTCAGCGTTCAAGCTGTCCCATTCGATATAAGGAGGGCCGAGTTTTTCTGGTTCCAGGGTGCGGTCGACGGCGGTGATACCGCCACTGGACCAGGCACCATAGAGAGTTTCGAGCTGAGCAATACCGTAAAAGCCGCGACCGGGTGACCCCATTGGTGTCCAGCCTAGGTTCGAGCTTACGACCCAGTTATAAATTTCACTTCCGGCACTATCGCTGGCGGCATAGATAATTAAGGCATTCTTAAACCTGTAGTCGGCACTTACGTGCATTTTGCCCGGCTCTGGGATAGCTGTAGTTCGCTCGAAAAAAGCGCCGCCATCTAATGAGTAGGCAACCATGCCGTCAGCATCGTCGCCGACTACAACAGCACCTGTAGGTGTAGCGGTGATGTTGTGTCCGGTGTTTAAAGTTGTGGCAGTTTTTGGTGTCCATTGCCATGTTTCGCCATTGCTGACCCCTTGGCGAACGTAGTTGTTATCCATGATATACATGTGAGGTACATCGTTAATTCTGGTGACGGCAAAGTCGGTTACATTAACCCCCGGCGTAACGCTATCCCAGGTCTGGCCTCCATCCATTGATTGCCTTAAATCGCTTGTTAACCGGGAGGCGAAATATATAGTCGGGTCGTTACCGAAGTTGCTCGTGCGCATTATCAGGTCGTTGCTTGTTGACAGGAGACATAAGACGCGTTCCCATGTATTTCCTGTAGGCGGACCTGTCGTCCGCCAGATGCTGTCGAAGTTGTTTATCCCGGCGTGATTGTTGACAGATGCCAGGTATATGATGTCCGAAGCCGGTGTTACTGCCACATCCGAGAGAAAGCTTATCTCGGTATCTATCAGGCTAAGCTGATTCCATGTTCTGCCGTTATCCGGGCTTAGGGACAATGCTGATTCATCCAGGGCGACGCCTGTCGAGTAGCCACCGGGCCAATCTGTCGGGTTGTTGAGTGTGGCAGAACCGGTGGCACAATAGGCTCGGCTGCCGTCAGGGCTCCAGATTACCTGGGCATTGGCAAAACCTGAATTGCCGCCGCCGGTAGGCGCCTTTTGTGTTTGATACCAGCAGGGCTCCGGGCAGGTTATGGGAGCATCGGTAAACCAGATTATTACTGTGGCTGAGCCAGAATTGCCCCGAACCTCGCCAGCCAGCAGCTTGCCTGAGCTGTAGGTACCGTGATAAGCGATGCTGGAAATCCTCAAGGGAGCAGGAGTTGACATCAACAGATAGCCGACGGTGTCATCGAAGCGGTAGATGCCGGCATTGGCTGTCGTAGCGTCCAGGCTGACATATATACGGCGCAAGCTTGGAGCTTGACCCGAGAAGTCGGCGGGCAATTCCAGGTTAGCAGTTATAACCTGAGCTACAGTGGGTGAACTGCCGGCACCTGTGGTTGTAATTTCAACAGGGCCCCAGGTACCCCAGTTGGTGGTGTTGGCTGCCCTGTCGTGAATTCCAATGTTGATATAAGTACCGGTGGCATGTGTTGAGATAGTCACTATGCTGGAATCGGCTCGATAAGTGGGTGAGAATTTGAGTGCCATTATATCGCCGATAAAATTTTGAGATGCCCAGTTGCCCTGGCCGGATGCCTGGGAAATATAGATATCGCCGTTGCCGGCTCCGGTTCGTGTGCCGATAGCTATATCATAACCGCCATAATTCGGAGAGATGGCAATAGCGCTGATGTTGCCGGTTGCCGGGCAGTTGGTATCCTGCCATTTGCCACCACCGTCAGTCGAGGCAAACACTTTTCCAGGTAAGCCGCCGTCGCTGGTGACCACAGCTACGAAGTTCGGGTTATCTGGAGCGATGGCTATATTCCAGGCGGGCAGAGCAGCACCAGCATTTGCTAGATAGCTGCTCATATCATCCCAGGTAATGCCGCTATTAAGTGACTTATATACTTTGCTGTTAGGTATGTCGATGGCATATAAGGTTCTGCCGTCGTTGCCGGCAGCGATGGTGTTGATTTCTGATGGGCTGACTATGACACTGCCCAGACTACTTGGAGTATCGACAACGCTCCACTTCATTGTCCCCGCATAGACTGAAGGTGGTCTGGCGGGTATTATGAAACAGATGATTACAATCAGTGCCAGAGCAAGCCCAAGTCTTAGATGCTTGCCGGCGGTATCCGGGCTTATCATGGTGTGGTTTCGTGGGGAAGCTTATCAGGGGGAACAATTTCAGTGGCAGCCACCTCTACTAGCGGCATGCCGTCGGTATAGTGGGGTACGGGTGGGTCGAGTTCCTGGCCGGGAGTGTAGATCTTTTCTTCGGTGATGGAATTGAGCCGGCTATAGGCTATCTCCACACTGCCTTCGTGGGACTCTTTGTGCCCGCGTGGCAGCCAGCAGCTGAGTATTTCCCATTCCTGGTATATGTCCCGTGCCCAGGTTATGGCCAGGCCGGTCGTGCCTTCGGTTGCCTTCTTACCGGTTGATGGCAAGGTGGTAGTCTTAGTCTCAACTTGTCTCCAGTTACTGACGACTGTTCTCAGCGGCTTTTTCGAAGTGAAGTTGCACGTTGTTGTTTCCTCTTCTTCCGGTGTGGCTTCTGCCTCATCTGTAGTTGGTGGAGTTGGTTTGGGTGCTGCCAGTCTTTTCTCTTTAGCTACAGGTTTGGCTGCAGGCAGCTCCTTTGCTCCTATTGTGGTTTTAATCTCATCTTCATATTTCTCAAGAAGCTCACCGAACTTCTCCATGAGCTGCTCTCTGGTTGTCGCCGGACCTAGCCTTGGCTTATCTCCCCCTATCATTACTACCGTGGTTTGGGGTGGTGGTAGAGGTTGTGGTGGTGGCGGCGGAGGTATGTAAGGGTAATATGGTGGGGGTGGTGGTACTGGTTTCGGTTGGAGGCTGCGCAGCAGCAGATACAGGCCATAGCCGCCCAGGACGAGCAGGATAATCGTTAAGGGTATCATGATGAACGGCATGGTGTAGTCGGACTCCCATTCTATGGTTATTGTCTTGGGGCTATCCATAGGTGTGCTGCCGCTGGAGTTGACAGCGTTTAGCTTGCCGCCGAAGATGCCTAAAATACCGGGCAGGCGGACTTGCGGATTGGTCATGTTCCATTCAGCCTGGGAGCCGGCCTTGTACCAGTCGCTGCCCTCTGCTTCGCCGTAGGGTGAGGTCAACGTTAATCTGTAGTAGGTGTCATAGTAGGCAGTGCAAGCTCCCGCTGCATCAACAACCAGGCTTAGTTCTTTGCCGGAAACTGTTTCACCGCTAGGCAGTTTCCAATAAGCGAAGCGGTATTGTGTGCCCGGGTCATTGGTATTGTTGACCTCGTCAGGGGCACTGGCTCTAAGGGTGTAGCCTTCTTTATACCAGCCGGTGCCTGATAGCTGGCCGACTTCGGAAGGGTCGGTTTTGAGCTCAATAGAATACTCAGTGTAATAGGGAAATGTAGCATCAGGTGAAGATTCACTGACTGTTATTCTATCCACCTCGGCTTTGAACCTGACAGCGGAATCCGTCGGATGCTGGACAATTGAGTCTACACTTACCGACCGGCTTACGTCGACATCGAGGTTGAGCGTCGTCGACTCGCCGCCCCGTAGCGTAGCTATCGGGCTTCCCGACACATATACCTTTGTCTCGCCGACTTTTAGCCCGCTGTCGATGGTGATGACAGCTTGATAGCCGCCCTTTTCCACTGTGATACTGAAGCTTTGCTGACCGGTTAGTGGTGTCGGCGAGCCATCGCTGACGCTGACCATAAAGCTGTAGCTGCCGACTGTACCTTTAGCTGGAATACCTGTGAAGAATCCGGTAACCGAATTTAGAGTTAGCCCTGTGGGTAATGTACCGCTGGCGATAGACCATGTATATGGCGTTGTGCCACCGCTGACAATGATTCTATCAGTGTAGGCTTCACGCTCTTTTGCTGTGACCAAACTGGTCGTGAGGAATTTGAGTGGAGGCTGAGTCACGGTGATGAAGAAACCCTGTGGGGCGGAAGGGCCAGTAGTGTCAGTAACCGTAATAAAAAAGGTGTATGTTCCAGCAGCGGTAGGCGTACCTGAAATAACTCCTGTAGCTGCGGCAAGATTCAGCCCTGGAGGCAGAGAGCCACCTGTTACTGCCCAAGTAGTCGAGCCTGCTAATGGTGCGGCGGTTAAAATCGTAGTATAAAAGACGCCAACCTGTCCATTAGGCAGGGCACTGGGGAAGATGGTCGGCACTGCCTGGACAGGACTGGCAGAGAAGAGAAAGGCACTGAATATGGTGAGCAGGCAAATGAGCGTCAGCCAGAGCCCTGGACTTATACGCCATTTCAGGGAGAGGCGTTTATGCGGGCGGATGGATTTCATCTGCTTACATCTATTATAGTAGTCCATCCGCTGTTTGTCGATACCTATTCCTTCTGACTATTGTAAAATTAGGCTCTAAAAGTTTGACTTTTGATTGAGGCTTATTCGCCACTCGGAATGCCCTGTTTCTGACCTTCTACAATCACTCTTCTGCGAGCAGTATAACGTTTATGTGCCCACACACCACTGAAAAAGCTCCGGTTTAGTAGATACCGATTATCGGCTACACTCAAGAGGTCCTTGGAGGCTCCACTTTCGAAGTAGGCCACCTCGACATGTTTGCCCATATTCTTTACAGCTTGAAGAGCATAGGCAAAATCAGAGTCACCGCTCACAAGCACCGCCACATCATAGAAGTCGTTCCAGGCAAAATATAGCAGGTCTGTAGCCAGCATAATATCTATACCCTTCTCGACAGGGATACCCTGTGACACTTTGGTACCCCCTAGTCGAACCTCCAGATATGGCGTCTTGCGCAGGTTATCGAGGAATTCCTGTTGCTCGCGATAGCTATCAGGCCTTTGAGTCGGGTCCTGTAAGACATTGTAGTAATATGTTCGGAATAAGCGCCTGGAACCACATAGCTTACTGGCAAATTCAGAGAAGTTGAGGTTGTGGCGTCCAAAGTTGTTTCTTAGACCATGGTACAAATTGCTTCCATCTATGAAGATTGCGACTCTATCGTCCATAATATCCCCCCTCGAGACCTGCTAATAGCCCTTTATGGTTGACATTATACCATCGTCTATGGCAGACGTATATAACGCAATCCGGCTGATTGTGAGCTTTTACCATTTTTTTCACTTAGTCTGACCTTGTGACGGCTGAGACAAAGAAAGTGTAGCCACGAGGCTTCATCCTCTCTCCCCTGGAGGGAGAGAGTTAGAGTGAGGGGGAAACAAAAGCAAAAATTAAAAGCAAAAATCAAAATGACAGATGAAAATGCAAAATTCATTGCGGGAATTTTTGAGTCATTGAGATTTGGTGCTTGGGGTTTAGGATTTAAAATTCACCCTCACCCTAGCCCTCCCACCGACGTGGTATAATTGTAGCAGTGAATCATCAAAGGCAAAACATTTTGAGGGAAACACGGGATATAACCTGATGTACGAACACTTCCGGCAGCCGCTGATTTCCAGAGCTGCGTTTTTACTACGCATTGCCTGGCATGTTCTTATTGCTCTGGGAATCGTTATTGTTTCACTGGCAATCGGTATAGTTGGCTACCATGAGTTTGAAAGCTTATCCTGGATTGATGCCACGGTTAATGCTGCCATGATTCTCGGTGGCATGGGACCTGTGAATCCGCTAAATACCAATGCCGGGAAGCTGTTTGCCTCGTTCTATGCCCTGTTTTCCGGGATAATCTTCCTCGTTGCCATTGCCGTCCTGCTTGCCCCGGCCGTGCACCGCTTCCTTCATCGATTCCATGTCGAGTTTGACTCTGAGGGTTCGACTAAAGGCTGATTCGGTCTAGAACTACAATTGCACAATTCGATGTATCGTGTCTTATATCTGCACTATCTGCGTTAATGACTCGCTGACATTATCTTGTGGGGAAACCTTTCGAGTATAGAATCTCATTTGTTCCGTCTTCCCAGTATCTCTGTGGGAGTTTATCAAACCCAAAGATCCTCGCCACTTCTAATAGTATCTCTTCTACAACTTCCATCTTGATATTCCACTTTTCCCGGCCATTTATGTCGTCCAAATTGATTTTCCTCTCTATATTCTGGTGATACCCTGTATAAGGCATTTTCCCACTTACATGATGCATTCTATATAATTCCCACTCGAATTTCTCAATCTCTCTAAATGTCACTACACACAAAACTTCGCCTACCAATCCTGAAAGTACTTCTTTGGTTAACTGAAGGTGCCTATGCACTTTATACATAAACCAATGCGGATTAAAACCATTATTACTCTCCATAAAGATATCCAAATAGCCGTCAGACACTATGTAACCATCCATGTAACACGTAACCATCTGTGATGTTGTTTTATCTTCAGGCGTTTTGCCTAGTTCATAACGTTTGGAATATCCATATTGATGAGCATCGGTGCTACTTGCGAGATTGACAGTTTCGGAGTATTTCTTATCAGGATTGAGTATTGTATTCCTTAGTCTATCTTCGCTAACTGCTACCTTATCTAAGGTAAAACTGTTTATTGCATAATATCCGTGTTTATCTATATATGGCAGATATCTCTTTACTAGCTCCGCGTGTCTCATATATCTAGGGTCTCGCAGTATATCAAAATTAGCTGAATTCATTGCTCATACCTCCGAACGTAAAGAGTTACCCTGAACCTATTTCCGTCAATATCTTTTCCACAATTGTATCTAAACCCTCTTCTGCTCGTGCCGCAACATGACCAGCCAGCAAGGGACTCTGCGTAAAAACATCGTTGTAATCTACAGCTAGCCATATCGGTAGTATTACCTTTCTATTGAATGAATCTCGTTGGACAAGAACGTTGAGTTCGTCTTGGGGCCATTTCTTGACAAAGAAATATTTGCTAAGTACTACTATTCCGAATCTAGACCTCGCCAAACCTTCCTCAATCTTGTCCTTCAATCGGTCACCTAATCTAAGCGAGAAATCATCGTACCAGACACTGACTTGTACGCCCCTTAATTTACTAGCTAATGCTTCTACGAATCGTTCTTTATCCTCGCTCGCGTGACAAATAAACACATCCCAATCATACTCATATTTTTGGCACTTCACAGCCTTATATACTGGTTTACCAGATATCTTTTTTCTTGATTCCAATATGTATCCGTCATATTTAAGTATGTTGTTCACTTCCTTGGTGAATTCCTGTATGTCGCTTATTTTGCTTAGAACAACCGGGTGAACACATTTCTCTAAGAAACATAGAAACTGTGCATCTTCACATTCTAATAGACAAAAGTACTGATAAAGGAGATATTTATCGTCCCAGTCATAGTTGTTTATGGTATGTTGCCATAGGTCTTGTTTAGCACGTTCAAGCTCATAGTGCATACCAAAAATACCGCATTCTTTCCACACGAGTTCTAAAAACTCCGTTGTTTCCAACCGCCCGGTAAAAGGTTTACCTCTACTCAAAATGTAGTCTAGGATATCCCTTCGTGATACCTCGGTAATGTGGGCTACATGGACGGCATCTGATTCTATCGTTGTCGGAATTTCGGTGACACGATCGTCAGAAGGTGCAGTGATTCTGGATTCAGATTCAAGCATATCAAGAATTGGATTGAATTCTGCCCACAAGTATGTTCGCCGCTCCCGGTAAGTGGGAAACTTTGGTTGTATAAACTGCCAAAATTGGCGTAGGTCTCGGCACGTGCGGACGCAGTCAGGTAGCCGATCCCGAATTGTCGGATTGGCCAAGAGATCAGTTCGGAGTTGTTTGTACTCAGCATCTGTCACCTGGCCACCGGTAGAGTAAGAGACGAGCAAATTCTGAAGCGTCTCAACTTTCTCTGAGAGTTCTTTACGTGTGGTCATTGACCAAAGCCTCATAACTATTCTAGAGGCTTCGATGCCTGAGCGCAACCATCCATGCTCATGCGAACCGAGTTACCATTGCACAAAAAGATTTCCTAATAGTTGTCAATAGTCAGTACTTGACCTCCTGATGTTTCTCGGTTAGAGTTATTCTGG
>Ga0315282_10006742_pt1 | contig 19086 bp, 13 predicted proteins | sample YL17G07_20_MG_FD_203693 | JGI IMG/M metagenome (GOLD analysis project Ga0315282, IMG submission 203693) | Sediment microbial communities from Yellowstone Lake, YNP, Wyoming, USA - YL17G07_20 | ecosystem: Environmental > Aquatic > Freshwater > Lake > Sediment | place: USA: Wyoming | collected... | reverse complement strand
ATCGTCGAGGCAATCTCGAACTTCCCGGTCGGAGTCTCGAACCCCGGCTGGCCATCTTTTCGCAGCAGCCCCTTTTCCCATTTCTTGTATTGCATCATGACGGTTTCCACTTGAACTTGACCGCCTGCAGCACGAACGGCTTCGAGAGTAAACGGGGATCCCTTCAGCACATGCCTGAGAAGCTCTTCTTCGTTGCGCGGGTAAAGGTGGCCGTATCCCAGTCGCTCAGCCAGCTCCGTAAGGATGAAAAACGAATTCCGTGATTCGCCAACGGGCTCAATCACCTTCTCACGGATGCGGAACAGTGGACCGTAGGTCATGTAGGAGTTGATTTCGTACGAGGTAGCCGCGGGTAAGACGATGTCGGCATAGGCGCAGTCAGCCGTCAGATTCACATCGATGCAGACTAAGAAATCAAGGGCACTCAGCGTTTTTCGCCAGACCTCTGGCCGGGGCCAGGCCGTGATCATCGATGCGCCCAGGATGATCAGGGACCGGATCGGATAAGGCTTCCCTCTCAGTACGGAGTCCGGGAGGCAGTTCGCGTGCGATTCTCCCCGGTACGCGCTGTAAACAGGAAATCGTTCTACCCCCAAGGCTTTTTTCGGATCCGGGTTGGGGACGTGTCCTTCCCGGTTGATCGGGAAAATATTTTGCCTCATCGTAAAACAACGGCCTCCCGGCACGTCTACTTGCCCGGCCAAAGCCCATAACGCCAACGTCGCCCGGATGGCCTGAACACCGCTGTCGCTGTACTCCAGGCCTGAATACATGACCGGAGAAGCCCCACGGGCATTCGCAATCCTTCGAGCCAGGGAACGCACGGTTTCCCGGGGAACTCCGGTGATCGACTCCACAACCTCCGGCCTGAAGTGCTGAACGTACTGAACGAACTCCGGAAACCCCCGGGTCCAATTCTTGACGAAAGTTTCGTCATACAATTCTTCCTCGATGAGAACGTTGCCCAGCCCCAGAGCCAGAGCGCCATCTGTTCCCGGCCGGATGGGAATCCACTCCGCATCCGCCTGCTTGGCCGTCTTGGTCCGCCTCGGATCGATCACAACGACCTTCGCATCGCGCTTGACTGCTTTCAAAATTCGATTCAGATCCAACGGGGGGCAATCCGTCGCCGGGTTCGCACCCCAAACCACGATCAGCTCCGCGTTTTCTATGTCCGAAAACATATTGATGAGCATACGGCCCATCGTGACATGGGGGGCGATCATGGCGAAAGAGACATAGCAAAGAGCGCCGACGCCCATGGTGTTTGGAGATCCGAAAGGAAAAAGGACACTCGAGGCGGACGACACGGCGATATCCTTGGGTTGAAAGACGTCGCACATGGCCAGTTCAAAGCTTCCCCGGCCGGTATAGATGGCTGTGGCTTCCGGGCCATGCTGACTCTTAATGGTCTTGAGTTTGCTAACGATTTCCTGGAACGCTTCTTCCCAGCTTATCCTCTCGAATTCGTAGGTACCCTTCGGGCCCTTCCGGCACAATGGGTGGCGAAGCCGATTCTCGGAATAGACGATCTCGCTTGAATGATCGCCGAGCTTGCAGAGTATGCCCAGAGGAGAGCTTTCATCAGGCCTGACCGAGGCTATTTCCCCACCCACACCGTAAGTAACGATCACCCAGCACCCTGCCGGGCAAATCCCGCACAAGGCCCGTCGTTCCTTTTCCTGTAACTGCATATCCGGCTAACTCCTAAAATTCGAAGATTCCATCGTCGTTTTTTGGACCTGATGCCCATTTCGGTTAAACTTACTCAGATTGTCCACCAGAATGTCGTCAGAGATAAATGGGGAAAACCCTGTATTTCTTCGAGTAAAATCACGTATTTTCCCCTCAGGGGCGGTGTTCTACATCAAAAGTGGAATAGGGGCTCTAACTGAAATAGGCCATTGACACCTTCTCCCAAAATGGATAGATTTTCATCATAAGTAAAGAACCCCGCCTACAGGGCGGGGCTTTAAAACCTAAATTGAAAAACCCAAAACCGAGATCCCGAAACAAGTTCGGGATGACAGAAAGACTAGAACCGAATCACTACGTCATGCTGAACTTGTTTCAGCATCTGATTTATTTTTTCTACTTTCAGCAGACCCACGTTTCATCCCCGTCCACAGGACGGGGTTTTCAGGTGAGGTCTTAACAAATAATTTCATCTGAAAGAGGGACCAGCGTGACCGGTGCAGAAAGCCTGATTCGTACCCTGATTGCTTCCGGTGTCGAGATCTGTTTCGCCAATCCCGGCACCACCGAGATACAGTCCGTCGTTGCCCTTGATAAGGTCGAGGGCATGCGTTGCGTACTCGGTATGGCCGAGGCTGTTGTCACGGGCTGCGCCGATGGCTACGCAAGGATGACGGGGAAACCCGCGATGACGCTGCTCCACTGCGGGCCGGGTTTTGCCAACGGGATCGCCAACCTGCACAATGCGCGGAGGGCGAATTCGCCGATGGTAAACATCGTCGGCGACCAAGCCACCTACCATCGTCCATTCGATCCACCGTTGACCGCAGACACCGAGGGACTCGCCCGTGCGGTGTCACACTGGGTGAGGACGAGCAGCCTCGCGAAGCAGGTTGCCTCCGACTCCGCCGCGGCCGTACAGGCTGCGCGCACCCCTCCGGGCAGGATTGCGACGCTGATCGTGCCGGCTGATGTCGCCTGGGGCGACGGAAGCGGCCCGGCTGCGCCGCTTGGGCTATCACCGCGGCCGCAGGTAGCGCCGGAAGTGCTCAGGACGGTAGCGCGGGTCATCCGCTCGGGCAAACCAACCATCTTATTTCTCAACGGCCAGGCCCTGAGCGAGGCGGGCCTCATCGCTGCCCATCGAATAGCCCACGCAACCGGTGCGAAGCTCCGTGCCCCAACGCATGTGCCGCGCATGGCGCGCGGTCGCGGCAGGGTGCCGGTGGATCGCATTCCGTACGTATTCGACACCGCCCTCCAGGCTTTTGCCGGGCTCAAGAACGCGATCCTCGTCGGCGCGAAGCCACCTGCGGGATTCTTCGCCTATCCCGGAAAGCCCAGCCTCGTGACGCCGAAGGATTGTGCAATGCACGTGCTCGCGCGGCCGGAGCAAGACGCCGTGGCTGCTTTGCAAGCGCTTGCCGACGAGATCGGCGCGCCTCGCGTCGTACCGATCATAGAGGAAGGGGCAAAGCCAGAGATCGTCAGCGGCCCCTTCGAATCGAAAGCCTTCGGGATGACGCTTGCAGCGCTGCTCCCCGAGAATGCGATCGTCGCCGATGACGCGGTGACATCGGGCCGTGCAATCTTTCCTGCCACGTTCAACGCAGCGCCCCATGACTGGATCCAGAGCACTGGCGGCGCGATCGGCCATGGTTTTCCGTGCGCCACTGGCACGGCTGTGGCCTGCCCTGACCGCAAGGTCGTCTGCCTTCAGGCTGACGGAGCCGGCATGTTCACTCTGCAGGCGCTGTGGACGCAGGCCCGCGAGAAGCTCGACGTGGTGAATGTGGTGTTTGCCAACCGCGTGTACAGGATCTTGTACGGCGAGCTGCGCACAGGGGGCGCGACACCCGGACGCGCTTCAGACACCCTCTTCGATATCGGCCGTCCCGATCTCGACTGGGTTGGGCTGGCCGAGGGCATGGGCGTGGAAGCGGTCCGTGTGGAGACGCTCGAGCGGTTTGCCGACACGTTTCGCGCCGCCTGCGGCCGCCGGGGGCCCTTCCTGATTGAATTCCGGATTCAGAAGTGGGGTGAAGAGAAAGAGTGATAGGGAGACATCTCAAAATTCGGAGTGCGCCTGCCTTCGCCGAAGCGGCTTCGCGCAGGCAGGGAATGCGGATTGCGGAATGGAAAAAACTAATTCAAAGATAAGAAGATGATGGAAAGATGCCGAGACACGGAGACGCGGTTCGGCGTGAAGAAAGGAGGGAGTCCGTTTGATCAAAAAATTATTTTCCTCTCTCGTGGTGAAACTGAAAGGCTCTCCCAAAGTGGTTCGGGAGATCCTCTACGGACTGTTGTTCCATGAGACGGTTCTGGTACTGAAGAAGGAAAGAGGGCATCTGGATAACCTCTTTATGCTGGTCATTTTTGGAGATATGATCGGTCTCCCTTTACTTCCTCCTTATTATTCTTTGCGACTCTTCCCCCACATCATTCCTTCTCTCGAAAAATGGAAAAGGAGGGTCCTGAGAGAAAAAGATGTGACCGATTTTGTGGCCCACGATCTTTAATAAGAAATTGGGCCTCTCCTACGGGCTTGTCACGGACAGGCGGACCCATTCCATGATTCCGGTTCGGATCATCATCATGGCGAAGGCAGCGAGCAGCAGAGAAAAAACTTTGCCGATTCCCCTGGCCCCTCCCTCTTTGAAAAATCTCATCAGACGGTGAGAATAGCTGAAGGCAAGCCAGACGATCAAGAGGTTGAGAACTAAGCAGAGCACCGACGAAGCATAGCCGTAGGCATCGACGATGATCAAAAGCAAGGTGAGGACGCCGGGCCCGACGATCAGCGGAATTCCGATGGGGACGACCCCGATCGTCTCCTTAGGAAAGGTCCGGGTCCTTTCGGGAAAGATCAAATCCACGACGGCAATGATGAAAAGGAGAATGCCTCCTGCCACCTTGAAATCAGAGACCGAAATATTCAGTAAGGCAAAGACGGATTTGCCCACCAAAAGGAACCCGATGCTGATCAGAAGGGCAGTCAGAATCGATTGACGGACCACCCTCTTCCGCTCGGGCTGGTCCATCTCCATCGTGAACGAAGCAAAGATCGGCAAGATCCCCAAGACATCGAAGGCAACAAAGAGGGGAATAAAGGGGAGAAAGAGCTTCAGGGAAATCAGGTCCTTCAAAAGTGCACTCATCCATTCCATAAGGGTCCCGAGAGAAATCTTGTCGCAGAATCTTACTTATTTGACTTCCTTCATCAAGTCATTAGGTCCGCCTCAACCTCCATGTGAATTTGGACATCCTTTGCCGTCACCACGCCGCCCCCTTCCATAGCTGCGTTCCATGTCATCCCGTAGTCTTCGCGATTCACCTTGCCGGTTGCAGAAAAACCGATGCACGTAATCCCGCTAAAGGGGCTTTTGACTGGACCAGAGAACTCGGAGTCCAAGGTGACCAGCCTTCGGATTCCCCGGATGGTTAAATCTCCCGTCACCTTAGCGCGATTTCCTCCCGTGGCTTCAACGCGGTTGCTCTTGAAAAAAATCTTAGGATATTTTTCTGCATCGAAATAATCCGGGCTCAAGAGATGCTCGTCTCGTTCCGGATAACCGGTGGCGAGAGTCTTGACGTCCATCTCAGCTTCCACCGACAACGAAGTGAGGTCCGGTGGGTCAAATTGGATCACACCGGTCATATTGCTGAACAGACCTTCCACGTTCGAAATCATGAAATGCCGGACAGAAAATCTTGCCACGGAATGACTCGAATCAATCGACCACCTTTTCATTCGTGAAACCCTCCTTTCTCGCCGCTCCATCCGGTAAAATCACTCTACCTGCTAGTATTCCGTCCCCCCTCACCCTCCCCTCTCCCCAGCGGGGAGAGGGATGGGGTGAGGGGGCCGCAATTACAAGGGCTTGGAAGTATTCCTGTTCGGGTTCGATATTGCAACATTTGGATCTATTCCGCTTTGATTCCTCTGCATCCGTCTACTCCCGTTCCACGTGGCCCCCGAACTTGTAGCGCATGGCCGATAGGACCTTCCCGGCAAAGTCGCCCTCGCCCCGGGAGCTGAATCGTTGATACAGGGCTGTGCTGAGAACAGGGGCAGGAGATCCCTCCTCGATGGCCGCCATGATCGTCCACCGTCCTTCGCCGGAATCGGACACGCGACCGGCAAAATTTGACAAATCCGGATTCTCGAGGAACGCCATTGCAGAAAGGTCGAGAAGCCATGACGCGATCACACTCCCCCGGCGCCACAATTCCGAAATATCCGCAAGATTAAGGTCGTATTGATAGTATTCGGGATGGCGCAGCGGAGTGGTCTCGGCATCGACGGCGCGTGTCTGCTTCCCGACATTCGCATGATGAAGGATGTTGAACCCCTCTGCGTATGCCGCCATGATGCCGTATTCGATTCCATTATGGACCATCTTAACAAAATGGCCTGAACCGGAAGGCCCGCAGTGAAGATAACCCTCCTCTGCGGTCCCGCCCTTCTTTTCTCTGCCCGGCGTCCGGGAGGTGGCACCGTGGCCAGGTGCCAGAGCTTTAAAAATGGGATCAAGATGTTTAACGATCTCACCCTGCCCGCCGATCATCAGGCAATATCCGCGCTCCATCCCCCAAACGCCGCCGCTCGTCCCACAATCGACATAGTGGATGCCCTTAGGAGCCAGTTCTTTTGCACGTCTTATGTCATCGATGTAGTAAGAGTTGCCTCCATCGATGATGATGTCACCCTTCTGCATAAGGGGAACCAGATCGCTTAAGGTTTGATCCACGACAGCCGCAGGGATCATCAACCAGGCAGCCCGCGGCGGGGCAAGCCTCGTGACGAAATCCTTGAGGGATGAAGCGGCAGCGGCCCCCGTCTCCTTGGCGAATTTTTCTCTTGAGCTGGCTCGCGCGGAATAAACGACGACTTGATGTCCAGCCCGAATCAGTCGAAGCGCCATATTCCCGCCCATCCTTCCGATGCCGATCATTCCGAGTTGCATATTCCTTGCTCCTTTCCTCGTCAGACTTGCGATGAAGTGCGAACAAAAGCTTTTTCCAACAGATGAAGGACCACTACGATTGCAATACGAAATCCTGCCCTGGCAGGGTCAGGCGACAAAGCTTTAGAGAGGATACCTTTTATCGGTCGGCTACAGGGCTTCAAGCCCATGAAAAGACCGTGTCGACAAGAGACTCGAATACCCATAACCTAAATGACCGCATTCTAAAACTGAGGAGACTGATCCTGCCGGGGCAGGATTCGGCCTAGGTCTCTCCTCGGTCACAGTTGCAACCCAGTCTTCCCCTCCCCGATGGCTGCTCTTAACTCTCGAAGGTTGTCTGTCACCGACGCATGGGCGTTGAAAATAGCCGACCCGGCAACAAGGACTGTGGCGCCGGCCCTGGCGACGGGCCCTGCTGTTTGTGCATGGATGCCGCCGTCCACAGCAATCTGCACCTGATCAAGGCCTCGCTCGGAAAGCATGCGGCGCAGGCGGACGATCTTATCCAGGCTGGATGGGATAAAGTCTTGCCCCCCAAACCCGGGTTCTACCGACATGACCAAAACGAAGTCCACCTCGGTAAGTATTTCCTCTAGGGCCGCGAGCGGCGTGGCCGGATTGAGCGCAACACCCGAACGCGCTCCCAATGCACGGATCTCCTGAATGGTGCGGTGAAGATGAGGGCAGGTCTCAACGTGGACACTGACAGAGTTTGCTCCGGCACGCACGAAGTCTGCCAGGTAACGTTCCGGCTCCTCAACCATCAGATGGACGTGCAATAAGGCACCAAACTTGTCAGCAATCGGACGTAAGGAGCGCACGACCTGGGAACCCATGCTCAGATTCGGAACGAAGTGGCCGTCCATGATATCAACATGAATCCACCTGACACCCGCCTCTAATGCTTGCTTGACTTGGTCCCCGAGGTGGCTGAAATCCGCCGAAAGAATTGACGCGGCAATTTGAATGGTTTTTCTCATCGAGCTTCCTTCAGGCGAAGTCCTGCTTCATTCTTTGCGCTTAACATGGCGAATGCCATCCCTGCCGGCGACGATCAGGTCCGTTGCCAGCCCGAGAAATAACCCGTGCTCCACGATCCCGGCCCGTGCGCCCAGCGTGGCCGACAGGTTAGCAGGGTCGGCAATCGGGCCGAAGCTACAATCCAGGATCATATTTCCTGAGTCCGTCATATACAAGGATCCATCCGTGTTATACCGGGCCTCAACCTGGGCCCCCAATGACTCAAGATAACGGAACTGAGAACGCCAGCCAAAAGAGATGACTTCGACGGGCACTGCGTGTTGGGTGCCCAGCCGGGGCGAAAGTTTGCTGTCGTCCACCACAACGATCACGCGGCCGCTGGCTTGGGCAGTGATCTTTTCGCGGAGTAGCGCACCCCCTCCCCCTTTGATCAAATTCAGATCAGGATCCACTTCGTCCGCGCCGTCAATGGTCAGATCAACGGCGTTCGGCATTTCCTCGCTCATCATTGGAATACCGAGCCTCTGTGCTTCCTTCCAGACAGCCGTAGAGGTGGCGAAGCCGAAGATATTCTTAAGCTGCCCGTCGTGGAGTAACCGGGCGATGTGCCGCGTCGCGAAGCTCGCTGTCGAGCCCGTCCCCAGTCCTACGACCATGCCCGACTGGACAAATTCGACAGCCCGCTCGGCAGCCTGTTGCTTGTACCGTGTGCGAAACTCACCGTCTGTGGTCATTCAGGTTCCCCAATGTCTTTCCAAGTAGGCACGCCTTCAATCCGAAATCCGCAATCTACAACCTACAATAAACCCACCACTTGCATAAAAACAACAATATCGAAGCCGGGCGGGGGTGCTGAAAAAGCCTTGTAGCGGCACCTTTGAGAGGTGGCTATATGCGTCTCCAGGTAAAACCGAGACTTCCCATAAAGTAAGGTCCTCTGAAACCCTTAATTTCTAAGAAATCCGCAATTGCAAGGGTTTGGAAGTACTCCTGCCCGGGTTCGATATTACAACATCTGGGGAAAAATCACCTCTGCCAAAGGATTCGAGGAGCTTCGAGAGGAATGGCAACGCCGGGGCGGCTCGGTATCACTCGTGCCGCATAGTGCGACGCTGGATGTGTCGCGGGCACCTGGCCGCTATAGACGTAACCGTTCGCATCCACCAGTCCCTGACCACGGGTCATCTCCTGCCGTACCGGCTCGGCACCATTCGCTCCATCGGCATAAAGCTCTACCCGTACTGCATCGGGATCGAGGCCGTTGAGATAGACTTTAACCTCGAAGGTGTGCTTGCTTCTGTCACTCGCCACTTTCACTTCGCCGAAGCGGAGCTTTGACCAATTCTGTTCCAGAGCGTGCTGCCAGGACACTAATTGCGCGCCCATGGCTCCCTTATTGGCTGCACGCTTGCGGTAGCCTGCCGCAGCAGGAATGTAATACTGTTCGGTATATTCGCGCACCGTGCGGTTGGCAGAAAAGCGAGGCGTCAGGCGGCCCATGCTTTCGCGAATGCGTGCAACCCAAGCGACCGGGATGCCGTTCGGGTCGCGGGTATAGAACTCGGGAATCACCTCCTGCTCGAGTAGCGCGTAGAGCGCCTCGGCTTCGGCTGCATCCCAGGCCGGATCATCACCATGTTCCTTCCCATCGCCCAACGCCCAGCCCACTTCAGGCGTGTAGGCTTCCGCCCACCAGCCATCGAGTTCAGAAAGATTGATGCCTCCGTTGACAAGCACCTTCATGCCGCTCGTCCCGCTGGCCTCCCAGGGTCGCCGTGGCGTGTTGATCCAGACATCCACCCCCTGTACCAGCTGCCCGGTCAGAAGCATGTCGTAATCGCTCAGGAAGATCACATGTTTGCGTGTCTCGGGCCGCCGGATGAAACGGGTCCATTCCCGGATCATGGCTTGCCCCGCCTGGTCCTCCGGATGGGCCTTGCCGGCAATGATGAGTTGCACGGGGCGCTGTGAATCGGTGAGGATGCGAAGGAGCCTCTCAGAATCGTGCAGTAGCAGGTTTGGTCTCTTGTAGGGAGCAAAGCGACGCGCAAAGCCCAGCGTCAATGTGTTGGCGTCAAAAATATGCTTTGCATCCTCAACCTCTTCGGGGGATGCACCCGAGGCTTCCAGTTGCCGGGAAAGCCGCTCGCGGACATATTTAACGAGCGATTCGCGGGCCGAAGCGCGGCACTCCCAAAGCCTCGAGTCGGAAACGTCGCGCATCTCCTCTCCCAGAGTTTCCAGCGTCCCCCGCCAGCGGTCCTTTCCGCATGCTCCTGTCCACAGAGCGTCGGACTCTTCTGAATCCCAGCTTGGCATGTGAACCCCGTTCGTAACGTGCCCGATCGGCACTTCGTTCTCCGGCCAGCGCGGAAAGAGAGGCGTAAAGATGCGCCGGCTCACCTGCCCGTGCAAGCGGCTCACCCCATTGACCGCCCCGCCCCCTCTTACAGCCAGATAGGCCATATTGAAGGGTTCAAAAGAGTCGTTCGGGTTCTGGCGGCCAAGGGCCAGGAAGTCGCGGAATGAGATCCCGAGCCTGTCCTGGGCGTACCAGCCGAGGTATTGCTCGATGAGGCCAGGAGCGAAACGGTCAAAACCAGCGTCCACCGGCGTGTGTGTGGTGAAGAGGTTCCCCGCTCGCGTCACGGCCAGCGCGGATTCAAAGGGCTGCCCTGCCTCCTCCATAAAGGTTCGAGCCCGTTCCAAGACGGCGAAGGCGGCATGCCCTTCATTCAGATGGCAGACTTCCGGTTTGATGCCGAGGGCGTTGAGCAGTCGCCATCCGCCGATCCCAAGCACGATCTCTTGCTTAAGACGCAATTCCGGTCCGCCCCCATACAGCTCGCTTGTGATCCCTCGATGAGCCGGGACGTTAGCCGCGTCATTGCTGTCAAGCAGGTAGAGCTTCACCCTCCCGACCTGAACCTGCCAGGCACGCAGCCAAACCGAGTAACCGGGCAACCTGATTTCCAGGCGCAGCCACTCCCCGTTCGGCTCGCGCAAAGGCGTGATCGGCAATTGTCCGGGATCATTATACGGGAAGAGGGCTTGCTGGGCCCCGTCCTGGTCTATCACCTGACGGAAATAGCCCTGCTGGTAGAGCAGCCCCACGCCGACTACAGGCACGCCCAGATCGCTTGCGGTTTTGAGTTGATCGCCGGCCACATTGCCAAGGCCGCCCGAATAGATGGGAAGCGCTTCGCTTAACATGAACTCCATGCTGAAATAAGCCACCGAGGTCAGCGGCGCCTGCGGATGGTTCTGCTGAAACCACGCGGGCGACTTTGCTTCCTCACGCTTTGACCTTATAAGGTCATCCACCTTCCTGCGGAAGGTGGGATCGGCGAGCGTGCGTTCAAGCCGCTCCCGCGAGAGCGTTTGCAGGACAACCCAGGGGTTATAGGCCAGCTCCCAGAGGGCCGGATCAAGCTGCTTCCACACTTCATCCGCAGAATGGTTCCACGACCACCGCATATCCAGGGCCAGCTCAGCAAGGGAATCGAACCCCTCGACCTCCGTGGGGAATAAAGCATAGACTGGACTGCTGACTCTCGTTGCTTTCTTCATGGTCTCTTCCTCCGCTTTCCCTGTTCGCTATAGCGAACAGGTATGTCTTTGAGCCAATCATGCAGTACGCTTATCCCGCGAAGTGGCGGCCTTTAATGCCTCGTCAACGATCGTCTGCGCTTCGTCGAGGATGCGGCGCAGATGATCCTCCCCATGAAAACTCTCGGCGTAGATCTTGTAGATATTCTCTGTCCCCGACGGGCGCGCGGCAAACCACCCGTTCTCAGCAATCACCTTTATTCCGCCGATCGCAGCCCCGTTGCCCGGTGCATGGGTCAGCAGGGTCCGGATCTTTTCGCCGGCTAGGTCCGTGATTCGAACCTGTTCCGGCGAGAGTCTTTCCAGCGTCTTTTTTTGCTCCGGAGTGGCAGGTGCGTCAACCCGATCGTAGACAGGCACACCGAACTCGCGCGTGAGGTCTCGGTAAATTTCGCCAGGGTCTCGGCCCATCCGTACTGTGATCTCCGCCGAGAGTAGAGACGGAACGATTCCATCCTTGTCCGTCACCCAGACCGTCCCATCCTGGCGTAGAAAAGATGCCCCTGCACTCTCTTCCCCGCCGAAGCCGAGAGAGCCGTCGAGGAGGCCGTCAACAAACCACTTGAAGCCGACCGGCACCTCGTAGAGCTTTCGGCCGAGTTTCGCGGTAACGCGATCAATCATCTGGCTGCTCACCAGGGTCTTTCCCACAGCCGCATCCGACCGCCACTTGTGCCGATGCTGAAAAAGGTAGAAGATGGCAACAGAAAGGTAATGATTTGGCTGGAGCAGCCCCGCGCTCCGGGTAACCACCCCGTGTCGGTCGTGGTCCGTATCGCATGCAAAAGCGATGTCGAAGCGATCTTTCAGGTTGATCAACCGCTGCATCGCATAAGGCGACGATGGGTCCATGCGAATACGGCCGTCCCAATCAACCGTCATAAAACGGAAGGTGGGATCGACGGCGTCATTAACGATTGTTAAGTTCAGGCCATAGCGTTCAGCAATGGGACCCCAGTAGTGGACGCCGGCGCCCCCGAGCGGGTCGACTCCCAGGCTGATCTGCGAGCCACGAATGGCGTCCATGTCGATCACACCGCCCAGATCGTTGACATAGGCATGGAGATAGTCGTGCGGGTACGTCGTAGAAGCCCCAAGCGCCCTTTCAAAGACAATCCTTTTCACATCCTTAAGGCGGTTTTTAAGGCACTCATTCGCTTTGGCTTCGATCCAGCCGGTGACAGCAGGTTCGGCGGGTCCACCCTCCGGTGGATTGTATTTGAAACCGCCAGCCTCGGGCGGATTATGGGAGGGCGTGATCACGATGCCGTCAGCGAGGCCTGTCTTGCGGCCCCGGTTGTAAGTAAGGATCGCGTGGGAGACAGCGGGCGTGGGAGTATATTCCTCCCTCTCCGAGATCATGACATCCACATCATTGGCTGCCAGCACCTCAAGGGCGCTCCGAAAGGCCGGCACGGAGACCGCGTGAGTGTCCATGCCGAGGAACAGGGGACCGTCGGTCTTTTGCTGCTTACGGTATAAACAAATGGCCTGAGTGATGGCGAGGATATGCCATTCGTTGAAAGACTTCTCGAGAGCTGAGCCACGGTGTCCCGAGGTGCCGAACGTCACCAGTTGCTCCGGCACGGAAGGATCAGGAATCTCGGTGTAGTAGGCTGTGACAAGCTTGGGCACGTTGACGAGCATGGATGGTTCTGCAGGTTTTCCCGCAAGAGGACTCACTTTTATCGTCATGTCTTCTCTCTCGAATAGGACCAATTCTATGTCTCGCCGCAGGGCGAGGCACGTCGCTCATCGCTGACCGGATCACCGGTCGTTGCTAAACCCATAACTTGCATCAAAACAATATCGAAGCCGGGCGGGGGTACTGACAAAGCCTTGCAGCGGCACCTTTGAGAGGTGACCACATGCATTCCCAGGTAAAACCAAGACTTCACCTAAAGTGAGGTCCTGTGAAACCATTCATTTCTTAGTAATCCGCAATTGCAAGGGTTTGGAAGTACCCCCGCCCGGTTTCGATATGGCAACTTCTGAGCGAGCAAGGTGTTCTTCACCTCAAGAAGAAGCACAATTTTCTCGCACGGTGTCATCCGATGGCTCCATAGGCGTAGGGTTGTGCCAGCCCCCATCGCCCGCAATGATCCGGTCCGCCTCGGCCGGGCCCCAGGTATTCGGTTCGTACTCATGGACCGGTGTCGGGTTTTTTAGGATCGGGTCGACAATGTTCCAGGCCGCTTCGACGCTGTCCTCGCGAGCGAATAGAGTGGCGTCGCCCCTTATGGCGTCGCTGAGAAGGCGTTCATAGGGCGACATCTCATCGCCGAAGTGCTGGCAGGCGACCAATTCCACCCCTTTGCCAACCATGGATTCTCCGGGCACCTTGGTCCTCGCGCCAATAGAGATAAAAACGTTGGGACTGAGACGGAAGTGCAGATAGTTCGACTGGCCGAGCTTGATCTCATCGAAGACCGTTTGAGGCGGATGCTTCAGTTCAACCACCACTTCGGTAGCCGAGAAGGGAAGTCGTTTGCCCGCGCGTATGTAGAAAGGCACGCCTGCCCAGCGCCAGGTATCGATATGGAGTCGTACGGCCGCAAACGTCTCTACCTGAGAATCAGGAGCCACGCCGTCCTCGTCACGGTAGCCGCGGAACTGCCCCCGCACGACGTCCTCAGGAGTGAGGGGCTTCATCGCTCGAAAGACGCGAATCTTTTCGTCCCGCATCGTTTCCGGATCGTTGTCGGTTGGGGCATTCATAGCGAGCAGCACCATCACCTGGAGCATGTGGTTCTGGACCACGTCCCGAATCGCCCCCACCTCTTCATAGAAGCGTCCGCGGCCCTCCACTCCGAAGCTCTCGCAAAGGGTAATCTGCACCCTCTCGACATAGTTACGATTCCAGATTGGCTCCAGAAAAGAGTTCGCGAAGCGGAAGTAGAGCAGATTCTGGACCGGTTCCTTACCGAGGTAATGGTCGATCCGGAAGATGGCCGACTCGGGGAAGAATTGTTGAAGCGTTCGATTAAGCTCCTGCGCCGAAATGAGGTCGCGGCCAAAGGGTTTTTCAACGATCACGCGGGCACCCGTTGCGCAGCCGGACTTCGCCAGCCCCTGTGCGACGATCGCGAACTCGCTCGGTGGGATGGCGAGGTAGTGGAGAGGACGTGCAGAGCTACCCAGGGCCCTGCGTAAACGTCCATACGTCGCTTCGTCGCCGTAATCGCCGGAGAGGTACTGGAGCCGTGTCGAGAGCTTGGCGAAGGCGTCAGGATCTACTCCGCCATACTTCTCAAGGCTGTCGTGGACCCGGGCCCGGAGTTGATCGGAAGTCCAATTGCGCCTGGCTACTCCGATGATCGGCATGTCAAGGTAGCCGCGCCGAATCATCCCCTGGAGCGCAGGAAAAATCTTCTTGTACGCCAAATCACCGGTAGCGCCAAAAAAAACGAACGCGTCCGAGCGTAATGCGGCCATGATCAACCTCCTGAACAGCCGTTCTTCTTTCCTCCGGGAGTTCTCTCGATCGAATGATTCATCATTCCATCAGGACAAGCCGTCGCAGAATGGAGCCCTTACGGCAGCATCCCTCCATCCACCCATTGCTTAAATTTCCCAATCCTGTCCTCACCCCATCCCCCATCGCATGGCATCTCTTTTGCGGTAAGGCGGGCATAGATATCGTGGGCGCGTTTTTTCACGTCCTCGTAGGACGAGAGATCGATGCCCATCGGTTTCATCGCCTTGACATCGCTGTCCCGAAACAGCGGGCCAATGTCAGCAGCAAAACTCAGAGCATTCATACGAACCTCCTTTCGTTCCGGATATGGCTGATCAGCAGACCGAAAGAGCGTATCTTTTTTCTTTTTGAAGCGATACAAGCTGACGAAGATGATCACACCCAAGAATCCTTGCACGGCGGTGCCGAGCCCCAGGATAACCCGATAGATGCTTCCTGCTGGATTCCAGTCGGCATGGATGAAATAGAGAACGTTGTACCGCGGGGACATTTCAACGGAGGCCAACATTCCTACGCTCATTAACAATCCGGCTACAGCCTGCACGAATAAAAAACAAGCGATGGAGATTCCTAAACCGCGATGCAGGGTTCGAACCTTGCCCAAGTTCATACCTTTCTCCTTTCATTCGTCTCAGGGCTGCTTCACGGGTCTGTCGGAATCGAGCCTTTTTTCACAGTCCTTTTAAGCCTTCCCATGCTTGATGAATGTCCCGCTCTGATACTCCTCGAAGGCGAGTCTTAGCTCCTCCTGGGTGTTCATGACGATCGGGCCATACCAGGCCACCGGCTCACCGATGGGCCTGCCGGAAATAAGCAGGAAGCGGACCTCTTCCTTTTCAGAGGTCACGGACACCTCGTCGCCGTCACCATAAACGACAACGGTCTGGTCTTTACAGATGCAGCTCCGCTTCAAATCGAAGTAGTTGGCTCCGATTACCTCATGACCGTACGAGTCACGCCCCTGGTCGAAGTAGCCCTCCCCTTCGATCACGTAAGCCAAGGCGTTTTGCCCCCTACGCACAGGGTGAGTAAAGGTTGTCCCTCCCGGGACCGTTACGTCCAAATACTCAGGGTCGGTCACGATGTCCCGCACCGGCCCCTCCACCCCATTTAACTTCCCGCAGATGATTTTCGCCTTTATCCCACCCTTGAGGGACACCTCGGGGATCTGCTGATTCTTCACGTCGCGGTAACGGGGGTCCATCATCTTATGGGAGGCTGGAAGGTTCGCCCAGAGTTGGAATCCCGACATAACACGCTTCTTGTCGCCCTTCGGCATCTCCTGATGGATGATGCCGCTTCCCGCCGTCATCCACTGCACGTCACCCGAAGAGATGAGCCCGCGGTTTCCCATGCTGTCTCCATGCTCGACGACGCCGGCAAGGACATAGGTGATCGTCTCGATGCCCCGGTGGGGATGCCAGGGAAACCCCTTCAGGTAGTGGTCGGGATTGTCCGAGCGGAAATCATCGAGAAGGAGGAAAGGGTCGAGCTGCGGCACCTGATCATAACCGAAGGCCCTCTTAAGATGCACTCCCGCTCCCTCGATCGTCGGCTTGCTCTTCCAGACTTTTTTGATTCTTCTCACGGTGCTCATAATATTTCTCCTGTCTGCCGATAGGTAACCCTAATGTTGCAATAAGAAGGCAGTTGGGTGTGCTGAAAAAGCCTTACAGCGGAACCTTTTAACAATTTGCCACTCCGCTTCCAAGCGCATTACAAAAACCACATTGGGTGAAATTGCATATTACCCATAAGAAATATTAAAGAACCGCTTTGTAAGGGTTTAGAAGTACACCCAACCGCCTTCAGAAATGGCTTTTTGCAACTGGAAGCATAATTCAATAGTCATTGAACCCTGACTCTTAGGCGACCTCTTTCACTTTTTTGATAATGGCGATTCGGGAGATCTCCTCATAGTCGAGGAGTTCCTCTGGCTTGCCGCTTTTCGGTTTCTTCCTTACGGCTAAAGAATGGATGGGAACCGGAGAAGCAGACAGAGCGCTCTTCACGGTCTCCCCAATTCCTCCTTCCTCAAAATGATCTTCGACGGTGATGATTGCCTTGGTAGCGCTTACGGCCTCGCGAAGCGTTTTTTCATCAACCGGTTTGATGCTGTACAGATCGATGACACGGATGAAAACCCCTTCTTTCTTCAAGGTCTCATACGCTGCCAGGGTCTCATGAAGCGTCACTCCTGCCCCGATCACAGTGGCCTTATCCTTTTCACTCTTTCTGAGAACTTTACTTCCTCCGATGGCAAACTTTTCCTCTGAACCATACAGGATAGGCGTCTCCATTCTCGTAGTCCGAATGAAAACGATGCCATCCTGTTTTGCGGCTTCCTCGACCAACCTCTCCGTGGACATCGCATCGGACGGATACAAGACGACACTGCCTAAGATCGCCCTGAACATGGCTATGTCTTCAAGCGCCATCTGAGAGGGGCCATCTTCCCCGATCGATACGCCGGCATGGGATCCAACAAACTTGATGTTCGCGTCGGAGTACTGGCTCAGCCTGATTTGATCGAAAGCACGACTAAAAAACGCACCGAAGGTAGAGACAAAGGGAATTTTACCCCGACGCGACAGGCCTAAGGCGGCACCGACCATATTCTGCTCCGCAATATACATCTCAAAAAAACGCTCCGGAAAAGCCTCTTTGAATATTTCTGCATAGGTTGAATTGCTAACCTCGCCGTCCAAACTCACCAGATTGGGAAATCGCGGGAAAATTCTTGCCAGCGCATTCCCGTAGGCCTTCCGGGTGGAAACAGGTTTATCTGCCGGATAATCCATTTTTTTGACCGGTTTCCCGGCAACCTGTTCCTTTGGCTTCAGATCCTCCGGAAAGGAGATCTCTCCTCGAACAGACTTATCAATATCCCCTAATTCCTTGAGCGCCCGATCACACTCCTCTCTCTTAAGGGTTTTTCCGTGCCAACCGTTCTTATTCTCAATGAAAGAGACCCCTTTCCCTTTAATGGTTTTCCCGATCAACATGACGGGCTGGCCGGTCCCGTGGAGGGCATCTTCATAGGCGGAAAGAATTTCGGGGATAGAATGCCCGTCGAATACTCGCGTTTTCCATCCGAAAGATGAAATTCTTTTCTCGTAGGCCTCGAGGTCCCATCCGTACATCGTTTCTCCCCGCTGACCCAGCCGGTTCACATCAAGGACTCCGATCAAGTTGTCCAGCTTATAATAGGACGCGATTTGCATCGATTCCCATTGAGAACCTTCGGCCATCTCACTATCCCCGAGGAGAACGTACGTCCTGTACGGAAGCTTGTCAAGATATTTGGCATTCAAGGCCATTCCCAGACCAATAGAAAGGCCCTGCCCCAGGGAACCCGTTGCCGCTTCAACATAAGGGAAGGAAACGGTGGGGTGGCCTTCCAGGGGACTGCCAAATTTTCTGTAAGTCATTAGGTCCTTTTCAGTCAACTCACCTGCGGCCGCCCACAGGGCGTAGAAAAGCGGGGAGGCATGTCCTTTGGAAAAGATTAGGCGATCGTTATTTGGGCATTTGGGATGGTCGGCGTCGAATCGAAAAACCCCGCCGAAAAGGAGGCAGGCCATCAACTCCGTCGCCGACAGTGAAGAGGTCGGATGGCCGGAGCCGGCCTCTGTAGTCATGACAAGGATGTAGTAACGGATCAGTGTGGCCAATTTCTTTATCCTTTCCACTTTCTCTTCACTAATCATCGGCTTTCCCTCCCTGATCTTCTTGGCTTCGTCTCGGCCTTCCTTTGCGGATTTTTCAAAAGAAACCCATTGGCTCTCTGCCAGTTCTTTCACTCCTCTTTGTCCGCACAAGGACTGTATTTTTGAATATTAAGGATGAAGTGGTAGGCGGAGAGGGCAGCCCTTACCGCGTCCCCTGCCGAGATGTTATTCTGCTTGAATGGGTCGTCGGTCACATCGCCTGCGGCGAAAATTCCCTTCTTCGAGGTTTGCGCCGTCCTGTGTTCTACGATAATTTCTCCGGCCTGATTGGTGTCAACCAGGGCACGGACAAATTCCGAGTTCGGGGACAAGCCGATCTGTACGAATATTCCACTCACTGCCAACTTTTTAACCTCTCCGGCCTTCTTATCCTTATACCACAATCCGGTCACGGTCTGGTCCCCGAGTATTTCCTCGACTTCTGCACTGCCAATCATTTGCAGTTTTGGCGATTCTCTTATCTTTTCTTCAGTGACGGGATCGCCCTTTAACTTCTCGGTTCGAATAAGAAGATAGAGCTTACGAGCGTAGGGAATTAAATCGATCACGGTCTCAAGGGCTGCGTTCCCGCTTCCAACCACAGCCACATCGAGCCCGTTGTAAAAAGGAGCATCACATG
>Ga0315282_10006741_pt1 | contig 19090 bp, 15 predicted proteins | sample YL17G07_20_MG_FD_203693 | JGI IMG/M metagenome (GOLD analysis project Ga0315282, IMG submission 203693) | Sediment microbial communities from Yellowstone Lake, YNP, Wyoming, USA - YL17G07_20 | ecosystem: Environmental > Aquatic > Freshwater > Lake > Sediment | place: USA: Wyoming | collected... | reverse complement strand
GGATCTCGGGCCACTTCATTCCCCGCCCCCGCAACTGGTCCGCCTCCGCATGGTACCGTCCGCCGGTGCGCACCATCCCGACCACCGCTTGGCACAGGGCCGCCCGCGCCTCCGCCCGGCCCCGCTTCGAGATCCGAGCCTCCCCCTGGAGCTGCCCCGAGCTCACCGCCACCAGGTTCAGCCCCACGAACTTCTCCAGCCGCCCCTCCGTCGGAAAGTCGCAGAACCGCCCGCACTCCCCCAGCAGCCGCGCCGCGGTGAGCGTCTTCACCCCCGGCACGCTCACCAGAAAGCGCGCTTCCGGACACTCCGCCAGGAGCACCGCCATCTCCCCCTTCAGTTCCGCCTGGCGCCCCTCCACCAGTTCCAGTCGGTCCAGCAGCCCCACCAAGTGTCGCTGACGAGCCTCCTCCCCGTGGCGCAACGCCACCGACTGCCGCGCCGCCTCCAGGATCTCCCCCGCCCGATGCTCCCCTCGTCCCGAGGTCGCTTTCGCCAGCACTCGCCGCAACCGCCGCGGGCCCTGGTGCCGAACCTGCCCCGGACTGACATAGGCCCGGATCACCGCCCGCACGCTCTTGGCCAACGCGTCCCGGAACAGCCGCAGCACCTCCGGGAACCACAGCTCCAGCTGCGCCTGCAGCTGATTCCGCAGCCGAGTGCGATCTTTCCTGAGCGCCTGCCATTCCCCCCCAGCCGCCCGCAGCTCTCCATAGGGCCCCTCCAGCACCCGCGCCTCGTAGTAGCGGCCCCGCCACACCAGATCCGCGATCACCTGGGGGGACTTCGCATCGGAGGAAGCCGGACTATTGTCGCTCACCTCCCGGGTCCGCTTCACATGGTACGGATTCACCAGCACCACTTTCCAATCTCGCTCCATCAGCCACCCCTGCAGACACAGCCCGTAGGGGCCCGTGGGCTCGAGGGCCACCCACACCTCCTCGCCCCGCCCTCGGCACTCCCGCAGCACCTCCTCCAGCGCCTCGAAGCCCGCGTGGCTCTGCGGCAGGCGCTGCGTCCGGCTCGCCTTCTCCCAGGCGAAGCACGCATAGTCAATGCGGCCTTTGGAGACGTCGATCGCCACCACTCTCCCTCGTTGCGCATCCGGCACGGCTTGACGTCCACGACCTCGGCGGGCAATACTCTCCATCGTCAGGTCCTCCTCTTGGGGATTGGTTTGCGTCAAACTCACCTGCCCCAAGAAGGACCTGACGTTATTATAGGAAGCTCGGAGATAGCGAACCAGTCATGGCCCAGGTGAGGTATGCAGTGGTAGTACGTCCTGCCCCACGACATAAGCGAGTTGGGCAACCTGCCACATACTGACAGCCGCCTCAGCACCTCAGAGTTGTCTAACCTTTCGAACTCGCGCTCGTCTGCAAGTTTGCCTTCAGCCACCATGCGGCGCACCAGGACCTCTTTGAATGGTCCCAGTGATGCCTTGCTCTTCTCGCCGATCTCGAGGTAGACGGAAAGGTCTGCCAGGTCCGCACCCCTTCCCCATGTCATGAAGTCAGTCTGCACGCACTGGACCTTCTGGGCGGCGTATCTCTCAAACACCCGAAGAGGGACATTGAGGCTAGGGTCGGCCGTGCAGTGGCTGAACAGGAGGAAAGAGACAGACTCCTCGGCCCCCAGGGCCTGCCGCGCCACCAGGAGATTGTCGAGGAACGGGATAGTCTCGGTCTTGGCGTCGTAGTTCCCGTGGATGAAGTCCACTGAGAAGATCACGAAGAGCGGCAGAGCGCTCTGGTCCATGTACCGACTTAGGAAGCGGCGGGCGTAGCCTGGGTCCTCAAAGACATGGCCGTTCGATATGAAGGCCGAGCGTCCGTTCCTCCTCGCTGCCTCCACCAAGAGTGAAACGAGATCCATGTTGTCATCACGCCAGATCGTTGGCTCGCCCCCGGCGAACATGCACGCGGTTCCGAGAGAGGAGGCGTCATCCACACCTGCCATCGCTTCCTGCTGAGTGAGATGGAAGCCGCGCGCGACCGGGACCGCGGTGCGATAGCAGTAACGGCAGGCCTTGTTGCACCGATCTGTCAGGTTCACGGCCAGAAATGCATAGGGGCAGTTCATGGACGGCCTGCATTAGAGCAAATCCCCGCCCTCAGGTCAAGCTTCGCAAGCTCTTCACCTACGATCTCCGGCGTTTCGCGCCCGCCTGTCGTCATGCCAGTGATGGAGAAACCGGAGAACGTACCTGTTATATTGCTTGCCCATTACTCGTATGAATAATAGGTGACTGTGGGGCTGTTGAAAAAGCCCTCTTTGGAGAATCATCATTCGCTAGGATGCACGACGTCGCCAACAGAGGCATGCGGGGTGTCCGAGATGAGCCTTTCTCAACAGCCCCACTGTCCCTATTACCCGGAGCGTGCTTGTGGTGGCTCCACAGCCCTGCCAAACCGACCTGCTATCGGATTGCTCTCCGGCTGGTACCGGGTCAAAACCGGGGACAGTCACCTATTTCTGCCCCATCAACCGTATGAATAATAGGTGACCGCACCTATCACCCCACCGGAATCCCATGAAGTGATCGTCACCATCAGGCAGCCACCCGTGCGAGCCGCTTGTGCCGAAGGTACTGCACGATGGCTCCCCCGAAGATCCCGTAGGCCACGGCCTTCAGCGACAGATAGAGAACACCTATCTGAACCAGGGCAAGCCAGGACAGCAGTGGCACCGCGTCCACCCAGCCTAGTCGTCTCACTACCAGCCTGTAGTGCGGCCGCAGCTTCACACAGCCCCAGTAGAACGACCACAGGAGCCAGGCGTAGATCAGCGGGATTATCGCTAGGGACACGATCGCGGCTGCCGCATGTCGATACTCAAAGCCCCCAAAACCGAGCCAGGACACCAGGCCGAGGAACACGCCAACCGAGGCGGCGACTAGGGAATCGCGGAGGCGGCGCTTCGCCTTTGCCCCGTCGAGGCCTGTGACCTCCTCAAGCACAAGGTCTGAGAGGGTCGTGCATCTCCGGCAGACAAGACTGCCAGCGACCTCTCGAACGCACCTCCGGCAGCCGGCCACCGTGCAGCGCGTGCAATGCCCGATGGCCTCGGCATACGCATGATGAGCGCATCTCATGACCTACGCCTGTCCACTCCGGCAGCGCGGGCCGCCTGTGCCAGCCGCCCTGGGGAATCGGCAAGTTCTCGAACGGTCTAGTCTCTGCACGAGACGTGCCACCAGGTTGCTTCGATACGCGTGACGTGGCCTCCTGCCGTGACACCTCGTGCTTCGTTCGCCTTGCCAGTCTGCCACCAACGGGAAAGGGGGGACAGTCTATTTCTTCCCCATCAATCGCATGAACAATAGCTGATCGTCCCTGCCACCCCGGCCCCCTCCCCTCCCCCCCCGGCTTTGCCCGCGCTGAAACATTTTCGGGCCGGCTGAAGTCTAAGGGGCATAGGACCTCCGGTGGTCCTGTGAAGGGAGAGTGGAAGATGAGGAAAGCGCTGTCTTTACTGCTGTTCGCGGCGGTGCTGGCTGTGCTGGGGACAGGGGTGGCTCTGGCCGACGGGATGTTGTTTCCCACCGTGCCGCAGCCGGCTCAGCCCTTTAGCGTGAAGTATCATCGCGTCACGGTCACTGTTGACAACCAGATCGCGAAGACCCATGTGGACCAGGCGTTTGTCAACGATTCCAATCGAACGCTGGAGGGCACCTACCTCTTCCCCATACCGGAAGGCGCGCGGGTGCGGGACTTCGCCATCTATGAAGGCGACAAGGCCTTGCGCGGGGAGCTGCTCCCGAAGGAGAAGGCGGTGGCCATCTATGAGGACATCGTGCGCCGCCAGCGCGACCCGGGGCTGCTGGAATACGTGGGCCGAGATACCGTCCGGGCCCGCATCTTTCCCATCCCGCCCCACAGCGAGAAGCGCGTCACCGTGGACTACGCGGAGGTGATCCCCCGCGACGGCGACCTCTGCCACTACCGCTACCCGCTCTCCACCGAGCGCTTCAGCGCCCGGCCCCTCGAGCAGGTGACCATCACGGTCCGCGTGCAGTCCCAGGTGGCCATCAAGAATCTCTACTGCCCCTCCCACGAAGTCTCCCTCCGGCAGACCGGCGACCATGACGCGGTCGTCTCCTACGAGGCCTCGCAGGTGAAGCCCGCCACCGATTTCGACCTGTTCTACGCCCTAAACGACGAGAAGGTGGGCGTGACCTTGCTCTCCTACAAGGAGAAGGGCGAGCGTGGCTACTGGATGCTGCTCGCCTCCCCCACGCAGCCGGCCGCGCGCGAGGTCGTCCCTAAGGACGTGGTCTTCGTGCTCGATCGCACGGGCTCTATGAGCGGCGAAAAGATCGAGCAGGCGAAGGGGGCGCTGCAATTCTGCCTCAACAGCCTGGACCCGCATGACCGGTTCGACCTGGTCGCGTTCAACGAAAGTGCGAACAGCGTCGGCGATCGGCTGCTGCCGGCCACGGCGGCAAATGTGCGAAGGGCGACGGCCTTCGTCCGCGACCTGCGGGCCCAGGGCGGCACTGACATTGACCAGGCCTTGGACCAGTCCTTGCGGCTCTTCGCCGACCACCGCCGGCCGCGGTATCTGGTCTTCCTCACCGACGGCCAGCCCACCGTAAGAGAGACCAACACGGATACCATCCGCAAGCACATCTCCGGCCTGAACGAGGGGCGAGTTCGCTTCTTCGTCTTCGGCGTGGGCTATGACGTCAACGCGCAGTTCCTCGACCAGCTCGCGGAGGAGAACCGCGGCCTTTCCGAGTACGTGCGGCCCCAGGAGAACCTCGAGGCCAAGGTCTCTCGCTTCTACGGCAAGGTCTCCGCTCCGGTGCTCACCGATGTCTCGCTCCAGACCAGCGGCGTCAAGGTGACCGATGTCTTCCCCTCCGGCGCGCTTCCCGACCTGTTCAGCGGCTCCCAGACCATCATCGTCGGCACCTATGGTGAGGCCGGGCCCGCGACCTTCGCCCTGAATGGCAAGCGGGCCACTGCGGACGGCCAGGCCCGCACCGACCGGTACACCACCACTGTCACCTTGCCCGCGCAGGACACTCGGTATGATTTCCTCCCCGTGCTGTGGGCCTCTCGCCGCATCGGCTACCTTCTCGACCAGGTGAGGCTGCACCGCAACCAGGAACTGGTAGATGAGATCATCTCCCTGTCCAAGGAATTCGGGATCATGACGGAGTTCACCGCCTTCCTCGCCCTCGAGCCGGGCGTCTCCCGCGAGGAGGCCCGAAACCGCGTGCTGCCCATGCTCGGGGACGCCGCCCGAAAGCACGACGGATCCTGGGGCGTCGGTCAGGCCCAGAATGCGTCACGCCTCCGGTCTGCCGCGGCTCCGCAGGCGGCCGGTGGCGGCCTTGGCGGAGGCGGAGGGTTCGCCTTCGCCTACGGTGCGACCCCGGCGGGGGGCCCGGCGCCAGCCGGGAGCAACCAGGCCTTCATTGACGCCGCGGGGCGCGTCCAGAACGTCGCCAACGTTCAGAACGTGGGTCGCCAGACCTTCTACCAGCAGGGGAAGGTGTGGGTGGATCACCGGGTGGGCCCGAAGACCCCGCAGGTGAAGATCCAGCGTCTCAGCGAGGCCCATTTCCAGCTCGCCCGGGCCAGTGCGGAAGCACGGCGTTATCTCTCCCTGGGCGACGACGTGACCTTCTTCATGAACAACCAGGCCATCGTCGTCAGCGACGAGGGGAAGAGCAAACTCACCACCTCCGAGTTGAAGGCTATCACCGGGTAAGCCAGCGGACGATCGGCGTGATGAGATAGGCGAACGCCAGAGAGGGTCGGGCGGAGTAGACTTGACCCGGGCCACACAAGCGAAGAGCCCCGGCCTGCGCCGGGGCTCCCTCTCGGCCGTGAACCGAATTGTCGCTAGAGCGGTCGAACCTTGAGCGCGCGCGGGCCCTTCTCGCCCTTACCGATCTCGATCTCGACTTCCTGACCTTCCGCCAGCGTGCGGAAGCCCTGGCCCTCGATGACCGAATGATGCACGAAGACATCACCCTCGGGGGTCTCGATGAAGCCGAAGCCCTTGGCGTCGTTGAACCACTTCACTTTTCCGGTAACCATGTGCCGATCTCCTTTCCGAAAGCATAGTAGCGACGGAGATCGGCCAACGCGTGTCCCTCACCCCGAAGTCCTACGACCTTCTGTAATCGGAGCCCCCCACTGGGGAACTCCATACAGAGTATACCCGGTTCGGACCGTTCGGGCAATGAAAGAACGGGGCGGCCGCTCTGCGGCCCGGGAGGGAACCCGGCTCGCGAGTCGAAGCAAGGTCCAGAGACGTCGTCCACTGCTCCAGGGCTTCGCCTCCGGAGCCGAGCCACCAGGCCTCGGCGGAAAGGCAGGCCATACTATGCGGTTCGTCGCCAAAGGCTGGAGTGGGATGCCCTCCTGGCACCACTACTATGCGATACCGCTCGCGAAGCACTACCATCGCCCCGACTGCCCCGCGGCGGGTGATAGCGTTCCGGTGACCCACGAAGAAGCTCAAGCCCGGAAGCTCACGCCCTGCAAGCTCTGCAAGCCGACACCGATCTAGCCGGCTCGGCGGCGCCGTCCGCGGTGACCTGCGCTCGACGCGTGCTCACCGAGGAGGAAACCAGGAGGAAACCCGGGACAGTTACTGTCCCTCTTGTCTCCCTCTTGTCCCCGACGAAGGATCACCCTATGACCGCACCGATTCGGATCATGCCGTGTTTGGATATGCAGAACGGCCGGGTGGTGAAGGGCGTCCATTTCGTGGACATCAAGGACGCCGGCGATCCGGTGGAGTGTGCCCGTGCGTATTGCGCCGCAGGGATACACAGCAGGATACACAGGGGACAGTCACCTATTCCCTCACCATCAATCGTATGAACAATAGGTGACTGTCCCTATAATCCCTATAATCGGTCCTTCTTCAACAGCCCCACTGTCCCTATTGTCTCAGGATGTGTGCGACGTCCAGCACCTCGCCGAGATCCGGCAACTGCGGCTTGCTCACCTCCGGCGCATCGAGAGACAGCAACAACACCGGAACGGTCAGCGCACTGTGTGCCGGGATCGCACTCTCCCAACTGAACCCAATGACGCCCGTGTTCCACCCCGCGTTCGGGAGCATCAGCCGTTCCGTCTTCGGGACGCCGTCCGGGAACAGCACCAGGCGCGCCTGCCGGCTGTAGGGCTTCTCGTCGGAGGTCAGCTCATCCACAAACCCGAGGTAGTGTGGCGACTTCGGCTGCGGACCCTCCACCTTGGCCTCCGGCCAGATCCCGCCGTCCTCCGCGCGCAGGGAGGGGGAGGTCAGCGCCAGCAGCACCTGCAGCGGCCTCTCGCCGTGGTTCTCGTAGCGGACGGTCACCAGCTGCGCGCGTCTGTCGCCTGGAAGGTGCGCCTCCTGCGCCGACCCGCTCACCGTGACCGGCGGTCGGCGTCGAAGGCGGCGCAGGTCGCGGTGGAACGGGCCGGACTCCAGCCGGTCGAAGGCCTTGGTGCGCGCCTCTGTCGGCGAGACCTGCGCCATGCCCTCCCAGCGGAAGCCCGCGTTCAGAAACACGTCCCGGCTCACCAGCGCGCCCGTCTTCGGATCTCGGAATGGAGCGGCAATGCGCAGGTGATGCCAGTCCTGCTCCGCGTCGAAGTTCCCCTCCGGGCTGGTCAGGTAGGAAATGAGTTTGCCCATGCTCGGCCTCGGGGAGATCCGCCGGTGCCGCGCCACATACTGGGCGAGCGCCTTCGTCATCTCGACGTCGGACAACCTGAGCTTGCGGCTGCCTAGCCGGGCCGCCGGCGTGGCCGCGAACTCGGCCATGCTGTCAAAGAAGACGAAGGGCGCCGGCATCTGCTTCGGATCCACCGCATAGGTGAGCGCCGAGGAGGCGGCGATCGTGTAGTCCGTGGCCAGCGTGTAGGTCTTCCCGTCCTCGATGTCGGAGGGCTCCCGCACGCTGGAGAAGGGCGCCTGCCGCACCAGCTCTTTGAGCTGCGCGCCGGTCACCTCGCACAGCATCGCATACTGCGGGAGGGACTCGATAGTGGCGAGGTCCTGCACCGTGATCGGACCCCGGCGCAGGTAGGCCCGCCAGCGCAAGTACTCGGGCGTGAACCCCCAGATCAGCGCGGCCTCCGCCCCGGTCGCCTCTCTCAGCGCGTCCGCCTTGAGCTGCTGGATCGCAAGGTAGTCGAAGGGCTTCTCGGCCACTCCCAGCACCCGTCCCTTCGGGGCGCCCCAATCCGGCCCGAAGATGAAGTAGTCGGCCGGCGCGTTGGAGGGCAGCACCACGCCGAAGGGCTTCTCCGGGTCGGGCACGCCGTAGACCACACAGTCTCCGGTGCGGAATTCCCAGCTCTCCCGGCCCATCTTGCTTCCGCCGCCCCAGAAGTCCCGCTTCGCGGCCGCCACCGGATCGTTGAACCCGTACACGATCACCGACCGCTGCGGGTTAAAGGGATTGGGGTGGATGAACTTCACCCATTGGTCGGGCTGGTCGTAGACCTTCTCGCCGATCGAGAAACGGCCCTGCGCGAAGCGCACGGGCAGCTCCCTCGCGATGCGGTCGGCCAGCCGGTTCAGCCCGGGGCCACCGAAGAGGTAGAGGCTGCAGGTCCGCAGTTGCGCCTCCGTCACCTTCACGTCGTCCACGGCCCACGCGGGGAGATGGGAGGCGAGGGCCTCGCGCTGCCCTTGGGTTCCGCCCGTCGGTCGCACCCACAGCCAGGGGCGCCCCGGGACCTGCGGCCGCTCGTGGTAGAGGTCGCGGTCAACGGCGGCCAGGATGTCCCCATCGGTCTCCGGCGTCTTGGCGTACCGGCTCTCCGGTAGGCGCACCACCTCGATCTTCAGTGCCGGCCGGAACGGGCCCAGGTATGACGTCTTCCCGTTGGTCAGCACGCGCACCGGCCGCGTGAGATCCACCAACTTGTCGGAGAGCGAGAGGGCATAGGCGGCGACGTTCTTCGCCGTCACCTCGATCGTGTTGTCCTCCTTCACCGCGGCCTCGATGCGGGCGACGAGCGCCGGTTCCACCATGCGCTCGATGGAGACCCAGTAAACCTGGTGCCACTGGAGGCTCCAGGTGGCATAGCGGACTTGCTTTGGGTACAGGTTGCGCCGCTTGCTTCTCGCCCACTCCATGATCTTCAGGAAGTAGCGTTCGTCCTCGAAGGGCACGGTGTCGTGGTTGTGCTGCCCGACCATACTGGCGATATCGGCATAGCCGAGGCTGTCGAGAGCGAAGAGGCGGATGAAGTTCGATTCGAGGTACCCGCCGTCGAACCAGCCATCAACCATCAGCATCGGAACGTTCGAAAGCCCCGCTACCTCGACATTCGTGTATTGCCAGTTGGCGACCTCGGGTGCGATGCCGGCCACCAGGTGCGGGTAGTGAGAGCCGAGCCACAGCGCGGTGAAGCCGCCATCGGAGAACCCGGAGAGGAAGACGCGGTCAGGGCTGATGGAGAAGTCGGCGGTGAGGGCCGCGCTCAGCTCCTGCAGTTCCACCTCGGCCCCCATCCGGCCCTTCACCTGGGTGCTCAGGTTCGACCAGACGTGGAAGGTATCCGGCGCCTTCGCACACATCTCCCCTTCCGGCCGCCAGGGCGGGCCGCAGTTCGCCCAGTCGGAGATGCCACCCCCGCCCATCTTGTAGTAGACGAAGAGCTGGTACTCCTTCGCTGGGTCGTAGCCCGGGGGCACGAAGAGCTTGTGCCCCTCGATCCGCTGCATGTGCTCCGACCAGTAGCCATAGGCCAGCGTCTTGCCGGCATAGCGGACGAATGGCTCCCTCCCCTGCGCCAAGTCCTCCAGCATTCCTGCGAAGACATCAACGAAGAGCACCTTGTCGCTCTTCGAGACCTCGGGCAGTCCGGCGAGCACCGCGCACCGCTGCTCGATGGCGGGCCGCCAGCGCTGCATCTCCCGCGAGGAGAGATCGAGCGAACCGAGACGCTGGCGCACTTCGGCCGTGGCCGCCAACCACGCCTCGCTCCTCCCGGATGTCTCCAGCCGGACGGCACCAGCTTGCGCGTCGCCAGCCGCGCCCAGGAGGAGCGCGAGCAGACACATGGCGCCGAGGACCCATCGTCTCACCGCAGAGCCACGGTGAGGCAGGGGCGTCGGGAAGTGGTCACCGTCGGGGGCGCCTCCCACCGCCCCCTCCCCGCTGGCGATCAGTACGGGGGACCGTGGACGGTCACAGACGCGCTCCCTTAGCCGTACGTGGTGTCCGTACATGGCGACGTAGTTCGAGCAGTCGCCCGCGCTTTCCTGGCGTGGAGCCGAGGGGAGCACGCCCCCGCCCCTGCATCCTGTACACGTCTCGTGTGTTACAGCTGGCGGAATCCCGCCGGGGCCACCAAAACTTAGCGACCCCTCCGCGAACGCTGGGGGTCGCTTCTGCACTAGGGAAACCGGGAGCACTCACCGATCAACTGCGAAGCTGGCTGCCGGACTAGGGCTCAAACCTGGGACCTACTGATCCAGAGTCAGTCGCTCTACCAACTGAAAAGCTTCCGTGGTTTCCCTACTCGCCCCCATTCCGCACTTGCTGCACGCTAGGGACCTCCCCAGTGTTCGAAATCCCATCCTTGTTCAATAAGGCTGACTATGGGAGGGTACTTCTCGATGGCTGACTTATAGACAACACCGCGTGGGAGCAGAGATTCTCCTATTGCTTGACCGAAGAACGCACCCATACCGGTGATCAGACAGAGCGCCAGGATGATAAGCACGACTTTGGGGAAATCCGCCATCCCACTATGACCGATCCGCATGATCACGGGGATGGAGACGGCGATACCACAGACTCCGCCGATGGCTTCCAGCACTTTCACGCGGAGGTGTGCCCGTTTGCATGTTGGGCACCTCGGTACAACAACAAAGGTAACGTCGCGCTCTGACTTAGTTCCGTAAGTCCTCCACTCCCCAACCAGCTTCACTTTGAGACCCGACTTGGACCGCGCAACGCCGCCCTGGCAGAACCTGCACTTGCCGTCCACCTCCGGCTCCTCTCAGGGGTGCACCCTCATCCGCCGCGCTCGAAAGGTGTTGCCGGGCGTTGCTGGGCTCCAACCCCGTCCCGACAGGGATTCGGAGGGACTACTCATTCTCCTCTCCCCCTCCCACACTAGGCTTGTGTCCTCGGGCCAGGGGAACAGGGGGAAACGGGGGGACAGTCACCGATCAACTGCGACCTGGCTGCCGGACTAGGGCTCGAACCTAGGACCTACTGATCCAGAGTCAGTCGCTCTACCAACTGAGCTATCCGGCATACCACCAGCATACTACCATCCCCCGAACGGGGCGTCAACGTCGCGCGGACGTCGCGCGGGGGCGCGGCTACTCCGTCTCGCCCTTCGCTAGATATGCTTCGTGAACACATACTGTGTGGCGCAGTCGGGGAAGCGCTTCTCGTACTCGCGTTGCAGGCCCCTGTCAATCGTGGGCGTCCTGAGCATGAGCCTTGACCAGCCGTCTTGCTCCCAGCTTCCGACGACCTCGTATTTCGCATTCAGCGACTGAAGCTGGCCACCGGCGTTCGGCTCCGGCAGTTGAACGAAAAGGTTCGGCTGGAATCCGCAGCTCAGGTAGAAGGCCTCAGCGTCCTCCAGGGCGCCAAGAATGAGGGTGTGCTGGCCTATTCCCTTGGCCTGCTCCTCAAGTTCCTGCATCATTGCCGTACCTATTCCCATTCTCCGGGAATCCTCCGCAACTGCCACCGGTCCAACCAGAACGTGATCGCCTTCTACGCTCGCGAGAACGCACCCGCAAATCCTGTTCTCTCGCTCGGCGAAGACTAGAAGCTGAGGGGTTTCTGCGAGCTTCGAAAGATAATGCTCCAGTGTGTGTGGGCCTGCCGGAAGCCCGAGAATCGAGGCGGCGAAGAACCAGACGCGCCGCAGTAGGTCTGGGGTTTGTGCCGAGCCAATAGCGTAGTCGAACGCTGGTTCAGTCATTCCTGTATCGCGCGCCCCGTAGGCTCTAGGCGGTCCTCCTGGGGCGCGCCTAGCGCAGACCTAGCCCTTCTTCGCGGCCTTCTCGATCTTGGCCCAGGAGTCGCGAAGCGTCGCGGTGCGATTGAAGCAGAGCCGCTCCGGAGTGGAGTCGCGGTCCACGCAGAAGTAGCCCAGCCGCTCGAACTGGTAGCGGGCGCCGGCCTCGGCCCCGAGGACGCTCGGCTCCACATAGCAGGGGACCACTTCCAGCGAGTTCGGGTTCAGATTGGAGGTGTAGTCCTTCCCCTCCTCCACCTCGTCGGGGTTCGGCTTGAGGAAGAGATGGTCGTAGAGGCGGGCCTCGGCCTGGACCGCGCGGGCGGCCGACACCCAGTGCAGGGTTGCCTTCGGTCTCCGCCCATCGGGCGCGTCCCCGCCGCGGGTTTCCGGGTCGTAGGTGCAGTGAATCTCCGTAATCTCGCCCGCGGCGTCTTTGACCACCCCCGTGCATCTGATGAAATACGCGTTCCGCAGTCGCACCTCTCGCCCCGGGGCCAGGCGGTGGTACTTCGGCGGCGGGTCCTCGCGGAAGTCGTCTCGCTCGAGGTACAGCTCTCTCCCGAACGGCACTTTGCGCCTTCCGGCGGCCGGATCTTCGGGGTTGTTGATGACCTCCAGTTCCTCCACCTGACCCTCGGGGTAGTTGGTCAGGACCACCTTCAGCGGCCTCAGCACCGCCATCACCCGCGGCGCCCGCTGATTGAGATCATCACGGACGCAGTCCTCCAACACCGCCACGTCCACGATGTTGTCTATCTTCGCCACCCCGGCTCTGCGGCAGAACTCGCGGATCGCTTCCGGCGTGTACCCCCGCCGGCGCAGGCCCGCCAGCGTGGGCAGCCGCGGATCGTCATACCCCCGGACATGGCCACCCTCCACCAGCTCGATAAACCGGCGCTTGCTCATCACCGTGTGGGTCATGTTCAGCCGCGCAAACTCGATCTGGCGCGGGTGGTAGACGCCGAGCTGATCTATGAACCAGTCGTACAGCGGGCGATGGTTCTCGTATTCCAGCGAGCACAGCGAATGCGTGATCCCCTCGATCGAGTCCTGCAGCCCGTGCGCCCAGTCGTACATCGGGTAGACGCACCACTTGGATCCCTGGCGGTGGTGCTCCGTATGCCGGATCCGGTACATCACCGGATCGCGCATCAGCAGATTGGGGGAGGCCATGTCTATCTTCGCGCGGAGCGTGCGCGCGCCGTCCGGGAACTCGCCCGCGCGCATCCGCTGGAACAGGTCCAGGTTCTCCTCCACGCTCCGGTTGCGATAGGGGCTGTCCATCCCCGGCGTGGTCAGCGTGCCGCGCGTCCCAATGACCGCCGCCGGCGAGAGGTCGCAGACATAGGCCTTTCCCTGCTTGATCAGGTCCAAAGCCCACTGGTACTGCTGCTCGAAGTAGTCGGAGCCGAAGAACAGCCGGTCCCCCCAGTCCACCCCCAGCCAGCGAACATCCTCGATGATCGCCTCGACGAACTCCTGCTCCTCTCGCGTGGGGTTGGTGTCATCGAACCTCAGGTTAAAGAGGCCGCCGAACTCCTGCGCGATGCCATAGCTGATCCACACCGCCTTCGCGTGGCCGATGTGCAAGTAGGCGTTTGGCTCCGGCGGGAAGCGCGTGTGGACGCGGGTGAACCGTCCCGCCTTCAGATCCGCGATCACGGCCTCCCGGATGAAATGCGTCGGCGTCTGCGGGCGCCCCAACTTGTCTTCTTCGAGATGCCCTTCTTCGCTGTGCGACGAGCCCATAGCTGTTGTAGCTCCATTCCCTGTGTGCCCCGTGGCCGCGCGCGCGGGCCTGCGCGCGCCCGGGCACACTCGTTAGGGTACCCCTGCCTCTGCCTTCCAACGCCGACGGCCTTCGCCGCGCTGGACGGCCCTCCCTCCCATTCATCCTGCTCGCCGGTAGCCCCCGCCTGTTGCGCCCCCGCCGCCAAGGCGCTACTCTCAACCTGGTTCCGTCGCGCCATTCCGCGCGTCACGCGCGTACGTCAGGGTAGACGGTCCCGTTTCACCGCCGAGGAAAGATGGACAGAGATTCGTCAGTGGCGCCAGGCCCCGTGGTCCTGGCCGCGGAGGACGAGCGACTGTGGCGTCGCCTGGTGCAGGGCGACGAGGCCGCGTACGGCGAGCTGTGGCGGCGCTTCGGGCCCGGGCTGCGGCGGTATGCCGCCGCCCGCCTCGACGGCGATGCAGAGCTGGCCGAAGACATCGCCGTTCAGACCCTCGCCGCCGCCGTCAGCAGCGTGGGCCGCTTCCGCCCTCGCCGGCCCGCGCTTGCGCCCTGGCTCTATGGCGTCGCCCGGCGCGTGCTCATCGCTGAACTCCGTCGCCAGCGCCGCCGCGCCCAGGTCCCGCGGGCCGCCGAAGTCGCCATGGAAACCGCCCGCGACCTCGCCGGCGCCGGCGATCTCGCCTCCGATCTCGCCGCCCGCCTGGAGGCGCAGCGGAGGGTGGCCCTCCTCAGCCGACATCTCTCCGAGGCCGAGATGGAAGTCCTCGTGCTGCACTTCGCCGAGGACCTCTCCATGAAGGAGATCGCCCATATCGTGGGCCGATCGGAGCGGGCCGCCTATTCCCTCCTGCACCGGGCCAAGGAGAAGGCCCGAGAAAGGCTGGCCCAAGATGGTGCGTGACGGTGACGAGCACGAACTCGCACAATTGCTGAAGACGGCCCTGTCTCTGCCAGAATCGCGTCCCCCGGAAGAGGTCGTCGCGGCCATGGTGTCCGCGCGGCGCGCCGGAGTGCAGGCGCGGCGGAGGCGATGGCTCGCCTTCGCGGCCGGGGTGTTAGTGATCGGTGCCCTCGCCTCCCGGCCCCTGTTCATCGGCCGGCCCCCTCTGCTGGCCGTGGTCGCGGCCCAGGCCGCGACCACCGGCCGCGGCCAGGAGGTGCGTATAGGCGATCGCCTGCCCTCCGGCGTGGTGGTGCGGACTGCCAAAGGTGGGCGCGTGGATCTCGTCACCCGCCGCGGCAGTGAGTTCGCCCTCAACGGTGACAGCGAACTCGCCTTCGCACCCGACGGCCGCGCCGCCTCCCTTCGTCGCGGTCGGCTCTACCTTCGCAACCGCGGCCACGAGTTCGCCGCCGTCACCACCGAGGCCGGCCGCATCGAACTCCTCGGCACCACCATCAGCGCCGACGTGAGAGACCCCGGTAGCGTCGCCGTCACCGTCGTGGAGGGCAAGGTCCGCCTGGAGAACGCCCGCGGCCGCGCCGTGGTCGAAGCCGGCACCCAGTCCGTGCTCCGCCTCGCGGCCGCCCCCCAGCCCGGCGCCGCCGTGAACGTCGCCGCCGAGCTGGCCTGGTACCAGGGCCGCAGTAACGTCCTCTCCGACTTCGGCGACATCGTCTACACCCTCTGCCCGGCCAAGGGTTTCTACACCGAGGTCTGGGCCATGCACCCGGACGGGAGCGGCAAGCACCGCCTCCGCTCCTACCTTGGGAGGACCTCGCCCGACACCACCGGCTGGCTGCCGGAAGCCCAGCAGTTGCTGGTGAACACCCGCAGCGTCATCCTCGGCGCGCCTGATCTCAAGACTCGCACCATAGACACCCATTACGGCCATCCCGTGATGGGCGACGAGCTTTGGCTGCTCAACGCTGCCACCGGCCAGAGCGCCCCGACTCACCTCCCCTTTGGCTTTGGGGTGATCTACAGCCAGGTCTCGCCGGACGGCGCCCGCGTCGCGTTCACCGGTTGGCACAAACCTGACCCGCGGAGCGCCAAGGGCCAGGAGTCCGGCATCTGGATCTACGACTTCGCCACTGGCCAACTGCGCAAGGTGGCCGACGGACCCTTCGTCGCCGCCCTGGCCTGGAGCCCGGACGGCCGCACCTTCGTGATCTCCTCCGCGCGGTACTATGGAGACGAGGACCACCTCCTCCGCCTCAATGCCACCACCCGCGCGGTGACCGACCTGGGCCTCCCCGGCGCCGATGCCGCGTTCTCACCGGACGGCGCCAAGCTGGCCTACTCGGCCGAGTTCGCCAAGTCCTCAAGCTGGATGGGCGGCGTTCCCACGAGCGGCAGCATCTGGGTGGCCGATCTCGCCGCCGGCCCCACGCCGCGCCGCATCTCGCCCCCGCACGAAGGCGCGCTCCACCCCCAGTGGTCCCCGGACGGAACCCGCGTCGCCTACCTCATCGTTCGCTTCGGGCGCGAGCAGGGGAAACACACCTCTCACAGCACTTTGCGCGCCGCCCGCGCCGACGGCTCCGGGGTGACCACGCTGCGGGACGTTGACCGACGGATTCTCGCCTTCGCCTGGGCCCCCGCGGGCGACCAGGTCTACGCCGTCACCGGCAGCGCCCTCGGAAGCGCGGGTGTGTCTGTGGCCGCCGCCGACGGCTCGGGCCGCGTCACCGACCTCGGCGGGACGAAAGAGGACAGCCTCCTTTCCGACGAGGACCGACGCCAGACCGACGGCGCGGCCAAGGCGCTCCAGGAGGCCTTCTTCCAGCTCGTCACCGGCGAGATCGCCCAGCTCGACGGCAAGCTCGCGGAAAGTCGCGCCGCCTTCCGCGCCGCCGCGGACATCTTCGCCGGGCTCACCTGGCAGTACCCTCGCTCCGGCTTCTCGCCGGACGACGTCATCCGCTACGCCGACGAGGCCGTCCGGCGGGCCGAGGAGCCGGCCGCCTCCGCCCTCCACGAAGCCTGCCGCCAGGACCTGGACGGACTCAGCGGCTGGCTGTGGCGCTTCGTTGACGCCAACGGGCGCCTGCCGGTGGACCTCGCCGAACTGAGAGACTGGATGGTCCACGCGCGGCACGAGAAGGCGGCGGATATCGCGGCTCTCTTCTCCTGCCCCGTCGGCGCCGAGGCCGGCCCCCCCACTCCCTATGCCTACAACGCCCACGCCTCCGAGGGCCATCTCAAGCCCGGCGACGTGATCGTGAGCTGCCCGGAGCATCCGGACCTGAAGATCGCCTGGGACAAGAACTTCCTCGCCCGCCTCGGCGAAGTCGCCGCCATCCCCCGCGACCGGCTCCAGCAGCTCGGCGAACTGCCCTGAGAAAGCCCAGCAAAAGGGGGACTGCTGTCGCCCGCGAGCGGGCCGCGGGTCGGAGCCCCACCCCCGCCGCGGCCCACCCCCTATACCCGGGCGAGCACCTGCAGGAACTCGGCCGGCGTACGCTCGATCTCCCGCAGCACTTCGCGCAGCAAGGGCCGGGCAATGTCGCGGCCGGCGTGGTGAGGAAGCGTGGTGGTTCGGCCGTCCGGGTGGCGATAGAACACGTGGCTCCCCCTCTGTCGTACCGCGGCGAACCCGAGCGCCAGGAGCACCTTCTCCACACGCGCCGCGGTCAGTGCCGGAAGGCGGCTCATGCGTTGACCGCGATCTGCTGGATGCCCACGAACCGGTCTTCGTCAATCGGCTCGTGCGCCGCCGCCTTCTCCTCCAGGCACAACGCGATCACCTCTTCGAGGTTGTGCTGCAGTTCGTCCAGCGTCGCCCCCTGGCTGTGCGCGCCTGGCAGCGCGGGAACCGTGCCCACGTAGAGCTTTGTCTCCGGGTCATACTCGACGTATGCGGTGAACGTGCGCTGTGTCACGTGCAGCCTCCCCGAGGGCAACGGCCGAGAGCCGACCTGCCCACACCCTCATAGTACCACATCTGCGGGCGGCGCAAGTCGCACCCTCCGCCGTGGCCGATCCGCCTCTCGCCTCTTCACCTTTTCGTCTACCCGCGCCCCACCGCCTCCCTGCGTAGCGAGGCGGCGCCTCGTCACCATGCCGTTCGGCTCCGCCTTTTTGGCTCTTGCATTTTGCATTTTGGCTTTTGACGTCGGTTTCCTCCACCCTCCACTCCGCCCTCCGGGCACTCCGTCATCGTCCTGAGCGAAGAGCGCCAAGCCGCCGTCGCCCTGTCACTTGCTCGGCGATCACACAGCGCGTCCGCTTCCTGCGGAGCCGACCGGAGGGAGGCGAGGCCGTTGCCGTTCGCGAAGCGCGAATCACGACCCCCGATTCCCGATCTCCTGGTATAATGGCACGGCGACAGGACAGGCGCGATGAAGACCTCTGACGATATCCTTGCCTACCTGAGGCATTCGCAGGAACGCTTCGCACGGCTCTACGGCGTGCGGCGCATCGGCATCTTCGGTTCCATCGTGCGCGGCGCGGCGACCGAGGGCAGCGATCTCGACGTCCTCGTCGAGATGGTTGACCAAACCTTCGACCGTTATATGGACCTCAAATTCGAACTCGAGGACGCCTTCGGCACCCCCGTTGACCTCGTCCTCGCCGACGTCGTCAAGGAAAGGCTCCGTCCCATTATCCAGCAAGAGGTGGTCTATGCCTAGAGACGCCCGCCTCCAGGTAGAAGACATCCTCACCGCGGTCGGCAAGATCAGGACCTACGTTCAGGAGATGAGCTACGAAGCGCGCCGAACTCCCGCCTCACTTCGAACACCACCGGCGTCTTCGGGTCCGGGCACGCATGAACCACCGCGTCCTCCTCCTCGGCCCACCGAAAGCGCGCCCCGTTGTGGAAGGCATACACCTTGGGCATCAGAGACGTCAGCGCCCCCAGACAGATGGTTCCCTCCATCTTGACACACCCGTCGCCAACACACTCGAATATGACCTGGTCTCCAGGCTGATGTACTCGGCAGCCGTGAGATTCCCGTACCGCGACCACGATCCTCACCGGACCAGGTCGCCCTTTCTCTCCACCCGTGTCCATCAGTTCTCCTTTCTCTCCTCCCGTATCCCGTGAGACAGTGCGCCGAGACCGGGCCGCCTCCCCGTCTCGAGCCGGCACCCGGCCCGGCCGTTGTCCCGCGCCCAACCTCGCCCCCGTTGACTGCTTCGGCATGGCTCTGCCGATGCCCCCCTACCCCGACCCGGCCGCTCCAGTGCGGGCTCCCCAGCCCGCACGGCTGCCAGTCCCCACCCTCCTCCCAACCGCTGCTGTCACCGAACCCCGAAGCCCGAAACTCGAACCCCGATCTGTATTCATCCGCGTTCATCTGCGGCCAAGTCCTCCCCGCGCTTCGCCCTCCGCCGGCTTGCCCGCCGGCCGTGTGGCGGGGCGGGACCCGCCTCCTCCGTCCTCGCGCCTGGCCGCAGCAAAAAGGGGGACAGCACCTAATTGCTCTGTAATCGTAGATTCTCTATCTA
>Ga0315282_10006740_pt1 | contig 19092 bp, 16 predicted proteins | sample YL17G07_20_MG_FD_203693 | JGI IMG/M metagenome (GOLD analysis project Ga0315282, IMG submission 203693) | Sediment microbial communities from Yellowstone Lake, YNP, Wyoming, USA - YL17G07_20 | ecosystem: Environmental > Aquatic > Freshwater > Lake > Sediment | place: USA: Wyoming | collected... | reverse complement strand
CATATGTCGCCTGCTGGCAGCCGTAAAGCGATAAACTCCGGGCTCTTGGGGGCGGGGCCCCCAAGAGCCCGCCGGAAGGGCTGTCTTGTCCCCTGCCTACCTACGCAATATCCGGAAGACCCTCTTTTCTCCGCGTCTCTGCGCCTCCGCTCTGAAAAGTAGATAGTAGTTAGGGAGTAGGGGTCAGGCGACAGTCCCGGCGCGCCGGGGTCCTCGTCCTCGTTCTCGTCCTCGGCTTTTCGTGTTATCGGGTGAGCCGAAGGTTCATGTTCGACCGCGGTAATCTTCTTCCTCTTCTTGGTTTCGTCCGAAAGCTACGCCACGTCGCAAACGACGGACTTAAGGATGATATCGTTGCCGGCGAGTATTTCCACGTCCGCCAGCCCGCAGGCGGGGCAGAGGTAGTTGTCGATTCGCGGGGCGAAGCGGCATCCGCACCGCCTGCACCTCGCCTCCAGGGGCGTCTCGACGACGGCCAGTTCGGCCCCGGAGGCGATCGTGCCCTCGCTGAGGACCTGCCAGGCCATGTCGAGGGCCTCCGGCATGATGAGGCGCATCTGCCCGACGGCGAGTTCGACTCGCTGGACCCGCCGCGCTCCGCACGTGCCCGCCGCGTCCAGCACGGCTCGCAGCAGCCCTTCGGCTATGGACATCTCATGCATGGTTCTTCCGAAAAGAAGGTCTTAGCTCATAGCTCTTAGGTCTCAGGGTGGCAGAGCCTCAAGCCTAGCCTTGTAAGTATTCAAGCTCATTTGCTTGAGCGCCCTAAGAGCTAGGACCTAGGACCTATAACCTTCTTCTTCATGTGTTAGGGTGAGCCGAAGGCTCATTGTTTGACTGCCCTCAGCATATCCGGGGCAGTTCCTCGCCGTAAGGCCGCTGGACGATTCGCCTCCCTCCGGCGGCGGTAAGCAGCTCGACCAGTGGCCAGTTGCTCACCTGGCCGATTCGTCCGACGATCGCGGCGGCTTTGCCAAGTGCGCGGCCGCGGCAGGCGGCGAGGACCTTTTCGGCGTCGTCGGCCGCGACAACCGCGACGACCTTGCCCTCGTTGGCGACCGTCAGCGGGTCCAGGCCCAGCAGTTCCGATGCGTGGCGGGCCGCGGGCGAGAGCGGCACGGCCTGCTCGTCGATCTCGATGTTGCGCCCGATCTGCTCGGACAGGTCCGCCAGCAGCCCCGCCAGGCCGCCGCGAGTGGGGTCCCGCATGAACTTCACCTGCCCGCCGGCGGCGAGCATCGCGGCGACCAGGCCGCTTAGCGGGGCCACGTCGCTGCGGAGCGTAGTGCGGATGCCCAGGCCCTTGCGGGCGGTCATCACCGCCAGGCCGTGCTCGGCCAGCAGGCCGGTGACAAGCACCGCGTCGCCGGCTGCGATGGTCCCGGCGTCCGGCGGCATGTTCGCCGGCAGCGTGCCGATCCCTGCGGTGGTTATCGTCATCCCGCCGGCGCCGTGGTATTCGACGACCTTCGTGTCGCCCGTGGCGACCACCACGCCCGCCTCGGCGGCCGCGGCGGCGACGGAATCCATCACGCGGTCCAGCAGGTCCAGGTCCAGACCCTCCTCCAGCACCAGCGCCAGGCTCAGCGCCAGCGGTTTGGCGCCCATGACGGCCAGGTCGTTGACGGTTCCGCAGACGGCGAGCCTGCCGATGTCCCCGCCGGCAAACTCCAGCGGCTGGACCACGAATGCGTCGGTGGTCATGCAGAGCCTTCCGGGCGGCGGGTCTATTACCGCGCCGTCGGCCAGCGGGGCGAGCAGGTCGTTGGCGAGCTTGGGCACGATCCGCTCAGCCAGCAGGCGGCGAGTAAGCTCGCCGCCGCCTCCGTGGGCGAGCACGATTCGGTTGGCGCCGGGCCGGCTGTCGCCGTCATTGTCAGGGCTCTGGGCCATTGGCGGTCCTTAATGGAGAACCATACACGCTCTCACTGCGGCAACGGGGCCGGGTAGTGCACGCAGACCATCGTCAGGCCGTCCGGCGGGGCCGTCGGGCCGGCGTCCCGGCGGTCGCGGGTCTCAAGCACAAGGTCGATCCGCGAAGGCTCCCATCGCCCCCGGCCGATCTCCACCAGCGTGCCGACCATGTTGCGGACCATATTGTACAGGAAACCGTCGCCCTGAACCGTAATGGTTATCTCGCCGCCCTCCTCGGCCACGTCGCAGCGGTAGATCGTGCGGACGGTGTTCTCTCGCTTCTCCGCCGAGGTCGCCAAGCCGCGGAAATCGTGCGTGCCGACCAGCCTCGCCGCCCCGGCCGCAATGGCCCCGGCGTCCAACGGCCGCCAGTAGTGATACACCTGGCCCGCCAACTCGACGGGCTTGACCGGCGACGGCCAGATCCGGTAGCGGTAGGTCTTGCCGATGGCCGACAGCGAGGCATGGAAGCTCTCCGGCACCTGTTCGGCCGAGAGGATGGCGATGTCCCGCGGCAGGCGAGAGTTCATCGCGCGGCGAAGCCCGACCAGCGGCACGGAGAAGTTCGTCGAGTAAAAGTTCGCCACCTGCCCGGATGCGTGAACCCCGGCGTCGGTCCGTCCGGCCCCGTGCACGGTCACCGGGTGCTTGACGACGGTTGCGGCCACGTGCTCGATCCGCTGCTGAATGGTGTCGAACGGCTCGAGCTGCCGCTGCCAACCGTGGTACGCGCCGCCGTTGTACGCGATGACGAGCTTGATGTTCCTGCGAGCGGAAGAAGGTCCTAGGTCATGGGTCATAGGTCATAGGGTAAGACAAATCACCACAAAGGCATAGAGCCTCAGGATTCTTCATAAATCGGGCGGCACTGTTTCTCATTAAGCCCAAAGGGCTTACACAGCCTTTCAGGCTGCAAGACAACGACTTACACGCACCGTGTAATGATGAAAAATCCTGAGCCACAGAGGGCAAGAGAAACAGAAGAAAAGACAAACTCACTTCAACAACTTCTTCTTGCCTCTGCGTCTCTGCGCCTCTGCTCTGAAAATAAGGTCGTAGCTCATAGCTCTTAGGTCTTAGGGAGACAGAGTCTTAAGCCTGGTCTTGTAAGCAGTTAAGCTCGGTTGCTTGAGCGCCCTAAGAGCTAGGACCTAGGACCTATGACCTTCTTTTCATATCATCGGGTGACCCGAAGGCTCATGTTTGACTGCGGTTAAGTTTCCTGCGTCTGGCCTACAGCAGCTCGGCGATCTGCACGGCGTTGAGGGCCGCGCCCTTTCGGATCTGGTCGCCGGAGACGAACAGCTCGATTCCGCAGCCGCCGGGCTGGCTCATGTCGCCGCGGATTCGCCCGACCAGCACGTCGTTCTGGCCGGAGGCGTCCAGCGGCATGGGGAAGTAGTTCCTGACCCGGTCGTCGACGACGCGGACGCCGGGGGCCCCCGCGAGGATCTGCCGGACCTCGTCCTCGGTGACCGGCCCGGTGAACTCGATGTTGATCGACTCGCTGTGTGCCCGCAGCACCGGCACGCGGACGCACGTGGCCGTGATGAGGATGTCCGGCTCGTGAAATATCTTTCGCGTTTCGAGGAGCATCTTCATCTCCTCGAAGTTGTAGCCGTTTGGCCCGACCTCGGAGTTGTGGCTGAAGACGTTGAACGCGGCCATGTGCGGCAGGACCTTCGGCTGGAACTCTTTGCCGTCGAGCATTGCCCGCGCGGCGGCCTTGAGTTCTTCCATCGCCGCGGCCCCGGCGCCGCTTGCGGCCTGGTAGGTGCTGATGACCAGCCTGCGGATGGGCCTGGCCTTGTGCAGCGGCCAGACGGGCACGTTCATGATGATCGTCGAGCAGTTGGGGTTGGCGATGAGGCCCTTGTGCTTTGCGATGTCCCGCGGGTTGACCTCCGGCACCACCAGCGGCACCTCGGGGTCCATGCGGAAGGCGGAGGTGTTGTCCACCACGATGGCCCCGGCCGCAATCGCGGCGGGCGCAAACTTCCTTGAAAGGCTGCCGCCCGCCGAGGCCAGGACCAACTCGACGCCGGCGAAGCTCTTCTCCGTCAACTCTTCGACGACCAGGTCCTCGCCGCGGAACTTCAGCTTCCGCCCGGCCGAGCGGCTCGAGGCCAGCAACTTGAGGCTCTTGACCGGAAAGTCCCGCTCTTCCAGCAGCCTGATGAACTCCGTCCCGACGGCGCCTGTGGCGCCCATTATGGCAGTATGCCAAGCCATGTCTCTTACCGTCCGATGTATGAATTCCAGGTCGATACGCCCCGGCCGCAGCGATAGCGGTCCGAGAGCGCGGCATTTTACCACAGGGCGGAAAATCGGCCAAGGATTTCGTCGGAATTGCCCGGTCCTCGGGAACGGGGAAATCATCATGGGGCTTATAGGTCCCATAGGTCTTATGGGTCCCATAGGACTCATAAACAGGTCGTATAGGCCCACAGGACCGATGGCCATTTCCCCGCATGGGCGGCGAAAGATTCCGCCTCGCCGGCCCGGAGGGCTATGGACAACCGGCGCGTCCTAACATATAACGAACGCATGATCTCGCGAATGACCGGCAGACTGGAGAGCCTTTGCGAGGGCGAGGCGTTGGTGGACCTCGGCGCGGGCCTGTGCTACGAGGTGCACGTTCCGGCCTGCGACGCCCAGCGGCTTGGGCACTGCACGGGACAGGACGTGACGCTGCACACGATCCACTATTTGGAGGGCGACCCCGCGCGCGGCAACCTGCTGCCGCGGCTGGTGGGCTTCCTGAGCGAGACGGACCGGGAGTTTTTCCGCGTCTTCATCACCGTCAAGGGGATCGGCATCCGCAAGGCCCTGCGAGCCCTGGCCCGGCCGATGAGCGAAGTCGCCGCGGCGATCGTCGCCAAGGACGTCCGCGCGCTGAAGGACCTGCCCGAGATCGGGCCGAGAATGGCCGAGCGGCTGATCACCGAGCTTGCGGACAAGGTGGCCGCCTACGCCGGCCCGGCAATGGCCGTCCCCGGGGCAGCCGCCACCGGACCGCCCGAGAAAATGTCCGAACCCGCCCGCGAGGCCGTATCAGTGCTCGTCCAACTCGGCGAACGCCGCAACGACGCGATCGCCCTGGTGGACCGCGTCCTGGCCGTGGCGCCGGAGGCCGCCAGTACCGAGGCTATCATACAGGCGGTGTACCGCCTGAAAGGCGGAGGGAAGTAGTCGGTAGCCAGTAGCCGGTAGCCGGTAGCCGGGAGCCAGTAGCCGGTAGCCGGTAGCCGGTGGGGATTAGTAGCCGGTAGCCGGTAGCCGGTAGCCGGGAGCCAGTAGCCGGGAGCCAGTAGCCGGTGGGGATTAGTTGCCAGTAGCCAGTAGCCGGTAGCCGGTAGCCGGTGGGGATTAGTAGCCAGTAGCCAGTAGCCGGGAGCCGGTAGCCGGTAGCCGGTAGCCAGTAGCCAGTAGCCGGTAGCCGGTAGCCGGGAGCCAGTAGCCGGGAGCCGGTGGGGATTAGTAGCCAGTAGCCGGGAGCCGGTAGCCGGGAGACGGGAGACGGGAAGGAACTGGTCGAGAGGATGTCATTGGCGAAGGAGATTAACAATGGGATACGCGTTTTCAATCATTATCGCGATTGTGGTGACGCTGGTCGGACTGGTGGCACTGCTGATCGGATTCGACCCGCACGTACGGGCCGCGAGTATTCCCGGCGCCATCCTTTTCGTAGGGGGTATGATTCTCTTGGTGCTGGTTGACATACGCGAGATACTTTGGGTCCATACTCGCCGGATGAAGGCTGGTAGCAAGTAGCCAGTAGGTTATGGAGACTCACGTGTCGAGATACGGGCAGGAGACGAGCAGGTTTGGATTTGAGGACCTGGATGTCTATAAGGCGGCCAGGGCTTTCCGCGTGCGCGTATACAAGCTGGTACGATTCCTGCCCGCGGAAGAGAAATTCGGCCTTGCCCAGCAGATGCGGCGGGCGGCGGTTTCCATTACGAACAACATCGCCGAAGGTTATGGCCGGCATCATTGGCAGGAGAACACACAGTTTTGCCGGCATTCACGAGGATCGCTGATGGAGTTGATCGACGACATCAACGTGTGCCTCGACGAGAAATACGCCGACCAGGAGAAACTCGCGACTCTCAAAGACGAAGATGCTTTGTCGCTTCTGAAGCTGCTGAACGGTTATATTAGCTACCTGCAAAGGCAAAAGGCTGGCGAGGCCTGATCCAGCCCCGGCTACCGGCTACCGGCTAGCGGCTACCGGCTACCGGCTACCGGCTACCGGCTACCGGCTACTAACGATATGTCGAGAGAGAAAATAATCTCGCGGGAATCCATCGGCCCGGAGGACGAGAAGCTTAACGTCGCTCTTCGGCCGCGGACTTTGGACGAGTGCATCGGGGCGGGCGATCTGATGGAGAAGCTTCGGATCGCCATTGCGGCGGCCAGGGGGCGCGGCGAGCCGATGGAGCACGTTCTGCTTCACGGCCCGCCGGGTCTGGGCAAGACCACGCTGGCGTACGTTATCGCCCATGAGATGGGCGCGAACATCAAGGTCACGTCCGGCCCGGCGTTGACGCGGCCTGGCGACCTCATCGGCATCTTGACCAACCTTGAGGACCGCGACGTGCTGTTCATCGACGAGATTCACCGGCTGCCTGCGGCGGTCGAGGAGTACATTTACCCGGCGATGGAGGACTACAAGGTGGACTTCGTGGTGGACAGCGGCATGCACAGCCGGACCATCAACCTGCCGCTGAAGCCCTTCACGCTGATCGGCGCGACGACCCGCGCGGGGCTGCTGAGCCCGCCGATGCGGACGCGGTTCGGCATCGCGCACCACCTGGAGTTCTGGTCGGTCGAGGACCTGCTGGCCCGCTGCCACATGTCGGCCGGGATGCTCAGAATATCCTGCGACGAGGCGGCGCTGGCGATGCTGGCCGGGCGGGCACGCGGCACGCCGCGGATCGCCAACCGCCTGCTGCGGCGCTGCCGCGACTACGCACAGGTCCGCGGCGACGGCGAACTCAACGTCGCGTGCGTCGAGGCGGCGCTGAAGCTCGAAGGCATCGACGAGGTCGGCCTGGACGAGCTTGACCGCAAGTTCCTCCGCACGATCGTCGAGGTTTATCGCGGCGGGCCGGTCGGCATCGAGGCCGTCGCGGCCACGCTCGGCGAGGAGACCGACACGCTGGTCGACGTCGTCGAGCCGTTCCTCCTCCAGGTTGGCATGCTCGCCCGCACTCGCAGCGGGCGGCTGGCGACCATCAAGGCCTACAGGCACCTCGGCTGCACGCCGCCTGAGAAGCCTCCCGACGTGACCAACGGCATGGACATGGACATGGACGGATAAGACGGGCGGCCGCGCCCGCTGTCAGCTACCGGCCGCCGGTCAGCCGCCTTCGGCGGCGGGCAGTCAGGCCCACCGCCCCTGCCGCCATGAGCAGCAGTGTCGTCGGCTCGGGTGCCGCCACCGCGCCGACTGAGGACATGAACGAGACGCTCGGAGGCGTCATGATCGGATGGGGGGAGGACCGGTAACCGAAGTTCGTCTGGATGGCGAGAAGGTCTTCATAACCGACCACCCCGTCGCCGTTGAAGTCGCCCTGGGACCAGGTTGCCCCGGTCTTGCCGAAGTTCGCCTTCAGCGTGATGAAGTCGGACGAATCGACGTTGCCGTCGAGGTTGAGGTCGCCCGGCAGCAGATCGTATTGGAGGACGTTGTACAACTGTGGCGCGTAGTGCGGGATGCTCGCCGCATAACTGTTGATGTACCGGTCGGAAGAACCACTGTAAACGTCGCGGTAAAGGCTGATACCGGCAAGCTTCCAGGTGTTGGTGTTGCCGTCCTTGATGAACACCCCCCCGCCGCTGTCTCCCGCGCCCACGCCGCTCTCGTGAGTGGTCGGGTTATACTGCGCCTTATTGTAATCCATAATAAAGCTATACGTGGCGTGCGCCCCGGTGAAGTTCGTGAACGGGTACTCGTGGTCGCTGGAGTTTTGGGGATTGCTGTACAACCTGTCGTACATGTTGGTCCCCCAACGAAGGGCACGCGTGCTGGCCGTGTCCGTGTAGAAAAAAGCGATTGCCACCGACCCGGTGTCGCCCGTGCCGACCACGACGAAACTGGACGACGTGGAAACAAGACCCGTGTTGGAAAAAGACCCCTCGTAAAGGTCGTAGAAGCCGGGCAGCGGGCGGTACTGGTTAGTCTCGTTCTTCACGTGCAACACCCTAAGGTCCGGCGTCTTTGTGCCTTGATTGGGGTCCGGCAGCAACGGCTCCATGCTCATGATGCGGAAAGTGTCCCCGTTGGCCGTGAAGGTGGTCCCGACGGGCAAGGAGTAGTGAGCCGCAGTAATCAACGTGAAATAGCCGATCGCGACGCCCGTGCCGCCCGCGGTGGCGTAGTTGTAGCTCCAGTTCATCCCGTAGTACTGGTTGGCTGGATCCGAGAATTCCCCCGGGTTGTCGATGCCTCCGACTACCGCCAGCGACGGCGCGGCCGCTAAAGTCAGGGCAACAAAGACACCCGGCGGTAACAGAGACCATTTACGTGTCGACCGAGCCATCTTTCTCCCTTTCGCTGTTGGCGGAGGCATCCGCATTCAGATGCCCTCCATGACGGGCCAGAGGCCGCTGACCCAGCCAACTCACGATCACCTCAATATCTATACTATACACCAACAATGGTCTGGTGTCAATCCCACAACTGATTATGTGGGCGGAATATCGGAATTATCGGCGTTTGCGATCAGAGCCTGGCGGCACGTTTTGGCGGTCCTTGGGCCGCTCCGGCGGCGGCGCAAGGCGTTATTGGCTGCTGGATAAGCACTTACGGGCACGGGGCAACGGCGGCGCGACGCACGCGCCCTCGGCAGGGGAGGCGGCGGCACTATCGCCCGGCCGATTCCGTACAGGCCCCAAGCCTTGGCAAAGGTGTCAAAGTTGCGGTCGTCGGTCTTTTGAGCCTCCGGCGGAAATTGCCCTGCCAAAAAAAAGAGGATTTCCTTGAACTTCTTGCCCGGTTGTGGCAAAGTACTTTGTAGGACAAAGTATATTCGGCGAGGCAACCCCGCATCGAGGGCCTGGAAAATGAATGCAGACAAAGCCGCGCAGGAACTCAAGGTCATCCGCCAGTTGATGGAAAGGCCCGTGCGGTACTCCACGATGAGCGGGCTGTCGGGGATACTTGCCGGCCTGGCGGCGCTTGGCGGCCTGGCGGCCGACTACGCCATAAGCAGCGCCTGGCAGGATGAGCCGCGGACGGTGATGAAGATCAACGTCCTGGTCTGGGCGGGCGTGTTCGTCGTCGCCTTTGCCGGGGCCGTCATCTGCACGCGCCTGCGGGAACGCCGGCAGTTCATGCCGTTCTGGTCGGGCGTCAAGAGGCGAATACTGCTGACCATCCTGCCGCCATTCGTCGCCGGCATCGGTCTGACGCTGGTCATAGTCTACCGCTGGCACGCCGGCTGGGGGTCCGACGAGTGGGGTCTGATCCCGGCGATATGGATGCTCTTTTACGGCCTGGCGCTGTGGCAGGTGGGGCTGCTGAGCCCCGTCGAGGTCCGGCTGATGGGCGTAGCGTTCCTGGCAGGCGGCCTGGCGGCCGCCCTGTGGTTCCAGCCGCACCCATACTGGGCGCTGGGCGTGACGTTCGGCGGTTTCCACGTCGTTTACGGCCTGGCCGTGTGGATCCGCCACGGCGGGTGAAGCGGAAGCGTGGCCAATCATCCTCACAACCTGATTGACGAGACGATCCACCAGCGGACTCGCCTGGCGATCATGGCCGCGCTGGCCGGGGCGGAGTTGCTGGAGTTCGGCGAGCTAAAGGCCCAGCTCGGGCTTACCGACGGCAACCTCTCGACTCACCTCTCGGCCCTGGAGCGGGCCGGGTTCGTGCGGATCGACAAGGGCTTCCAGGGCAAAAAACCGCTGACGACCGTGGCCCAGACCCCCGCCGGGCGAAAGGCACTGGCCAACTACGTCAAGCTGCTGGAAGGAATACTGACACGGGCAAAATGATAGCGCAACCCCGGCCGAAGGGGGGCCGGCCGGGGACGCGGATTGACGGACTCCGAAAATGGGAAACACAACGAACATGATATGGACGATCTTCCTGGCGGGGTTTCTGCCGCAGGCGTGCATGGTCGCCCAGTTGGTCACGCTCGTGCTGCTGGGGCGTGTGCTTGCCCGGCGCGACCGTGTGCTGCCGCCGGGGTTGGCAAGGCACTCTTGCTACTGGCTGATCATAGCGCCGGGGCTTGAGCTCATGTTCTACGGGGGGCTGCTCGGCGAGGCCTGCGGCTATGCCAGTAATCCGCACTTTCTGGCGTTTATGCGGGAGGAAGGTGCGATTTGCGCCGCGGCGGCGTGGGTAGTTCTGGCGATCTGTTTCTGCGCGCAGATGGCCGATATGCGGCGGCTTTATGCCCCGTGGCGCGGATTGGTGCTGACTATCGCGATGGCGGCGCTGGCGGGGATGCTCTTGGGCACGTACCTTACCAGTTTACCCGGAAACCTATCCCTACTGTTCACTCATGGTTATGGTGCCGCGAAGGCGCGGCCCTGGGACGTGGCCGGTGTGGCCTGGTTTAACGTGCTGGCCTTCGCCATCCCGACGCTGCCGCTTGTGGGGCTGCTCATGTTGACGGTCCACCTCGCCAGGGCGCGGGCGGCCCGCACCGATGAGGCAGACGGCGCCGAACCCAATGGGACAGGGGAAGGCTGATGATATGCTTCCTGATCTGTCCGATGGTGGTGGTGCTGCTGTACGCGATCCCGCAGACGCGGATGCTCGTGCGGCTGATACACCTGCTTCGCCAGCCCGGGCGGATCGCGCAGTTCGGCCTGGCCGAGCAGTGTGTGGTCTCCCTGTGCTTCCTGCCGGGGATCATGCTGGCGATACTCGCGGCGAGCCTGTTGTTCCTTGGAGGGCCGTTCGGCGGGGGCGGCGAGAAGAACCTGCTGACGCTTCTGACCTTCAGCCCCGCTGGCGCCGTGTTTGCGATGTGCTCCTGGGCAGCGATGACGATCTGGTTCCGCCATATCGTACGCCGCGAACTGGCTATCTATCGCGAGCCGACCGCGCTGGTGCCGATCGTCATCATGTCGCTGATATGCCTGACCTACACCGTCATGTTGACCGTGTGGGGGGCGTTGTCGATGCTTCGGGCCGCGTCTTTCACGAGTTGGTGGCAGCTTTTTCTGGAGGCTTGCCTGAAGGCGGCCGTTCTGATCTACATCCCGGCCGCGCCGCTTGTGGGGTTCGTGCTGCTGATCGTTCACGTTGTCCGCGTCCGCGCCGCCAAGACCTGGGAAACCTACGTACCGCCGGAGCAGGAGGAAATGCCATGAACCGGGGCTCATTGGCAACCACGCAGTCTCCGCCCGTCGAGGCGGGGCTGAATGAACGGGCAGGGCGCTGATGGAAACGGAAATGGTATTCGTCCTGTTCCTGCTGGTGCCGGTGATGGCGGCCTACGCGATCGGCCAGACCCGCGTGTTCCTGCGGCTGGTGGGCCTGGTGCGCCAGCCTGGCGAGATCATCGAGTCCGCCCTCGCGGACAAGTGCGTCATCCACATGGTCATCACGCCGCCGCGGCTCTACGGCAGGGGCTCGGCGTTCGTGCCCATCGCCCTGATGGCGCAGATCTGCCTGATCTACGCGGCCGGGACGGCCTGGGTGAAGGCCTACGAAGTCACCCGCGGCTGGAGATCATGGCCTACAGGTGGGTTCTGGTCCCTGGACCAGTGGGCCACGGCAATATTCACGTTCTATGTGCCCGCCGCGCCGCTTGCGGGGCTGGTGCTGCTGATTGTCCACGTCCTGCGGGTCCGGGCCGCGAAGACCTGGGAAACTCCCGCCGCGGCCGGGAAAGACGAAATGCCTTGACCGACTGGGGACTCTGAGAACGAAAAAGGGGAAACACCATGAAAGTCAAGATGATCCTGCCGGCGTTGACGGAGGCGGTATCTCCGTTCTTCAGGGCGCTGAAGTACTCACTGTTTCCGCCGCTGGGGTTGGCGACGCTGGCGGGCTACCTCGCCGACGACGACGATGTCGAGATCGTCAACGAGCACGTGGAAACGGTCCGCACGGACGACGCTCCGGACCTGGTGGTGATGACCGTTTACATCTCGGCCGCCAGGCGGGCGTACAAGCTGGCGGGCGCCTACCGCGCCCGCGGGGCGCACGTGTGCATGGGCGGCCTGCACGTGACGGCCTGCCCGGACGAGGCGGCCCGGCACGCCGACACGATCTTCCTGGGCCCCGGCGAGGACACCTGGCCGGAGTTCCTGGCCGATTTCCGCGCGGGCCGGGCGGCGGGCGTGTACCGCTCGCGCGTGCGCACACTGGCCGGTGCCCCGCCGCCGCGGCGCGACCTGTTCAATCGCCACCAGTATCTCGTGCCCAACACGATCGTCGTCAGTCGGGGCTGCCCGCACAAGTGCGACTTCTGCTACAACAGCGGCTTCTACACGGGCGGGCGGAGCTTCTACACCAAGGCGGTCGACGCCGCCCTTGCCGAGATCGACAGCCTGCCGGGCCGGCACCTGTACTTCCTCGACGACCACCTCTTCGGCGATGAGCGGTTCGCAGCCGCACTATTCGACGGCATGCGCGGCATGGGCAGGCTGTGGCAGGCGGCCGGAACCGTGCGGTCCGTGCTGCGCCCGGGCCTGCTTGAACGGGCGGCTCGCGGCGGGCTGCGGAGCCTATTCGTCGGCTTCGAGACCATCGACCCGGCTGCCCTTGCCGGCCTCAACAAGCGCCACAACGAGGCAGGCACGTACGAGGCCGCCATCCGCCGGCTGCACGAGCATGGCGTGATGGTCAACGGGAGCTTCGTCTTCGGGCTCGACGGCGACGACGAGGGCGTCTTTGAGCGAACGGTGGACTGGGCCGTCGCTCAGGGCGTCGAGACTGGCACGTTCCACATACTCACGCCGTACCCCGGCACGCGGCTGCACGAGAGGTTTGCGGCTGACGGGCGGATCACGTCGCGCAACTGGGACCTTTACGACGCCCGGCACGTGGTTTTCCGCCCGGCGCGGATGTCGGCTGAGACACTCGAGGCGGGGCACCGCCGGGCCTACCGCGATTTCTACCGATGGGACAACGTCCTGAAGTCGGCCCGCGCTGAGCCTGCCCTGGCCGACCGCATCCGACACATGATGTACGTCGGCGGGTGGCGAAAGCTCGAGCCGATGTGGAACGTGCTGATCAAGCTGGGCCTTCTGGGCAGGATGATGCCGCTGCTGGAATCGCTGCTGGCGGGCTTTGGCCGCTACAAGGGCGAGCACGCCGCAAAGCCGGCGCTGCTGCCGGCCTCGCCGTCATGGGACGACGCCGCCTGGGCACGCCACAACGCCGGTCAGGCCGCCGGAGGCAAGTGGGCGATCTGACGATCCTCCATGGAGGAACACGCTTGCAAAGCCCCGGATACACGAGATAATGGAAGAGAAGCGGCCCGCAACGGTTGCGAGCCAAGTTCATTTGGAGACCCGAAAACGGCAACGCTCGCTATTTTCCTTTTTCGCGATGATCGCAAATAGCGCCCTTGCTTATTTTCGCCGCCGCAAGTAAGCTCGGCAGGCATGAAGACGCGCCCACAACCTGCCGGCAGGCACGTCCGCCGTGCGGGGGGCCGCCAGGCGTTCATTCCGCCTCCGCTGCCGCCGGACATCGCTTGGACGCCCAACCTGCTGAGATCCCTGTCCGACGCTGACCGCCGGGTCGGCCAACTCGCGGGCGAGGGCCGCGGCCTGCCCAACCCGCACCTGCTCATGCGGCCTTTCGTCAAGCGCGAGGCGGTCCTGTCCAGCCGCATCGAGGGCACGCAAGCCACACTGGGCGAACTGCTGGCCGCCGACGCCGGCGCAGCCGTGGACCGCAGCCCCGAGGACCTGCGAGAAGTGGCCAACTACGTGGTCGCCCTGGACCACGGGATCAAGCGGCTCAAGAGGCTTCCGCTGTCCCTGCGGCTGGTCAAGGAGGTCCACGCCAAGCTGATGCAGGGCATTCGGGGCGGCGTGGCCACGCCAGGCGAGTTCCGGCGCAGCCAGAACTGGATAGGCCCAGCCGGCTGCACGATGAACAATGCCAGCTACGTGCCCCCCCCGCCTGAGGAACTCATGACCTGCCTGGGCGATTGGGAGAAGTTCCTGCACGCCCGCTCGCTGCCTCCGCTAGTCCAGGTGGCCCTGATGCACTACCAGTTCGAGGCCATCCACCCGTTCCTGGACGGCAACGGGCGTGTCGGGCGGTTGCTCATCACGCTGTTCCTGGCGGAGCGCAGGATACTGCCGACTCCACTGCTGTACCTAAGCGCGTTCTTCGAAGCCACCCGGAGCGAGTATTACGACCGGCTCTCCGCCGTCACGGCCAGGGCCGCGTGGGGCGACTGGGTGGAGTACTTCCTCAACGGCGTAGCCCGCATGTCCGAAGACGCCCTCAGCCGCGCCGAGCGGATCAACGCACTGATGGTCCAGTGGCGGCAGAAGGTGGCGGGCGCGGTGTCACGAACGCCGTCGCAACTGGTTGACCTGCTGGCCGAGAACCCCTACTGGTCCATCAACAAGGTGGCCCAGCGCCTGGATGTGGCCTTTACGACCGCCCGGCGAGCCGTGGAGAGGCTGGAGCAGTTGGGCATTATGAAACAGGCCACCGAAACCCAGCGCAACCGTGTGTTTTGCGCCACCGCCATCATGAACATCCTGGACGAGCCGGCCAAGGTCAGGCCTGGATCCTCCGAATAGAACGCGTTCTTTTTCCTTGCCGGTTTGCAGGTTTCCACATTTGCGGGGAACTTGCGGGCGTTTCAAGCGTCCATAGTTTGCGGCGCGCGCGGGGCAGGCGTCCCGCGCGGCCGCCGCGATGGAGCTGTTCGAACAGACTGCAAGGAGACGAACCGTGAGCCGTCGAATCTTCCGCATGGCGTCCGCTATGGCCCTGATGTTGTCTCTGGCGCCCGCGGCACGCGCCGATGCCCAGGCGGACCTGGCCGCCGGAAACCAGGCCCTCGCCGCCGGCGACCTGGACAAGGCCCTGGGGCTGCTGACCGCCGCTGCCCAGGCGCTGCCCCAGAGCGTCGAGGCCCATGCTGCCCTCGGCCAGGCGCAGTTGCGGCTGGGAAAGCTCGACGACGCGATGAAGAGCTACCAGGCCGTCCTGGCGCTGTCCCCCCGGCACGCACAGGCCAAGCGCGTGGTGGATGCCCTCAAGGGCGAACGGGCGACCTTCGATCGAAAGCTGGCCTACGCCAACACGCTGATGGAACTTCAGGCCTATCCGGCCGCCGGCGCCGTCTTGGCGGCGATGCTCCGCGAGGCGGCCGAGCCTTCCCAGCGGATGGCCGTACGCCTGGCGACGGCAGAGTGCTTGCTGTGGGCCAATGCCCTTGCGGAATGCCAGGCCGAGGCGGTGCGGGTCGTCAACGAGAGCGGCGATGCCGCCCAGGTCGCCCAGGCGAAGGTGATCGCGGGCCTGGCCATGTTGGGCGCGGCCTGCAACTCCGGGTTCTCCCTCGCACAGGCGGATCAGGCGGCCGCGCTGCTCAAGGACATCGGCACGCTGCCCGCGCCGTGGAACGCCAGGGCAGAACTGGTGAATCTCTCCTTCGCGGCGGGCGTGGACCCATCCAAGGCGCCGCAGGTTTCCGCGAAACTCGCCGGCCCCATTGCGAGCGTCCCGCCAGGGGCCTTCAGGGACGGTCTGCGCTCGAAGTTGACCTCCTACTACCTGAAGGAGGTCTCCGAGCGGCTGGAACGCAGCGACGAGGCCGCCGCGATGGCCATCCTCTGGCCGATGGTGAGCGACGGCGCCGTCCCGGCCGTCGACGCGGCCCTCAAGCCGGTCGCGATCAAGGGCGGCTGGCTGACGACGGAAGGCGCCGGCCGGGCGTGCAGGATTCAGGCGGCCGACGCTCTGGCCGCAGTCGCACGCGCCGAGCGGGCCGGCAAGGGCTCAAAGGCCTCCCTGCTTGGCTACTGGCTGGCCGGCGCGGTCCTGTTGGACCTGGACCCCGCCATCGACGCCGGGCCTAACGAACACCTGGCGACTGTGGCAGGCGAACTCGCCAATGCAAGCCGGCCCGCCGAGGGCCGCAAGGCGGGTGATCCCCTCAGCCTCGCCGACGAGATGCAGCGAGAGTTCATCCTCAGGCTCGCCTCGCGGACGACGGAGGTTCCTCGCAGGCAGTCGCTGATCGGTCTCATCGAAGGGCAGATCGCGCGGTACGAGCAGGCCGGCGACGCCGAGACGGGCATCGGGCGGTTCGTGACGATCCAGGAGGGGCCTGTCGACGAAAAGGGCTTGGTCCCCACGTTGAAGGTTGACCCGGCCGCACCACTGGCTGCATGGACAAGCCCGGCGCGCGAGCAGTTGTGCACACTATTGGGGCAGGCCTGCGAGCGGCTGGGTGACAAGATGTTCCGCGGCGCGGCCGCAACGATGGACCCCGCCGCCAACACCGCGTTGAACCGCTGGGACCAGGCGGCGGTCATACTCTACTGCCGCACCTCGCCGCACCGCGAGGCTGCCGGCCCGGCCGTCGCGATGGCACAGCGGATAATGGACCGCTACGCCGCCGCGTCGCGGTGGGGGGCAGTCGAGGCGGCCTCGGCCCTGTTCTACGCCGACCAGGGCGAGGATGCAGTCTGGGCGATGGCCAATCTCAAGATTCGCCGCGCGATCGTCGAGGAGGACAAGCTGCTGGGCGCCCGCAAAGGCCTGCCGGGCAAGCTCCCGGCCCCGCTGGCGGCGGCGCTCGTGGAGGTGCGAAATCTCATCCCGCCGGGACCGGAGCCGGGCCAGCGCAGCCGGGCCACGTCGCTGGCCCAGTCGCTCATCTCCCGTTACGAGAGCCTGGACCGTAGCGACCTTGCCGAGGCGGTCATCGTCGCGTTTGCCGGTCCGCCGGGCCAAGGCCCCGTGCCGTTGGCCGACTGGGCGGGCTGGACGCGGGCGGAGCTTCTGGAGCACAAGGCGGCCGCCGCGATCTCGCGACTCGCCGAGCAGTTCGACGGCCCGGCCAAGCTCAAGCTCCACGACCTGCACGCGCAGGAACTCAGCCTCCTGGACGAGATCATCGTCAAGTATCCGCGGTCGCCCCTCGTCCCAGCCGCCGTGGGGCGGATCCTCCAGATCTCCAACACCTACCGGGACCGCAAGGCCTGGGCGCCGGCTGAGGCCGTGCTGGCCGAGTTCATCAAGGCTCATTCCAAGACCTCCGTCACCGAGCGGATGCGCTACGCCCTTATACAGGTGGCCTTGACCAAGGCGCGGACGGCCTTCGCCGAACGCAAGGACAAGCAGAAGGATAGTGGCAAAGCCCCCGACAAGCTCAGCCCGGAATACGCCGCCGCCATCGACGCTCTTGCCGCCTTCCTGAAGGACAGCCCCGACGGCGACTACGCCCCGGCAGCCGCGGGCGACCTCTTCGCCGTCGCCAACACGTACGGGCAGACGGGCGCCTGGGGCGTGGCCCGGACGGTGCTGAGCCGGTTCGCCGCCGCCGTGCCGGACTTCAAGGACCCGCGGCTCCTGAAGTTCTTCCAGGCGGCCACGTATCTGGGGGACCTGGACCGCGGCCACGGCCTGGAGCTTCTCCGCCTGCCCACCAGGCCCCCCGGCCGGACGCCGAGCGGAGGCCGGAGCGGCGCGGAGGAATGGGGCCTTGCGATGGGCTTCTATGATCGGGACACCAATGGGGACGAAGGCGGCTGGGTTGCCAATGCGCCCGCATCGCCGCGGAAGCCAGGATCGGGCGGCGGAGCGGCCCCTGACGGCAGGCCGCGGGTGAGTCTTGGAACTCCTTCTCCCGTTGCCCCCCCTCCCGCCGCTGGCGCCGCGGACAAGCCCGCGGGGGAGCCAAGGAATGACGTGGAACGTTCCCGGACCGGCCACGCGGACGACCTGGCGATTGCCGCCATCCGCGCCAGCGAGCAGGCCGGCGCCAGAAGGCTGGCAATGATGCGAGAAGAGACTCAAGGGCAGGCCGATCAGGGTCCACAGCGACAAAACGGCCTGGACGTTGTCCTGCCCGGCGGGCCCGTGCTTTCCGAGGCGGAGATGAAGCGTCAGGACGCGGCCTGCGACGCCGCCTACGCGATCCTCATCGAGCTCATCAAGGAGCCCAAGCTTGCAGGCCGGAGCCTGCCCATCCGCGCACGCGGGGAGGTGCTGTGGCTCCTGGGGTTCTTCGAGGGTCAGTCTCGGCCGGACCGTGCGGCCGGGATGATCGAGAAGTTCCTCGCTGACCGGCCCGGCGACCAGGACAAGCTCGCCCTGTCCTTCCGCTGCCTCCGCGACCAGCTCGCATGGGCCGGGCACGTCGGGCCGACCGACCGCGTCGATCTGGCCTGGATCGATCAGCGCCACCAGCGGTTCGAGCGGGTGCGGGGCAAGCTCTCGGCCATGCTCAAGGAGTTCGCCGAGCACAAGGACTGGGTCCGCGACGGGCGGATGCTCGCCGTCGAGAGCTACCAGTTGGAGGCCGAGCGGGCGGCGCCTGTCAGCGCGGAGCGTTCGGCGGGTCTGCTTGCCCGCGCGGCGCAGGAACTGCTGGCGATCTCCAGGCAGACCCCGGAAGACCCGGTGGTGGCCGGGATTGGGCAGCGGCTGTGGGACATCTCCACGCGCCTGGAGGCCATGCGCCAGGACGAGCAGGCCGTGCGCGTCCTGGGCGAGATCCCGATCCGCTTCCCGACTGACCCTCGCGCGGTGCAGGCGGTCCTGCGGATAGCCGAGCTCTGCGCCGACCGGCTTAACTCGCCCCTGCGGGCCGTCGAGACCTACCAGGAGTTCCTGAGCCTCTCCGGCGAGCGCCAGGACGTGCGGACGCGGATATTCGGCATGGGCCGGCAGCTTGCCGCACAGCAGAGGTACCTGGAGGCCATGCACGTGCTGGGCGTGTTCGTCGACAGCTTCCCAACCGACGCCCGGGCGCCGCAGGCCCTGATGGCCATCGGCCAGACCCACCAGGCCAACAGCGCCTGGAACGACGCGATCCTGGTCTACCGGCGAATCGCGACGGAATACCCCGTCTCGGACGTCATGGGCCAGGTGCAGGTCGCCATCGCCGAGTGCCAGATCAACCTGAGCGACTGGAAGGCGGCACGCAAGACCTATGAGGACTACCTCCAGAAGTATGCCAACGCCGCGGCGCCGAACGCTCCGCCGGCCCCGCAGCCGCCAGC
>Ga0315282_10006739_pt1 | contig 19093 bp, 21 predicted proteins | sample YL17G07_20_MG_FD_203693 | JGI IMG/M metagenome (GOLD analysis project Ga0315282, IMG submission 203693) | Sediment microbial communities from Yellowstone Lake, YNP, Wyoming, USA - YL17G07_20 | ecosystem: Environmental > Aquatic > Freshwater > Lake > Sediment | place: USA: Wyoming | collected... | reverse complement strand
TGTGGTCTGCTGATAATCGGCCTTGCCTGGATCATTGTTCCTCCTCTTTCTCTTTGAAAAAGTAGGTTGATCATGACCCCAAGCGGCCCTAACAATCAATCATTTTTGTTACGTATAGCACCTACAATGTCGCAAGAGTGAGAGAAGACGAGGGGTGATGATTTACAGGAGAAATATACTTAATATTTGAACTGTGAGACGCACGGAATGCAAGCTCGCACCAGGGAGTTGTTCAGTAACGTACACTTAGAGAACCGATGTTTTTCTAACAATGAATCCAATGATAGTTCCTGCGATAAAAAACAATATACTTGTAATAATGAGTGACAAGATGAATCCCCCATTTTCAAAAGCAGGGCCACTCCAAAAGGGGCTGAGAATTGCACCTCCTGGTAGTGCAATAGCAACCAATAAGTAAGCGAAAATATTGCCTTCTCCCAAAGATCTAAACGCATACATCCCGGTAAAAAAAATTGCGAATGATAATACATAAATCAAGAGTCCAATTAATCCTCCTTTAAGGCAATAGTTGATCATCTTGTGGGACTTTTTCGGACTTTCTGGCGGCAACTCTGGAACGAGTTGTATGTTGCAATCATTGCAAATGGTGAAGCCCGGTCTATATTCGGCTTTGCAGATGGGACAAAACATTTAAATCATCCTCTTGCCCAAAGCTCCAAATGCTAATTTTCAGTTGATATCTACACCATTATAGCAAAGTCTGATTAGGCGCAGTTCAGGAAGGAGGCATTACCAACGTGATATCCACAAGGCTCGTTACTTTCACACTATAAAAAACATCCCTTTCCCTCTCGGCGGAAATATTTCCTTGTTGTTCTTTGCAATAAAGAAGGTCCCCATCAACAAAAAGGGATCTTCTCAATCTAATTACAGTTTAACGACATTGATCGCCTTGGGACCTTTAGGGCCTTCTTCAATATCAAAGCTAACTTTGTCACCTTCAGCAAGGGTCTTAAAACCACTGCCTTCGATTGATGTGTGGTGGACAAAAACATCAGTACCGTCTTCAGCAGTAATGAATCCGAAACCTTTACTCTCGTTAAACCATTTCACAGTTCCTTGTGCCATTTCATTTACCTCCAAGCAAATATGAATTACCATTTCAAATCAGCATAATTATATCAGGTTTGAGAGGTATAAAGTTCAGGAAGGATTCAATGGAGGTCAGAAACTTTACCAGGCGCACATTTCTATGTGGAAGCGTTGATCAGACACAATCTGACGTGCCTGTAATATCAAATCTTATCTATTACACTTTAGAAATACTTTTCCTCAAATGTAATATTTGCTTCCCTCAACCGCTGGTAATCGGCCTTTAAACGTGCGTTAGCGATACTTTTGTTTACCTTGGCAGCATCCGGAGATTCCTCTAAAGATCCATACATGTAGACTTTTGAAACCTCTTCACGCATGTAGCCTTTTGAAACCTCTTCATACATGTAGACTTTTGAAAACTTTTTGACCTCCTTTTCTACCCTGAAAGTATAAGTGGCTATAAGGAGGTACATATCTATTTCTCTTTTCATATCCTCGGTTTCGTCTGGATGAACCTTCTGTATGACAAGCGGTTTCCTTAACGCAATTGTTGCATGGACATCTTTCCCTTCTTTGGCAAAGGCAATAAAATCTTCTATCCTGCCAAACTCAGTAGCCATAGTAAACTCCTCACTTTTTGCATTTGATTTAACACAGGTACATAAACATGGCTCAAAAGATTATGACGTTACCCCTTTGCAAAATATCCGCCGGTATCCTAAATGATTTCTATGCTATCATAATATATAATTCTTTTCTATTTAATAAAATAAAGACACTGTTCTACAAATAAAAGCATACTCAGAATCACGTTCTTCTTTCAGAAATTGTGAGCTCAATAATTTAAGGTAAAAAGGAAATTTATCCTATTGATTTCCGTTTATAATATTATATTGCAGAGCAATATGTAAAAATCACAGCTACAGGAAGGAATGAACCGGCCCTGCTTACCTCGCAGAGCGTTCATTCCTATGTGTTATAAACCATTTCTGATATTTGGAAAAGTAAGGTGTTATTCAGTCCAAGCCGGTTTTTTGCATTATCTGCATCTGTTTCAACCCTAAAGGATTTCCGATATAAAGGAATACAGCGAACCACGCAATTATAGCTGCTACAGACAGCAGAATCCAGGTAACCCACCTGGCTTTAACCATAAATCCTATTGCCATTGTCAACTGTGCAAATGTCAGAAGCAGCATCCATATGCCAATAGTCATCATTCCAAAGAAACTTGGAATAAAGCTCATGACAGCAGCAATAAGCAGCAGTCCAGCGGATCTTTTTGCGACAGCGGGGACAGTCAGTACTGCGCTTGCAATAAAGTTTCCCCATAATATGTATGCTATTATGTCGTGTATCGATATCATCTTAGTTACTCCTTTTTGTTGCCTCCTTTTGATTTGTTCTTATTTTTATACCATGACGGATGCTTCTTATTGAATCTGCTTTCCGGGGTGAATTAAAAGGACAGGTACATTTCCAAGTCAAGGGCTTTGGCGAGCTTTAATATTTCCTCTGGCTTGCCGTTCCATCCAAACCCTGAAAAGAAAATATTCGTGTCAAGGACTACTTTTGTGACCGAGCCCATTTAATCGCTTCTTCGACAACCTCAGGACCCAAGTTCTTGCTCTTCACGATCGATGAAGCTTCTTTTGTAATCTCTCTGAGTGAAGGTGGTGTGAACAGTTTCTGTTTAAACAGGGTATCCAAGATGTTTTTCAATTCTTTAGGTTTGAATTGAAGTAAGGCATTCACAACCTGTTGTTTGGTGATCTCTATTGTCGGATTAGCCATTCAAAAGCCTCCTTATGCTTCCTGAGTCAGAGTTTTCGTCTATTCTTTATTTCTTTTACTATACCCTTAACAGTGTAATCTTTTAACCACTCCTGTCTTTTTTTGGTATAGTTACCTATCCCACCCTCATACTGCTGGAGAAAACGGACCATTCCTACAGGTCCCAGAGCCTTTGCTAAAGCCTCTAATCCTATTTTCCTTATGGCGATAGGGTCCAATGTTTGAATGCTCATTTTACAATCACCTCCATTAACCTGTGCTCTATCCTTCTGAGCTAAGGGGGCAAGCAACAATGAAAAGTTAAAAGTTAAAAATTTAAAGTCAAAAGAATTTCAACCATTATATTCTGGCATAAACTTTCATGTTTTTGCCCTGGTAAATATCTCTCAGATCGAGCTGTTTTTCTATGTCTCTTAGAATCTCCTGTCTGCTTTTGGCCCATCGTGGTGCTATCAAGATGTTATCAGGTGCAGTAGCAAAGAGCCTCTGGAGAACTATTTTGGGAGAAAGCCTCCCGATGAATTCACTGACGAAATCAAGATATTCCTCATAATCGAAAACATGAAAGGGGTTCTCCCTGTATATAATCTCAAGGGGTGTGTCTTTTACCACCTGAAGCTGATGAATCTTGAGAAAATCAATGGGGAGATGTGAGACCTCATCCGCCATGAAAAGCATCTCCTCTTTTGACTCTGTAGGGAAGCCGACTATAACATGAACTCCAATAAAGATACCTCTATCCTTTGTCATATCAAGGGCTTTCAGAAAGGTATTGTAATCGTGACCTCTATTGATGAACTCGAGTGTTCTATCATAGATTGACTGCATCCCATACTCAATGAGAATGAAATACCTCTTTGCGAGCTCCTCCAGCAACATAATTTTCTCTTCATCCACAGTATCAGGACGCGTGCCGATTGCAAGCCCAACGATGGAGGGTTCAGACAGAGCCTCTTTATAAAGATGCTCTAACTCATCAACGGGAGCATAGGTATTTGTGTATGGTTGAAAATAGACGAGGAACTTCTCGGCCTTATATCTTTTTCTTATATGAGTGATTCCGTTTCTTATCTGTTCACTGAGGGACAGGGTAGGTTTACATGAGCTTGGCCTGAAACTGTCATTGTTACAATAAATGCATCCTGTAGTACCGATTGTTCCATCCCTGTTCGGGCATGTGAAGCCTGCATCCACGTTCACCTTATATACAGTGGCACCAAACTTTTTCTTAATATAAGAACCGAAGGAATTATATCTTTGGGGCATATTCAATTATTTATTTTTGCAAGCATTTATGTCAATCAGAGGAACATTAAGGAAAGCGTTACAACGCAATTAACTGAATTATTAGTAGTAATCTCCCCTCACCCCTCTTTATAAAAGAGGGGATTAATTACTTTTACTTGGAAAAGTTTTAACTGCCTTTCTAATTTTTTAATATCCCTTCCCCCTTTTCTAAAGGGGGATAAAGGGGGATTACTAATTTTCAAACTTATCTCAGCTTCTTTCGAATCTCCTCCCAATCCTTTACCTCTACTGAACCTTCCACATCAACGAAACTGAAAGCCAGAGGTTGGTAATCCTTTGCTGATTCGATCACATAGGGGCCTCCGATTACTGCCTTGATTTTAAAACCTTGTTCAATAATCTCATTGAAAACTACTCCTTGGTCCCAGGAGATTACTGGTGAAATTACGAATTTATTCTTCTTCAACCATTTCTTTATAGCTTTTGATGAAAGGGCTCCTGTCTGGAGAAATACTACCGGATATCTTTTGTTGATCCTTTTTATTACCTTCTGGCTTTCCTTTTTTGGCTCTTGTGAAAATCTCTCTAAGAGGCTGCCTTCTACATCAATAAAGACGATCTTCGCTCCTTTCTTAAGAGAGAAAAGTAACCCCTTTCCTTCCTCCTTCCCTGCTCGCGCTTTTATTGTATACATCCCGGTTTTTAGCGGAGTAAACTGCTTAAAGGCAAATCCATCTCCACCTGAAAGACTCTTCCCGATAGATTTTTCATTAACAAAGAACTCAACTACCTCACCACCTTTACCGAAGAGTTTTCCTTTGACTTCAGCCACGAGCATAACTCCTTTGCCTACGGGAACAACGATGTCGTTAATGATGATATCTGACAGTGCAATAGTTGGAAATATAGAGAATAAAATGATTATATTTATAGATAAAACTAAAACTCGCATTAATCTGTTTCTTCAATACTAAATTTTTCTTAATATACATTATATCTCCATTTTAATCTCAAGAGAACCCCTCCTCATCCTCCCCTTGCCAAGGGGAGGTTTGGTGGGGTTTTGAACTTTCTGTTAATAGAAGACAAGCTTGACAGCATTCAGGTGTTTTCAATAGACTTACGTTGAAGGGAGGGGTTATGGAAAAGATAGATCTTAAGAAATATACTGTTCCCGTAGAAAGGCTTCGCTGGATATGCCCTGAAGAACTCTTTAAATTCGATTGTACTGCAGATATAGAGCCCCTTAAGGAATTTATTGGACAGGATAGGGCTCTTGATTCCATCAATTTTGGACTGGCTGTAGAAAGACCTGGATATAACCTCTTTCTGACAGGACTTACCGGAACCGGTAAGGCTACGACCATCAAGGCCTGCCTGGAAAGATTCATCGCAGAGAAAAAGACTAAAGGAGTTAAGTATCAACTGTATGATTGGTGTTATGTGTATAACTTTTCTGATCCTGATCGTCCAGGAATCTTGAAATTGCCGCAGGGTCTCGGCAAGTCTTTCAGGGATCATATGGAAGGCCTGCTGAAAACCCTGAAAGAAGAGGTACCAAAGGCCTTTAGCAGTGAGGAATACACCAAACGAAAACAGGATGTCATGGAAGAACACCAGAGAAAATATCAGGAAATTATGGATGCCCTGGAATATGAGGCCAAGGGGAAAAGTCTTATGGTACAGCTTTCCCCTATGGGAGCTGCTGTCGTACCTCTTCTGGTCGATGGAAAACCTATGTCAAGAGAGGAATTCCTGTCAGTTCCGGAAAAAGAAAGGGAAGAGATCGATTCCAGGCGCCTTGAAATGATGAGGAAGGTTGATGAGATGTATACTCGGATTAGAGAGATGGAAAATGAGGTGGCAGAAAAAATGAAGGAGATTGATATTAAGATTGGAGAATTTGCTATCTCCCGTCCCTTTGAAGAGCTCCTGAAGGTTTACAGTGAATATCCAGAGGTGATTAATTTTCTTAAAGAGGCAAAGGAATATACTCTTACTAAACTGGATATGTTCACCCAGCCCCCCATGTCTTCCCAGCTTCCTGGCTTCCCTCCTGTCACTTCCATAAACTCTTTTATCGCTTATAAGGTAAATGTTTTTGTAGATAATAGTTCCTTAGACAGTCCACCCATTATTATCGAACCGAATCCCAACTGGTTCAATATGTTCGGCAAGGTTGAAAGAAGGGCATTCATGGGTACCTATGTGAGCGACCATGCGATGATAAAACCAGGGGCCATCCAATTAGCCAATGGAGGTTACCTAATTCTTAACATCCGCGATGTTGTGCTCAACCCGGGAGCCTGGGAAGGACTCAAGAGGGTGATCAGAACAAAGGAAGTTCGAGTGGAAGACCCAATGGAGCAATTCAGTTTTTTAACGCCCCAGGGTATGAGGCCCCAGCCTATGCCGGTGGAGCTCAAAATAGTAGTCATGGGCGATGACTACCTCTATCAGCTCCTCTCTGCCTATGATGAAGATTTCTGGGAGATGTTTAAAGTCAAGGCTGATTTTGATTACCAGGTTGCGCTCACAGAAGAAAACATGAGAGTCTATGCCTGTTTCATCCGTGCCTGCTGCGATGAGGAGAAGCTTTTACCCTTTGACCGTTCAGGAGTTGCGAAGGTCATAGAATTTGCAGCCAGAGCAGTGAGTGATCAGGAGAAGCTTTCTACAAGATTTGGCCAGTTAAAAGATTTGCTCATCGAAGCTGATTACTGGGCAAAAGAATCCCAGAGCCAGATGATAAAGGGAGAACATGTAGAAAAGGCAGTGAGAGAAAAAATACATCGGCTTGACTTGGTGGCAGAGCGTATCCGCCAGCTTATTGTCGAGGGTACTCTCATGGTTGATGTAAAGGGAACAGTTGTCGGGCAGGTCAATGGTCTCTCTGTATATGACCTCGGTACCTTCAGCTTTGGACAGCCTTCTCGCATTACAGCAAAGACCTTCCTGGGAAGGCGTGGGGTGATTAATATAGAGAGAGAATCCCAGTTGAGTGGTCGCATCCATGACAAGGGTGTGCTCATCCTGTCCGGCTGCCTTGGATGGAAATATGCCCAGGATAAACCACTGTCTCTTTCAGCGAGTCTCTGTTTTGAACAATCCTATACAGGAATAGAAGGAGATAGTGCATCCTCTACAGAGCTTTATGCTATCCTCTCCAGCCTTTCCGATCTGCCCATCAGACAGGATATGGCTGTAACGGGATCAGTAAACCAGAAAGGCGAGGTTCAGCCTATAGGTGGCGTTAATCAGAAGATCGAGGGATTCTTTGATGTGTGTAAAGCAAAGGGAGTAACAGGTGACCAGGGAGTTATGATTCCCCATCAGAATATCAGGAACCTGGTACTGAGAGAGGATGTCGTAAAGGCAGTGCAGGATGGCCAATTTCACATTTATGCTGTAAAAACCATTGATGAAGGAATAGAGATTTTAACAGGCATACCGGCAGGAGAGAAAAAGGCAGATGGTACCTATCCGGAAAACACCGTAAACTATCTGGTTGAAAAACGCCTCAGGGAACTGGCTGGAGTGGCAAAGGAATACTATGGTCCTGCTGTAGAAGCTACATGATAATGTAATGTAAAATAAAAATAGATGTCATGTTTAGAAGGACGGATATAGCTCCTGATCACCCTTTAAGAAGGCTTTTCAAAAAGGCTCTGGATTTTGGACTCCGATTTAATCCCGCAGATAGGACTGAAGTTGCAGACTACATAGAAGATCAGATATTATGTGAATTTATTCACATAGACAGCCTCTATAAAATTAAAGATTCAGCAGGAAGAACTCTCGAAGATATAGCTGACCTACTCTCCGAGGGTGACGTTCTCCTTAATGCACAGAGCTTTTCGAGAGAATTCCAGGTTCACAAACATATCGGAGACTATACCCTTTTTATGCTCGGTATGTTCCCCGAAGCCCTCTCCCGGAGGAGAGGTAAAGAGTTCATCCTGGGTAGTCTAATCATACCAGGCGCAAACCTTTCTGAATGTTATTTGTTGCAAGGTAAGAAGTCTTACCAGATCGCCTCGGAATTCATTTACAAAGAGTTGTTCCTGGAGCTCTCTTCAAATTTTCTCCTCTACAAGAATGTCCTTGACCTTGTGAGAATATACCTTGAATCGGCAAAGAACAAGGAATTCCTCAAGGCAAAAGGGATAATAAGCGGAACAGATTAAGGCTCGCGATGTTATAAGACAATGCTTCTCAATATATTCAGGCAGTGCCTTTAGTAGCTATATCTCACCAGAAAGTTTTAGTATTTCAACATATAGAGGGAGCAAATGGGGGGAATAACCTCTGGCATCAATCTTATAAGGATTCAAAAACTTTCATAATTTTGAATTATAGGGGCGGTTTGCAAACCGCCCCTATTGTTTGTTTTGTCCTTAATTTATCAAATGGTTAGTAAGGGTGGTCCTAAATCGGAAGCTGGTCTCCAAACTTCACGTAAGGGGAAAATTAGTGTTAAAGAGTCGAGCCTTCAAATTTATATCAGGTACTGTACCTTATTCTCAGGAATCTATTTGTTCTTGTGTTTCCCTGGCGTGAATTTCTAAATGAGCAAGACGGGCTGAAAGCTCTCCAAGAATTTCATCCTCCTGGGCTTCAGAAATCCCTGGCGTATCTAATTGATTAAGTAGACTCAAGATTATAAGACATTCTTCTTTAAGTTCATTCAGTAGCGTTTCTGCAAGCTTATCCTTTGTTAGCATCTTATTCCTCCAGCTTACTCATGGCCTTTTCAATTTGTTTCTCAAAAGCCATTATTTCTTTTTCCCAGTGGGCCATAAGCCCTTCATTAGGAAAGGAATTTTGTTTTTCTATCTCAATTTTTCCCTTATGGTTCTTAATTTGCTCTCTCAGGCTTTCTACCTTCTTTCGTAATCTCTTTCTTTTCGAAGACCTCATCTGTTCTGATTATACCACGAAAGCTTGTCTAAGGCTTGGTAAAATCAACGGAATAGGACTCTATTATTTGAGAAAGAGAACAAACAGAGGGTCGCACCTTCAAAAATTATTCAGATATTTTATGTTTCCAAGAAACAATTTGTTCTTGTATTCCCCTGGCATGATCTTCAGATGAGCAAGACGGGCTGAAGGTTAAAAGAAAATGATGGAAAATGTAATTCTATTGAGAAGAGTTTACGGAATACACTTAAAACCCAGTTCAACAAAATGAGGGTCAAAGGCAAAAACTGTCTTAATCCCTAAAGTGCGCATGGTTTCAAAACTAACGCAGTCAACAAGGCTAAGCCTCCTTTTTGAAGCTGCGAGAAGAGCACTTACCGCGGATTTATGTGTCCCTGCATCAATCCATTCAATATTTATTAAGGGCAACATGTCTTCATGAAATCCTCTTACCGCTTCTAATCCGAGGTGGTGCTGTATAAGAGCAAAACTCTCAACAATCACATAGTTGCTGGTAATAAGGGTGTTTTCAGGATTAAGCACATCGCTCCAAATCTTTCTTGCCTTTTTATGATCGGCATCATCTCTGTCAAGTAAGGCAAAAAAGCCTGAAGTGTCTACAAAGATTCTCATTTGATGAAAGCCTCTGCAAGATATTTATCATGTTCTCTAGAAATATCATGTTTACCCGAACTGAATCGTCCAACTACATCAAGCGCCCTTTTACGCCTTTCTTCAATATCTATGACAGCACCCGTTTTGATAAAGCTATCCACTGCTTGCCTTATAAGCTCTGCGATAGAAAGATGTCGTGATAAGGCCAATTTTTTTAATGCCTTTGCCTGCTCCTCTGTTAACTGGATTTGAGTACGTACCATATTGCCTCCTATGATTACATATTTGATTAAATGATAACAAACCAAGATATGGTTGTCAAAGCTACTTTGCACCTCTATCAATTACACTTGAATCCGAAATACCCCTCTCCCTCGCCCTCTCCCATCCGCCTTAGGAGGAGGAGAGGGAATTTACCCCACCCGCCCCCCTTTAAATTCCCCCCTTAGTAAGGGGGGACACAGAGGGGTTAAGGGGAGGGGTAGAGGGGAGGGTGAGGTATTTTCATGTCACTTTGTGAGCCAAAGGCTTATGAGGGCTTGAGCAGAAGTTTCCTTATATCCCCCACTCTGAGGGTAATTTTGTTTGCATCAAGGTATTCCAGAATTGGAAGGGCATATTTTCTTGTTGTATTGAGGATGTCTCTGAATTCAGCAACCGTCATTTCAGGTTTTTTGATGAAAAAATTCTTGAGGGACTCGATCATCGTATGGTAAACAGGAGAAGTCAAATACATTGGATCACTGATCCTCACAAGACTTCCTTCTTTCACCATGAGTTTCAAGATATCGGAAAGATGTTTCTGATCCAGCTTGAGAGATTGAGATAATTCTTCCTTGCTCGGAGGTTGAAATCCACCTTTTTGGAGAAGCTCCAATATCTTCGCCTTCAGTGTCTCCTCTGCCTGGGAGAGAACGGTACTGAAGGTCCTGAGGCGGATTATCTCTTTCTCCATAACAACATCTTTGAGAGATGTAATCAGTCCGCTGAAAAGCCTGGGCTCTATATTTAGTTTGACTCTGAGCTCTTCCTTCGGCATTCCGGGTTTCAAGGGGTTTTTCGCATGAAAATCCTTCAAGGTCTGAAGGACCTTTTCCCTGAAAGAATCGAAAAAGGTCTTATGGATGAGTACATCTTCTATAGCAAAAAGAATTCCTTTGCCTCTGAGCATCTCTATCGATTCTCTTATGGCAGGTATCTCAGCCTTTATCCACCCCTCGATAGTCATAGTAGAAATACCGTGAAGGCCTGATTGCAGAACCTTTAAAGAAATCTTATCACTGAAGCTGCCTTTCTCAAATGTCATCAGAATCTCAGCTATGTCTTTTTGTCTCCTTCTTGGCGGGGATGGATCGAAGACTTCTCCACCACCAATCGTATCAACAGGAGAAAACCTCCTTATGATATATCTATCCCCAGACATGGAGATAACAGGGTCCTGAAGCCTGAATTGGCAGTAGCAACTTTCTTCTGGTTTGAGTTCATCCCTGCCATAGAGAATAACCCTTGCAATGGTCTCTGACGTAGCAAGATGGAAATGTACAAGGCTCTTGCTCTTAAGGGCTGGCACATCCCGAAGGAGCTCTATTTTTGCATCAATTGTCTTTGTAGGAATAAACCTTCCGGGCAACACGACAGCATCTCCCCTTTTCAATTCTTCTTTCTCAACACCCTGGAGATTTATCGCAACCCTCTGCCCTGCATAAGCAGTCTGTATGGGTTTGCCGTGGCTGTGGAGTCCGCGAACCTTGCTCTTAATATTGCTCGGCAGTATTTCCACAGTATCATCAACAGAGATGCTTCCGGATAAAGCCGTCCCGGTAATAACTGTTCCAAATCCCTTTAACGTAAAAACCCTATCGATGGGAAGTCTGAAGAGGCCTTTTGTTGGCTTCAGTTCAACCCTTAATGCTACGTTCCTTATCTCTTCTTTGAGGAGGTCAATATTAAACATCGTCTTTGATGAGACAGGCACTATCGGTGTCCCTTCGAGGAAGGTACCCTTCACAAAGTTTTTTACTTCATCCTTCATGAGTTCAAGCCAATCGTTCTCTACAAGGTCTGCTTTTGTGATTGCAATGAGACCTGATTTGATCTTCAGGAGGTCACAGATATATAAATGCTCACGACTCTGTGGCATAACACCTTCGTCTGCTGCAATCACAAGGAGCACAAGGTCTATCCCCCCTGCACCTGCAAGCATGTTCCGCACGAGCCTCTCATGCCCTGGAACATCGACAATCCCGATCGTAAGACCATCGGGGTAACTAAGGTCTGCAAAACCGAGATCGATCGTGATGCCCCTCTCTTTTTCTTCTTTGAGCCTGTCAGGATCTATCCCTGTGAGGGCCTTTACGAGGGCACTCTTACCATGATCTATATGGCCTGCGGTACCGAGAATTACATGACGCATAGGATGTTATTCCTCGATCTTTTTATAATTTCTCTCATTTCTGCCCTTCTGAAGAGCTCTCGAATGGCTGATAACCCTTCTTCACCGATATCTAAGGAAAAATCATTCACATAGAGATTGATATGCTGCTCTATCACCCTCTCTTCGAGTTCCTGAGAATGCTGTTTAATATACACCTTCGGTTCTTCTTTATGGTTAAAGGAATATTCAATGCTCTTTCTTATAAAAGAATCAACCCTTTTTATCAAGTCTTCTCCCAGATTCCTTTTCGCAAGGATACCACCGAGAGGGAGAGGGAACCCTGTTTTGTTCTCCCACCATTCACCGAGATCTACAATCTTCTTTAATCCATAAAGAGGATAGGTAAACCTGCCTTCATGAATGATCAATCCAGCGTCCACATCTCCTTTTGATACTGTATCCATGATCTTATAAAAAGGCATTTCGACAGAAGATAAGAACGGAATCCCGGAGTCAAAGGTAAAGAGCTGTAAAAGGAGGTTCGCTGTTGTGAGTCTGCCAGGGATTGCTATCCTTTTCCCCTTCAAATCCTCTGGGGCATAATCCTCCTTAGAGACGAGCAGGGGTCCGCAGCCTCTACCTATAGCGCTGCCAGAGCGGAGGAGACAGTAATCTTCACGGAGGAACCCGAAGGTATGATATGAAATCTTGGTAATATCAAGTTCAGAGCGCAGAGCCATCTTATTCAGGGTCTCAACATCAAGGAGGGCCTCTTTAAAACCCAAATCTCCTGTGTCGATCTTCCCGTGGACAAGGGCATAGAATATGAAAGTGTCATTAGGACATGGGGAATAACCAATAGAGAGGTTTTTCAAGTGCACCCCTCACAGAGAAGTCTGCCCGACTTGAGAAGGGTATTTTTGCTACTGTCCTTATGAATTAACTTTACTGTTGGTTTTAAAAAAACGAAATCCTGATGGAAGGGTGTTTTAATCTTCCCTCCAAAAGAACTGTTGTCACCAAGGGCTATATGGATGGTTCCGAGGATTTTTTCTGATTCAAGGATATTGTCTAACCTTGTAGCGTGGTCATTTGTGCCTATACCGAATTCGGCAATGTTTCCATTTTCCTTTCTCTCGTCAAGTTTTACTCTGAGGTATTCAGCATACTCATCTTCCCCCTCAATATTTACCACATAGCCGTCTTTGACAGTAAGGATTACGGGATACTTAAGACGCCTTGTCGGAGCCCACTCGATGATGAGTCTACCTTTGGCCGTTCCTTCTAACGGTGCGAGATAGACCTCACCTCCTGGAAGGTTGCCAAACGCACCTGGCCTCTCAAGGATTCCTGTATCAGACACTGCCTTTCTTCCCCTTTTTGAGAAAGAGAGAGAAGATCCGTTTATTGTCTTTATTTCTATAAACTCAGCCTTTGTTACTTCCTTTGCAATCCTTAAAGTCCTTTTTGCAAGGGCCCTCCAGTCAACATTCATTGCACCCTCGAGCATTGAAATATCAAAGAGAGGCATACTCGCATATCGGCAGCCGCAGATCCTTGTCAGGAAATGCCTGAACCTCGTATGGCTTGTAGAATAATTTGAAAGGGCGATCACACAGTTCACGGCATTCTTTTTATTTCTCCTGATGATTTTTTCTGCCTTTTGGATATCGCTATCCTCTGCATTTTTCATAAGAATAGGAAGAAGGAGTCTCTCTTTCTTTAAGCTTTCAACTGTCTTTTTTCTGAAGGCAAGCTCCCATAGTTCTTCTGGTGGTTCTTCACCATGACTGCCTGTAGCGGGATATTCATGGAAGATAATGGTCTTACAGAAATTCTTGCCTATCTCGGCAGCAAAGAGAGAGAGACTTCTGAGCTTCAACCTTCGTTCTTTATCTGATTCATCTATCTCTTCTTTCTCAGATGGTCTATCTGTAAAGAGAAGAACCTTTTCGTATTTTTTAACACCGAGATTAATTCTGAATATATCTCTCAGTGTCGAGGTTATCAATGTTCCTACCTGAATAAGAATTCCATCTGTTCGAGGCGTTCATCAGGGAAACTGATAGGATAATGGTTATCAAAACAGGCAGTGCAGTAATTGTGAGGATCAGGGACTATCTTTTTGAGCCCTTCGAGACTTAGATAGGCAAGAGAATCGGCAGTGATGTATTTCCTGATCTCCTCAACGAGGTGAGTGGATGCGATGAGTTCCTGCCTTGTAGGTGTATCGATACCATAAAAGCAGGGACCGATGGTAGGAGGAGAGCTTATCTTCAGATGTACCTCCTTTGCACCTCCTCCTTCCCTCAGCATCTTTACGATCTTCTTGCTTGTTGTCCCTCTCACGATTGAATCATCTATGACAACCAACCTCTTCCCCTCAAGGAGCTTCCTCACAGGGTTGAGCTTTATCTTCACCCCGAAATGGCGTATGCTGTGCTTTGGTTCTATGAAGGTTCTGCCAATATAGTGATTTCTGATGAGACCGAAATCAAAGGGTATCCTGCTCTCTTCAGAGAAACCTATTGCTGCAGGCACACCAGAGTCAGGCACAGGGATAACGAGGTCTGCCTCGGTCTGAGATTCCCGTGCAAGCTGCCTTCCGAATTCTTTCCTCATCTCATTCACATTCACCCCGCCAAAGATGTTACTGTCAGGTCTGGAGAAATAGATGAGCTCAAAGATACAGAAGGCCCTTTTTGCGTTGTTAAGCCTCAGAGAACTCAATCCCTGCTCCCCGATGATGAGTACCTCACCTGGTTCTATGTCCCTCACATACATTGCCCCGATGAGGTCAAAGGCGCAGGTCTCAGAGGCAATGATATATGCACCATCCTTTACACCGAGAGAAAGGGGCCTTACCCCATAGGGGTCTCTTACGGCAATGAGTTCTTTTTCCCTCAGGATTAAGAGGCTGAAGGCACCGCTTATCTGCTTCAGCGCATGTAGAACCCTCTCATAGAAGTCATCTCCCTTTGCATGGGCTATGAGATGTACGATGACCTCACTGTCTGAGGAGGACTGGAATATTGCCCCTTCATCCTCAAGGGATGCTCGGAGTTCTATTGCGTTGACGAGGTTCCCATTGTGTGAGATTGCAAGGGTACCGAGGGCAAAGTTTGCCACAATGGGCTGGACATTCCTCAGGACACTGCTTCCTGCTGTAGAGTAACGGTTATGCCCTATGGCGATATGGCCAGGAAGCCTTCTCAGTCTTTTTTCGTTGAAGACATCAGCAACGAGCCCTCTGGATTTCTCGAGGAAGAGATGCCTTCCATCGGCTGAACAGATGCCAGAGCCTTCCTGCCCCCTGTGCTGAAGTGCATATAATCCGAGGTAGGTAAGGTTTGCCGCTTCGGGATGCCCATATACCCCGAATATTCCACACTCTTCATGAATATCGTGGAACATAATTTATTCTACCATAATGGGGCCTTCCAATGAGAATATGCTTTTTACCGCAGTCAGCATCTCCATTTCCGTGATAAAGTTAACTATTTCTGACAGTAAATAAAAAAGAAAGGATATAGTATTTCGCTCATTCTCGTCCCGATAAGATCGGGACTCCGAGGATTTTGCCTCTTTATACCAGAATATTTTCATTAGACTATCGGCAAAAGAAACCGCTCAATACTATATCCTTCCATAACAGAACTGGAAATGCTTGCTATTTTAATTTTTCTCTTTTAATTTTTAACTTTTTTATGGTAGAAAAGGACATGGAAGAAAAACAGAAACTACTCTCGACCCTACCCTCAGTTGATGAAATCCTGAGGACCAATCAAGGGATGGAATGGCTGAAGAACTATCCGAGAAGATATGTCCTTGAAGCGATTAGGGAGGTAATTGATCTGAGGAGAAAGGAAATTCTGAAGGGTCTCACTTCAGATATCTCTGAAGAATCTATGATGGCGGAGATAGAAAATATCATCGTAATGCTCTCCTCCTATAGCCTCAGGCCACTTATTAACGCTACGGGCATCGTAATCCATACAAACCTCGGTCGTTCTCTCCTCTCTGAAAGGGCTCTCGAAAACATCAAAAAAGTTGCTGGGAGTTATTCCAATCTGGAATATGACCTGCAAGAAGGGAAAAGAGGTAAAAGGTACACGCATGTCAAAAGGATTCTCAGAGAGGTTACCGGTGCAGAAGATGCACTTGTTGTCAATAACAATGCAGCAGCAGTTATGCTCTGTCTTAACACCCTATCAAAAGGCAAAGAGGCGATTGTGTCAAGAGGGGAACTTGTTGAAATAGGTGGCTCCTTCAGGATGCCTGAAGTAATGGTAGCAAGTGGTGCAATACTCCGGGAAGTCGGAACAACAAACAAAACCCACCTTTATGACTATGAAAGGGCGATTAATGACAATACAGCCCTTATCGTAAAGGTCCACAAATCCAATTTCAGGGTTATGGGATTTTCAGATGAAGTCTCAGTAGAAGACCTTGTAAGTCTCGGCAGGAAGTATCAGATCCCTGTGATGTTCGACCTCGGAAGCGGATGCCTCATAGACTTGAAACCATTCGGCATCTCCGACGAACCGGTGGTTAAAGACATTGTGAGTTCAGGTCTTGATATAACTACATTTAGCGGTGACAAGCTTCTCGGTGGACCTCAGGGTGGTGTTATTGTGGGCAAAAGAGAATATATAGAGAGAATTCAGAAGAATCCAATTACAAGGGCTATGAGGATCGACAAACTTACCCTTGCCGGCTTTGAAGCAACACTCATGGAATACATCGAAGAAGAAAAGGCGATTGAGAATGTCCCGACCCTCAGGATGCTCCTCCAGAAACCTGAAGAGATAAGAGGGCGTGCAAACAAGATAGCCAAGAGATTAAAGAAAGAAATAAAAGATGCCCATATTGCGGTAATGGCGGATTCTTCGAGGGCTGGAGGAGGTTCACTGCCAGAGGTTGATTTCCCAACCTATGTGGTTTCAATAAAACCCGATAATCTCTCTGTGAATGAGCTTGAGGAAAGATTGAGAGCGGGTACCCCTCCAATTATATCAAGGATACGAGAAGACTCTTTGATAATCGATGCAAGAACCGTAAGGGAAGTTGATTTAGAGGACCTTGTGAAGGGAATAAGATCAGCCCTATCATGAGCTATTTAATGAAGAAGGTTTTAAGTTTCAGACTCTATCGCGAATGGTAGAGTGAAGAAACTGAGCTAAGGCTGAATCGTGAAGAAACTGTCACTCACATCTTTTCCTAATAAATTCCCGAACACATCTAATAGCTCAATCCTTATTTTGCACATAGCCTTTGTTTTCAACATAGATGGCACTTCCCAGTCATAACTTCCTGGATTACGGTCCTTGATAGTAGTAATCCAATTCCAGGTAATTCCTTTGTTTTCGGTGTAGTAAAGCTTTACCCTTGCAACGTCTCTCTTTGTCGCATTAGTTGTCCATGTTATGGTATGTGCAGTTTTTGATGTAAGTGGTTCTCCTCCATCTGGCGATATCAACTTTACTACCTCTATCGTAAATGGTGCATCCGATATGTCTGATCCTGACCTCACATCAGATGCATCATAGCCGATGACCTTCAATAGACATTTCCTTTTATTACCCCGTGGGATAGGTACTGTCCAGTTAAATGTCTTGTCTTTTATCTCGTTTTCTATCAGTTTCCACGTTCTGCCGTTGTCCAACGAATACAGCAGACTGAAATTTACTGCATTCGAAGGAGCCTTCCATTGAACCTCATAACTCGAACCAGATGGAATGACCTCACTGCCATTGGGTATCATGAGGTTGACAGAAGTCTGTGTGAATGTTGCTGTTATGGTTCTATCTGAATTCATGGTCATATAACAAGCAGTCCCTGATGGGCTATCACAACCAATCCAACTACTGAACGTCGAACCACTAACAGCTGTTGCTGTTAACGTTATTGGTGTCCCGCTGGGATAACTCTCATTACAGTCATCTCCACAGTTAATACCTGGGATATCGCTCGTTACAATGCCACTTCCTGTGCCTGTCTTATTAACTGTGAGAGTGTATTGTGTTGTACCTTCCTGTGCCACTGTAAATGCCTTTAAGCAAACATTCGTGTTATCGTAATAGCCTGTAATATCATTCCATGAATTACCATCACGACTTACATAGCTTTCTCCGGCGTTAGCCCTGGCTGCACTGCTATAACCAGAATACGGATACTCCAAAGGAATAGGGTAATTGTAACCGGGGGTTGAAAGTTTAACCACAACTGAGAACTTTTGGCCAGGAGTAAGAAGAATAGCGGAATCAAAAGGGATTGTGTGATAACCCGCAGAGGACAAAGTACCTGTTTTACTTCCTGCAGGTGTGCCACTTCTCGGTTGTCCGGCAAGGATATCTATGTAAATGTTTATTTCGTAGGTTGAGTTCGGAGATGCTGCATAAAAACTTGCTGCTGCTATTTGTTCGGTTGAGTTGGCGGTAAAGATATTCGCAAACCACCCGGTATTGTTTCCATAACCATAACTGACTATCCAGCCAAGAGGGTCATACTGGTATACATGATTGTAGTTCACAGTTGGTTCTGCCATAAAAACCGCATTATCTTTGCCTATATTCGAATCATAGTATGAAATATAGAAATAACCGTTTTGTCCAAAGCCTGTTCCCCAACTGTTTCTTATGATAAAGGCACCGTTATCCGGGGGATTAGGAGCATTAAATTTAGTTTTAAGAAAATCGTCATCCCACCCAACTATCGCTACTGCATGATTAGCATAGTTTGTCCCAGTATAATAATAAGCATCGTTTGACTCATTCCAACAAGAATTACCCCAGTACATAGTCGTATAAGCAGCACCGTAGGTCATAACTGCTTGTTTTATAGTATCGTTATCGAGAGGGCCTGCCCTGTCAGGAAGGAAAAGGACATCCTGTGCGTGTTTTTGTGCTGATAATCCTGATGGAGAAATGTCTGAGGTAGTGCTATAAGGGTCGTCTGTCTGACGTTGTCCCTTTCTTTAGTTGAAGTAAAAAGCACCCGTTAAACATATCCTAAGCTGCCTTCTCCTTTACATCAATTGATTTCCGTTGCAGGGTCATCAGCAGTTTCGGTATTTCCTGATATCCA
>Ga0315282_10006738_pt1 | contig 19094 bp, 15 predicted proteins | sample YL17G07_20_MG_FD_203693 | JGI IMG/M metagenome (GOLD analysis project Ga0315282, IMG submission 203693) | Sediment microbial communities from Yellowstone Lake, YNP, Wyoming, USA - YL17G07_20 | ecosystem: Environmental > Aquatic > Freshwater > Lake > Sediment | place: USA: Wyoming | collected... | reverse complement strand
TGAGAATCAATCTATTCAAGATTTTTTGTGTTTGAGATGAAATCTGTTCAATGGTTAAAATATTGTTTTTATGAACATCGTTGGCTAGGTTCAATCTCCATTTTTGAAGATCTTGTAGAAAGTCTTCGTCAATTTCTTTTCCCGCTTTTAGTGCATAAAGTTGACCAATTTCTCCTTTAACAGTTGCGTCTTTAGTAAGATAATGTAGAGTTCCCTCGAACTTGCTAGTGTATTCCTGATATGATATGCGAAAGATAGGTAAGCGTTCTTTTGCGTTATATAATCTTAGTTCTTTGAAATTTGTTAGAACTGCCCATGTGGCTCTTTTCTTCCAAGCATAGTCCATAGCTTGATCTTTATAGTATTTCCCTCCCTGAACCCCATCAAGGTTTTCGCTAAGTTTCTTGATTTCCAAATAAATGACGGGGATTCTGTTTATTTTTAGTACATAATCTACTCTTCCAGAACCAGTTACATAATACTCTGGATAAACCTCATCTATGTCTCGTGTATTCCATCCTAATGTTTCCAAAAGAGGTTCAATCAATCCTTGACCAGTAGATCTTTCGTTGAAACGTGTTTCGTTAGACTTGAACTTAGTTTCATAGCTACTGATCAATAATTGAATTTCATTAAGTATTTGCTGATCAAACTTTGGAGGGCTAACCCACACTATTTCAGGCAATCCATTAAACCCACTAGTAAGATGTAGAACCTGCTTTTAATATTTTGATGCAAAAACTATCGAGATGCTAAAAAAAGCCTCGCTAGTTAACAAACCTCTTCAAAAACCCTTTAAGCCCCTAAGAGTTAACAGAACCGTTTGTTGGGTTCTGTCAAGTTGTCGGTTGACGGGTTAAGCTGTCAAAAATCGGTTGATAGCGCACGTTAGAATAGAGTGAGTGTAATTAGACTAGATTTAAATTCTCGTCGACAGAAATAACTATGAAGGTACAACCTTGGTTCGTTTTGCGCACCCGCTAAAATATTCGAATAACATTATGAATAGCCGGGTGGACTAAATTGGCGAATAAGTGTTTTCTGTTAATAGCAGGATATGTTTTCATTGCTAGGAAGTGGGAAATTCCGCCATATTTGATGCTTCTTTTCGATCCTGAAGACAGACAAAATCGGAAAACCAAATGGAGTACTGCAACACAGGAAGTTTCCTTCTTTTCAACCATGGGCAGGGTAAGGGCAAGGTTAGATAAGATTGGATTCAAACTTGATTCATTGCGGAACGCGATCAAGAAACTTCCATTGGTGCAAGACCAGGTCATTGATTACATCATTCCTGACTTTGTGAATACTAAGAAAAATCTCGAAGCTTTTCTGCAATGGTGGGAGAAAGGTACACATACTTTACCCGAAGAAATAGGTTTTCTTCTAGATGAGCTTGACGTGGATTTCAGATATTCACCAATAGGACATCTGTTTCTTGTGAGGTTGTTGTGCGAATATCTAGATGATCAGACCGAGATCATCCTTGATCCTAGCGAAGTCGTCGAGCTTTGGGAAGACTATGATCCATCAAGAACTGACTTGCACAAAAGACTCTTGAGCGAATTTGCCGATGAATTAGAGACTAGCAGCCTTTTTTCTCAACTTCTGACTATGTCAATGGATGATGTAACACTGCTAGATGTTATTCATAAGCTGGACGAAAACGATTTGATAAATTATGTATTGGTTCCTTTGCTTGAAGATATGGGTTTCAGGCCAGTTATGTCAACAAGGGTTCACGGCCCAGGAGAATTGGGAAAGGACATTATGCCCTTCTCCAAAGAAAATGAGTTCGGCTTCCGTGAATATTATGCCGTTCAGGCAAAAGCTGTAAGAATACACGCTAGAGCTGGAAGAAAAGGCAATGTGAATGAAATTTTAGACCAAGCAAAAACAGCCCTCTCCACCAGTTTCTTTGATCAAAGCGATAACTCGAAAAAGAAGATAGATCATTTGCTAATCGTAGTCTCTCAAAATGTCAGCAGGGATGCCCGCCTCCAGATCGAAGAATCAATTGAAAAAAAGAGAGAGATAATGCTAATAGACGACAAGATGCTGATCAAACTCCTGAAGTATCATGACAAAGTTTTGAGGCAAGTGATACTCAGGTTTTCCTAGATGACGCGCCTTCCGCTAGCTAAATGCGCGCACGGATGGGAAAGGATATGAAAAAAAATGGCTTGGAAACTGGTTGAAGGGAAGAGATAAGTCTGAGTGCTGAGCTAATTCTTTATAGGTATTTGAGTGGACAGATCCGACGGGATTGTTGATGCCTTCATTTCCTACCAGAGCGCCGACGAGGCGTTCGCGAAGAAGCTGGCGGAGGGTATCGAGGCTCACCCCCTGAACGGACGAAGGTTGAAGGTTTTTTTTGCCCCCTGGGACATCAAACCCGGGGACAACATCGTTGAGAAATTGAACGAGGGTCTGGACAAGGCCCGTTTCTATCTGATTGTTCTCTCTCCGGAGGCCCTTAAGGCGGACTGGCCGACGGCTGAGAGGGCAGCGGCAATCTACAGCGACCCCTCAGGGCGCCTGGGCCGCGTGATTCCCGTGCTGAGGAGGCCCTGCAGCATCCCGCCGCTGCTGAGGTTCCGCAACTACGCGGACTTCAGGGACGACTCCCGCTACAAGGCTGAGCTGACGCGTCTCCTCTGTACTCTGACCTGCCAGCCGCTGCCGAGGGAGTGCACGCCCCTTGCCCTTTACAGGGAAACCCTCCAGAGGAAGACCGTCGATTCGCAGTCACCGTTGTTGAGTCTCGGCGAATCGTGGAAGGCCGACCCCATGACCGAAGAGATCCGGTGCAACCTCTTTCTCGCCGAGTCGGTTCCCCCGAAAATCTGGAGTGCCCCCTATCTGCTCACTGGGCCGCCCGCGGTCTGTTTCCACCCCGGCACGCCGATTCCTCCGCACATCACCAGAGAGAGGCGCCTGTTCACGTTCGTCGACCTGTCCAAGGAGAACAACGCCTTCAAGGGCGTCGTTGAGGACTACGATGTCCGCTCCATCGACACAAAGGACTGGTTCAGGGATGAAGACCACGCGAGATGGCTCGTGAACCTCCTGAACTGGGGAATCACCAAGCACTGCCAGAAGATCGGCCTCAGAACCTACGAGATAGGCAGGCGACCACGCAGCAAGAAGCGGTTCTACTACGACAAGGACGTCATAATGAAGAAGGTCAAGTGGCCGGTTTCGGACAGGCTCTCCCCAAAGGATCTGGTGATCGAGTACAAGGGCTACGTCGCCCACAGGGCCGTGGAACTGAAGTTCGACGTTATGGGCAGCCTCGTCTTTCTCAAGATAAACACGGGCTGGGTGTTCACGTTCGACGGGTACAGGCCGATAAAAGGGCCGAGGTCGAAGCTTCTTTCCACGCGTTTCCTCTCAAGCCAGAAGAACACCCAAAACTTCAACGAAATACGGTTCTGGGCGTGGTTTCTCTCCGAGGACGGAAAGAAGATCAAAATGGATTTCGGGGGAACACACGTCGAAATCGACGCCAAACCGCTACCGGCCACCGTTGCGGTCGGAGTCTTCGGGGACTACCGCGACTTCTCCCAGATAGACAGGGGGCCGCCGAAGATTTTCGAGGAGAGCGCGGTAAAGGAGGATGCAGGCAGTGGATCTGAGTAAGATAGTCACCGCCATGGTTCTCTACGAGCCGATGCTTCTTTTCGGGGGCTCCTTTCCGGCAGCAGACCCCAAGCTCGGCATTTCGCTGTACGGCCCCTACTCCACGGAGAAGACAATCAAGATCGGAATCGTCGGCGACAAGGACACGACTTCACAGGTCTGCAACATACTGGAACAGCTCAAGCAGCCCATCGAGGGCCCGACGGAGCATCCGACATGGACTCAGGGATTTCCGGGAGTGTCCCCGGGCAGCCCATTCAAATGCGAGCTCCTGACCTCCTCGGAATGGTGGAAGACCATAACCGCAAAGGACATCTCGCCTCTGGAGAGCTCCTACGACGTCAAACAGCGAATATCGATGGCCGTTGACGTGTTTATCAGGTACATCAAGAACCTGCTGGACATGGAGGGGGCCCGCGGCCTCGACGTCATAATTTGCGCTCCACCCAAGAAGATGATGGATCTGTGTATAACAGCCGAAGAAAGCAGGATCGCAAGCCGCTTCAGGAGGAGGCAGTGGACTGGAAGACGCGGAAGGGAGCCAAGTTTCGGGGCATCCCAGACCTACCTTCTGGATTTTGTGCCGGAGATAAAGGAGAGCCAGTACGAGCAGGCTTTCAAGAGGACTGCCGACAACTTCCACCACTTCCTCAAGGCAATGGCGATGATGCCCGATGTCGCGATGCCCACGCAGCTCATTCTGCCCTATACCCTCAACACGTATACCCTTCCCGACCAGCCGCCGATGCAGGATCCGGCAACCTTCGCTTGGAACCTGTCAGTCGCCCTCCTCTACAAGGCGGGAGGACGGCCCTGGCGGCCCGACAAGATACCCACCGGAACGTGCTTCGTCGGCATCTCGTTCTACCGGGAAAGGCCTGTTTACGGCGGCCAGATGGGCACGAGCGTGGCGCAGGTCTTCACCCCGGAAGGCGAGGGCCTCGTGCTGAAGGGCGAACGCTTTTCGTGGCCCGCCTACAGGTCGCCCAAGCTGAAAAGGGATAGCGCGAAAAGGCTGCTTGAGAAGGTTCTGGCCTTCTATGAGGATCACGCCCACGCGAAGCCGTCCAGGGTGGTGATACACAAGTCCTCCAAGTTCAACGATGAAGAGCTGGAGGGCTTTGAGGATGGTCTGGGCGATATACACCAGCGCGATTTTCTAACGATAACAAACAGAATGAAGAGGATCCGCTTCTTCCGCTTGGGCTACAACCCCATCATACGCGGAACGAAGCTCGCCTTTCCGGACGGCACGTGGTTGCTATACACAAAGTCCTACGTTCCCTTCCTGAAGGTCTATCCCGGGCCCAGAGTTCCGTTGCCCATTGAAATCATCCAGCACATCGGGGACACTCCGCCCGAAATCCTAAGCTCCGAGATTCTTTTGCTCACGAAGCTCAACGTGAACAGCGCTGATTTCTGCAGCCTCTTCCCGATAACTCTCGAGTTCTCCAACAAGGTCAAGGCCATCCTGAAGGAGTTGCCTCCGGGTATGTCTCCCCAGAGCAAGTACCTTTTCTATATGTAACTTCCCCGCTTTTCCCGCAGTTGCCGGTCGTCCGCGTCGATTTGATGAAGTTTTATAAAGGGACGTAACTAGTCATGGTGGGGACAAAATCGGATTCCAATTCTGCAATTACCGGCAGTTTGTCACGACATTGATAGCACGTGTTTCGTGGACTTTTCACGAAAAGAACGTGAAAAAGGCTTTAGAAGGACGTGGTGCGGGGGGTGGGATTTGAACCCACGAACCTCACTCGCTCGCTCCGCTCGCTCATTCGCATTACACAACTTGCGTTGTGTAACGCCCTTGGGATAGCCGCTGTGTTCTTCATTTTACTCATCTCTAACTCTCTGCACTTTCTTTGCGATTGAATTCTTTTTTCCTTCACAGTAACCTCTAATCTTTCTCCATCGGTAAGGGTCATTGCGCTTGAGCCACCTAAGCCATTGCATTAGCGCTTTGTCACGCTTACTTCTATTGCAAGCCCTGCAAGCTTCTATCGTATTTTGTCCACCTTTACTTCTTGCCCTTACATGCTCTTTTTCCGTATGCCACGGACTTCCACAATATCTACAAGTCATTGCTCGTCATTTTAAATATTTAAAAATAAATATTTAAACATTTTGCACACCAAACTTTAAATATTTAAAGATCACGTTTTTGCTTATTGAGGAAGAAATGTCGAGAAAGAGAAAAATAGAAACACAATACAAAACGACCACAGAACGAGGCTACCGAGAATATATGAGAAAATATATGCGAATGTACATGGATATCCCGCCTTCGCGATACAAGAAGAGAGGAAGACGCCCTAAGAAATAGGTGAAGGAGCGCAGATTAGGTGTCCCAAAAATCATAATTGTGCTATATTGAAATGTAACAGTATTAATTATTTTGGAACGGGACACTTCAATCGAATATGCTTACGCCTCTTCGAGCGAGTATCTAAAACTTCTTCCTTTCATATGTTTTTTTGTTATCAATATGGTTATATTCATTAAAGATCCAAGGCGTTCCTCGAGATTTGCAACTTGCCTTGCAAGGTCAACATGGGAAAGATACAAAGAATAAAGCTTCCCTTTATGCTTAACTTCAATAACCGCTGTCTCTCTTCCTCGCCCGATTGGAACTATGCGAGGATTTTTTTCGTTGAATGTTACTTTATAAGTTTCGCCTATTTTCATTGGGAAGGGTGGTGGGAAAGTTCGTTTTACCTTAGGATAGAGTTTTTCAAACCATTCGGCTTTCAATTACATCCCACTTTGAACTAATGACTTAAGACTAATGTCTAAGAACTAAAAGCTTTCCACTATTTTCTGTATTCTATTATCTATTATCTAAATATCTAAAATCTGAAGTCTGTTATCTGTATACTGTTATATTTCGTCTTCTTTCGCCAAAAGCGGTTAAAGAACAGCATAAAACTTATAAATAAGCGCGATAATTAGTTATATAGTTAAGGTTGATGAACGCTAAGAGCCACCGCGCGTGGAACCCCGCAATGATTAGCGTTTTTCGCCTTAACTCCGGAAAGGCGATGAGGTTGAGCGAAACTCATAGTACATGTATCCGGACGTTGGATCGGTCTCCGTTCAACCTTGCCGCCAAGAACTAATTAACATAATACCATCCGGATATATTAATCGATCCATTCAGTGGAGCCGGAGTCATGTCGTTTAGTCGAACAACGAAGCAAACAAGCAACCTTAACCGAGTGTCACGTCGAAGCGAGAGACAATCTCAGCAATACAGCGTAGAGCATGTAAGTCTCGTTTTGGAGAGTCATTCTCTTGACATTTCCAACTCTCTGTAAGGTCACCAAACCCTCTTAAATTCCAAGGTCCACCAAATAAGCTATTTCTGAGCCTTTCTTGGACAAAAAAGGTTGATTTTTGGATTTTGATGTGACTGTTTGAAATTTCGGAATTTTGCTCCGAACACAATGACAGATATTCAGTAAAATGGCGATAGTTGTTTAGATTTTTTAAGGAAAGTGTCAGTAATAAAAAAAGAGTAGTTATGAGAAAACCTAATGGCGCTTTCCACAAAGGAGAATTATATTGATGGCTAATGAGTATATCCACAGTTAGGGCAAGTCTCCGTTAGACGTAAAATGTGTCCATTTTCACATCTGAATTGGAAAGCAAAATGCAATCCGCAGCCATAGCACTTTTTGTATTTTAGTTCCATCTTCTCTCTACAAGCTGGACATACACTTTCTGTTTGCGTTGATGGATGATGAAACCCGCTTTTGGATAGCTTACTCAACTTCGCCCCGGGATAGCTTCAAACTCTCGTTCAAACTTCTCCTACGATCTATCGATTTGCGAGTAAGAACTAGTTTAATTGCAATTAAAACAACTAGGTTTTACTATCGTTTTAGCTATTCACCCGAGTAGTCAAGTATTACAAAAAGCGTTTTATCGAGTAGCGCACATATTTTGGTACTGCGTAATATCGCTTTTCAGAAAGCGCGCGTTCTTTAAGAGGACTGGCTGGAATGATCCTCTTAAGGGGTAGGTGAATCAAATTGTGTCCTGAAACTAATGAACACAAGCGAATAAAAGAAATTGTGCTTGCCAGACTAAGAGGAATATATGGCACAGGATTGAGTGAATATCCTGATTCGGGACAGGTAAATGACGTCTATGTAATCACACCTAACCAGATTGAAATTTTTGTGGAGAATGTTTGGACATCAACCAAAAGCAATTTTCAACGAGATCTCAACATATTACATAGGTCAAAGGCAGATGTAAAGATTCTAATTGTTAACCCGAAGATATTAGAAGATGGATCGTTACTACGCGAATTCGAGAAGACAAAGATGTCAGAAATAAGACGTGGAGTAGCCATTTCTGATATGATTGATGGTTCTCTGATACTTTCACCTTCTGAAACTGCAAATAACAGATTTGTCGAAATTGTTCAAGGACTTGTTGAAGAAGCATTAACAAGAAAAGGGCTGTCTCAGAAAAATCCAATTTCAGTATCACCAGAAACGATATCATGGGTGACTGGCAACTGGGCAACCAGATCCCTCTTTAAGGTCTACAATAGAACTGACGAAGCCTACTTCCAAATCTGGATCAAACTCACTATTGAGGAGCCAACTATTCCTTCCAAAAGCATTGGAATTGATATACCGAAGCCAAAAGATGAGTTAGACATGGAATTAGAGGCTCTCAAAATATCGGGCGACATAGTGAGATTTAATTGCGTAGATCAAAAGGGGTATAACGCAATTTTTCTTCTGCTAGCAAGTTTGGATCCTAAAGAAACTTTGCCCTTCATCCTAACTGACAATGGTTCCGCGTCGGCAACACTCCAATTTCCGACAAAGATATTTATCAAAATCAGTGATTTCTCCAAAGAACCATCAAAAATGATATCTCGATTAACCAATCACGGAAAAGAGGCACTAATTAACTTCAAACCACCTGAAAATGTCAAGCTTCAAGGAGTTGGTTTCCGAATAGCGCGCGCCCGCTCTACATAACAGAAGTGCGGAACAGCGCACCCCAAGGCAGACTCTTCTCACTGGTATGTTCATGCGCAGGCAAAAGCTCTTGCCTGATCGGTCAAGTATGTTTTATCAACGCAGTCCCTTGACTAGTGAGGAGAAGGGAACAAATAGAATAAACTTTTATTAGCACTGATAGGAAACCTCATTGGGAAACTGCTATTTAGTGGCGGCAAAGTTTTTCCGTCAATTAAAGCGCGCGGTATCTAATGTAAACACTCGTAAACCACGACATCAGGATTTTATTGATACCCGCTTTCAATTCCAATGTATTGAAGAATCCATACATGGGCAAAATGAGCCTAAGAATAGGAAAAAATATACTCATTGCTTTGTTACATACCTTCCACCATGACAAGTACGGCGTATGGAACAACAGAACCGAATCAGCATCGAAAACAATCAAACGATTGCCAATAACAGCTCTTGACACAGGAATTAATTGCAGTGCCATTAACGAAAAACTGACCAGACTTGCCGCAGAACATAATACTGACTTGACTGCAATTGACGGTTTCATGTGGTTCGTCAGCGAGGAATAAAGACTACGATTGAAATTCTTGCGGGTTAATTTAGTTTATCGTCAGCTTATATTTTTTGTTGGTTTTAAGGCAAGTTGGAATTTGGCTCACCCTTATGCCTTCACATGAGGTACATACTCTGATCAATTCAGCACGAGCAGTTTTAACAAAGCGTGCTAGACATCATTGAAAGAAAAACAGTTACCTTCCAAACATTTCAACTATACACTTGAGAAAGTCATGAATTTCAGCGTGGATTTGAACAGGAAGCTGTTTAGGTTTCTATGGTTCTATCCCCTAATTAGGAGTGTATCGCCGACATTAGCGCCTAATTGGGTTAAAGTCCCATAATCTAACTCAGCAGACTGCACCCACAAAAAGGTGAGAGTTCAAACCTCTCCTGGTTACCGTTGAACTTTGTTTCCCGAAAGAACCCTCATCAAGAAAGGCTGTTCTGCCTTTTGTTGCGATTTGGGTTTTGCAATTTGATTATAGCTTTTAAGGGCGGTTTCGCAGAATTGACTTACGTTTGTACCCAACTGCCTTGCTATTTTAAAGTAGGTTGATACGAAAACAGCGGTCTGACTTTCACTTTTCCCCATTAAAGATATATCCTAGTCTCATACACCTAAGATTCATGGAGCGAATAGGAGAGCCTCCTCGAGAGACAATTTCACTGCTAATCACCTCGATCCTTGGAGGATTGGCAATAACTAACGCTGTTACTCAAATACAAACGACATTAAGCAAAGTTCAGCCAATATCCGCATTTTCCTGGGTATACTTTCTTGTTTTCCTTTCAGTCTGGCTACGATTTGTTCCTGGCAATATATCTCATATTAGGAAATTGGAGCGGTGGCCATACTCTTCGGTTCGAACGTGGTTGCTTGATGTTTCTGTTATATTCGTTGAGTCTCTGATTCTGGTTTTCATGGCAACACCCTCGGTTAATTATCCAGACCAGTTCATTTTGGCGCTACTTTCACTCCTAACTCTGGATATTTGCTGGTTAGTCGCAATGATTTACGATTCGGAAAAACGAACCCGACCAAAGCCCGAATGGATTTGGCTTTGGCTCAACATTCCTTCAACTGGTGCGCTTTTGATTATTTTGTTTCTTAGCAATAAGTATCCAGATGTGCTCGTAAGCCTGCCTATCTTGTTAGTAATGGTAATTGTCTTTTGGGGTTCTGCTGCCATTGATATCATTAAGTCCGCTCCCGACTGGTTCGGCAGACCGAAAGGTAGTGAAATTTCTAGAGAAGAAATGAGAACCTATGAAGCATACATGAGAGAAGCCATTGAAGAGGCAAAAAGAGGTCTTTCATCGAAAGGGATTCCTATAGGTGCTATTCTTGTGGAGAATGGAAAGATTATTGGAAGAGGATACAACAGAAGGATCCAAGACGGAAATCCGATAGCGCATGCCGAAATTGAGTGCTTGAAGAATGTAGGCAGAAGACGAAGCTATCGAGGAACCACACTCTTTTCGACGCTTATGCCATGTTGCCTTTGCGCCGGCGCCATAATTCAATTCGGTATCGAATCAGTCATAGTCGGAGAGTCCAGAAACTTCTCTGGAGCGAAATCTCTTCTGGAAAATTGTGGCGTTAAAGTAATCGATTTAGATATGAAAGACTGCTATGAAATGCTGAACAAGTACATTGAAACTAACCCCTCAGTGTGGAACGAAGACGTCGGAAAATCTTAGCCCAACAGTCGAGATAAGCCTTCTTATAACACTCCCAAATTTAAGACGAAGCTGACATTGACGCCAATGGACGTCGGAATTGAACTGCTCACTTTGTGGAAAAGAAGGCAAGCAATTTCTTACTTGCTGTTTCCAATCGCATCAGCCTCATACTGTTTTATTTGAGCCAACAATTTAATACTGCGATTTCACCTCTTGAACCCTCTGTGAGACGGTAGGGCTTGACAAAATTTCCGAGCTCTCGCCTTCCTAGCGAAAAAGTTAGTAAAATCTAGCTGCTCTTATCGCAATCCCGCAAGGATCTGTCATTAAAACGATAGTAAATGAGAATGTTTGAACCGAGAGTTTGAAGCTATCCCGGGCTACCATGAAACCCAAGTCAGGGCGGCGTTCAAAGCGCGCTATTCTAAGGCTGTTGAAGAAATTGTTAAAGATATAGCACCTACAGATTTCCGATGCCTATTTGTCTCGACAAAAGAAAATTTCTCCGTCAAGACAAATCAGAGAGGGGCCAAACACGTAAAGAGACACTCGAACGGTGGCTGGTGCGGTCGCCGGGACTCATACCCAAAAGGGTTCAAGTCCGCATTTCTGTCCGTAAGAATGCTTTTAGGACTTTCGTTTGTCCATAGTGCGCTGGATGAGCTAGTTCAAGGTGAATCGGAACTATGTGACGTTGTGACCTTATGGTGGTTGGGTTGGAAGAAGTGCAATGTAACACGCAGCTCTGACGAGTTCGCCAAGGATTTCAGTGTAATGAGAATAGAAGTAGTTTGTGCCTGTTCCTCCCTTGACATTGTGTGAAGAATAATTGCGCAGCATTAAAAGCATCCTTAAGCATCTTTCTTTATCATTTTGTCGACCTAATTCTATAGGTAGTTCTGTGTCAAGATCGCTCATTTCGACCGCGCTACATGAGCTGACATCAATTCCGGAAAATTTTCCCGCTATCAGATTTCTAAGCTCCCAGTGGGTTCTACTTTGTAGCTCTGTTTGAGAGAATTTGCTCTTCAGAAAGTCTTCATTGAATAGACAAAAATCCTGAGTGTAGGCAAGAAGTCGGTTGGCAGTAAAACTATTCTCTTTATCGTTCCACAAGTCACGGTTTTGGATTATTCGAGCAAATGTATAATCAAAGAAAACTCTCTGGTCATTGTTCAGCGATCCTAAGAAACTGTTCAAAAATTGCTCAGGCTGTGGAATCCCTCCAATTCCAAGTCCAGTTACTATTGCCTGAAGATAATTCTTCACGTAACGAATTTCAAACTGGATAAACAGGTCTCTTCTTTTAAGATTATACTCTGGAGTGTCGGCAGAATATGGAGAATCTTCAATCAGAGCGTTCAGAATATTGGCAAACCCTTCGTCCAACTTCATTTGTGCAGATTGGCTGACGCCGAGATTAGCATACACAATACCCTTGTTGAAATCAAAGCCCTGATTGTTAGACTTGAATTTCTTTATTCTCTGGAGAAGGGTGGAATAGTATATTTCGCTTATTGAAGGGTGAGACTTCCACATTGAGAATTGCCAGAGATTGTTCGAAGCGTTGAAATAGAAGTTTTTTTCAGCATAAGAATATGGCGCAGGTGTGACTGCTGGGTCAAACGAAGGTTTGTTATCGATACTCCTCCAGTTCAACATACCGAAATCCAGTCTCCACACACCAAGTTGAAGCAGAAAATCCAGTTCAGCCAACAGTCGCGAAGAGCTCCGAATGAAATCAGCAATCTCGTCTCTTGTTTCCACGTATTTTTCAACCATTCTCTCGCCCCAAAGTTTCCAGGCGCACTGTATATTTGGAAATAGCCGTTTATATTTAAAGGGTAGACTCACGCGCGCGCGCTCGAGAAGGGCGGGTACTGCAAACAAGCAAGGAAAAACTGCGAAGCAGAGAACTGCCCCCAAATCCCAAAAAAGAAAGAATAAAAACCATTTTTAATCATTTTAGGAACACGCATGCGCGCTTGAAAAGTTATATTAGCTAGGAAGCGCGCGCTGCCCTAAGAAAGTAGAAAAAGTGACGAAATGAGGTTTGTCGATGCATTGTATACCGTTATTTCAAAACCTGTTTGCTGATGGTTCTCGTGCTCTAAAATATGAATATAGGACTAATCCTGCCGCGGTTCCCACAATTTCTGCTATTCCGTTGAGCAAGTCTATCGTTGGGAAAACTGCTGGAATAAGAAAGACACCGATCATAGCGAGTGAGAAGGCAAAAACAGGAAAGAGTCTACCAACCATTTCAAACACTGGTCGTGTCTCACGCAAGCTCAAAATCAGACCCAACGTGAAGATTAGGCTGATGGCAATATCGTCCCAGAACACGCTTTGTCCAAACAAAAACGAGTAGATGAACAACACCATGCTTGGTATTCCAAGAATGACTGTTTGCCATCCCAGAATTATGGCTGAGAAAAATGTTAAAGCAACTATCATCAAAGCGAAGATGAAGCTTATGATGCGTAGCAGCCACGGGTTCATTATAACCAACATGACGAAACTTACTTCACCGACTATAAATCCGATCTGAAAGTAAGGTTCTTCTTTGAAAAGCTTGCGTGCCCAGAAAACGGTGATTGTAAGAAGTAAAGTAGCTAAGAAAACCAGACCAACAAAAATTTGAGGATCGTTAAGCATAACCAATACCTATGCGTACAATTCTGTTATGAGCCTTTGCTGATAGGTCTAGAGCGAGGTTGGCGATTTAGAGCTTTCTTTGAGTATGAAGCTTTTAATGTCTGGAAGTTTAAATGAATAAGGGATCAAATTTGAAGCTCTTAGTTCTGGGCGGTGTTGACAACGCTGGAAAAAGCACGACAGTACGTTATTCTACGAAGTACTTGGGATTGACTGATGATTTGGTGAACAAATTCCTGAAACAAAGGAATCCACCTAGGCCTGTAATGATAGATTCAAGGCCAGTCTATATCTACTGCACATCTCCCCAAGAAGTGGGAGGAAATAATGCTCAGAAATGTAGACAGGTGTTCAAGAAGAGAATTGAAGGAAAAGAGCAGAACGCCCTAATCGTTATACCCTTCAATCTAGAAAGCAAGTACGAACAGGGCACAGAAGCTTGCCTTGACGAGTTGGATGGAAAAGGTTTGAAGAAGGCTGCTTCTTTTGTCTTCTTAAATGCAGACTTCGGAGGATTCATCAGCGAGAATGACCAAGCCCGAGCCAAGATTGATGAATTGAAACGAAGAGGTTACCTAATAGTTGGCGAAATAGCCAGAACAGTGAACACTGCAAAAGACGAACAGGGCAAGAACTTCTCTGTTTTTGTAAAGGATCAATTGAAGTCTTAAGTGGAAAACAAACAAGCGTGAATAGGGAGGCAAACCATGAACAACATCTTCATCCGCGAAACTAAAGATACTGTCGAACAGCTATATGGACATGAAGTCATAAAGCTCTTTCCCAACTATTCTGCTTTTTGGGAGGAATTCATTGGAGATCCCAAAAAAGAAATTCCTGTAGCATATGGTTTGCTTTTTCCTTCGGGTATCAAGACGGAAAGAAAAGAGGAGATAGAGGAGATTTATGATGAGATCTGCATGGCTCATTATTCGCTTTTCTGCCATTTGGCGGGAACACATTTTCAATTAGAGAACATGAAAAGAATTTTGAAGCTTGATGATTTCAAAAGAAAGTATTTTGAACATTGGGAAATCTTCGAAGTATGCTATTTCCATCTAGGATCCGCCTTCTATCAGGTTTATCATTTATGGGGTCTGATTTTCATGTTGAAAAACGAGGTGTCTAGAGACAAAAGAGGCCGATTCAAACCTTCCATAAAAAACAAACTTAAGAATTACCTTGATTGTAGTGGTCAAGGTTCTTTTTCCGGTAAAATAAACGAACTTGACGAGGGAATCAAAGATCTTCGTGACGATATAGTTCATTTTGCGAGAGGAGCTAGCGAAGTTCATTTTGGAGAATTCCATATTCCAAAAAAGATCGAAAGCAAGGCGTGGAAAAAACAACATGAAACAGAAGAATGGTTAGAAACTTCTAAGAAGATCAGAAGAGATCTCGAAGAAACGGAAAAACTAATCAACAGCATACATGACTTCTTAATCAGAGAATTCAGAGGTTTCTTGAAAACAAATAACATAAAAATAAACAGCTAAAGGGTGATTGAATTGCCAAAGTGTCCATTGTGTGGCTCTGAACTCATAGAAGAGTTGAAGTCCGTATCGCTAAAAGGAGTAGCTTCAGGTAGTAATGTAACTGGTGGGTCTCTTGATGCTTACTATGGGTCTGTCGATTTTCACGTCGCAGCAGGCTCCGAAATAAACATTAGATACTATAAATGTTCAAATTCTGATTGTCCATATTTAAAAAGGGAAATTGAAAAGTAACGAAGCTCGGATAAATGATGTACACGCACGCTCTCGAGGACATGAAAACTAAAGAATTTTAGCTTCGAATGCACAGTGTTAAGCGATGATACAGTGCTCAAATTGTCCAGATATATTCACGAAAGGTAAAGTCTGCCTTAGGTGTGGTAAGGCTTACTGTGAGAAGGAGACTTTCTTAAAATGCCCTTTTTGTGAAAGCCAGCTCAAGGATGCCCAAATAGTTAAAGAAAAACTGGGTGAGACCATGGTAGAATGGTTCACTTTTGGGACATCAATGATAGGTCTTGTTAATTTCAAGGAAATCCCGTCCTTTCTCCTCCGTTTTCTCGGCTCATCATCCTTCACGAGTGTGGGAGATTATCGATTAGTCCTCTTTCCCACAAAAGAGAGTTCATGGAAAATTTCTAATTATTTCAGAAAGAAAGCAGGCATGCCCGAGGTCAAGTATGATAGAATTTTTGAAAAGTCAAGATATGGAATAGCCGAGGACCCTGAAACAAAGAGCCATTATTTATTTTTGAATCTGAAGGCGGCAAGCGATGATAATGTTGAATTTCTAGTTTCATTTCTTACAGACCTATTTTCAGAAATGGATGTATTGAGACAAATTGACCATAAAATTGTGCAAGAGGCTTTAGCGGAAGCTCTATATGATCATGTTCGAAAAATGGGAGTTCCTTTCATTGTCATAGATGAAGAAACTAAGCAATATTTTGAGATTCTGCTTGATAATCTGCCAGGAATATACGCGGAATATCTGGCCCTTAAGAAATCATCGAAAGTCAGTTTAAAGGAGATTCCAGAGTTTTTGCGACATAAGGTTGAACTATTGTTCTCTGGTATTGACTACCATTCATTGAAGTGGCTTAGGGGCGTCTACGATATTTTAAATGCCCATATCCAAATCGCAAGTCTTTTAGCATTAGCTCAGGAATTTGAGCCTCTCAAAAGATACCTAGACAACTTTTTTTATCCTGTGATGAACGAAAGTAAAAATAAACTAGAGGATTTCCCTGACATTGCAAAGTCTATTGATGTAATAGTGAAAGAGCTTTCTCAAAAAGAAGTATACACATCTTATGACTCATATCTTGAACATGTTTCTAGGGTGTTCAAAAATGTAATTGGAATTTTAAGACCCAGATATCTTAGAATCCAAGAGGTAGGCGCTCTTTTTGAGATTGGTCGAAAATGTGAAGAAATGATGGAGAACGGAGAAAAGCCATACATTCCAAACATTGGAACACTGGAAAAGTTCAACGAACTGCTGTTACAAGTATTTCAAAGACAAGACCTCTACCCTGAGTTGAGGATACTTGCGGGGCAAACTTTACAAAGCATCTTGGTATTTAAAGTATGGAAAGAGAATGATTATGTTGCTTATTTGCAAGGATTGGATCTAGTTCAAAAGCTGGCTCAACTAATCGTAGATAGTGTTTCCGACATTAAAGAACGCCTTGGCAAAATAGACAGCGAACATGGAGTGCTTGGATATCAAGATGCCTGTATGGCATTGGACGCTTTTGCACAGTTCTCGTATGCCATGAATGATGAGGAGTCTGCATCGAGACTTGCTGACTTTTCAAAACGTATAGCGCAGAAATATAATGTTCTTCCGATGAAGGTCATTCACGATTGGAAGGATTTCGTAGAAACCCATGATTACGACAAATTGTTAGCCGTGTACAGGTCATCATCAGCTATAAATCTCTCTGAACACAAGTACATGGCAGAGTATATTGCAACAATAAGTCACTTAGCGAGCGCTACATTAAGAAAAAAAGATCGAAAGAAAGCTTTTGAAAAAGCTGAAAAATATGCGTTGGCAATAATGGAACAAACACCACCTACACATATGTTGATGAGCTACAGAGAACATGCAGTTTTAAGTAGTTTGGCCATGTATCATCTCGTTTGCCTTTTTCAACACATAACGGAAGCAAATGAACCGGATCCAGTAGACCAAATTTCAACTTTGAAAGAAGCGCTACTGGATTCTCAGGCCATGTCCCAAAATCTTGCAAAAATTGATCCTTTGAATAATTTTGCTTTGAAAACCGAAATTCTGTATTTTTTGGCCGCGGGTGAACTTGCTCGCACTCAAGAGGTTTGTAAAAGACTAAAAGAAAGAACTTCATCCGCCACATTGATTAAACGATTTGTAAATAACGTAGAAAACTGGTTACTCGAATCTGAAAAGTTAGAAGGGCGACGTTTTCTAATAGGTCTAGAACTCGATATTAGCGAGTTTGACCCTTGGGAAAATCTATTTAGGAAAATCATCATCACCGAAATGAACAAAGACCTTGAAGAAAACATTGCTGCAGCTGATGCGATCTTACTAGTAGAAGGGCCTTCTGATGCTGAAATTCTCGAACAGTTTGCTAAAAGGCTAGTTCCATGCAAGAAAATCCTCTTCATGGGTGTTGAGGGTTTTACGAATATGAAATACTATTCAGAAGCGCAAGTAGCAAAAAGCCTTAAGATACCATTATTCATAGTGTTCGATGGTGATACTTCTACAATTGAAAAGAAAAAGCGAGTCAAGGATAAGCTAGTTAGACAGATTTCGCTGCCTCAAAATCATGTGATCACTTTAACAAAGAACAGCATAGAAGACTACTTGTTGGTGCCAACTGCTATAAAAAGGGCTTTTCCTTCGATTTCAAATTCAGTTGAAGATATTGAAGGGTTTCTTAAATGGAGAGAGACCAAACGCGACAAAAGAAAGGTGTTGAAAGATCTGTTTAACCAATTGGGTCTTACTAAATACGACCACAAGGAAGCAACTCGAATTGCATCAAAAATGAAAGCATCCGAGATTGATGAAGAAATCAAGAAAATCTTAGACTCAATAAAATAGCATTTGATACCTTTGCTTTTTGTCAACAACATAATTCAAATGCTCTGCTCTAAAGTGTTGAGCTCAAAGCAACCACCAGAAACGTGGCGGACAGGGCGGGATTAGAACCCAAACGGGTTCAAGTCCCACACATTGGCTAGAAAAAACAGCGCGCGCGCTCAACATGAAAAATGCAAAAGGATGCTTCCTCTGCCCTTGTCAGAAGATGAAGAAGCTTTAAGAAATGATTGGCATTAAGTTGATATTGTTGCTTTCAGAAGAATGACCCAATGAATAATGACTCGATCTGTTCTGCAATTTGCCCCCTGTTCAACTTTGGAATAATTGATTACCCTGAAGCGGAGACTTCCAAGGAAGAAGCGGAAAAATACGTTAAAGCACAGATCGAGAGGATTAAGCAAGGTTTTCAAATATCGGAAAGAGTCTCGCTAAGATGGACAACAGAAGAGGAATTGCAGCAAATTAGCTCTTGGCCCTTTGATTCCATATTTAAAGACTCCAACGTATTAATCCATGAAAGGACATTCGTTCTAGAAATTCATCCCTTGGAAAATGACGATGTTAAAAAGATAGCCCATGAAGTGCTCCTGGCCCTAAGACTTCACAAGGAAGGCAACGTCTTCACAAAGATAATTTGGTTTGAAAACAAAAATGGGTGTTTTGAACCCAGCTTTTGCCTAGAGAGTCGTCTGTCTGAACCCCCAAGTCGTGAAATCTATTTTATTAAGGTACGTGAGATTGAAGAAATTGAGTTACTTCTTGACAGAATTGTTAAACGGAGTTTAGATACTGTCAAAGGTCTTCGGATAGCTTGTGAAAGATTTAATCGATCTTATGAAGAGCGAAGAGCAGATGACAAAATCATCGATTTTGCAATAGCCTTTGAAGCCCTGTTTTTTGAAGGGGAAAAATCGCCAGGCGGCACAGGTCAAATTGTTGGAATGGGCTGTTCAATGCTATTGG
>Ga0315282_10006737_pt1 | contig 19094 bp, 25 predicted proteins | sample YL17G07_20_MG_FD_203693 | JGI IMG/M metagenome (GOLD analysis project Ga0315282, IMG submission 203693) | Sediment microbial communities from Yellowstone Lake, YNP, Wyoming, USA - YL17G07_20 | ecosystem: Environmental > Aquatic > Freshwater > Lake > Sediment | place: USA: Wyoming | collected... | reverse complement strand
GATCAACGTGTCCGACCAAGACGCCTCCTCTCGGAAAGCTTCGGGCTGTCTGCCAACTGCTCAGCGATGACCCAAGACTAACATAGAACCGGACGTTTGTCAAGACTTTTCGGCCGGGCTTCTAGGCGTGGTAGGGCATCACCTCCCGGACACTTTCCGGCTTGACTCCGGCCCGCGCAAAGAGCTTCACGACGCTGCCGCGGTCAGGAGCGTCCCAGAAGCACATGGGCTGGCCCAAGGCCGTGTCGACGTAAGCCGCGTCCGTCCTGAGGCCGGTCCCCGCGGACGTAACCAGGACCTTGCGGCACGCTGACGTGACCTGGTCGGCCGGCATCGGCGAGAGCGTGACAAAGAACTTCGGCACATGACCTCCTTTTTGTACAAGTAGTGTATTGCGCTGGGCTGGCGTGTCAATCAGGCTGAGCTGCGGCGAGATTGATTGACAACCGGCGCGTCTTTGTTTATGCTGGCCGCCTTGCCCGTTGACCGGCCATGGCCGTCCAGGCGCGCCGGCGCGTCTAAAGAAGTAGTCCACGAGTCACGCAGACTAACCAGGAGATTTATGATACACTGTCCGGCCTGTGGGGAAGCCAACCCCGACAGCGCCAAGTTCTGCAACGGATGCAGGACACGGCTTGAAGGGGCGATGAGGCTCGACTTGGGCGAAGGCGGCAAGCCAGCCAAGGAGCCTCCTTTCCCGCGGCCAAACGGTCGTCTGGAAGGGCCCGGAATGAGCACGGCCAGCCTGGTGATGGGCATTGTCGGCCTCGGCGTCCCGGCCATCGTCACCGGTGTAATCGCGCTGAAGAAGCATAAGTCCGGCCGGGGCAAAGCCCTCGCGGGTATCGTGTTCGGATGTATCGGCACTGTCGTGCTCGCCGCCGTGCTCGCCGCGTCGCTTTCCAGAAAAGACCCGCTGCGCCTGCCGCTTACGGCCGAGACGACCCCGGCATTCGTCGAGGCCGCTTCAGCCCGGGTAGACCGGCTGGACGAGCGGGTCGCTGAGTCCGTGGCGAGACTCGGTCCGGGCGGGGGGCAAGAGATGGCGCCGGTGTACGCCATCATCGGCGCTATCCGGCAGGACCTCGCCGAGTTGGATTCCCTGTCGGCGCTCGATTCCCTGGAGGACGAGACGCTGCTCGATACGCTCCGCAGCGACGTCTTGGACAGGCTGGGTCAGGCCCGCGACCTTCTGGGCGAGAGATAGCCGTACCGCGCCGGGCGCGCGTGCTCAGCCGACGTTGACACGCGAACCAATCCGTGTATATTTGCACACATATGCACACGTCCCGCAGACCAGGCCCCGACAGGATTATGGCGGCGCTGGGGCACCCGGTCAGGCTGGAGATTGTCACGCTTCTGCGCGGCGGCGAGCGATGCGTCTGCGAAATTGCCCCCCACTTCGCCCAGGAACGCTCGGTTGTCTCGCGCCACCTCGCGGTATTGGAGCATGCGGGCCTCATCCGGTCTCGGCGCGGTGGACAACGCATATTCTACCGGCTCGCCGACCACCGGACGGTCAGGCTTGTTGAAACCGCCCTGGCCATCGTTGAACACCCGGGTCGGGCGCGTCCGGTCGGCCCCAGGGTATCAAAGGGGGCCCGGAAGTGCTGAGTTCTCTCCTCGCCAACGTCGAGAAGCTGATTACCACCCAGCCGCTGCTTGCGGTGCCGGTTGTGTTCCTCGGTGGGCTCGTGACTGCCCTCAACCCCTGCGTGCTTGCCTCGATACCACTCGCCATCGGCTTTGTCGGCGGCTACGCAACCGGCCGGTCCAAGGGCTACGCCTTGCTGCTTGCAGTCTTCCTGTTCCTTGGAATTGCCGCGTCGTTCACCGTACTCGGCATGGTCGCCTCGCTTGCCGGCACGCTCTTCGGCACAACCTCGAAGTTCTGGCCCATTCTGATAACCGTCGTCTGCCTCGTGATGGGCGGCCAGATACTACTCTTTCCCAACTTCGAGATACCGATGCCGCGCGGCTTCGCGCCGAAGACGGGCGGCATCGTCGGCGCGTTCCTGCTCGGCGCCCTTACCGGCGTTATCGCCTCACCCTGCGCCATGCCGGTGCTGGCCGTACTGCTTTCCTACGTCGCGGCGAAGGGCAACGTCGTCTACGGCGGCCTGCTGCTCTTCACCTACGCGCTGGGCCACTCGCTGCTGGTGCTCGTCGCCGGTAGCTCAATCGGGATTGCCGAAGCGATGGTGAACTCCAAGGGCCTGAAGAAGGCCTCGACCATTCTCAAGAAGGCTTCGGGCGTGCTGCTCGTGCTCGTGGCCGCGTACTTCCTGTATGACATCTTCAAACGATAGGAGTTGAATGTGACTCTGAGACGACTGCTACTGACCGTGATGGTGGCCGGCTTCGCCCTGATGCTACAGCCGGGCTGCGGCGGCGGTGCAAAGACACCGACTGCGGCCAAACCGGACACGACGGTCCAGACCGGCGCGGTGTGCGATACCACGTTGGACACGACCGCGATGGTCAGCGCTGCCCAACCCGACACTCAGAAGCCCGTACCAGCCAAGAAAGTAGAACCCGAACCGCAGAAGCCGAAGCCCGAGCCCGAGAAGGTCGCGGAGAAGCCCAAAACACTGCCCCGGATGTGGGACTATGGCTCCACCAACTGCCTGCCCTGCATGGAGATGGAAAAGATTCTCACACCGCTGATAACCGAGTACGCCGGGAAAGTGGATGTCCGCATCGTCAACGTCTACGAGAACCGCGAGCAGACGCAGAAGGCCCGGATTCAGGTCATCCCGACCCAGATATTCTACTCCCCGGACGGCAAGGAGCTGTACCGCCACATCGGCGTCTACCCGCGCGACTCCATCGTCGCGAAGTTCAAGGAATTCGGCTGGGAGTAACCCGTGAAAGAACGCTACAAGCTACTCGTCATCCTCGGCGTTTTCCTGTTCTTCTACTTCGTGCCGCTCGGCGGCGGCCGGATTCAGGGCGCCCTGCTCGAAGGGTTCCAGATGCTGCAGGAATACGCCCGGCTCCACGTGCTCCTCTGCCTCGTCCCCGCTTTCTTCATCGCCGGGGCAATCCAGAACTTCATCTCCAAAGAGGCCATCCTCAAGTACTTCGGTCCGAAGTCAAACAAGGTCCTTGCCTACTCGATAGCTTCAATCTCGGGCGCGATTCTCGCGGTCTGCTCCTGCACGGTCCTACCGATGTTCATGGGCATCTACCAGGCAGGCGCCGGTCTTGGCGTCGCGGTCTCTTTCCTCTATTCCGGCCCCGCCATCAACATCCTCGCGATTCTAATGACCGGCCGCGTGCTCGGGCTCGAGCTTGGCCTTGCCCGTGCCATCGGCGCCATCGTCTTCTCGGTCGTCATCGGCCTGCTGATGGCTCTCATCTTCTTCCGCTCCGAGAAAGCCCGGGCCGAAGCCTCCGGCGCCTTCGACATGGAAGCGGCCAAGGGCGGCCGCCGGCTCTGGCAGAACATCCTCTACTTCGCCTCGATGATTCTCGCGCTCATCTTCCTGACCTGGGGCAAACCGAAGGAACCGATTGGCTTCTACAACGCCGTCTTCTCGGTTCACTGGTATCTCGCCGGCGCGTCTCTTCTCGGTCTTGCGCTGATGGTCTGGCGGTGGTTCAACTCCGGCGAACGCAAGGCCTGGGTCGCGTCCACGTGGGTCTTCAGCAAGCAGATTCTGCCCCTGCTGTTCGGCGGCGTGTTCGTGGCGGGCTTCCTGCTCGGACGGCCGGGCCTCGACGCCGGAATCATCCCGAACCACATCATCGCCGGCTTGGTCGGCGGCAACTCGCTCGCATCCAACCTGTTCGCCTCGGTGTCAGGCGCGCTGATGTACTTCGCCACGCTCACCGAGATTCCGATTTTGCAGGGCCTCATCGGCTCCGGCATGGGCAAGGGTCCGGCTCTCGCACTGCTCCTTGCCGGCCCGGCCCTGTCCCTGCCCTCGATGATTGTCATCATCCGGATGATTGGGGCAAAGAAGGCGCTGACGTACATCCTGCTCGTGGTCGTGCTTTCGACCTTCGCCGGACTCCTGTTCGGCAGGCTGTTCTAGATGGAAAGACTAATCGCTTAACGAAAGGAAACACTTATGCGTAGAACCTTCTTCATTGCACTTCTAGCCTCGGTCCTTGGTTCGTCCGGCCCGGCATTGGCCGGCGACCAGACGCCCACGCCCGGCTTTGCCCGGGAACTAAGTAGCCTCCGGCTCACGCTCATTCCGGCCTGCGCCCGAATCAGGACCGACACCACCGCCGCGGCCGGCGCGCAATTGCCCATCGTGCTCGACAGCATCATCGAACGCTGGCAGGGCATCAGCGCGCGCTATCGGGACGTTCCGCCCCCGGAGTACGCCCGCGACCCGGCCTGGGCAGACTATCTTGATGAGGCGCTGGAGAACTTCCGGCTGATGCGCGACCGCACGGCTGCCGGCCAGCGCAAGGAAGCGGCCCGGTTCTGCGGTCTGAACTGCAATCTGTTTGTGACAATGAACCAGGTCAACGGCATCGACCGGGCGGCAGACCGGATGTTTCTGCTGCGCCGCAATGTCCGGTCGGTAATGGCAATGGTCAAGGCCGGGAACATGGCCGGAGCGTCTCAAGCATGTGATGAGACCGAGCGCCTCGCCAACCGCCTGGTTGCCTGCGACCCGCCGCCCGGCGTGAAGGCCGGGGATTTCAGCGCCGACATCGCCCTTGTCCTTAAGCCTTACCGGCAGTTTGCCGATGCGGTCAGGGCGGCCGACGGTGCCGGCGCGGCGCGTTCCTTCGACGAGTTCAATAAGGTATTCGCGTCCATCTACGTGAAGTATGTCTAGTTCATGTGGCTGTCCGGGCGGTACGACGCGCCGATGCCCCTCGCCGGACCGCTCCGGCGTAAGACGCCCTTGTACCGCCGGATTGTGACGAAAATGAAGCCATCTCGACTCCGCTCGCTGCTGCTCACACCCATCGCCGCGCTTGTTGTCGCCGCGGCCGCACCAGCCCACGCATCCGACACCTTGGTATTGTCGCTGACCGAGTTCTGGCAGCGGGGTCTGGAGTACAACGAAGGCCTGAGCGCACGCGAACTGACCCTCTCGTCCGATACTGCCGATGTCCGGAGTCTGTACGGCGGCTATTTCCCCGAGCTCTCGGCTCAGGCGAGCTACACCTACCTCGATGTCATTCCCAGCGCCAAGATCCCCTTCATCGGCAATCAGCCGCACGACATGCTCGGCACGCTCAACGCGCGCCAGAGCGTCTATGACGGTGGTCGGCGCTTCTGGCAGCTCCGCCAGAAGAACGCGACGCTCCGGCGGGACAGCACGCTGCTGGCGCAGGCCCGCCTCGACCTCAAACTTGAAACCGCGCTCCGCTATCACCGGCTGCAACTGCTCGACGCCGAACTTGCGGTCCTCGCCGAAAACCGGGCCGGGGCTGAAGCTCAACTGGAGCTGACCCGCCTGCTGGCTCAAGCCGGCAAGGTCTCCTCGGTCGAGGTCGGCCGTCACGAGGCGGCGCTGATTGACGTCGAGTCCCGCATCGCCGGCTCGCTCGCCGACCGGGACGCGGCCGCGCGCAGCCTCTGTCTGCTGGCCGGGCTTCCGGCCGAGACCGTGCTCCGGCCCGCGGACTCGCTCAGCGAGATGCCCGCCGAAGCGGCGCCAACCGACCCGCTGGCGACTGCCGACTCGAACAACCCGTCACTGCGGGCCTGGACCGCTCAGGTTTCACAGGCCCGCGCCGCGGTCGGTATCGCCCGCTCGGCGCAACTGCCGAACGTCTCGCTCCAGGCATGGTACGGATGGGAATTCGGAACCGCGGGCTTCTCATTCGACGACAACCGTCGCTATGGAATCGGTCTCGGCGCGAACGTTCCTCTCTTCGACGGCCTGCGCACGAACAACGATGTTCGGGCCGCGGAACTGCGGCGGCGGTCGGTCGAATCCGACGCCGGCTACTATCGCGCCGGCCTGCAGGTCCGCATCCAGAACACCATCGGCACGCTCGCCGCCACCACTGAACAACTGACGTCTGCTCGCCACGCCGTTGAACTCGCGCGACTCAACCTGAGCATGGCGATGGCCGAGTATCAGGCCGGCCGCCGCTCCAGCACCGACGTGCTCCAGCTCAGAACGAACCTGCTCGAGAGTCAGTTACGCCTGACCCGGCTGCTTGGCCAGCAGGCCGACCTCACGGTCACGGCCCGCCACCTCATGGGTATCCTGTAGGAACTATGAAACTGAGAGGACGAAAAGGAAAGGCCGTTGCCGGAAAAAGGGAGTAGATACATGAGAGATTTCTTCCGCCGTGGCCGCGTGATGACCCTTGTGGGCGCGGTATCGGTCATTGCCGCTATGTTGTTGCCGGTTGCCTGTCGTGGACGGCAGGAAGGGACGGCTGCCGCTGCCGGCAAACCGGCAACGAAAGTGCGCCTGGCGCCCGCGGTCCGGCGAACTCTGGAAAGCACCGTCGAACTGGCCGGAACCGTCCGTCCCGATGTCACGGCCCGCGTGCTTGCGCCGGTCGAAGGCACGGTGACGAACGTATCGGCACGCGAGGGCGACCGGGTTTCTGCCGGCCAGGTCATCGCCGCCGTCAGTCCACTCGTCCGCGACGACATTGTCAACGCCGCCCGACTTGAACTCGAGCAACGCCGGCGGGAAGCAAAGGACACGCTGGAAGCCCGCCGGCAGCTTGACTTCGCGCTCGGCACGTACCATGAGGCGCCGGTCGTGGCCCCGATTGACGGCGTCGTGGCCCAGAAGTTTGTTGACCCCGGCGACATGGTGACTTCCCGGCAGAAGCTGTACGAAATCCAGAGCGCGGACAACTACTATGTCGAAGTCCCGGTCTCCGAACTGTCCCTGCCTGCCTGCCGGGTCGGCACCGTCGTCCGGGTCATGCTTGATGCCGCGCCCGTGACCCCGCTGACCGGAACCATCCGCCGCGTTCACCCGGTGGTCGTCGAACAGACCCGCACCAGCATCGTCGAAATCGCCCTCTCATCGGCGCCGCCCGGCCTTTCGACCGGCATGTTCGCGCGGGTCGCGCTGCCCCTCCAGCGGGCGGCAAATGCGGTTGTCGTGCCGGAACGGGCGCTGCTGACTGCGGTTGACGGGTCGGTCTTCGTCTTCGTGTATGCCGACAGCGTGGTCAGCCGCCGCCGAGTAACGACCGGCATCGAGTCACCCGACGGCGTCGAGGTGCTGACCGGTCTTGCCGAGGGAGAGATGGTCGTCGTTGCCGGTCACGAGTCGCTGAAGGACGGCCAGTCGGTCGCGGTCCAGGAAGAGAAAACCAAAACCCCGGGCGCGGGCAAGCCGTGAAGATTACCGAAATCTCACTCCGCCATCCCATTGCCGTCCTCGTGCTGGCGGTCGCGGTCGGCGTCGTCGGCTTCTTCAGCCTGCGGACGCTCGACGTTGACTACCTGCCGGACGTCACCTACCCCATGGTCAAGGTCCACATCTGGTGGCGGGGGGCGACGCCCGAGGAAATCGAAACGGACATCGCCGACCCGATCGAGCGCGCGATGGCTACCGTGGACAACCTCGACTACCTTGAATCTTCAAGCATCGAGGGGATGTATACCCTGCTCGTGAACTTCAACTATGGCGTCAATGTGGACGCGGCGTACCAGGACGTGACCGCCGCGATGGGCCGCGCCGCCCGCAGCCTGCCATCCGACATCGACCCGCCGCTCATCATCAAGGCCGACCCCTCCCAACTGCCCGCAATGGAGGTCACCATCGCCTCGGACGCGCGCAGCCCGGTATGGCTGCGGGACTGGGCCGATAACTGGCTGACCGACCGGCTCAGCGCCGTCCAGGGCACGGCCGGGGTCGAGGTCCTCGGCGGCTTGAAGCGTGAAATCCGGGTGCTCCTTGACCCGCTCCGCCTCCAGGCTTATGGGCTGGACCCGGCCCGCATCGCCCGGGTGCTGTTCGAAGGGAACCGTGAGATGTTTGCCGGCCGGGTGGTGGTCGGCGACCGCGAGTTCATCGCCCGGACGGTCGGGGAGTTCGAGAACCTCGACGAAATCCGCAACGTCATCGTGACCCGCACCGCCGCTGGCCAGGAAGTCCGCCTTGCCGACGTCGCCCAGGTCGAGGACTCTCACGAGGAAACCCGGGTCATCACGCGGCTCAACGGCAGGTCCTGCGTGAAACTCAACGTGCTCAAGCAGGCGCGCGCCAACACCGTTCAGGTCGCTCAGGCGGTGCAGCGCCGGCTGGATGAACTGCGCGCCGACATGCCCGCGGACGTTTCGGTGGCCGTACTGGAAAACCAGGGCGACTACGTCAAGGGAGCGGTCTCAAGCGTCGAGACTTCGGCCCTGCTCGCGGCCCTGCTCATCCTCGTCGTCGTGTACCTGTTCCTCGGTCGCTGGCGCCAGGTGGTCGTGATGGCGGTCGCCCTGCCCCTGACCCTCCTGGCCTGCTTCCTGGTGATGAGACTGGCCGGGTTCTCGCTCAACCTGTTCTCGCTCGGCGGCCTGGTCGTGGCGCTGGGCATGATTCTGGACAACTCCATCGTAGTCCTGGAGAACATCACGCGCCGCAAAGCCGGCGGCATCAAATCGTTCGCGCTCGAGGGCACGCGCGAGGTCGGCTCGGCAGTGGTCGCGTCAACCCTGACTTTCCTCGCCATCTTCCTGCCGTTCCTGCTCGTGCCCGGCCTGACCGCGTTGCTCTTCAAGGAGCTTGTCCTCGTCATCGCCGCGGTAATCGTCCTCTCGCTCCTGGTCGCGCTCATCGTAACCCCGCTACTCTCCGACCGCCTTCTGCGCCGCGAAAAGGCAGCGGGAACCTCGCGCCTGGCCCGCGGCTTCGATGTCTTCATCCGGCTCCTCACCGAAGGCTACACCCGGGTCCTGACCGCGTGCCTGCGCGGGCGCTGGCTGGTCATTGCCGCGGCGGTCGTGCTGTTTGCCCTGGGGCTCTTTCTGGCCGGCCGCACCGGCTCCGAGTTCCTGCCCGCGGTTGATGACGGCCGGGCGATGGTGAAGGTGAAGATGCCCAGCGGCACCTCGGTCCAACGCGTCGACAGCGTCCTGCACGCCGCCGAAGCAGCTCTCACGGGAATCCCGGAAATCGAGAACATGTTCACGCTTGCCGGCGGCAAAATCTGGGGCCTGGCGACCTATGAAATCGCCAACGAAGGTGAAATTGACATCCAGCTCGTCCCCAAGAGCCGACGCCGTATCTCGACTTCCCGGTTCATCCAGCAGATACGACCGGCAATTGCCAAAGTGCCGGCCCTCGGCGGCAAGGTGATGGTGACGCAGCAGAAAGTAAAAGGTATCAGGCAGGTCGGCGAACAGGCGGTCGAGGTAAAAGTCCGCGGCCCCTCGACAACGGCTATCTTCTCCTTCGCGCAGGACGTTGCCGGCGTCCTGCGCCAGACCGACGGCCTGACCAACGTCAACATCTCGCTCGAGATGAACAAGCCGGAGTTCCGCGTCCATCTGGACCGCGCCCGGGCCTCGGCCCTCGGCGTGTCGGTGACTCAGGTCGCCGCCACCCTGCGTTCGCTGGTGGCCGGCACTGTTGCCACCCAGTACCGGGAGGGCGAGGAGTTCTACGACATCCGCGTCCTCATTCCTCAGGAACGCCTCACCGGCAAGTCCGACATCGAGAACCTCGTCATCGGAACCGCCACCGGCGCATCGGTTCACCTGCGCGACATCGCCGAAGTGCGGCGGGCGGTCGGCCCGGTCGAAATCAGCCGCGAGGACCAGGTCAAAGAAGTCATCGTCCGCGCCGACGCCGACCGCATCAGCGTCGGCGCCGCCGCGACCCGGGCCGCGCGCGCGGTCGGCGGCCTGACCCGGCCGCCGGACATCGAGTACGCGATGGGCGGACAGGCCCAGATGATGGCCGAGAACCGGCGCAGCATGACCCTGCTCATCATCTTCGCGGTGCTCTTCGCTTTCACAATCCTCGCAATTCAGTTCGAGTCGCTGACCATGCCGCTGCTCATCATGCTCAGCGTTCCGCTGGCGCTGACCGGCTCCTTTGCCGCGCTCTACCTGTCGGGCGCTGCGGTCGGCACGACCGTGCTCATCGGACTCGTGGTGATGATGGGCGGCATCATCTCGCAAGGCGTACTTCTCCTGACAATGGCCGAGGAGTATCGCCACCAGGGCGTCAAACCGCTCGACGCCGTGCTCGCGGCCGCGCCGGTGCGGCTGCGGCCAATCCTGATGACGCAGTTGACAACGGTTCTCGGGCTTGTCCCGCTCGCACTGAACCTCGGCGAGGGCGGCGACATGCTCAAGCCCATGGCCATCGCGGTCATCGGCGGCCTGCTCTATTCACTGCTGCTGACTCTGCTTCTCCTTCCTGCCGCCTATGCCGTGGTCATGCGCCGGCGCGGTACTCCGGCAACGGCCGCGAACCCGACCCCAGAGGCCGCGCGATGAGCGAATCTACAACCCTAAAAAGTGTCAACCCAATAGGAGGAACCCATGTTTCGCCGAATACTCGTAGCAACTGACCTCTCCCCGGCGTCCGAGCACCTGCCCGCGGCGGTTGCCGGCCTCCGCTTGCTGGGCGCTTCCGAAGCCGTTCTGGTCCACTGCCAGAACATCCGCGATGTCGGCGACCTTGCCGGCACGCTCCTGAAACTCATCCGGCCGGCCCTTGAACGGCAACGGCAGGCGCTGGCGGCAAACGGCTTTGCGGCCACCGTCGAAGTCCGCCTCGGCCTGCCCGCCATCGAAATCAACCGCGCCGCGGTGGAGAAGGACTGCTCGGCGATCGTCATTGGCTCGCACGGCTACAATCTGGCTGAGGACATTCTGCTCGGCGGCGTGGCCACCGCGGTAATCCACAGCGCCGCCCGACCCGTACTGCTGGTGAAGATGAAGCTCCGCTCCGAAGGCAAAACGGTAGTCTGCGACGGAGCGTCCTGCGACCCGCTGGCACACGTGCTGTACCCAACCGACTTCTCAGACAACGCCGAATGCGCCTTTGCCTACCTGGAGAAGATTGTCGAGTCCGGTGCGAAGCGAGTAACCCTGCTCCACGTTCAGGACCGGGTGATTGGCGAACATCTCAAAGACCGGCTGGACGAATTCAACGCCATTGACACCGCCCGGCTGGAGCGACTGCGCGACCGGCTGCAGGCAAAGGGCAGCCCCGACATCCGAATTGATGTGCCTTACGGCGCAGTCGCCAAGGAAATCCTTGACCGGATAACCGGCAACGGGGTGTCCTTCGTGGTAATGGGCACCCAGGGCCGGGGACACATCGGCGAAGTCTTCCTCGGCAGCGCAAGCCACAAAGTTGCCCGGCGTTCGCCGGTGCCGGTGCTACTGGTGCCGCTGGCCGGGTCGCCCGAAGAAAAAGCAAAGCGCGAATGGTAAAGGAGACTGACTATGCCTTGGTTTGCCGGAATCCCGCGAACGGAACTGAACTGGTTCCCGACCATTGACCACGACCGCTGCGTCAAGTGCGGCATGTGTATGAACTGCGGCAAGAAGGTGTACGATTGGACACAGGAGGGACCGAAGGTCGCGCGGCCCATGGATTGCCTTGTCGGCTGCTCGACCTGCGCAAACCTCTGTCTGGGCAAGTGTATTTCCTTCCCCTCAATCGAGGAGGTGAGAGAAGCGTACAAACAGCACGGGGTCTGGGCAAAGGTCAAACAGGAACTCAAGAAGGAAGGCAAGATACAATAGGAGGAGATATGGATATCAGGATTCTCGGTACCGGCTGCCCCCGCTGCCAGGAACTCGAAAAGCGGGTCATTGACGTGCTGGCCGAACTCAACAGCGCCGCCAATGTCGAGAAAGTGACCGAACTCAAGAAGTTCGCAGCCATGGGCATCTTCATGACACCCGGGCTCGTGATTGACGGCAAGGTAGTCGCCCAGGGCAAGATACCGTCGAAGGACGAACTGAAGAAGCTGCTCAGCGGAGGCAAGTAGCTGTGGCCGGATGCTGCGCCCCAAGTGAACCGACCTGCGCCTGCGGCACAAAGGACATCCTGCTGCTCGCCTGCTCGGGCGGCTCCAACGTCGGCCAGATAGCGAACGACGCGGCCAAGGCGCTGGACGGCTACGGGCAGGGCAGCATGCACTGCGCCATCGGCGTCGGTGCACAACTGCCGGGCTTCGTGAAGGACGTGCAGAAGAAGCCCTGTGTCGCCATTGACGGTTGTGGGACGGGCTGCGTCCTCAAGATACTGGATAACGTCGGCGTGAAGCCGGCGGTCCACGTCGTCGTCACCGACCTCGGCATCAAGAAGCACGGCGCGTTCGACCACACCAACGACGACATCGCTAAGGCCATCGGCGCGGTCGTGGACGCCCTTGCTGCCGGCCAGACCTGAGGACTCTCTGGGTGACGGACGCGGAACATGACCGAGGCGCGGGACATAACCCAATTGCGTCCGCGCAATTGGGATTGTGTCCCAAGCCGTCAGACTCTCGGGTTCCTGTCGTCCCCCGCGGCCGGGCCACGCGGCTGCTCGCCGGCTTGCTTCGCTTCTTCGGTCTCTGGGCAGGCATCTCGGGCGCCTATGCGGCAATGGGCGGCGGCACCTGCCCCTGCTGCGGCAATCCCGGCTGCCCGGTCGGCATCGGCATCGCGGGCATCGTCGGCGCGGTCGGCTCACTCATCATCAACCACGGTCGGCGCGGCTTCGCCGTCATCCGTAGCCGTATTAGGAGGCACAACCATGATTGATCTGCACCAACTGCCCGCACGCCTGCGGGCGCTTGTCGGACTTTCGCAGGCCTCATCTGTCATTCCCTGCGGCCGGGCCGCGCGCGCGCTGGCCGGGCTTCTACGCCTCTCCCGCCATTGGGCCGCAATCAGCGCCGCCTACGTGACATTCGGCTCAGCCTGTTCCAGCTACGGCCACCCCGACTTTCCAGTCAACATCGGTATCGTCGGCATCTTCGGCGTGCTCGGGGCACTCACTGTCAACTACGGCCGGCGCTGGCTGGCCGCGGTTCGCAACCGCATGAGGAAGCAAGACCAATGAACGAACTACGCGAACTGTCCGGACGCCTGCGGACAATCGTCGGACTTGAACACGACCCGGTCGGCGTCTTTCTGCTCAGGGCAGACTCCGACCTCAAACCGTTCGAGAACTTTGAACGGGTACAGCGCCACCGCTACTGCCAGTTGCTGATGAAGGCGCGCTCCGGGAAATCGGTGTTTCTCGATGATGCCGAGCTTGCCTGCCCGGCCGCTGCCGCCGCATTCGGGCTGCGGGAGCTTCCTGAAGGTCTGGCCCACGGCAAGGGCCTGGTCGGGTTCGGCATCGTTGCCGCGCCGGAAACCGGCCGGCAGATGTTCCAAGGCATGCCCCGCCTCACGCCGGGCACGGTCAAGTTCATCGCCGCCGCGCCGCTGCCGGAATGCCCGGCTCTGCCCGACGTGGTCGTGGTTGAAGACACGCCCGAAAGGCTGATGTGGTTCCTTCTGGCCGACCTCAACCTGGCCGGCGGTGAACGCCGTATCGGCAGCACTGCGGTGCTTCAGGCCACCTGCGTTGACTCGACCATCATCCCCCTGCTGGAAAATCGGCTCAACTTCACGTTCGGCTGCTACGGCTGCCGCGAAGCCACCGACATCGGGCCGGCCGAAGCGGTCCTCGGCTTCCCGGGTGCCAGACTGGCCCCCATTGTCGAGAAGCTGGAGTTCCTCGCCGAGAAAGCGATTCCCCGGTCCCGGGCAAAGATAGCCTACTCCGGCATCACGTCAATCAAGACAGTCTATGCGCAGCGACGCAGATAACAAACAGAGACGTGGCTCCGCCACCGCAGGAGCGAGCGGCTTGGTCAGGCCTTCGGCCAGCGTACATACACACGTTTGCCATTCAGGGAGAGGGCTACGGCGAGCCGCAGGTATCCGAGCCCGATGTCGCTCCGAGGCAGAAACTGCTGGCGTTCCCGTTGAAGTTTAATGAAGCAGGCCGAAGCCCGACGGTATTCGGAGTCACCCTGCAGCAGATGATGGGAAAGCGAGGACCTCCCCGACGAGTCTGTCGAGGACATCCGGACCGACTACCACCGATTGACCATCCTTCTCGGAGAAATCACCGGCGTCGAGAACGAGGAGACGCTGACCATGATGATGTTCCAACTCAACTCGGCCATCGCGGTTCCCGCCCTTGTGGGCGAATACGCCGACCCGATAACCGGCCTTCGGCTCGACGTCCCCAAGACGAGGCAGAAGTGCGTTCGTTTGCTCGTCCAACAGGTCCTATCCACTTCAGCGGCCGGCGAAGCCCCGGACGAGAAACGGCACGCGAAGATGACCTGATAGACCGTAGAATCCCCACAAGACAGTGGGGAAAGGAGTCCGCATGAGCAAGCAAGCCATGAATGACTGGATGTACCAGAGCCTGACCAACGTCGTGCTGCACCGGAGCGCGCGGAAGGTCGCTATGCCCACGGTGCTCAAGCGCATCGAGGAGACGGTCAGGAAATCCGATAAGACCGGGCTGGACTACGTGGTCAAGATGACGTCGAGTCTGATTGGCAACTTGGTCCGGTCCATGATTAGGAATATGGACCACGGTTTCGTCTCGCAGCACGCCGCCCGAACGGTCCTGGATACGCTGGTGAAGACCTCCTACGTCAACCCTGCCTCGGCGCAGGCGCGGGAGGAGTACACCCGCCGGTTTGGGACTGAGCCGCCCGGGTTCTGCGTGCTCTCGCCGACGCAGAGGTGCAACCTCAACTGCACCGGCTGCTATGCCGGAAGCGGCGCGGACACGCGGGACACGCTGCCGTACGCTGTGTGCAGTCGGTTGCTGAATGAGATGCATGACGTGCTGGGCGGCAGTTTCATCGTGATTTCGGGCGGCGAACCCTTCCTCTATCGATCAGAAGGAAAGGGGCTATTGGACCTCACCCGCGAACACCACGGCATGTACTTCCTGACGTATACCAACGGCCAGCTTATCGACGAAGAGGTGGCCCGCGAGCTCGGTGCCCTCGGCAACCTGACCCCGGCCATCTCCATCGAAGGCCGGGAAGCCGAGACCGACCGCCGGCGCGGAAAAGGGGTCTTCAGCAAGGTCCTCCGTACCACCGAGCGCCTGAAGAAGCACGGAGTGCCTTTCGGGCTGTCGGTCACCGTCACGAAGGAGAACGCTGAACTGCTGAGTGGAAGAAGCTTCTACGAGTACTGCTTCGAAGAACTGGGGGCGACATACATGTGGATGTTTCACCTGATGCCCATCGGGCGGGCCTCGGCAACCATGGACCTGATGGTGACGCCGGAGCAGAGGCGACGGCTGTTCGAAACCTGGGAGCGACTCACTCTGGATACAGACTACTTCGTCGGCGACTTCTGGAATTCCGGAGTCGCGGCCCACGGCTGTATCGCCTACGGCCGGCCCGGCGGCTACTTCTACGTCAACTGGAACGGGAACGTGACCCCTTGCGCCTTCGTCCCGTACTACAAACACAACATCGTCGACCTCTACGCTCAGGGCCGGAGCATCACTGACGCGCTGATGAGCGACCTCTTCTCGCGCGGCCGGCACTGGCAGCAGGAGTACCTTCGCGGGTCGGCACTGCCGGGCAATCTCCTCATGCCTTGTTCGATACGGGACCACTACGCCGAGTTCCGGGAGAACGTCATGGACCCGAACGTGCAACCGGAGAACGAGCCCGCCCGCCAGGCCATTGAGGACCCGGACTACTACCGGCGCCTGACCGAATTCGACACCCAACTCAGTAGCATCATGACTCCCCTGTGGGAAGAGCGGGTCGGCGGCTCGGCTGGCGCCCGTGCCAAGGCCGGCGACCAGGCGCGAAAGGCGGCGGTATAAGCAATAGTGTGATGAAGAAGGAATACGATTTCTCGAAGGGCGAACGTGGCAAGTTCTTTCGGCCCCGAGTGAAGCTGAACCTCCCGGTCTATCTGGGAACGGCGAGGGACACTTCCCGTATTTCTGAGAGACGTCAAGCCGCGGCGGGGAATCGTTCATCGTTGCATCGTACATCGTCGTTCGTTCCCCGGAAGGACAGAGGGTAGCGTCGGTAAACGATGTACGTTGTACGAATCAGCCGAGATAGCTTTGACTTCGGAAATCGAGAGGAAGGCGCGACGGCTTCGGCTGGCCGAGCGGTTGCTGGTGCCGCTGGCAAAGACGCGGCTGACCGCCAGCGGCGATGAGTTGCACGGATGAAGGATGGCCCGCGGCGCGTTGACCGGAGTATCCCGGCGGGCTACACTGAGGTGATGTCCGTTTGCGCTCGACGGAGGCAAGAAGCCGACGCTGTGACGTTGTGAGGCAGAGATGCGCAGAAGAACGCGGATCCGCACCACGGTTCTAACATGGGTGAAGACCGCCATACTGGCGGGCTACAGTCTCTGCGTGCGCGTCAGAGTCGTGGGCCGCATCGCCCGCCCCTCCAGACGAGGCTTCATCGTCGTCGCCAACCACCTGAACGGCGCCGATTCGTTTGTCATCCAGATCGCCTTGCGCACCCGCGTCTTCTTCGCCACCCAGGCCAGATGGTTCCGCAGCCGGTTCTCCCACTACTTCATGCGTAACCTGTGCGACGCAATTCCGGTGGACGGCGATGACCCGATGGGGAGCGTCGCGGGCATGCGCGACTGCCTGGAAACACTCCGTCTCGGCGGCGTCGTCGGCATGTACCCGGAGGGCCGATTTCACACCGGACCGCCCGAGCGCATCGCCAACGGTGCCGCCTACCTCGCAGTCAAGACGGGCTCGCCGGTCGTGCCGGTCTACATGCGCAACTTCCGCCTGCGCCAGCAGATTGACGACTCCACGCTCAGCCGCGAATGCTGGACCGGGTTCCTCTCGGTCGCGGAAAACCTCTTCAACACCGACTTCGAAGTTGCGGTAGGCGACCCGATAGTCCCCGACCCCGGCCCGCCCGCAGGCCGCGACGACCTCAACCGGGCCCTCGACCGCATCAACGCCAAACTCCGGGACGAGTTCCGGCAGCTCGCAGCCCCCACCGCCCGCTTCTGACCAACCGCGAGAGAATCAGGGACAGTCACCTATTTCAGAGCGATGTCAAGGTGCGGCATGACAAGATGGTGGGGTTCACGCGGGGAGCGATGAGCGATGAGTAATGAGTGCGGTCCCGGGGCGTGTATCAGTGTTTGACAGGCCGGAGAATAAAGGTATAGTTTATATACCACAATGGAATTCGAGTTCGACCCACGCAAGAGCCTGACCAACCGGGCCAAGCACGGCATAGACTTCCACGACGCCCAGCAACTCTGGGACGACCCAGGTCTGATAGAAATCCCGGCCCGGACCGAAGATGAGCCGCGGTGGTTGCTGGTGGGTCGGATTGGCGAGCAGTGTTGGTCAGCGGTCGTAACCAGGCGGGCCGGCCGGGTGCGAATCATCTCGGTCCGGCGTTCGCGCAAAGAGGAGATTGCGATTTATGAAGGCTAGGCAATTTGACCGGAAGTTCGACAAAGGCGAAGACGTCACCGCGCACCTGGACGTATCGCGCGCGCGACGTGCAGGACAAGAACCCAAGCGTGTTAATGTCGACTTTCCGGAATGGATGATTGGCTCGCTGGACAAGGAGGCGAGGCGCCTCGGTGTCACCCGCCAGTCAATCATCAAAATCTGGATTGCCGAGCGCCTGTCACGAAACCCGGTCTGACGTCGGCTTCGGGGCTCGGCGCGTGACACGTCCCAGCCTCGGGCCGCTGTCACGGGAAAACCAGGGACGGCTACGTATTAGTGAACGACGTCAGCCGCAGCGGGGAATCGTTCATCGTTGCATCGTACATCGTTGTTCGTTCCCCGGAAGGACAGAGGGTAGCGTCGGCAAACGATGCACTGTCTGACAGGGCCGCTGCGGCCAACGTTATGCGGTTTCTGCCACACTGTCAGACAAGGGCCGCCGAGGCCAGCCAGCGTGGCAGGTCGAGACGGTGATGACGGCCGACGGCTTGCAGCTCACAGCTTACGGCCGGTGGTCGAAGGTGACAACGACGTCGTGCTTGGCAGCGAGACACAATCGCGCTAGAATTGTCCCATGCTGACTGCCTACCTTCGCGCCGCAATGAGCAAGGCGAAGTACGAGATCCTGCCGGAGGACCAAACGTACTATGGCGAGATTCCGGGTTTTCAGGGCGTGTACGCCAGTGCCGCCACGCTGGAGGCCTGCCGCGACGAACTTGAGAGCACGCTCGAAGACTGGATTCTGTTCCGGGTATCTCGCAACCTTCCTCTGCCCGAAGCCGGCGGCGTCAGGCTTGAAGTAGCCGAAGTCGCCTGATGCCGAGCTTCGGCCCGGTCAAGCGCCGTGACCTCATTGCCTACCTACGCCAACTCGATTTCAAGGGTCCGTACTCGGGTGGAAGGCACGAATTCATGTACAAGGGAAACGCCACTGTGGTTCTGCCGAATCCACACCAGTCGGATATAGGTCGCGAACTTCTTGCTCGCGTCCTGCGACAAGCCGGGGTTTCCCGCGAGGAGTGGGAGAAACTCTAGGGCCGCCGCGCCAGCGCGCGTCCCTGTTTCTTACCCGTTTCCTCGTTGGTGCTCAACAGTCGCAGCCTGCTCCGTCGGTGGCTGATACGGCCAAATCGGCCCGGTTAGGACTCCTCCCTGCCGGTGTCCCGCATGCGCTGGGGCTACACGGTCATCCCCCCAACCATGAGTTCTCGATTGACTTTGATTCAGTATCCCCTAAAATACTTAAGAGTCAAGGAACATCATAAGTGAAGACGACCAAAGCGGCCGAAACCCAGGCCGCGCTGTTTGCCGCGCTCTCGACCGAAAGCCGGGTGCGCATCGTGCAACTGCTGTCGAAAAACACGCTTTGCGTCGGTGCGCTGTCCGAGTTCACCGGCATCTCGGCCGGCGCGGTTTCCCAGCATCTGCAACAGGTCAACCAACAGCCGCCGGCACTGCTCCTGCAACAGCCCTCAGTCGGGCGTCCACCTGACCTTTGTCGTAACTCGCCACTCGACCACCGGAGTTCAGAGTACTGGAGCACTCTTCGCAACTGGGAACTCGCGCCTCCGGCGGTAGTGTCAATTCTTTTGTGTAACTTTCCACGTCCATTCACGCGGCTTTCCTGCTGACTTTGGCCCGGGCCTTGGGCCGGCGCTGACTCGCCCGGCGCTGTTCCCACCGCTTGTTGGCCTT
>Ga0315282_10006736_pt1 | contig 19095 bp, 14 predicted proteins | sample YL17G07_20_MG_FD_203693 | JGI IMG/M metagenome (GOLD analysis project Ga0315282, IMG submission 203693) | Sediment microbial communities from Yellowstone Lake, YNP, Wyoming, USA - YL17G07_20 | ecosystem: Environmental > Aquatic > Freshwater > Lake > Sediment | place: USA: Wyoming | collected... | reverse complement strand
TGGTCATATAGACCTGTCCGAATTTTTCGAAGACCTCGTCGTCCGCCCTCATAATTTCCATCAGCCGCCCCCGCTCGTCCGGAATCACTTTCAGCTTCTTGGTCTTGACGCCGTCGATCATGCTGGACTCCTTTAACGGTCTGCCGGGAGAGAGAGGCCGGACCTACTTGAGCCCGATCTCGCTCTTGTCCCCGACCATGAACCTGTAGGCCACGGGTCGGGGCGGACACTTGTAGATTTTGACCTCGCGGCCGATGAGACTTTCGTCGATCCGGCTTCCGATGTCGCGGATCTCGGTCCCTTCGAGAACGATGCTGTGCTCGATCTCGGTGCCGATGATTCGGCAGCGGGCCTGAATCGAAGTGAAGGGCCCGATATAGGAATCCACGATCTCCGTCCCCTCGCCGATGATGGCCGGCCCGCGGATGATGCTGTTCGTGACCACGACGCCGCGCTCGATCAGAACATTGGCGTTGACTCTCGAGGCCGCATCGACGGTCCCCTCGCACCGGCCCTCGAGGCTTTCGAGAATCAGCCGGTTGGCGTCGAGAATATCCTCGATCTTCCCCGTGTCTTTCCACCATCCGGAGACGAGATGCGGCACGACGGTGAAACCCTTCTCGACGAGATACTGGATGGCATCCGTGATCTCGAGCTCGCCGCGCCCCGAGGGCTTGATGGCGTTCACGGCTTCGAAAATATTCTTGTCAAAAAGATAGACACCCACGAGGGCCAGGTTGCTGGCCGGATCCTTCGGCTTTTCGACGAGCCGGACGACGCGTCCGTCGCGGAGCTCCGCGACCCCGAACATCTGAGGGTTCGGGACTTCGGTCAGAAGGATCAGCGAGTTGGGCCGACGCTCTTTAAACTCGCGGACGAGCGAAGCGATCCCGCTCTTCAGGATGTTGTCCCCGAGGTACATGACGAACGGCTCGTCGCCCAGAAAGCCGCGCGCGATCTTCACCGCGTGGGCCAGGCCGAGGGGCGCCTCCTGCTCGATGTACGTCACTCGGACTCCCCAGGCGGCGCCGTCACCTACGGCCGCCCTGATCTCGTCCTTGGTGTCGCCGACGACGATCCCGATTTCCCTGATGCCGGAGTCACGAAGCGCCTCGATCCCGTAAAAAAGGACGGGCTTGTTGGCTACGGGAACGAGCTGCTTCGCTTGGGTGAAGGTCAAGGGCCGGAGACGGGTTCCCTTTCCTCCGCTCAAGATCAGTCCTTTCATGATTTTACCCACGTCTGGCGACGTTGCCCGGCCATATGATCAGATTTCCCGGCCGAAAATTTATCATATTCGGCGTCCTAAATCAAAATGCAGGCTCCCGTCCTCATTCCTCCCGAAACGAGAGGGAGCCCAGGGCGACGCCCAGGTTGCGAGGATCGGGCACGCCGCGGAGTTTCTGAGGATTCCAGGTGCGACTCACTTCGACCAGAAGAATGCCTTCGCGCCGAAGCGGGCCGGCAAGCATGAACCTGTGCGTCTGCCACTCGGTCGACGTGAGGACGATCTCGCCCAGCCGAATCTTCTTCTTGAAAAAATCTTCCACAAAAAAGACCTCGACCTTGACCGGCCGCGCTGCGATATCCGGGTGAGAAGCCAGGACAGGGACGAGGAGAACGCGGCCGTCGACTTTCAAGGGGACTCCGGCGTACTCACGGGTCCACCGGAAGGACCGGCCATCGGCCGTTTTTTCCGGCGGATAGAGCCCGAAAGCCTGCGCCAGCCGGAATTCTGCCGTTTTTGCCCTCAAGGACAGCGAATGGCTGGAATTCCAGAGGTGGGAGGCGCTGAAGACAACAAAAAGCACCCCGGAAAAAGCAAGGGTCCGCCGCAAAACGAGTTGTTTTTTCCCTTCATCCGGGCCCTCCTCCCGCCGAATCCCGCGGAGCGTCACCGCCGTAAGAAGCCAGAACGTGTAGTTGGTCTCAAAACTGCCGATATAGGAATGGAAGAGGATATTGATCCCAAAAGCGATCATGCCCGCCGTCCCCGCAGCGAACAGAAGCCGATCCTGCCCCGCGGCCCGGCCGTAACTTCTGAAACCACGCTTGATTTCCTTGCCGAGCATCCAGAACAGCCAAAGAAATGCGGCCAGGCCGGCCGCGCCCATCTCCGCAGCGACCTGAAGGAAATAGTTCTCCGCGGAATCGTTCCTCCGAAAAGAGGCGAGCGCCGGAGAATAGGCGGTTTTATCTCTCGTGTAATAATTAGGGAGCTCGATAATGTAGGCTCCTACGCCGACCCCGCTCGGAGGATAATTTGCGGCCATCCCCGCGGCTTCCTTCCATAAAAAGAATCGCTCGGGAGAGAGATTGATCAATCCCCCCGGCGAAGCAAGGCCTTTGATGTTGGCGGCGACGCGTTCGAAGAGCTGGGATCGAATCAGCCCGGATGCACCGATGATACCGGCCAGAAGAGCGCAGGCTGCCGCGGCTGCCAGGAGCGCCTTTCGCCGGGCGCGAAAGGAGAAAAGGCCGAAGCTGGCGAGCCCGATGCCCAGTCCGAGGAAGGCGCTGCGAGCCCCGATGAACGGGAAGATGGCGAGACCCAAGATAAAAGCGGCGCCAAAGAAGATCCTCTCAGCCTTGCGAACGACCAAAAAGGCACCCAGGAACAGCGGAATCAGCATGGCCAGTGTGGCGCCAAAGGCGTTCGGGTCCTTGAAGGTCGCGTTGATTTGCCTCTGCTCCACCCAAAACGCGGTATTTCCGAAAGCAGGGTCGAAAAAATGCTGATAGAAGCCGAAGGGCAGCGCGACCAGAAGACTCGCCGCGAGCGTGATGAGGGCAGCTTTTCGGTCCCTCTGTTCTTTCAGAGCGCCCCAAAGGACGACGAAAAACGCAAAGCCGGTAAGATAGTTCAGAGCGCAGAACACCACACTCATGGCAGCGCCGCCGGCCGTCACCCCGTTGACGTTTGTCACCAGCTCATAAAACCGGTCGGAGAGAAAGGGCCAAAAATTCGCGAACCGCCACCACGTGATGACGGCAGAGAGCATGACCAGGACGGAAACGACGGCCATCGGCCTCGAGAGTCCGGGCGGCCCCGGAGACTCCTTTTTCGAAAGAGCTCCGTGGATGATCCAGCCCAAAAGATAAAAGAGAAAAAGAATAAGCGCGGCAGGGGCCTGCGGCGTGCCGGGGTCGATTCCGAATAAATAGGACCAGTTGTTGATCAAAGGAAAGAAAAAAATGAAAAAAAGCGTCCCCCGGCGCGGTCGCCAGGCTGTGAGGAGCATGGCGGCGGCGAAAACGGGCAAGACCGCAGCCTGAAAAGCAGGGACGAGCGGCACGTATTTGAGGTAGAAGAAGTAAAGGATCACCCCGCTGATAAGCGAGGCGAGCGCAAAAAGGACCGTCCTTTTCCTTTCCTCCATGCCTCACCGCTTCGCTGGTGGACCCCATTCTATCCTAAAGGGGCCGGGGTTTTCAACGAAGGTGCAGCCGAGCCTGTTCTCGTTCAGATTGATTAGTGACACTTCGGATTATACGTGAAACTGCCTAAATTCCCCGAGATCCTCCTTAGACGAATCTCCGTTTCTAGATCTTGGCTGCCTTAAGCGCTTAGTCCTCTCAAACGCGTTCTGAAAGACAGTTTCGCTAAATGATCTAGGCCAAATGTGTCACGAATCTAGTGAACGAGTACAAAAAATTGACAGTGGTTTATGGCCGGTGATATATTCCTCCCGAAACGTAAGCGTTTTCTCTCCAACGGCGAGGGGCAGAAAAATGTCTCCGGCGGGGCCGATCAAGAATCTGAAACGCGGGCTAACCCGATTAGTCACCGGTGTGCCTAACCCTCTCGGCTTTTCAGCCCTGATCATCCTCGGATGGATAGTCCTGCAATCGTTCTTCCTCAACACGGCGTTTCGCATCGACGAGCCGCTTTTCCTCGCGGTCACCAAGCAGATCATGGCCCACCCGCTGGATCCTTACGGCTTCAAGATTGACCAGGGAGGGGTCTTGATTCCGGTTCATAGTTTCCTGGCGAATCCTCCACTCCTGCCGGTCTACCTCGCCTCCTGGGCCAGCGTGTTTCCCTGGAACGAAATATCGCTGCACCTGGCCGTTCTGCCGTTCTCAATCATCGCCCTTTTCATCTTCGGCACTCTGGCCAAGCGCTTCGGAGCAAATCCGACGGTGGCTCGGCTTCTGCTTTGTTGCTCACCCGCGTTTTTCCTGGGAAGCCAGGTCGTTATGCCCGACATGGCAATGCTGGCCATGCTCCTGCTGTCCTTGAATTGCGCCTTCAAGTATCTGGATTCCGGAAGCCGGCCCGCGCTCTGGGTTTCGGCGGCAGGGGCGGCCGCCTGTCCCTTGGTGAAGTATAACGGTTTGATCCTGGTCCCCTTGCTGTTCTGGATTTTTCTTTCTTGTCAGAAAAGAAGGCCTCTCTTAGTCGTCGCTTTCGTCCCTGTCATTTCTCTGGCGCTCTGGAATCTTTATTCATGGAAGATTTACGGGAGTCCTCATTTTCTGGCGATGGTCGCCTTTGAAAAGACGGCCGCGATGACCCCAGGAGGGGCAATCTTCCATGGGATGGCTTACCTCGGCCTCGGAGTCCTGCCCGCTCTGACCCTGGCGTATTTTATAAAGCTGAAGCGACAGCGCCTCGGCGAGGTCATGATCGCCGCGGTGGCGATTCCGGCGTGTTTAGCCCTCGCGACGTACACGGGAAACGGTCCGGTCCCCTCTCTTCTTTTCGCCGTCTCATGTGTCATAGCGTCGTTCTTTCTTTTGTTGTGCTGGAATTTCGCGGTGGAGTGTTTAAGAACGCGCGATCTCTCGACCGCTTTCTTGGTCATTTGGATCATCTTCGGATTGGCGCTTCAGTCCGGGGTGAAGTTTATGGCCGTGCGCTACATGCTCTTCTTGGCCCCGCCTGCGATAATTCTAATCCTGCGGCAGTCCCCCTGGCGCCCGAATCATTCGCGGCTGGGGACCGCTCTCGCGGCGAATTTGCTATTGGTCATCGCCATCGCCCACGCCGACGCACAAGCCGCCAACGGCTACCGCTGGATCGCCCACGAAAAAATCAGCCCGATGCTGCGACATGAAACGGGGAAGCTTTACTACTCAGGCCAATGGGGGATTCGTTACTACGTCGAGCAGATCGGCGGCCAAGCCTTTTCTCTCGATCCTCCAACCGAACTGAAGGGAGGAGACCTTGTCGTCGTGGCCGAATATGCATGGCCCGGCTTCCTCGAGCCGCCTCTGCCCGAAGGAATGCATTTCGAGAGCAACCTTTGGCCGTACCGTCCCGGGACGATTATCCGGACGATCGGCTGCCGTTCGTCGAGCAACTTCTATTGTCCCGCGCTTTTTGGCTGTCGACGAAAAATCCTGCTTCCGTTCGGTTTCGGCCGAGAGCCCTCCGAGATTTTTCATCTCTACCGAATCCGGGAATAAACGGAAAGTTCTGCCGAAAGACCGCTTTGATGAGCCCCGGACAAGAACCCACGAAGGTCGGTGAAAGATCCCGCCGGGTTTTTGCCAACACGGTCGTTCAGGTGATCGGAAAATCGATCACCTCCCTCCTGGGAATCATTTCTGTCGGAATTTTAACGCGCTACCTGGGCGTCGAAAACTACGGCGTCTACACCCTCGTTTTTGCCTATCTCTCGTTTTTCCAGTCGTTCTCCGACCTGGGACTCAGTCTCATCGGAGTCCGGGAAATCGCCAAGGACGACGGCCGAACCAGAGATATCATGGAAGCCGTCTTTTTGATCCGGATGATCCTGGCTCTCCTGTCCATCCTCCTGGCAATCGGCTTGTCCTTTTTTCTGTATCCGGGAGGGGGGAGGGCCGAACTGAGAACGGGCATCGCGATCATCTCCCTCGGAACATTCTTCAGCGTGATCGGCTCCGCGCCGGTCACCTACTATCAAGCCAAACTCAAGATGATCTACGCCACCCTAAGCGACGTCGCCGGCCGGGTCGTCGCCCTGGGTTTGCTTCTGATCGTTTTGTGGCAAAGGTATTCGCTGGCCACGCTCTTCTGGACCGTCGCCATAAGCTATGGCGTGACGGCCGTTTCGAATATGGCTTTTGCCCGGGGCCTTTTCTCCCGCCTGCCGCGGCCCGGCCTTTCTCTGATCAAGAACCTCGTCAGAGAGTCGGCTCCCTTGGGCCTGGCCATGGTCATCAACACGATCTATTTTCGGGTCGACAGCGTCATCCTGTCCCTCTTCCGCTCCGATTCGGAAGTGGGCCTCTACAACCTATCCTACCGGATCCTCGAAATTCTGGCCGTCCTCTTCGGCTACTTCACCGCGTCGGCATTCCCGGTCATCAGCGGCGACCTTCAGTCCGACAAAGTGCGTTTCCGCCTGGTCGTCCAGAAGACCTTTAATTTTATCCTGCTGATCAGCGTTCCCTCGGTCGTCGGCATCTTCCTGCTGTCGAAACCCATCATCCTGATTCTGGGGGGGCCCGATTTTTCGCCGGCCCGGGCTTCCTTGAGGATCCTGACGTTCGCCACCGGGCTCATCTTCCTCAACAGCTTCCCGGGCCTGCTGATCATCGCCGCGAACAGACAGAAGAGCGCGTTGTGGATCAACTTCACCGCCCTGGCCGTGAATGTCATCCTGAATCTGATCTTCATTCCCAGGTATGGGTTTATCGCCGCCGCCTGGGTGACGCTTCTCTCGGAGCTCGTGGTCATGGTCCTGGCCGCCGTTTTCGTCAAGAAATATTTCGGCTTCTTGCCAAATTTAGCGATACTGCCTAGAATTCTTATCGCGGTAGTGCCGATGAGCGCGGTCCTGATTGGATTGAAGAATCTCCTCGGAAGCGTGGGAGTGACGGTATTGCTTTCGGGGGTGGCCGGCGCTTTGGTCTACGGAGTCGGGCTTATCCTTTCGCGGGCGGTCGGCCTCTCCGATATCGCCGCGATCCTCAAGCTCGATAAGACCCGGTAAGCGTCATGAGGGACGTCCTGACCAGAAAAAATGTCTACGTCGAGGGGTTGCCCGCCGAGGCGGAATTCAAGGATTTTATCGATTTTTTCCTCAAGGAGCATCTCGGCCGGAAGATTCTGGACATCGGCTGCGGGACCGGGAGCTACGGCCTGGCCCTCCAGAAATTGGGCTTCGACTATCGGGGGATTGACGCCCGGCGAGACTATGTCGCCCAGGCCCTCCAGCGAGGGCTCAAGGTCGAGGTGATGGATGCCGCGAAGCTCGACTACGCCGACCATTCATTCGACACGGTCATTTTGTTCGAGGTCCTCGAGCACACGTGCGATTTTGTGAGCGTTCTCCGTGAAGCCGTGAGGGTAGCCCGCGAGCGAGTCTTGCTCACGGTCCCCAACAACTCCGAGCTTGACGGCCTGCGCCAGGCCGGCCTGACCTACTGGCACATCCACACTTCGGATCACGTCAATTTTTTTACCGCGGCGAGCCTGTCCCGCATCCTCGAGAGTCTCGGGCTCGATTTTAGGCTCTCTCTCTCCGAGCCGATCCATGTCCACCGGCTGTTGCCCGCGATGGCCCGCAAACCGATCGGGCTCTTGACCAGGCTCAAGATTTTGCGGCCGAGGTTTTTTTACCGCATCTGCGGAGTGATCACAAAGCCCGGGAGCGGATGAGAAAAAAGTATCTGAGCTTTCTTTTCCTGGTCCTCTCGGACGTCCTCGCCCTTCTCCTGTCCTTCTACCTCGCCTTCCTCGTCCGCCGCATATTCCTCCCCCAGGTTTTCGTCTCGATCGCCGAACGCCCCGTCCTCTTCTCCGTCTTCCTGCAGCGCTTCTATATGATCATTGCCTGGCTCTCCGTCTTCGCCTACGAAAAGCTCTACACCAAGCGTCACACGTTCTGGGAGGAAACCCAGACCTTGATCAAGGCCAGTACGATCTCCTTCGCCTTGATCATGGCCGTCCTGTTCGTCACCCGCGGGTATTTTTTCTTCTCCCGAGCCATCATCTTTATCACCTGGGTGTTAAGTCTCGTCCTCCTGCCGGCATTCCGCCGAGTGACAAAGCTCCTCCTCGTCGCGGCGCGCCTGTGGAAGAAAAAGGTGATGATCATCGGCTCCACCGACGCCACGGCTTCCGTGATCGAGACCATTTCGCAGAACAAAACCATGGGCTATGAGATCGTCGGCTGCCTGACGGATGATCCGAGGAAATACGGGATGACAATCTCCGGCGTGCCGATCCTCGGCCATTTCGACGACGTCGAGGAATGGAAAGCGAAAACGGGCTTCGAAGACATCATCGTCACCTTTCCCAATATCCCTCGCCACCGACTGATCACCCTCCTCAAGAAGTGGGACAGCGTAAGCGAGACGATCCGCTATATCCCCCAGACGGGGGATTTGATTACCACGGGCGTTGAGATCGAAAACATCGGGAAGATCCTCTCTCTCGTCGTTCGGAAGAACCTTCACAAGCCCTGGAACGTGTTCTTCAAGACGCTCTTTGAGTTTCTCCTCGCCTTGGTTATGGTAATCCTTGTGTTCCCCGTCGCAATGGTGATTACGGCGGCTATCCGGATCGATTCCGAGGGCCCGGTCTTCTTCATTCAGGAACGCTTCGGACGGCGGGGACGGGTGATCAAGGTGATCAAGTTCCGGACCATGCACGTCGACGCCGAGAAGCGCCTGGATGCCTATCTCGAGCGGAATCCCGCGGCCTGGCAGGAGTGGGCGACGTTCAGAAAACTAAAGACCCGGGACCCCCGGATTACCCGCGTCGGCGCTTTTTTGAGAAGATACAGCCTGGACGAACTCCCGCAGGTCCTCAACGTCCTCAAGGGCGATATGAGCATCGTCGGACCGCGACCCTATATTCAGGAGGAGCTCGACGAAGTGAAACAGGTCAAATCCGTCCTCTTTCAGGTCAAGCCGGGGATCACGGGCCTCTGGCAGATCAGCGGACGGTCGGATGTCCCGTTCGAGGAGCGGCTGAGGCTGGACGAGCAATACATTCGCAACTGGTCGCTCTGGACGGACGTCGTCATCCTCCTCAAGACTTTGCAGGTCGCCGCCTCGGGCCGCGGGGCTTTCTAGTTGCGCGTCTCGCGGGGGACTCAGATGCGGATCGGAATCGACGCCCACGCGGCCGAGCGGGACGGTTCGGGCAACTGTACATACATCCGCGGCCTGCTCACGGCTATCCTCGGTCTCGACGCCGACAATCAATACATCCTCTACGCGACCGAAAAAAATCATCCTTTTTACGAAAGCTTGCCGCATCGGCCGAACGTCCGAATTCGATGCCTTCCGCCTCGCCACCCGGCGGTCCGCATCCCGCTGTTCCTCGGCCCGGCCACTTTCCGCGATGCCGTCGACATCCTCCACGTCCAATACGTCGCGCCCCCCCTCCATCAGGGAAACTTAGTGGCGACCATCCATGACCTCGGCTTCCTCCACATGCCCCGCTCCTTCTCCCGGTTTTTCATCTGGCGCTCGAAAATCCTCGTCCGGCGGGCGGCCCGCGGCGCGGCCAAGGTCATCACGGGCTCCGAGTTTTCCCGGCGGGACATCGTCAGCGCCTACGGACTCGAGGACCGGACCGTCGAAGTCATCCCTAACGGAGTTGGGCCTGCTTTCTTCGAGCAAGCCGCTCCGGAAGCGGCCCGCCGGATCCTTTCTTCGTATGGCGTCCGGAAACCTTACGTTCTCTTTGTCGGCCGCCTCAATCCCCGAAAAAATCTGGTCTCGCTCGTGCGCGCCTTCGACCGGTTCAAGATCGAAAAAAAGACGCCCACCCAGCTCGTCATCGCGGGGAGATCGGACTTTGCGACGGCGAAAACCCTGGCTGAAATCAAGAGCATCGGGAGCCGTGACCTCGTCCTGACCGGTTTCGTCCGGGACGGGGACCTGCCCGCTCTCTATCAAAACGCGGATATGTTTCTCTATCCTTCTCTGTTCGAGGGCTCCGGCCTTCCGGTGCTCGAGGCGATGGCCGCGGGGACGCCGGTCATCACCTCTCGGACAAGCGCCCTGCCCGAAACGTCCTGTGGCTCCGCTCTCCTTATCGAACCTGAGAATGAAGCTGAGATCGCCGCGGCCATGCTGAAATTGGCCGAGGACACAGGCTTCAAGGCGGATCTGCGGGAAAAGGGGCGGCAGACGGCAAAAAAGTTCACGTGGGATGCGGCCGCTCGCAAAACTCTGCGGGTTTATGAAGAAGCCGCTGCCGAAAGCCGCTAAGACGAGCGGGAGGAGAATAGGTCAGGAAGCGGCTGCGCATCTTTTGGCGCGGGATCAAGGGGAAATCTGCTCAAGCCGCCCCCAAAGGCTGAATATCAGAAAGCAGGTGATCTCACGGATTTTTTTCCGCCCGGGCCCGTTTCCAAAAACCAAGGCCAGGGAATAGAGGGCCATTCTGAGAGAAAAGCCAAGGATCGAAAAAAGCCGGAATAAAATATACTGGCCCGGGCCCGTTTCCTTCCGGACGTACGTATAGAGCGTCCGCAGCCAAAGCGTGTTGACGCCGGAGAGCTCATAGGAACTTCCTTGATGATGAACGACTCGGATCCAGGGGAGATAGAAGAGGCGCCGGCCCGCTTGGGTCATCCTCCGTCCCCAATCGATGTCCTCGGCGTAGAAAAAATAGCGCTCGTCGAGAAGCCCCGTCTTTTCGAGGACTTCCAGGCGAAGCATCAAGCAAGCGCCTGAAAGCCACTCGACCGGGATGCCGTCGAATGAATCTTTCGAGGCCCGGGCGAGCGCGGCCTGGTCAAAAAAGAGACCGCGGAAATGTTTCGGCAAGAGCTTAGAAAGAAAAAAGAAATAATAAAGCCCCGACAGGGCCGACGGCAGACTCCCTCCCGTCCCAGATTGGAAGCGCCCGTCCGGGAAGACGAGCGCCGGAGCCGCACCGGCAGCGCCGGGATGGCTGTCGAGATAGCCGGCCAGCGCTTCCAGTCCGCCGGACGGGACGACCGTGTCCGAATTCAGGAGCAGAACATATTCGGACTCGCCCCTCTCGAGAATCCGGCGCAGGGCGATGTTATTCGCCGCGGCAAAGCCGAGGTTGGCGTCGGCCCGGATAAGAACGGCATTCGGGAATTCGCCGCGGACCATGTCCGGACTGCCGTCGGATGAAGCGTTGTCGACCACGATGACTTCTGAGGAAAGCGAGGCGGTTCCGGCCCGGACGGATCGTAAACAATCGCGGAGAAGCGCCTTCGCGTTCCGGTTGACGATGACGATCCCCAGCTTATTCACCCGCCCCTCGAGCGACGGATCCTCTCGATGCTTTGCGCTTCGGGCAGATTCGCTCGAAAAGCCGCTCGTAATCGAGAGTGACGGCATCCCAATTATAACGCGCCCGGATGATCTGCCGGGCCCGGATCTTGGGAGGCTCGAGTTCCGCCCTATGGGCCAGGGCCCACGCCATTTTTTCCTTGAGCTCGCCGATGTGTTTCTGAAAGTAGACCGCGCCGTCACCGCAGACCTCTCTGTTGAACGGAACGTCGCGGGCGATGACGAAGCAGCCGGCCCCCATGGCCTGGAGAAGTCCGGGGTTCGTGCCCCCGGCCTCGTTTCCATGGATGTAGGCGAAGGCGTTAGTCCGCAGCTCGCGGAGGACATCGCGGTCATAGCAGAATCCAAGGAAGCGGATCCGGGGATCCTTGGTCGCGAAGACCTCGTCGGCATACTTCGACCGGTACGTGGTCCCGCCCACGAGGGCAAGTCGCATCTTCGTCTCGAGCTTTTCGAACGCACGGATCGTCAAGAGGATATTGTTCTCGGGCTCAAACCTGGCCATTTGAAGGAAATAGCTTCCGGGCCGGAGGTCGAACGGCTCGAGAAGGGCCGGATGACGGCTCTCTTCGATCGAAGCGCCATAAGAAATGTATTCGGTCCCTCTTCCGAACCGGCGTCTGAAATATTTTTGGATTTCCCTCGAATCGCTGATGAGAGGAACGGGAAGACGTGTCGCCAGGCGGGCCGCGAATTGGTAATACATCCGCCCCGGGCCTCGCCATTTTTCGCGGGTCCATTCCAGGCCGTCGAGATGGAGCGCGATTCTTTCGCCGGGTCGGCGGGCCAAAAAAAGGAGCGGACTGTTGGCCAGGTTGAATACCATGAGGATATCGAATCGGCGCCTCAGAATATGGAGCAGGGAAAGGGCGGTGTGAGACGGCGTCTCGAAGAACTTGATCGGGAGAGCCGGGAGATAAACGAGGCGCATCCCCTCGAAGAACCCCGTTCTTCGGCCGTAATATCCCGAGCGGCAATAAACCCAGACCTCGTGGCCTCTGCGGGCAAGCCGCCTGCCCAGTTCCTCGGCGCAGGTCTCGAATCCCCCGTACCTCGCGGGAACCCCCCGCGTTCCGATGAGAGCGATCTTCATGGCCGATTCTCTCTCCGCTAGAACCGGAGATGCCGGCGGATCTTCGCCATGGTTTTGAGCTTCCACTTCCCGCTTCTGGGCCAGAACCGCCTTTTCAGCCATTCCCGGACCGGTGACCGAGGAACGCCAGAGCAGGCCGCTATAACGTCCCGCCTCGGAGGACGCAGCCCAGGCTTGATCGAGCCGGACAGGATCTTCTCACAATATCGGATCAGGGGCTCGACCACGCGGTCCCAGGCAAAAGCCGACTTGAGAGGTTCCATCTTCTTCTTGATGTCCGCACGCCGTTCGGGATCTGCGGCCAGAGCCAGGATTGCCCTTTGGATTCCCGGGATATCTTTCTCGCCGACGACCTCGCCCAACTTTTCGGCCGCGACGAGACCGGCGAAATAATCTCCCTCCGTGCAGAGAACGGGCAGGCCGTACTTAATATAATCGAGCATCCGGGTCCGGAACGAAAAGCGCGTCTCGAAATGGAGCTCATGGATAGAAACACCGATGTTCGCTCGGCGGAAGAATGAGGCGCGCTTTTTATACTCCACCCAATCGTCATGGAAGAATACGGTATCATCGAGCAGCTTCAGTTCGGCGGCGAGCCTCTTCGCTTCTTCGGCCACTTCAAAAACGGGAAGCCGAGGGTTCGGATGTGTCGTGGACATGAAAACGAGCTTGAGGCGGCGATCCTCCCTGATCGCCTCGGCGAAGGCGCGGATGAGCGAGATCGGATCAAACCAGTTCGAGATGACGCCTCCCCAGAGAAGGACGACATCCCCTTCCGCAATCTTCGGGAATTTCCGGCGGAAGCCGTCCGCCTCTGTTTCGTCGTCCTCGTCCGCCGCGATTCCGAACGGGACGACCGAAACGAGGTCTTCGATCGCCGGACGGTCCTCGAGACTCCTCGGACTGATGCGGTTCAGACTCAGGAGGGAGCCCAGGAAAAGGTCCTTCTGTCTCTCGCTCGCGCACAGAAAATGATCGCCCTGGAGGACGAGGTCGTTGAAGACACGGAGGTCGTGAAGATGGACGGCTTCCCGGTCTCTGAGGTCCGTGATCTTCCGTTGATGGACGAACAGGTTTTCGAGAACAAAGGGATCGTAGATGTCGGCGATGACGGGACGGCCGAGCTTTTTCAAAATGGGGAATTTCGAAAGGATGTAGCCCTGGACGAGAAGGAGGCGGCTTCGCTCGGCGAGGCTCTTGACGCCGGAGGGATCCCGGACGGAATAAAACATCACGTCGAAGGGCGCGCTGCGGAAGAAATCGCTGCCTCGTCCGCCCGGTGAATACTCGGGAACGGCGAGAGCGACCTCGAAGCGCCGGGAGAGGGCCTTGGTCATTTCCCAGGCCCGGATGCCGGGCCCCGCCATTTTTTCGCCGACGACATCATCGCTCAGGACGAAAAGATCAGGCATTCTGACTCTCGCCCGGCCGCGCCACTGACCGATCGCCGGCGAAAAGAAAATCGAGCAGCATCCGAAGGAGGACAAACGCGGCGGCTTCGAAAAAAACAATAACCACCGCCAGAAAGAAACGGCTCCCCAGGATGCCGGGGTATTTGCTTACGATCCGCCCCATCTCGGCAATGATCGGCCGTTTCGCGTAGACTCGGAACGCAAGGTCTCCGCGAGCGGGAGCCCCGTTGAAGAGGAGCGATCCGCCCGGATAGATATCCCGGTTGTTCATCCAAACGGAGACGGAGTTGTCGAACCCGGAAGCGGAGGACGAGAGGACGAACTCGTACGTCCTGCCTTTCGAGTCCGGGAGAGACTTGAACTCGACCGGATAATAGAGATTGTCTTTGACGTCCGGACCCTTGATCGTTGCTTCCCTGACGACCTTCTTCTCCGGGACCGTCTCAGAGAGGCGGAACCCGATGTCGTTCCCGATCGTCCGCTTCGCCGATTCGAGCAGCAGGTCGATCCGGGCGAGCCCTCCGCTCGGGGAAACGAAGCTTTGGCCGATCCTGTTTTCCCCGAAAACCCGCGGGGACGGGACGTCGCTCGCATTGACGTCGAGGGCCAGGGTATCGTGGCGTTTGAAAAAAAGGAGATAAACCTGGAGCAGGACGAAAATAACGAGAACCCCAGCTTTGAGAAATTCGACCGTACGCCTTGGTGCCGGCATCATCGGAGGAGGGTATTTTAACCCAGACGTCGGCCTATTTCACCTAAAATCTTCCGAGCGCACCGCTGGGCAACGGGCCGTTGACAGCGATCCGGAGAGAATATACCATGGCCCGGGGTAGCTAAGATCGTGGAGAAGAGGCCGTGAAAATCGCTATCTCGTGGGGACGGAAGTTGGTCCGGTCCATTCCCGGGGCTCGCGAACTAGCCCGGGCACTCCGGTCACTTAACAAGAAAAATCGTGAACTGAGAGCCCCCAGGCTTCGCCGTGCGGCCGCGACCTCTGCTCCGGCCGAGACGGGGTCGGATGGGCTACCCCTCCCTCCGGCGATCATGAGACATTGGGTCGCCGGGACCGAGGATCCAGGCTGGTTTCTGGAAAGCGGACGACTCGGGGCGGAAACCATCGTCCGGATGCTCGAAAAGCAGACTCTTGCGCTCGACCGGTTTGATGACGTCTTGGATTTCGGATGCGGCTGCGGCCGGATCATCCGGTATCTGATGCCTTACCGTTGTCTCCGGCTTCACGGCACGGATTCCAATCCTCTGATGATCACGTGGTGTGATGAATATCTCGAGTTTGCCGAGTTCAGCAGCAACCGGGTCGAACCTCCGCTCCGGTATCGCGACGGATCTTTCGATTTCGTTTATGCGTTCTCCGTCTTTACCCATCTTCCCGCATCTCTCCAGCGGCCGTGGATGGAAGAATTTAAGCGCGTCATCAAGCCGAGGGGGATCCTCCTCCTCAGTCTCCACGGCGACCATTATCTCAAAGAGCTCGACGAAGCCAGAGCGGCTTCTTATCGGAGCGGGAATCTGGTGGTGACAGGAAGCGAAGAGGCCGGCCGGAATATCTGCGCCGCGTTCCACCCGGAAGCTTATGTCCGCGCAGTCCTATCGAAAGGATTCGCGGTTATCGATTATGTCCCCGAGGGCGCGCTGGGGAACCCCAAACAGGATGTTTACCTGCTGAAACGACCCTAGATACCAAAAAAAACCGGCCAAGCCGAAGCGTCCGGCACTCCGAAAAAAAGTGCGAGCGACATTCAGCCCCTCGGGCCTTTTGTTTACTTTCGGGCCTGGCGGGCTTTAAAACAAAGGCGCCGCCATCGAGGCCGTCGTCGGACTCAGGCCGTCCATCGGCGCAAAGCTTCCCCAGACCCCAGCGATAGTCATGCTGTTCCACCAGATCGTCATATCGACATCGCTCTTCACCACCATGTAGACCTTGCCGTTGAACGCCTCGATCACCGGAGACACGTCGGTAAATCCCGCGATCGAGCCCCAGGCCGTGAATACATCCGCCGTGCTCATCGTCCGGTAATAGATCTTGTTGTCCGGACCCCGCACGGCGACGTAGAGCAAGCCGTTGTACGCCGTCAGCGACGGCGTCGACGGGCTCAGCCCGTCCATCAGGTTCCACCCCGCCCACGCGTCCGCCGTATCCATCTTGTTCCACCAGATTTTGTCATCGATCGAGTCTTTGACAACGAGGTAGAGCTTATCGTTAAACGCCAGGATCGCGGGCGGGACCGACGTCAGGCCCATCGGGACGAGATACCAGGGACTGAAGGTCTCGGCGGCGGTCATCGACCGAAAGTAGATCTTGTCGTCCGTCCCCCGGACCGCGATGTACAGCTTGTCGTTAAAAACCGCAATCGATGGTTTGTCCGGAGTCAACCCGTCCATCGGAACCCAGCTCCCCCAGACGCCGCCCGCATCCATGCTGTTGTAGTAGATCTTGGTATCGATATCGCTCTTCACCACCACGTAGAGCTTGCCGTTGAAAATGGCTGTCGCCGGGGTAACGTCCGTCTTCCCGTTCAGCTTCGCCCAGGCGCTCATGACCTCCGACGTGTTCACGGATCTCGAATAAAGCCAGTTGTCGGATCCCCGCACGGTGATGCTTTGGACATTCATCAGAACGTTCCCCGTCGTCGAAAACGTCCAATCTGCCGGCCACGTTGAATCCGTCACCGATCCGTTCCCTGCGGCCTGAACACTCCAGAAATACGTCGTCCCGTACGACAGCCCCGAAAGCGGATACGATGTCGCATCCGGTGCGAGGGTGTATTCCGTATAGGAACCGCCCGCCGGCTTGATTCTCAGCTTGCAGCCGCTCTCATTCGGGCTCGTGTTCGTGTCGGCCCACTGAAAAGTCACGCTCGTCGCCTGGTTGGCCGCCCCATTCGAAGGCGAAGACAGGTTCGGCGGGTTCAGAACCATCACTCCCCCACCCACCTGAACCGGGTCCGATGCCGGGCCCGCAACGCTGTTGACATTTACCGCCCGCCATTTGTAGAACAAAATGGTGCCCGGAGCGGCGGTCGAGTCGGTGAAAGGATAGTTCGCGGTCTCACCAATTTTATGTGCGGAGTCGACGGTGAAGCTTGCCGTCGTGCCCCGGAAGATCTCGAACTTGAGGAAGTCTCCCCAATCCTTCCAATTCCAGGCCTCTGTGTCCCAGATCTTCCCGGTGATCTGGAGCTGTGCGCCCCCGTTGTACTGGCCCGAGAGGCCGATGAGCTTGGGCGGAGTGAAAACGGTGCTGAGATTCGTGTTCCGCGCCTTGTCCCGGATTTTCTGAACGAAACTGCGGAGGGCGAGTTCCTTGTTCGTGCCCTTGATAATATCGCAAGGAGCGTCGATCCATCGCCAGAAATTCATGAGATGCGGACTATAATTATAAACGTGCAAATATTGGTTGAGGATGAAATCGGGGCTGCTTTGGGGCGGCGGAACATCAGCATACCAGTAGGTTTCCGCATCATACTCGAGAACCGCCCAATCCGCGCTCATCGCTGAGATATCGGGAAGAATATATTCCGTGGTTCTTATGAATTCACCCATTCCCCACTCGAGAGGCACCTTGAGATCGAAGATCGTCGCTCCGACTGATCCATAGGGGACGACGTCCGCCGTCCAGAGGGGAGAAGCGGACGTGTCGTAGCGCGTACTTTTGGTCTTTGCTGCCGGGCTCGTTCCCCATAGGTAATCGGCCGGGATCTGGTGGGAATACCATCTGTCAGGGCTGATGCCGGCCTCGCTCGCCCATTTGGCCGCATCCAGGGTCAGATTATGGACCATGGTCTGCCGGAAGAGGGTCCACAGGTTCCAGAATTTCTGGTTCACGGCTGGGGGTTTACTCCTCGGCGGATCGAATCCGCCAGGGGTAAAGTCTGTGCCACTCGTCGGCATCATGTTCCCATGCGAATATGATAGGTGACCCAGGGAATTGGAGGAGAAACTAATCCAGCGCGGGTCGGGATCGAAATTATCGGTGGGGTCGATGTCGACCGGATCGGCGAGGCTCCAGTTGAAATACTTCAGGTTCCAACTCGAGAAGTTCGTCTTGAAATCGGAGTTAAACTTCGTCAGCCCAGTGCCGCCCTGGTATTTCGTCCCCCCAGCGCTATAGCCCTGACCTTGGTATGCGCCCGTCGAGTCGTCATAGAGTCCTGCGTGTTGAATCCAATCTCGAAATTCCATGACCGCAAACGGGGAGTAGTCGCAAATGGTCACTGTGTCTATACGGTTATTATTTAATTCGAGCTCTCCCCAACCGCTGAGTGTGATCAGAACGTCGGGATTCCCGTCCATTTTCTGTTTGATGAAAGCCAGGGCGGCTTTAGTCTTGGCCTCAAGATTGACCCGCAATTTTCGCGCGTAGCGCGACAGGGTCCCCCAAATATAGGAGTCCATCGCATTCGGGTCGGCGATCTGTGAGTCGGAGGCGAGATTGTTATCACTATACCATTGTCCATTCCGGACGTCTTCTTCCTTCGCCCGTCGATAAATGTCTACGGCTCTGGCGAGGCCTGAGCACAGAACAATGTGCAACCCAACGTTCTTGGACTTGGCCTCGCCCACCAGAAAGTTTACCGTGTCTTTAAAAAGCTGGATTCCGTTGTCCGCATCGCTCCAATCCGCGTGCCAGGGAAGGTCAGGGTCTACGTGGCATCGGGAAAGAGAAAGCCTGGCGTAGAGCCCGAAATTGAAATTGTTCTTCATATAGTCGACCTCTGCGGAGTCGTAAACCGGGTGTTCGATGCTGACGATAAACGAGTTCGCGAAAGTGGGTTTCGGAAGCTCTTGGCCCGCCGCGAATAAGCTCATGGCGGAGATTGCCGCAAGGGCGAAAACAAAAGGGCTAGATTTCACGCCGGGTCCCGTCCTCTTTCCGTGTCGGCAAAAGGGCTGACAGTTCTCCCTTCGGAGAAAAAATGAAAAAGCTATCCGGAGATAGGCCCTTAAGCCTGCGCCAATCGCGGTGTCGAAGCCCCCGCATCATAAATAATAATAACGCGCAGGATAAAAGTCAATAGGACCATGCAAGCAGGGGGGGGCCTCCTCATCAGTCTGCACGGGGACTTCTACCTCGAGGAGCTGGACGAGGCCCGGGTCGCAATATACCGAAGCGGGAATCTCGTGGTCGCCGTGAGTGAGGAAGTAGGGACACATATCACCCACTCCAAATAAAAAGGCCCGAGGGACATTCAGTCCCTCGGGCCTAGTTTCAGGTCGATCCTAGCGGACTTTAAAACAAAGGCGCCGCCATCGAGGCCGTCGTCGGACTCAGGCCGTCCATCGGCGCAAAGCTTCCCCAGACCCCAGCGATAGTCATGCTGTTCCACCAGATCGTCATATCGACATCGCTCTTCA
>Ga0315282_10006734_pt1 | contig 19099 bp, 21 predicted proteins | sample YL17G07_20_MG_FD_203693 | JGI IMG/M metagenome (GOLD analysis project Ga0315282, IMG submission 203693) | Sediment microbial communities from Yellowstone Lake, YNP, Wyoming, USA - YL17G07_20 | ecosystem: Environmental > Aquatic > Freshwater > Lake > Sediment | place: USA: Wyoming | collected... | reverse complement strand
AGGCGCTGCTCTCGCGGCGCTCCGCGCCACTGGCGCAGCACGAGGGGCTCGGTCGCGATGCCTGCGGCATCGCTGGGGAGGCGGGGTTCGCCCCTCGTGAGGCGTTGCTCTCGCGGCGCTCCGCGCCACTGGCGCAGCACGAGGGGCTCGGTCGCGATGCCTGCGGCATCGCTGGGATGACGGAGGAGGAGGCGGAGTGGTGGGCCGGGAGGCGGGAGACGGCCTATCAGGCGGTGCTTCAGAAGGCGACGCTGCTGAAGGTAGCGGCCATGGTGGGGATCGCGCCGCGGACCTTGCGAAGCTGGCGGAACCATCGGTACTGGCGGGAGCGCGTGGTGCGGGAAGAGGAGGCGCGGGCGGAGGCAAACGAGGAGACGTTGTTGAGTCTGGACAGGGCCGCACTCAGCGCGCTGCGCGGGCACCTGGAGCGGAGTGGGTCGGTGACCCTGCGATATCTACACCTGCGCGGGGTGGTGCTGCGGTCGGCCGGAGGGGGCGGGGTGGCGTACAACCCGCTGATCGAGGAGGAGCAGGAGGCGGTGCGGAGGGTGCGGGAGGGGCGGGGCGGCAGTTCCGTGCCGGGGGGAGAGGATCGGCACTTCCGTGCCGATGGAAGTAGTGGGGGAGGCATCGGCACTTCCGTGCCGATGGAATCTCAGCCGATGGAATCAGCGGCTTCGCCGAGAGACTCGAGAGTCGGCCCGCACGGTTGCACAGTGCTGTCTCGAGAGTCGGAGGAGCCGGGGCCGGACAGGGGTGTTGCGGTGTCGGTGGGACCCGGTGTGCCGCACTCGCATGAGCCGATTCCGCGGGAGCGGCCGGCCGTGCCCCCGCACGAGCACCTGCACACACACCCCCAGGGCCGCGTGGAGGTGGGGGGATGACGACGCGACCTTTTGACAAGTTGTGGAAGCCGTTTCCCCGGCAGGTGGAGGCGAGGCGGGTGGCGAGCAAGCACCAGTTCACCCTCTACGGCGGCTACCGCGGCCCCGGCAAAAGCTACTGGTTGCGCTGGTATCTCTTGCAGGAGCTGGTGCGCTTGGCGTGGGCCGGCGTGCCGGGGGCGCGGGCGGGGTTGTTCTGCGAAACCTACCCCACCCTCACCGATCGCCAGATCGGCCCCATCGAGCGGGAGTTCCCCGCGGAGATCGGCCAGCTGCGCAAGTCGCAGGAGTTCGGGCTGGGCTTTCACCTCCACCCCCGCCACGGCGGAGGCGTGCTGCTGCTGCGCAACCTCGACGATACCAGCAAGTACAAGTCGGCCGAGTTCGCCGCCATGGGCGTGGACCAACTGGAGCAGAACACGAAGGAGACCTTCGATCTGCTCCGTGGCTCCCTGCGCTGGCCGGGGGTGAAGCAGCCGCGCTTCGTGGCCACCGCCAACCCCGGGGGGATCGGCCACCTGTGGGTGAAACGGTTGTGGGTAGACCGGCAGTTCCCGCCCGAGCTGCAACCCCTCGCGGACCAGTTCGCGTTCGTGGAGGCCAAGCCCGAGGACAACCCGTATCTCGACGCGGCCTATTGGCACATGCTCGAAACCCTCCCTGACGGCCTGCGCCAGGCGTGGCGGTACGGGAACTGGGACATCTTCGAAGGCCAGGCCTTCCCGGAGTGGCGCCGGGACGTACACGTGATCGAGCCCTTCGAGATCCCGAAGGACTGGCGCCGGTTTCGCGCGTTGGACTACGGCTACGCCGCGCCGAGTTGTGTCGGTTGGTTCGCGGTGGATGGCACCGACCCGCGCAAGCTCTATCTCTATCGCGAGCTATACGTGAAGGGCCTGGGGCCCGCTGAACTCGCCCACGTCGTCCTCGAAGCGGAACGGCCCGTAGGGCGGACTTTAGTCCGCCCAGATAACTGGCAAACGGATGATGTGGAGGTGGGCGGACTAAAGTCCGCCCTACGGGAACGCGTGGACTACACCGTCGCAGATCCCAGCATCTTCCGCCGCAACGAGCAAACGGATGATGTGGAGGTGGGCGGACTAAAGTCCGCCCTACGGGAACGCGTGGACTACACCGTGGCCGATCCGAGCATCTTCCGCCGGAACGAGCAGTCCCACGTCTCCAACGCGGACGTGATGTCGGTCAACGGTGTGCCCTGCATCGAAGGGCACAACCACCGTATCTCCGGGTGGCGGATGGTGCACGAATACCTGAAGGTATACCAGGAGCCAGTCGGTGGGGAGATGGTGGACACCGCGCTACTGAAGGTGTTCCGCACCTGCCCGAACATCATTCGCACGCTTCCCGCGGTGGTCTGTGACCTCACCCGGCCGGAGGACGTGGACAACCGGTCCGAGGACCACGCGGCGGACATGGTCCGCTACGCGGTGATGAGCCGGCCGCCGCTCGACCTCGCCTGGCAGCCGAAACCAGCAGAGCCCAAGCCCCACCGGCTGGGGATCCACTCGTTGTATGAGCGGCATGAGAAGTGGGCGCGGGAGAAGGGGCACAGCGCGGAGGAGATCGCGTGGATGAGAGAGGGGTGGCTGGTGAGGAGGTAGGGGATCGATAGGCGAAGAGGCGAGTCGCGACTGCTTCGCAGCGCTGAAGGCGAAGAGGCGGAGGGAGGGAGGGTCGAGAGTCGAGATGAGAGAGTCGAGAGTAGGGAAAGGCCAGGGGCAGGTCAGAAGGCAAAAGGTAAAAAGGTGAGGAGGCGAGGAGTCGAAAGGCCTTCGGTTCGTAGGGCGGACTTTAGTCCGCCCACCCTATAGGCGGACTAAAGTCCGCCCTACGCGACCTCGATCCTGGCGCCGAGGGAGCGGAGGCGAGCTTCGAGGTCGGCGTAGCCGCGGTTGACGAAGCGGCGGCCGGAGACGGTACTCGGGCCGTCGGCGGCGAGGGCGGCGATGACGAGGGCGGCGCCGTCGCGGATATTGCCCCCGGAGACCTCCGCGCCATGGAGGCGAGGCACGCCGCGAATCCGGAGGCTCCACTCGTCCAACTGCTCGATGTCCGCTCCCATGCGGCGCAGCTCGGAGACGTACTGGAGCCGGTTGTTGTAGATGGTCTCGCGGAGGGTGCTGGTCCCTTCCGCGGTGGCGAGCACCGCGCCGAGGGGGGGCTGGAGATCGGTGGGGAAGTCGGGGAAGGGGCTGACGATGACATCAACGGCACGGGGTCGGGAGGGGCAGCCGCCGCGGAGGCCGCCGTCTTCTTCCTCCAAGATCAGGCCGGCCTGGCGGAAGGTGTCGGCCATGCGGCCGAGTTCGGCGGCGGTGATGCGGGGGAGGAAGACCTCGCCCCGGGTGGCGGCGGCGGCGAGCAGGAAGGTACCGGCGTCGAGGCGGTCGGAGTTGATGGTGTGGGTCACCCCGTGGAGGGAGGGGACGCCGTGAACGGTGATGGTCTCCGTGCCCGCGCTTTCGATACGGGCGCCGGCGGCGTTCAACATCTCGCAGACGCGAACCACGTCGGGCTCGAAGCAGGCGTGCTCGAGCACGGTGGTGCCGGCGGCGGTGGCGGCGGCCATGAGGACGGTGAAGGTGGCGCCGGGGCTGCGGAACTTGGGGTCGAGGACGACGCGCCCGCCGACGAGGCCGGCGGTGGAGGCCGCCACGCGATCGTTGCAGTCGAGGCACTGCACCCCGAGCGGGGCGAGGGCGTCAATGACATAGCCCAGGGGACGGTCGCCGATGGTGCAGCCACCGGTGTGGGCCAGCTCGGCCTTCCCGAGGCGGGCGAGGGTGGGGGCGAGCAGGTAGTGGGAGGCGCGCATCTTGCCGACCAGCTCGGGAGGGGCGCGGTGGGTGCTCAGGCCGGAGTTGGTGATGGCGACCGCGCCGCCGGCCCGCCCCTCGACGCGCATCCCGACGGCCTCGAGCAGCTCGAGCATGGTGAAGACGTCGGCGATGCGGGGGAGGTTGTGGAAGATGGTTTCGCCATCGAGCAGCAGGGCCGCGGCGAGCGACGGGAGCGCGCCGTTCTTGCTCCCCGAAGGGGTGACACGCCCGTGGAGGGGCACGCCGCCGATGATGAGCCAAGAATCGGTCATAGGGGGTAGGGGCTAGGGAAACGGACCAGACCCATATCCGATAGCCGAACCTTTCTCATGGATTCTTCCCCAGAGCAAACTCGGAGAGCATCGTCAACGTGCTTTCCCGGCCACGCGGAGGCGGTTGAGGGCGCGGCGGAGGGCGGCTTCCGCGCGGGCGAAGTCCACCTCCGTTCGCTTCCGGGCGAGGCGGTCGGCGGCGCGGTAGTCGGCCAGGCGCCCTTCGGCGCGGGCCTGGGCGGCGCGGGCGCGGGCCACGTCTATCTGGGCGGCGGCCTCGGCGGAGTCGGCGAGCACGGCGACCTCGCCCAGCGGGGCCACCTCGAGGAACCCTCCGGAGAGAGCGAAGAACTGCGTCTCGCTCTTCTCCCCGATGAGCTTCAGCTCCCCGGTGGCCAGCTCGGCGACCATCGGCGCGTGCCCGAAGAGCACCCCGAAGTAGCCCTCCCGGCCGGGGGCGACCAGGCTCTGGGTGCGGCCCTCGAAGGCCACGTGGTCCGGGGTGACGACTCGCAGCGGGAACGGCGGTGGCATCTAGGCTCCCTTGGCCATCTCGGCCCCGCGGGCGACGGCCTCGTCAATGGTACCCACCATATAGAAGGCCTGCTCGGGGAGGTCGTCGTGACGGCCTTCGACGATCTCCTTGAAGCCGCGGACGGTTTCCCGCAAGGGGACGTAGCGCCCGGGGCGGCCGGTGAATACTTCTGCCACGAAAAACGGCTGGGACAAGAAGCGCTCGATGCGGCGGGCACGCTCGACGGTGCGGCGGTCGTCCTCGGAGAGTTCCTCAATGCCGAGGATGGCGATGATGTCTTGCAGGTCCTTGTAGCGCTGGAGGATCTCCTGCACCGCGCGGGCCACGCGGTAGTGCTCCTCCCCCACGACCGCGGGGTCGAGGATGCGGGAAGTGGAGCGGAGCGGGTCCACCGCGGGATAGATGGCGCGCTCGAAGATGCGCCGGTCGAGCACGGTGGTGGCGTCGAGGTGGGCCATGGTGGTGGCCGGGGCGGGATCGGTGATGTCGTCGGCCGGGACGAAGACGGCCTGGAGGGAGGTGATGGAGCCGGACTTGGTGGAGGTGATGCGCTCTTGCAGCTCGGCCATCTCGGTGGCGAGGGTGGGCTGATAGCCCACCGCGGAGGGCATGCGGCCCAGGAGGGCGGACACCTCGGAGCCGGCCTGGACGAAGCGGAAGATGTTGTCAATGAAGAGGAGCACGTCCTGGCCGGCGACGTCGCGGAAGTACTCGCACATGGTGAGCGCGGTGAGGCCGACGAGGAGGCGTGCGCCGGGGGGTTCGTTCATCTGCCCGAACACCATCACCGCGCGGGCGATGACCCCGGACTCCTTCATGGTGAGCCACAGGTCGTTCCCCTCCCGGGTGCGCTCGCCCACGCCGGCGAAGACAGAGACGCCGCCGTGCTGGGTGGCCATGTTGTGGATCAGCTCGGTGAGTATCACCGTCTTGCCCACCCCCGCGCCGCCGAACATGCCCACCTTGCCGCCCTGCGGATAGGGGGCGAGCAGGTCCACCACCTTGAAGCCGGTCTCGAAGATCTCCGTCTTCACGTCCTGCTCGGCGAAGCCGGGAGGAAGCCGGTGGATGGGCATGTAATCGGCCGCCTCCACCGGGCCGAGTTCGTCAATGGGATCGCCGAGCACGTTGAACAGGCGGCCCAGGGTCTTGGGGCCAACGGGCACCATGATGGGGGCGCCGGTGTCGCGGGCGACCGCGCCGCGGCGCAGGCCCTCGGTGGGGGCGAGGGCGACGCAGCGCACGGTATCGTTGCCGAGGTGCTGGGCCACCTCCAGCACGAGCCGGGTGGCCTGGCCGTCGTGGGCCACCTCGGTTTCCACCGCGTGGTGAATCCGCGGGAGGGCCTCCGCGGGGAAGCGCACGTCTACGACGGGCCCGAGGATCTCAACGACATTGCCTTCAGTCATAGGTCAGTCTCAAATCTCAAATCCCAAATCTCAGAAGCCAGACTCTCACCTTCGCCTCTACGCGGTCGCCTCACTGGTAGAGACAATCTCCCCCAGCTCGCGGGTGATGGCCGCCTGCCGGGCTTTGTTGTAGTCCAGCGTCAGGGTGCGGATCATCTCCTCCGCATTGTCGGAGGCGTTGGTCATGGCCGCGACGCGGGCGCCGTGCTCGCTCGCGGAGGCCTCCAGGATCGCAGCCAGCAACTGGCTGCGCAGATAGCGATCCATGAGGCCGCCGAGGAGGAGGGTCGGCGCGGGCTCGAAGATCGCCTCCCGGGCCATCTCCGGGGCGGCCACAATGGGGAGCAGCACCTCGGAGGTGACCTCGGAGCGGGTCCCGCCCAGGAAGCGGCTGTAGACAATGACCACCTGGTCAACGGTTCCGTTTACATACCATTCGCCGAGCCGGCCGGCCAGGCGCCAGACCGCGGGCAGCTCCGGCTCGCCCCCGAGGGGAACCAGGCCCTCCAGGATACGATACCCGCGGGCGGCCAACTGCGCCTGCCCGCGGCGGCCGACCGGAATCACGGCCGCATGGGACGCGCCGGCGGTGAGCCGCGCGCGGCGGACCGCGTTGGCGTTGTAGCCGCCGGCCAGGCCCCGGTCGCTGGTGACGACCACCAGGCCGACGGTGCCCACCGGCCGGGCTTGCAGGAAGGGGTGCTCCTGCGTGACCGCGGCGACGCGCGCGACGAGGCCGGCGATCTCGTCGTGGTACGGCCGGGCCGCGGCGAGGCGCGCCTCGGCGCGGCGCAGGCGGATGGAAGCGACGGTCTTCATCGCCCGGCAGATCTGCTGGAGGTTGCGGACGGTGCGGATCTTCGCTTTGGCCTCGCGGGGGGAGAGCACGGGCTATCCCTCAGCCGCGGGGGCGGCGGTGAAGCGGCGGGTGAAGTCCTCGATCGCCTGGCGCAGCTCCTGCTCCGAGGCGGGATCGAGCGTGCCCGTGGTCCGCAGCGTATGCAGCAGGGCGGGGTGGGCCTCTCGCACGAAGTCCACCAGCTGTCGCGCGAAGAGGCCGACCTGCGCCGCGGGGAGCGCGTCGGCGTAGCCCTGCGTGCCGGCGAACAGCACCACCACCTCCTCGGCCATCGGCAGCGGCTGGTACTGCGGCTGCTTGAGCAGCTCCAGCATGCGCTCGCCGCGGGCAAGCTGCGCGCGGGTGGCCTTGTCCAACTCGGTGGCGAACTGGGCGAAGGCCTGCAACTCATTGTAGTAGGCGAGGTCGAGGCGGAGCATGCCGGCGACCTGCTTCATGGCTGGGGTCTGGGCCGCACCGCCGACGCGGGAGACGGACATGCCGACGTTCATCGCCGGGCGGAAGCCCGCGAAGAACAGGTTGGTCTCCAGGTAGATCTGCCCATCGGTGATGGAGACGATGTTGGTGGGGATGTAGGCGGCGAAGTCCCCCTCCTGGGTCTCGACGATGGGCAGGGCGGTGAGGGAGCCGCCGCCGCGGGCCTCGCTGAGCTTGGCGGCGCGCTCCAGCAGGTGGGCGTGCAGGTAGAAGATGTCGCCGGGGTAGGCTTCCCGGCCCGGCGGGCGGCGCAGCAGCAGCGAGATCTGCCGGTAGGCCTGGGCGTGCTTGGTGAGGTCGTCGTAGATGACCAGCGCGTGGTGGCCGGAGTCGCGGAAGTACTCCCCCATGGCGCACCCGGCGTAGGGCGCGAGGTACTGCTGGGGTGCGGGATCGCTGGCCCCGGCGGAGACGATGGTGGTGTAGCTCATCGCCCCGTGCTGCTCCAGCACCGCGGCGATGCGGGCCACGGTGGAGACCTTCTGCCCCACCGCGATGTAGAAGCAGTGGACGTTCTGGTCCTTCTGGTTGAGGATGGTGTCAATCGCGATGGCCGTCTTCCCCGTCTGGCGGTCGCCGATGATCAGCTCCCGCTGACCCCGGCCGATGGGGGTGATGGCGTCAATGCACTTGAGGCCGGTCTGCAAGGGCTCCTTCACGGGCTGGCGCTCGACCACGCCGGGGGCGCGGGTCTCCACCGGGCGGAAGTCCCGCGCGGTCAGCGGCCCCTTGCCGTCAATCGGCTCGCCCAGGGCGTTGACCACGCGGCCCAGGAGGGTGGGGCCGACGGGGACCTGCATGATGCGCCCGGTGGTCTTCGCCAGGTCGCCCTCTTTGATCCCCGCGTAGTCGCCCAGCAGGATGCAGCCGACGTTGTCCTCCTCCAGGTTGTGGGCCAGGCCGAAGACGCGGTTGGGGAACTCGATCATCTCCCCCATCATCGCCTCCCGCAGCCCGTACACCCGAGCCACGCCGTCGCCGATCTGCAAGACGCGGCCCACGCCGGTCATCTCGGTCTCGGCGCCGAACTGCTGGATCTGCTCGCGGAGGACCGCGCTCACTTCGTCAGGACTAATCCTCATCTACGCTACCTTCGCCGGCGAACCGATTCGCCATCCTCTGTCCCCTCATCCCTCCGGCCCGAGCAGCGCGTCGCGCATCCGGGCGAGGCGGCCGGCGGCGCTGCCGTCTATCAGCCGGTCGCCGACCTGGACGCTGACGCCGGCGAGGACGCTCGGGTCAATGCGCTCCTGAAGGACGATGGTGCGGCCGAACTGCTTCTCGAGGCCGGCGACGAGCCGGCGGCGCTGGTCCGGGGTGAGAGGCACCACCGAGCGCGCCTCTGCCTGCGCGATCCCGGCGGCCTCGTCGGCCAGGTCGCGATAGGCCTCGCGGACCGCGCCCAGGTCCTGGCCGCGGCCGTGGGCGAGGAGCACGCCGAGCAGGGAGAAGGCGAGGGGGGAGAGGCGGCCGCCGAGGGCGGCGTGCAGGGCCTGCTCCTTCTGCGCGGGTTCGAGGTCGGGGCGCGCGAGGAGCGCCCGCAGCAGCGGCGCTTCCTCCACGGCCTGCACGAGCGCGTCGAGTTCGCCGCGGAGGTCGTCCACTTCGCCGCGCTCCTGGGCGGCGGCGAGCAGGGCCTCGGCATAGCGGAGGGCGGCGCGACGGTCGCTCACGCCTGCTGCTCCAAACCGGCCACGAAGGCCTCCACGGCCTGGCGGTGGGCGCGCTCGTCCAGGCGCTGCACCACCGCGCGACTGGCGGCGAGGAGGGCGAGGTCCACCACGGAGCGGCGCATCTCGACCAGCGCCTGCTGGCGCTCCAGTTCCACCGCCTCCCGGCCCCGCTCCCGCACCCGCTGGGCCTCCTCCCGCGCCTCCTCCAGCAGGCGGGCGCGGGTCTGGTCCGCCTCCTGGACGGCCTGCCGCACGTGCGCCCGGCCTTCCTCGCGGGCCTCGGCCAGCACGCGCGCCCGCTCCTCATTCGCCTTCGCGAGGGCCTGCTTGTGCTGCTGGGCGGCGTCCAGGCCTTCGGCCACCTCTCGCGCGCGCTGCTCCATCACCCGTGCCAGCGGGCGGAAGAGGAAGCGCCGCAGCACCAGAAACAGAACGATGAACGCGATCATGTTCAGCAGCAGGACGCGGGGGTCAAATCCCAGGGTCTCGAGTATCGCTTGCATCGGTGTCTCCGTAGCTCCGTGCGGCCGGACCTTAGCGGCCGGAGGAGATGACTTTCAACACGTCCGCCGAGGCCGGCAGGCGGGTGGACAGCATGAAGCCGAGGATCAGGGCGTAGATGGTGAGGGATTCGATGAAAGCGAGCCCGAGGATGAGGAACGTAAACATGCGGCCGGCCGCCTCCGGCTGCCGCGCGGCTCCTTCGAGGGCAGCCGACACGGCCCTTCCCTGGGCGAGCCCGCAGGCAAACGCGGCGACCGAAACGCCGAAACCAACTCCCAACGCGAGTCCGAACAGATACAGCATGTCTTTCTCCTTTTCCGAAGGATGTTACATAGCGTCGCCCGGCGGCCGGACGGGACGAGGTCTACGCATGTCCCGCAGCCTCCGGTTCGTTTCCATGGCTCACCACGCCGGCGAGGTAGATCGCCGCGAGGAGCGCCATCACGAGGGCCTGCACGAAGGCCGTCAACAGGCCGAGCGCGAGGTTGGGCAGTTGGACGGGAATCCAGTGGTAGCGGGTGGCCGCCACCAGCCCCGCCAGCGTGAGGACGACGGTCTCCTCCCCGAACATGTTCCCGAAGAGACGCAGCGACAGGCTCACGGGACGGACCAGCTCGCCGATGATGTGAATGGGGAAGACGAGCGCCCCGAGGAGGCCCAGCCCCAGGGTCAGGAACGCGAACTTGACGAAGGGCATCGTGCCCAGCTTGGGCGGCTCGGGCAGGCCTTCGAGGAAGTGCTTGAGATAGCCGAGGCCGTTCTCCTTGAAGCCGTAGAGCTGCACCGACAGGAAGATGACGAGGGCCATCGCGGCGGTGATGCTGAGGTTGGCCGTGGGGGAGACGAAGCCGGGGAGGACGCCCATCAGGTTCATGAGGAAGACGAAGAGGAAGATGCTGGCGATGAACGGGAGGAAGTCCGCGGCGCGCGGGCCCATCACCCCCTCGAGGACGCTGCGCAGCGCGCCGTAGCCCATTTCGAGGAGCATCTGGAAGGGGCCGGGACGAACGGAAAGGCGGCGGCTGCCGAGGATCGCGGCCAGCATGAGGGCCAGCGCGAGGAGCAGGGCGAAGGCAAACGAGATGTCGGCCGGGTCGGTGGCCACCGGGCGCCCGGCAATACGCACGTGGTAGAGCCAGTTGAACCAGGTGCCGATCTTTTCGCCGCCGTCGGCCTCTGCCGCGAGGGCCGCGGTCGGGAACGCGAGGAGACCGAGGAATGCTAGCAAGAGGCGTGCCCTCACGATGCTTGCCGTCCTGGGAAGCGATTGTGCCACGCGTCCACCAGCAGGGCGCGGAGCACGAGGAGCACCGCGACGGCCGGGAGCAGGCCGGCGCCGATCGCAACCCCGACCGGCGCCGCCACTCCGCTCTTGAACCCGAAGTAGAGCGCGGCACACAGCCCCGGCCATTTCACCGCCCACACCAGCCAGAAGAGAACGAGAGCGCGGCGCCTGGTTCTGGCGGCGAACATCGCCGCCGCCAGCACGCGGTACAGCCCGCAGAGGGCCAGCATGAAGCCGCCTCCCAGGGCGATGCCCACAGCCATCGGCGCGCCGTGCAGGGCGCCGAGCGGCAGCGCCGCGAGGTAGGCCGCGGTGGCCGCGATCCCGACCTTCCGCAGCGCTCCCACGTGGACCCGATCCACTTCGCTCAGCGGTGCCGCCGTCACTTGTCCTGCCCTTCCGAGTCCCTCCGTTCGCTCCGCCGGAGGACGGTGACCAATTCGAAGAACCCCGCCGCCGTGCCGGCCAGCGTCCCCACGATGCTGAGCCACGGAGTAGTGCCCAGCCGCCGGTCCAGGTACGCGCCCAGCAGCCACCCGAGCACGGCCAGCGCGCCCAGGACGAAGGCCAGGCCGCCCAGGGCCCCGAGGGCACGCAGTGGACCTTGCTCACCTGACGACATTGGCTCGCACCAATCCCCCGCGGCCGCCGCCGGGCCGGCGGGCAGGCGCTGCAACTCAGAGATCCCCTCCAGGGCTGGCAGGAGGCCGATGTGGCCACAAAAGGGCGAGGCACGTGCCTCGCCTGCGGGGACGCTTCCTCCGGCCCGGTAGCCTTCTGCACCATATTACCGTGCCCGGCCCGAAAGTCAAGAAAGGCCGCACTACACGGCCGTTGACAGTCGGGGCTTGCTTCTGTACTCTGAATCCCGGCAGTTCAGGAGGCGCGGCGGACAGCGCGGCCTGTGCGGGCCGGAGTGAGCGGTGAGGGACGTCGAACTCAAAGTGGAGGCGGTGGCGCTGGACTGGAAGGGCGAGCCCGTGGTGGTGCTGCGCGAGGTGGTGGGCCAACGGGCGGTGTTCATCTGGGTGGGGGTGCTGGAGGTGAGCGCGGTGAGCCTGCCGTTGGAGAAGCAGACGCCGCCGCGCCCCCTGACGCACGACCTCATCGTCCAGATCCTGGGAGAGCTGCAGGCGGAGGTGGTGCGGGTGGTAATCACCGACGCGCGGGACGTCACCTACTACGCGACGCTGGAACTGCAGACACTGAGCGGCACGTGCGCGATAGACTGCCGACCGGTGGACGGACTGGCGGTGGCCCTGCGCACGGGGGCGCCGATCTTCATGGACGCAGACCTGCTGGACCGGCTCGGTGGGGTGGGCCAGAACCCGGAGGTGACGATCGTGAACCCGGAGGAGCCGACGGTGCACTAGGTGCGGGCCGGGGCCGGCCGCCGCGCCTCTCATTCGGGGCACGCGCAGGGCGTCTGACGGCACTTCGGGCACCCGTGGGCGTACTTCTGGACCGCCTGTTCCAGGGACACGCCACAGATGGAAGAGAGGGTGCACAGCCAGGCCAGAACGTCGGCGAACTCGCCGGCAAGCTGTGCACGATCGCCCCGGCGGAGGGCCTTGACCAGCTCGCCCACTTCCTCGATGAACCAACGAAAATCGGCGTCGAGGCCGCGCCGGCTGTCCTTCTCGAAGTAGATCGCCTCGATCTGCGCCTGGAAGTCGCCGATGGTCATTCCCTGCTCCTCTCGCCCTCGAGATCGGGGTCCCGGGCCGCGGGCCTGAATTGACATCCTCTCACCTGGGAATATAATCCATATGCTGCCCACGCGCTATTCTTTCCGAGGGAAGGCCACTTGCCTGTACCGCAGGCGAAGGTAACACACGTCACGGAGCTGGTGACACGGGCGCGGGAGGGAGACCGGCTGGCCTTCGACCGGCTGGTGGAACTCCACGCCCCCGCGGCGTACAGTCTGGCCTACCGGATCACGCGCTGCCGGGAGGACGCGGAGGACTGCGTGCAGGAGGCGTTCGTGCGCGCCTACGCGGGGCTCCGCAAGTTCCGGGGCGAGGCGGCGTTCTCCACCTGGCTCTATCGCGTCACCCTCAACGTGGCCCGGGAGGCGGCGAAGAAGCGGGGGCGGGCGCCGATCCCGGCGAGCGACCTGCGCGCGGAGGGAACCGACGACGTTCCCGACCTCGACCAACTGGGCCGGCGAGACCACCCCCTCCAGCAGGCTCCGGAGGAGGAGGCGCTGGCCGGCCAGCGGCGGAGGGTGGTGCTGGAGGCGGTGCAGGCGCTGCCGGGGCACCACCGGGAAGTGATCGTCCTGTACGATCTTCAGGGGCTGAGCTACGAGGAGATCGCGGCGGTGCTGAAGGTGCGGGTGGGGACAGTGAAGTCGCGACTCAACCGCGCCCGCCTGGCGCTGAAGGACGCGCTGACAGGACAGATGGAACTTCTTCGCGAATAGGGCAGTCTAACCCGCAGGCACGAAGATGAAGCAGGCGATCCCGACAACCTGTCGCCGGTTGCGAGAGTGGCTCCCGCCCTATGCGGAGGGGAAGCTGCGGGGCGCCCTCGCGACGGCCGTGGCGCGGCACCTGGTGACCTGCGCTCGCTGCCAACAGGAAGTGGCCGACCTGCGGGCGGTGCTGAACACGCTCCACTCGGTTCCGGCCGCGAGGATGCCGGAGGATCTGGTCGCCTCCGTGGGGCGGGCGGTGGCGCGGCGGGCCCGGCAGGGCGGCCTGCTGCGGCCTTCGTGGTCGCGTCTGGCCATCCCGACGGCGGTGGTGACGGGGGCGTTGGCCGTCCTCCTGACGCTTAGCCGGCCCTTCTCGCACGAGGGGTCCTTACGGATGTCGCCCGTACCTGCGGCCCACCTGGGAGAGGGGGAATCGGGGGCAGAACTGAGCCGAGCGGCGAAGGCGAAGGTGGCGCGCGCGCCGGTGACCGCACCGGCCGCGGGGGAGCAGACCGCGACGGCGCCCGCGGGGGCGACCCCGCCCGAGCAGCCGCGCGCGCGGAAGGGTGACGGCCTGTTGTATGACCGCGGCGCTGGCGAGATGGGCATGGACCGGACCTCTGGGAAAGAGGGCGAGGGCGGCGGGCCGGTCCGGCACATGGGGGGCGCGTCCCTCAGATATCTTGAGCCCGCGCCGGCCGCCAAGCCCAGCCCGGCCCCGGCAGGCCGTGTCGGAGGAGGAGGCGGCGGTCTCGGCGGCACCGTGCACGACGATTATCAGCCGATGCGTCGGCCCGCGGCCCTGCATGGCGAGGCGGCGCTAGGCGGTCTGCCGGCACCTGGCCGGCCGGCGGGCAGGGAGCCCGCCGGGCCGAGCGCGCCCGGGGTCGTGGCGGGCGCGCCGCGGCGATCGGCGGCCGAACCCGGTGAGGGTGTGAAGGCCAAGCGGGCAGCCGAACCGGAGCGCGCCACGCGCACGGCCGGCGGCGGAGGCGTCACAGTCGAGGGAGCGCATGGGCCAAGCCCGGCGAACGCCCCGGCCGAGCTGGAAAAGGCGGACCGCGGGGGCCGGGCAATGGGCGGCAAGGGAGTAACCTGGCCTATGCCGGGATACCCGGGCGAGGCGCTGCCCCCCAGGGCGCCGGAGCACGGCAAGCCGGCAGCAGTGACCAAAGTGACTCCCCGCGTGAGGCTGGTCAAAATGGGCGGGAAGCTCGGTGTGGCGTTGCAGGTAGAGGCCCCCGACCCGAGCGAGGCACTGCAGGTGGAAGTCGGCGGGCGCCAGCCGCGGCGCGGCGCCGTGCACACCGGGGAGACGGTCCTGCTGGCGAAGGAAGGCGAGGATTCCCGACCCCGGAGCGTGCCGGTAACGATCACCTACGGTGGGACGGCACACACGTACACGCTGTACCTGCCTTCGCTCGCCCGCCTGGGCCAGCTCCAGGGAGACGCGACGCGGCGCCGCTACCGGGGCACGCCGCTGGCCACGGTGCTCCGCGACATCAGTTGGCGCCGGGGCCTCGTCATTCTGGCTGAGGGGGCCCTGGACCGCAAGGTGGACGCGGAGGTGATCCTGGACTCACCCCGGGCGGCCGTACAGACGGTGGCGAAGCTGGCCAACTACGAGGTGCAGGCCGAGGGGTATGCGTATACGCTTACCCCTCGCCCGGAGAAGTAGGCCCAGCAGGTTCCTGCCCCGCGCGCGTGGTAGTATCGCGGTATGATGACACACCTGACCGGACACGGCCTGTGCCGCGGCGTGCGGGCCGTGCGCTGGGGGCCCCTCCTGGGGGTTCTCCTGGCCGCGCTGTGTCTCGGATGCCCCTCCGCGGCCGGGGCGGCGGAGAAGATCTCCTATCAGGACACAGCAGAATGGGGCCGGCTGGTGCGCCTCTGGCAGACGCTGCTGGACCATTCCTCCGGCGCGATCTACAGCGCCGAGCGATTCAAGGACCTGGCATCGGCACTGGAATGCGCGGACGCCGACCTGGATAGCCTGGCAGGGAAGAAGCTGCTGGCGCGGGAGCAGGTGGACGGGCTGCGCCGGACGTTCCACTCCCGCTACGGGTATGTGAAGGACCAGTGTTACGGGGCGGGCCGCGCACGGCGGCTGGACGCGCTGGAGTCGGCGGGGTCGGCCTCGCAGTGGATCACGGAGATGCAGCTTGACCTGCTGCGGCAGTCGTCCAAGGCGGGAACGCTGGACCGCAAGTTGAGCGACGCGATCCGGACGAACCTGGTGACGGAGTGCACCTTCCAACGCAGCCTGGAGGTGGTGCAAGCAGACCTGGCGGCACGCCAGCAGGCGCTGAAGCCGGAGGAGCAGGGGCCGGACAGCGCGGCGCGCGCCCGGTTCGAGCAGGACTCGAGGCAGCGGCGGCGGCGATTGCTGGAGGCCTACGAGGACCGGAGGCTGCCCCGCGACCGGGAGATCGAGCGCCTGGTGCCGTATCTGATGGAGTTGACGAAAGCGCAGCCGCGATGAGGCGCGGCCGCGTATCCCGCACCGGTTCCGTGAGCCCGTGTTCGGCTGGAACGTAGACCTGGGTCTGGACCTGGGCACCTGCACGACGCGCCTCTACCAGCGCGGGGTCGGCCTCGTCACCGCGGAGCCGACGGCCGTTGCCTTCTCCCCGAGCCACGACGAGGTGGTGGCCGTCGGCTCGGAAGCAAAGCTCATCGCGGAGCAGGGATCGTCCGAGGTGCGCGTCGTATTCCCGGTGCGCGGGGGTGTGGTGGCCGATCATCACGCGGCGTCCGAAATGCTGCGGGCGCTGGTGCGGCGGGTGTTGGGCCGGCGCCATCTCTTCCTCCCCCGGGTCGTCGTGTCTCTCACCACGGGTTCGACCCCGGTGGAGCGCGCGGCGCTCCTGCACGCGGTGCAGAGCGCGGGGGCGCGGCGGGTGCGGACGGTGGACAGCACGCTGGCCGGCGCGGTGGGCGCGGGACTGGTGCCGACGGACCGGGCGGGGCGACTGGTGGTGAGCATCGGGGGCGGGCTGACCTCCTTCGGACTGGTGTCGCAGGGACGGCTGGTGTGGGGGCGGGGCCTGCGCTTCGGGGGCCTGGACCTGGACGAGGCGGTGCGCAAGATGATGCGCAACCGCTACGGCCTGGCGGTCTCGGCGCCGACCGCGGAGGGGATGAAGCTGCAGGTGGGGGCGATCGCACCCCAGCCGGCACGGAGCAAGGTGGCGCTGGGGGGAAGCGAAGTCTACGGGGAGCTGTTCCGCAACATGGAAGTGACCCTGGACGCGATCCCGGAGACGCTGGCGCGGGCGCTGCTGCCGGTGATCAACGAGATTCACTGGGCCATCGCGGAGGCGCCGACCGAGCAGCGGGCGGAGATCAGGGCGAACGGGATCATGCTGGTGGGCGGCACCACGCTACTGCAGGGCGTCGCCCAGGTCATCCGCGAGAAGGTCGGGGTCCCCGTGGTGCGCGCCCGCGAGCCGGCCCACTGCGTCGCGCTCGGCCTGGGGGCGATGCTGCAGGACGTGCTGAAGTTGAGCAGCGACGGGAGCAGGTATGGGAGCGCGGGGTAGGGGCGCGAGACACGCACCTCATCCGTGGCTCTTGCAGGGACGTTTCCAAGGTGATAACATATCGTTGCATCTGTAATCACTGGAGGCAACGATGGTCCGCACGCAGATTCAGCTGACCGAACGACAGTCGCGACGACTCAGAGCACTGGCAAAGCGACAGGGCGTCTCTATGGCCGAGCTGATCCGGCGCGCGGTGGATCAGGCCACCAACGCCAGCTTGATGACCGATGAGCAAGAAGCTCGGGCCCGCGCGTTGGAGGTCGTCGGGAAGTACGTGGACACGGCGTCGGACGTTTCGGAGGAGCACGACCGCTACCTGGCCGAGGCGTTTGAGGAATGAACGTGTTCGTGGACACCTCGGCCTTCTACGCGGTGTTGGCGAAGAGCGATGCCAAACACGCAGAGGCCGCCCATCGCTGGCAGACCTTTCTCGCGCATCGGAGCGTCAGGCTGTTTACCTCGAACTACGTCGTGGTGGAAACCTGTGCGCTCCTGAACAAGCGACTCGGGCGGTCCGCAGTGGCAGACTTCACTCGAGTCCTGCTTCCGGTGACAACCGTGCTGTGGGTGGATGAGCCCACGCATCAGGCCGCGGTGGAGGCGATGCTCGCGGCGGGGTCCGACGGGCCGAGTCTGGTTGACTGCTCCTCGTTCGCCCTGCTTCGTGCTCGCGGCCTTCGTCATGCCTTCGCGTACGACAAGCACTTCGCGGCGCACGGTTGGTGAGATACGCGTCAGCGCGTGACGTGCTCTGCGCCGCGGGCTTGACCACAGACAAAACGATACGCGGCGGCCGCAGGAATGCGCATTCAGCCCTTCGCGCCTGCTTCGTGTCATTCGGAGTACCGAATGGCGGGAAGCGGGCGCGTTGGCGTTGGGGAGGGGGCGTGGCGCGGATCTGCCTCGAGCCGCCTGAGGCGGTGACGGAACGGCTCTCGTCGCCAGGTGTGGCCGGCATGGAGGGACAAGAGTTCTGTCGGACGGGAAGGTAACGTGGCCTCTGATCCGCGCCCGATCCTGAAAGAGACGCTCCGCACCGTGCTCGCCGCCTACCGGCTGCCGGGATTCCCGCGCGTGGCCGGGCGGCTGCCCGGCACCCAGCTCACCTTCCGCGTGCGGGCGGGGGAGAGCACCTTCGTCTTGCACCGGTGCAACGAGTACACGGAACCCCCGGACCTGCGAAGTCAGTGCCTGCTAGCGAGCTTCCTGCGGCGGGCGGGGCTGAGCGTGGTAGAGCCCCTGAAGACGAAAGAGGAGGAGAGCTTCGTCCTCGCGGGGGAGCGGCTGTGGATGGTATTCCCGCACGCGACCGGGCGGCGGGGGAAGCCGAACCGGCCGGAGGACCGGGCGGCGCTGGCGGAGGCACAGGGGCAGTGGGTAGCGGCCGCGGAGCGGGTGCGCACCGCGCCGGAATGGGAGCTGATCGCGCGCACGGCGAAGCGCTACCGTCAGCGCAAGTCGTGGGCGTGGGCGGTCCCGCTCGACCGCGTGCCTCACTTCGCCGCGGAGCGCAAGGTGCTGGAGAAGGCGCGGCTGGAGCTGCGGCCCGAAGAGAAGGAGACGGTGCCGCCAGCCCTCGACGGGCTGGGCAGCGCGCTGGCGCAATTGGAGCAACTGCTGGCGCGCGCGGGCGTGGCGAAGCTGCCGCACACGGTGACGCACGGTGACTTCGTGCTGACCAACACCCTCCTCGACGGCCGGTCGGCGACGGTGCTGGACCTGGACTGCTACAGCTACGAGCCGCGCGCCGCGGACTTCGCGCGGTCCGTCTCGCACTGCATGCGCCGAGTGCCGGAGGCGGAGCTGCGTGCCCTCGCCCGCGCCTTTCAGTCCCGCGCCCGTCTTGCGCCCGAGGAGATGGAGTGCGTGCCGCTGCTCATCGCCGCCTACGAGCTGTACTACGCGGTGATGCACGTGCTGCTAATGCTGGAGGAGGAGGGGCCTGACCGGGCCAAGATGCTGGCCGCGATTCAGGAGGAGGCAGAGGCGATCACGCGCTACCACAAGGAGCGCGACCGCCTGACGCGGCTGATGCTGCCGGCCAGGCCGTGGCACGAGGAGGCCCCGTGACGGGCCTCGAATGGGGGACCGCACCATGAGAATCGAGATCCGTGCGGCGGGGCTCGAAGAGCGGCCCGCGGTGCAGCAGCTCATAGACCTCGCCTACGACGCGGAGAGCCACGGCCCCAGCCTCGCGAATCCCTGCTCCTCGGTCGGCAGTTCCCACCTGGACCCGCACGACCGCGCGGAGAACACCCGCCTGCTGCTTGTGGAGGGGCGGATGGTGAGCGTGATGCACGTGCTGGAGCGGCAGGCGTACGCAGGAGGGGCGCGCTCCGGGTTGGGAATCATCACTGATGTGGCGACCCACCCGGACCACCGGCGCCGCGGGTACAT
>Ga0315282_10006733_pt1 | contig 19104 bp, 21 predicted proteins | sample YL17G07_20_MG_FD_203693 | JGI IMG/M metagenome (GOLD analysis project Ga0315282, IMG submission 203693) | Sediment microbial communities from Yellowstone Lake, YNP, Wyoming, USA - YL17G07_20 | ecosystem: Environmental > Aquatic > Freshwater > Lake > Sediment | place: USA: Wyoming | collected... | reverse complement strand
GTGAAGTTTCAGGGATTGCCCGCTAGAGTTTGCTGGTTGGGCTATGGGGAACGAGCGAGATTTGGGAAAATCGTGAATGATATGGTTGCTTCAGGGAAGCTATCTGGCCCGATATGGGTTGGCCGAGACCACCTCGATACTGGCAGCGTTGCCTCACCGAGAAGGGAGACTGAGAACATGAAAGATGGGTCGGACGCGGTGGCTGACTGGCCGATATTGAACGCGTTGCTGAACGCGGTTGCAGGAGCTACATGGGTTTCTGTTCACCACGGCGGTGGCGTAGGAATAGGCTATAGTATCCACGCAGGCATGTGCCTAGTTCTTGATGGGACAAGGGAAATTCAGCAACGCGCCAATCGAGTCCTTACAACGGATCCAGGACTCGGAATTGTCAGGCATGCGGATGCAGGCTACGAGACAGCGGTGAAGGTTGCACGCGAAAAAGGAATCAAGATGCCGATGCTCAGATGACTCGCAGTGGGTAGTCTCGAACTGAGCCGGTCATGTTCAACTGGTCATTGTGTAACTCATCGTGTAGCCGCTCGGCTCTCGTCTAGGTGAGAAGAACAGGCCTAACACAAGTCCACCGACCAGTCCGAATAGATGCGCGAAAATATTCACGCCTGGTCCACTGCTCGAAACGAAGATCAATATTGCATACAACAGGGCCATGCCCATGTGTTGAGCTCGCCTTTCCATTGCAACGTATGAACCCACAAGCCCGAAAATGGCGCCCGATGCGCCTCCGGCTTGGACATCTGGTGGAATAAGGTACAGTGAAGCAACGTTTCCGAGCAATCCTGAGCAGAAGTAAATGGCAAGGTATTGAGGGAGCGAGAAGTGTGCCTCGTTCAAACGACCGAAGTAGTACAACCCATACATATTGAAAAGCAGATGAAGTATGTCGAAGTGGACGAACAGAGATGTGAAGAGTTGCCAATACCAATGCTCCTGGAAAAACAGGACCCCTACTTGAGCGAGCAGATTGTACATGTCCTGCCCGCCAATGACTAGCACTATGAACATCAGGGTGTTCAGGATGATCAATATGATCGTGGGCGACGAAAGCGAAGTCGCAGGTCTTCCGTACTGAGTCATGGGCAATCTCGAACTTTCTTGGGCATGCCTTTTTGACGCATATTTAAGAAGACCGCAATTCTCGCAGAATCTTTCCGTAACTTGGATTCGTCGCATTTTCCATAATGCTTGTTTATCGCAGACGACTAGATGGATTGTTGGGTTGGCGAGTTGGTGGGCGACTCCGGACTCTGCGTGAGGGTCTGAGGAAACTCCATCCACGCGGCGGGAGCGTAACACCGCGAGGTGTCGGCCGAGAGGTCGGGTAGAGGCGCAGAAAAATACCTCCGTCAGTCGTCGACGATGATGCGCTTGCGTTGAGGAGACTGACGGTAAGGGTGAAAAGCCAACCTACGCCGTGAAAGGGATAATAGGCGCCCGTGAAAACCGCCTGAGGCGCGGGTATCCCGATTAGATGAATGTCGCCTAAAACAGAAGGTGGGTTACGACCAACACGCCAACCCAACCAATCCCGCTTTGGCCTGTGGCGGGAGGGGTGGGGGCGCTCAAGTTTGTGGGGACAGCATGTTACTTTGCGGTGAATGCGAAGGTGGACGCGCAAGGGAGGATTGCCACTTCCTGCCAAGTTGATAACACGCAAGCAAGCCCATGTTTGTGAATTGTGTTTCTTGGTTCTGTTTTCAAGGAGAGTGTCGAGACTAATCCGACATCCAGTTGACCTGTGGACGCGGATAAGGGCGGGCTGAAATTCGGACAGCTTGCATTCTCTGGGCAGAGACCTGGAAGGGGCAAGAGTGAGAGGACGTCACTCCAACGAACTTCGTAGATTCCTTGGTAAATCCATGACTGATAGAAGGGTGACGAAAATGTCATTGTGTAATTTCCAGCTGGAAGGAAGAGTGCTCCGGCGCCTACGTAGCGCCCATCCAGCGTCGACGTGAAAAGATCGATACCCTCTGCGTCGTTGATAGCCTCGACACGCACCCAAGACAGTGGAATGGTATCGTTAGGAGAGTTGGGAACTGAGTTAGGAACCTGACCATAGACCATGTCATGAGGCCCGTATCCCGAGATTATCTCCGCCATGATGATGAGGCTGAAGACAACGCCTTGCTGGAGAGATAGGTCAGTGAAGTTCAGATCCGGGGAAGTGAAGAATTGCATGAGATGTGTATTGAAACCGAACTCCGGTATCTGTGGTGAGTAGAGGCCTACATCTATGCCATAGTCAAAGCAACGATTATTCTGGCATAGGCTTGAATCGCTGATTATATGGGACGAGACATAGAAGAAGTGCCCCTGCCCGACAAGTTCTCCGTCTTCCACCATGCCACCAAAACCGAATACGGTCAGTGTGAGACTGGGTCTACCGGCGGTAACGTTCTCGGTGACGGCTCCCGCGAGACCTTCTCCGCCATAAACCTCTCCAGCAACGAAGTCATTCTCGGGGATTTTTCCGAAAATGGGGTCAGGGTTAGCGTCCCGCAGAATAGGGGCGGTCACATCGACGCCATTTCCTTTGAGGAGGATCACGAGCGCTGGTCTTACGTCCAGCCTGTTGACTGAAATCGTGAACTCATTTGCCTGAACATAGCCTAGAGTGAAGGCCTTAACGATGTAGTAGGGCTCGCCCGATGTGTCTCCAGCAAGGCGCGTCGGGCTTAGGCCATAGAACCAGATCTCCCGTAAGGTCGGGTTCCGGCCCGCGAAATTTACCTTGAAGGAGACCTTTGTCACACTGCATGGGCCTCCCGTAGTAATCGAACATTCCACGTACCCAACCTCTCCCATGTGCGAGGTGAACACGTACACCCGAGCTCTCACTGCAATTGTGTTGTTAAGAAAAGTCCAAGTCCGCAACGCTTGAATTGCCCTTGTTCCGGGTCTGTTATTGTAAGAAAACACCTGGACCTCGATAACGCCACCCCTGACCATGAGGAAATTCTTCTCCTTGATCTGTCCTGCATTCACAGTGAACGTTTTGGTGTCTAGTTGATCATATCCTCTCACGAACACACTGGTCGCTACGTCAAACGCGGGCATTTGTGGGTCGCCTAGTCCCTGATCCCGACAATAGCCAGTCGCTGTCTTTCCCGGGAAGGTTGACCAACTGCACAACCATCGTCCGCTTGCCCAAGTTCGATTGTAGAATTCGCTGAAACCTATGATTGCGAAAGTGATGTTTTCCCGCAAGGCGTAGGTTGTTTTGCCGTCGCTTCCAGTACCGTTAATAACGGTCGCACCGCCAAGCCGGAAGTTGCCGGTCGCATCTTTGTACCTTGCTTCAATTATGAGGTTTCCTCCGAACAAGGTATCAGTCGATAACCCAGTCGTGTTTAACTCCGCGTAATGCGGCGATTGAAAATGCGGTTTGGCGGCGTTTGTTGAATCAGAAAACTCGATCAAGCCTGTTATGAGAGCCCCTGACTTCATCACTATCTCGCCAACATTGACCACATTCTGCGAGGAAAAAGAGAGAAACGTGCTCTGTACGTACCCAGTAATCCATACTCGAACGGTCAGATGGTATCCCAAATCAGGCGGTGGAAGCCCGACAAACTCTGTCCCATATGGGTCCAGTCCAACATATGATTCGCCAGCCGCGGTGATTATTGTGAAAATGTCCCCGCAGTTCGCATCGTTCGAAACCCCTTGATAGCGGTATATGTGGGAAGGCTGTAAGTCATCATAAGCTTCCACAGTGATGTTGAGCAAGCTCACTCCCACACTCGAAAACCAAGGATGCTCGCTAACAGCGTGCTCGAGAAATTGGTCTCCAGAAATTGAGCATGAGTAGATTCCCCTCATCGCGTCGACATATCTTATGGTGCCGGTCACTGTGGGCGAGGGTCGAAGATGAATAAGGCCTATTGACAGATCAATTTGATTTGGCGCCAGATAGGTGGGATTCACAGGAGAAGATTTCGAGTACGGGTCGTAAGGGTATAAGGGGTCTGATTCCGAGAAGCTGATATTTTGTGAACCCGATCTGAATACGCCAGCCGAGGCCGTTACATAGTAACCCCAAGCCTGATTGGTGGGGGTTGGAGCCAAACCTGTTAGCGTAAAGTTCCCATCAGTCTGGTTAACGTATGCTCTTGCTACCTTCCGGCCCGTGCTGCTGTTTATGGCGTAAGCTATACCCTTGGCTCCCGTTATTGGAAGCCCGTCACATCCAGTTGTATTCCTCGGATCGTAGCATATCCCACCTCTGATGCTTGCGGGGTTGGGGGCCAAGGTGACTGGAACGAAGAGGGTTGTGTTCCATGCGTGTACAAAGTCCGGATAGCCAATGCTGTTTGTGTGATCTGCGACGAAGAGTGTGAAGTTGTACCTGCCTGCGATTGTGGGCGCGTGTAGCTTGTGGAACCTCACAAATTTGGGTGGCGTGAAGGAATAGAAGGTTCCGTTCAGGTAGTTCCAAATTTCTAGGCACCAAGGCGCGTTCGGGTCGAAGATTGGGAAGTTCGGTTTGTAACATGGACCTTCGCTTTCGTTTCCCCTCCACCCATAGGTCCAATGCTTGGACTCGTCGATGAGGCTGTAGTAGTAGCGGTCGCTTCTTATGTTGCTCTCAACGAAATACGTGTCGTTTTCGTTCACCCGATTCTCGCTTATCGTTCCTTCCACTTCGACTTCCACTGTCTCAAAGAACTCTCGAGGAATCTCAATCCTGACAGCGATACCAGTTCTGTTGACGTCGATCTGAATGTCGCCGCATGATACTCCCGTTGTGTAACATGGAAATCCTTTGTTGTTTTCGTTGTTTGCGAAGATTCCCCACCCGGGTGGTTCGGAGACGCCGCTTGGTGTGATCCTAGCGAATTCCGAGCCAGTATCCGCCTTGACCAGTGGCGTAGGTTCAGTAAGTGAAAACTGGAGAATCGTGGAGAGAATCAGGACTGCCAGTATGCCTACTGCTTTTTTGATCTCTGAATGGCCTCGAGATTGCAGACAATGACGGGTACGATGCTCCACCCTTAATGGCTCCTGAGAATCCGCAGTCCTGACGGCCTGCCACCGCGCACTCTAGCGTCGAGTAATACTCTCAGATCACTCTTTTACCTGTTCCTCACTTGATTGGAGCAAGTATTCGGTTGGCTAAGTTTTGCTTCATGCAACTGTCGTTCAAAGCCCGCTTCCCTGCCCATCTGGGTTGGTTGGTTGCGGAGTTAGCCACTCTCAGACCACTGTCAGAGATCTGGATCGGTAGACGCCCTAGTGATCCGGCTCCGATAATTCCCTGAAGATATCGCTCATCTCCGTCACCTGAAAGTTGCAATGCGCCGTCACAGAATGAGCGAACAATGGTGGTCACTTGTTCATCGTGTATTCCTGATTCCAGTATTAGTAGGCTTGTTGCGTTGACCGCTTTGAGCCGTCCAAGCAATGAGTGCAGAAAACGAGCGACGGCTGAAAGATCGTTGTAGTAGAACAGCGTTGTCAAGTTGTCGAAGACAAGTCTGACTCTGATTCCCTCTCTCCAGTAATCAGATATGACTGCCGAGATCATTATGGATATTTTGTTAAAGTGCTCTTCGCCGACGCCCCCCTTCAGGATTGCAGGTGAATTGTCGTTCGAGAGGCCTACAACTTTGGAGTAGCAGTCGATGTAGTGGAGTTGCCCTTGGTCTTCGTATTTGCGCAGATCCCAGCCGAAGGCCTTAGCTTTAGCTCTGATCCCGTCGGGCGTGTCAGTTGTTGTGACCATGATCGCGCCTTCCCCTGCCTTCAGTCCGGAAGCGAGAAACTGGAGGGCCAGTGTTGTCTTTCCGCTGAATGGTGACCCGATCAGGAGGATGTTCTGTCTCTGATGCAGTTTTTTCCTTAGGGCTTCGTCGAGTCCTTCGATAGTTACCTCCGCGATGGCCGACTCATGATTCTCTAACACTAGACACCCTCTCCTTACCCTCAGCTATTCCCGAACGCTGGACCGCAGTTATGGGAGCGAGCGGTTTGCTTTGTTCTTCAGGAGAAATTTTGGAACGTAGCGGGTCAGCGGCCATGGGTTTGTTCACGGAGTAGATCAGTAGAAAGTAGTTGTCTTGTTCCTGCAATGTCAAGCTCACGTCTGCATTAGAGTCTAGGCTAATTAGGTCCGCGATGTGGCTCGGCACTCTGAAGTAGATTGATTGCTTCAGTTTCACGGGCTTGATTTTCAATGTCAACTCTCTCACCTAGCTTTGTTCAGATTTGTCCAACATCCTAGCAACTAGTTCCTGAGGCAGTGGTGCGCGACGTGTCGGTTCTTTTGCTTCCATCATGTATTGTGCCAGTGTAATGACATTTCCAACGGGGTCCTCGTCGAGCATTCTTGAGGCGGCGGGGAAAGCTTCGTTGTATACCTTGGCAGCTTCTTTCAAGTAGAAGAAAGCTTCCGCTGTCTCCAGTTCGCGCGATATTTTCACCATGAAGTATAGTTTGAGAACGTTGCGAATCCTGTAGCTGTCCAGAACTTTGCGCTGGAATCCTGAGAATACGCCGTCGTACAGTTCTTTGGCGCGTGCCAGGCGTTCACGTATTCGGCTAGCTTTCTCCAAGGCCAACTCCAGCCGCACATTAAGGCAAAACTTGGGATAGCCCTAGTGTTACCTCAGAAACCGCTCAGAAGTGACGCGATTCGCGCATCTTGACGCGTTCGTGTGCAACACAGGCATGGCAGCCACGGCTGATCAGACAATTCTTGATGGGTATGTTTCAGGATTTCACAGCAACGATCCAAGACTCATGCAATCTGAAGGGCGACGAAGGTGCACAATTCATTAGCAGCGCTGCCTCTTGCCCTTCTGCGCGAGTCATGGAACCTTTACAAATCGTTCAATCTGCCTCGATCCTGGCGAGCCTTTCCTTCTTCGCGTTAGGGTCTGTCTTTGACCTCAAAACTCGCGAAGTCCCCGATTGGGTCTGGATGGGTTATGGGCCAATAGGTCTCGTACTAACACTAATCGGACTATCCTTGAACTCATCGTATCTGATTTTGGCTATCTTTTCGGTCGGCATGACAACGCTACTATCTTTCGCGCTGCTCTACTTCGGATTGTTTGGGGGAGCCGACGCTAAAGCGATCATCTGCTTGGGAATGACGCTTCCCCTCATTCCGAGCACCTACGGTACGTTGGTCGGCTACGTTCATCCCTTTTTTCCGATCGTTGTTGTAGTGATGGGTTTCGTTTGTTCGATTTCCGTTGCCTTCTGGCTTGGATTGAGGAACCTGTCGTCTCGATTGCGTGAAGGGGCCCGGATGTTTGAGGGCCTACGCCATGAGCCGTGGTGGACGAAACTACTCGCGGCTTTAACCGGTTACCAGACCGACGTGTCCAGGCTGAGATCAACAGTCTATCTTTATCCAATCGAAGAAGTTGTCGAGGATTCGACTGGCGCACATCGAAGATTTCGACTGTTTTTCAGCGCGGAAGCAGATCGCGAGCAGATGGTGTCTGATTTCGTCAAATCGCTTGACAAGGTCGGTTCCCCCAGCAGGGTCTGGGTCAGCCCTGGCCTCCCCATGCTGCTCTTCATGTTCATCGGGCTCATCATCACGCTGACCGCAGGCGATCTCATCTTCTCAGCAATCGTCATGCTCGCAGGACGTTAAAGGAAAGATCGCGCATGAGATGGATCATAAGACCAAGGAACCTCCTCACCTGCTTCTTCCTTTTTGCGCTGGCGATTCCCCTGGGAATTGCCTTTTCCTTCTTGACACCTTGGCTGGCTGGCATGTATATTGCGCTTGTTGAAAGCCGCGTCTTCACTACGATGGGAGCACCGTCTGGAGTTCCATTGGGCTTCAAGCATGTGCTCATAATTGCGGCTAACAACCTCATCCCGGTGGCAGTTGGATTCTTGTTCCCGCCACTGTTAGCCTATTACAACCTGAGCTATGCAGCGCGACATCCGGAGGAGTATTCTAGACAGAAAAAATCCAGAGCTTGGATCATTTGGAAGAAGTCGAACTCACGCTTTTCATCTGAGCTATACTTCAATCTTAGTTTGTTTGCGTTCGTGCTGTCTTTTGCGTTCGGTTTCTTTGTATTCGGAATCTTCTCAGGTTACCTTCTACTCTCAGGGGGTACCGTTCTGCTATGGAAGGGGGTCAGGGGGATTCTTCCGCACGCACCCTTCGAAGTTGGTGCGATTTTGATGTCTATGTCAATGGGGCTCGGAATTCGAGACGCGCTGCTAGAAAGTAGCGAACATGAGGCTCTAGCAACAGTCACCGTGAGGCAGAGACTTGGGGAATTAATCAAATCCAGCAGCATGGCCGTTTCCTTAGGATTGATCATAATGCTGGTGGTGCTGGGAGCTCTGGTTGAGGTTTACGTTTCAGCTCCGCTCGTTCGTGGCGGGTAGGCTGTGAATGCAAAAAACATATGCTTAAAAGCATAACTTGGCATATTGGTCGATGTCTGACCGTGCCGTCATGGTAGTGGATGGTGGGTTTCATGGAGAGAAGGTCGGGTAGGAGAACCACCGTCATCTTCGAAGAAAAAGATCGACAGTACCTTGAGCAACTGATCCGAGAAGGAAAGGAACCGGGCATTAAACCGTTCATCTCCAAGATGTTTGATGTTTACCGCAGCATGGCGATGTACGACTGGAAATTCCCGGGCGAGTACTATGTTGGGATAAGCCGCGTCGCCTTCTTCAGCCAGGAAAACCTGCAGCTGCTAGTCGATATGATTCCTGAAGACGAACTACTGTCGACAGGCCAGAAACTGGGAGAGACAACGGCAATCTCTATCGAAGCCAGCCAGAACATCGACCCGCACAAGAAAGAGAATTGGGCCAAGGTCCTAGAACGGCTCAGAATCTTCGGTTACGGCGACCTCATTCTACGCGAGGAATACATCGTCGCAAAGAACCCGTTCATCAACAACATCAAGTTCCTAACAGGCTTCCTCCAGGGTGTCCTTGGATCCACCTTAGAGGCTAGGATAACGACCTCACCTATCGTGTTCGAAGTCTCCAAATGAAGTAGTGTACAGGAGACTCAGGATCACTCAGCGAGCCTGCGTGGGCCTTTAAATATGTTCGGATTACGAGTATATACTCATGATCCGAACCTTTGTCGACCGAGAACCCGAACTGAGTTTCTTAGACGAGAGATGGCGGAGTACCAAAAAAGCAGAACTCGTGATAATCTACGGAAGAAGACGGGTAGGCAAAACCGAACTCATCCTCAGGTTCCTTCGCAATAAGCCCCACATGTATTTCTTGGCGGACTCAGCTCCAATTCGTGGTCAATTGGAGAGATTCGTCGCGGCAGCGGAAAAAGCATTAGGAATAACATTTCCTAGGGGCACAAATACTTGGGCTGACGCGCTTGCGACATTTGCGCGAGCGAAGCGTTGCGTCATAGCCATCGATGAGTTTGGCTACTTGATCGAGCGAGATCATGCTATTCTGGCCGAGGTTCAGAGAGGTTGGGATGAGGCTCTAGGTGAAGGCAGTCATCTACTGCTGTTATCGGGATCTTCCATGTCTATCATGGAGAATGATGTTTTGGGCGTTCGATCCCCACTTTATGGAAGACGTACAGGACAGTGGAAGCTTTCACCACTGAAATATGGCGCCATTTCACCAATGCTTCCGGGCTATTCATGCGATGACCTTGCGAGAACCTACATGATTCTAGGTGGCATACCGGCATACTTGGAGAAATTCGATTCGGACCATGATGTCTGGCGTAACGTCCGCGAAAAAATCCTACGCAAAGGTGAATTTCTGTATGACGAGCCGGAATTTCTTCTTCGAGTAGAACTCAGACAGCCATATTCCTATTTCCCGATCCTAGAGGCTATAGCAAACGGCAAAACTAAACTTGACCAGATTTCAAATCATTCTAGGATCGAGGTCCGCTCTCTCCCAAAGTACTTGCAGGTTCTTCACAACCTAGGTTTCGTCGAGAAGATTGTGCCTGTCGGGGAGCGCAAGATGAAAACGAGAAGATACAGCTACACGCTGTCGGACCCCTTTTTCTCTTTCTGGTTCAGATATGTCTATCCTAATAAAACGATGCTTGAACAGGGGTTCACTGAAAAGGTTGCGGAGCAGATTACTAGAGACTTCGACAGTTACGCAGGGACAAGATTCGAGGACATAGCGCTCCAAATCATCTTGTCGAAGGCTGCAGACGTTAGCTTTAATGAATATGGCAGATGGTGGAATGGCGACATGGAGATAGACCTTGTATTTCTGCGAAGGGAAAGAGGACGCTACACGGAAGGCTTCTTCTTTGAGGTTAAATGGTCGACGCTATCGGCGCGCGATGCATTGAATGAGATTCGTTCCTTAGAAAGGTCAATGGACCGATTTCCTGTCCGCTTGAAGAACTTCAGATTTGGCATAGTCGCACGCGAGATCTCTGATCTCAACTCGGTTAAGGAAAGAGGCTATCTGGCTTTCGACTTGAGATCAGCCCACACGTAACCACATCCGTCGATCCGCACAAGAAAGAGAATTGCACGAAGGTTCTTGAACGCCTGAGGGTATTCGGATATGGGGACATCATACTGCGTGAAGATTACGTTGTCGCAAAGAATCCGTTCATCAGTAACCTGACATTCCTTACAGGGTTCTTGGAAGGCGTATTGGGAGCAACGCTAGACGCCCGGATAACCGCATCTCCCATTGTCTTTGAGGTTGCACAATAAGCAAGATGAACGGTGCTTGACGAGAGCACCGTTGCCTGGTTCAGGGAATAGTACCGAGGCTGCTGAGATTCTTTGAGTTTTCAAAGAGAGTATTGAGTTTCTCCTAGGTATTGTCAATTGCGCAGAATGAAATTTCGAATGGAAAGGGCGGCCCTGAGAATGGGCATAAGCGTATTTGAGTTGGAATATGCCTGGATATGTCCTTGACCTTAACTATGCGTCTTGGTGAATACTGATATGGCAAAAGAGCCTCGCCCTATTTCTTCAAGGCGAACTAGTAAGGAGGAAGAAAACAAAATGGCAGTTAGCAGGTTCAAAGTAACCCGACGTGTAGCGTCAGCATACAATGCCTTCCCGCGTTATCGGTCTCCTCCTTTTGACGCTCAACTCACCGTCCATGGAGGTGAGTAACAGAAATGAAGATAGGTAGATTCAAGGTTAGTCGTCGTGCGGTCAGCCCAGTGACAGCACTTCTACTGTCGCAGTATCCAATCTTCGTTTCTGAGGCGAGGCTCGGCGTCTCGGTTTCGGGGGGTGAATTTCAGAAATGAAAATTGGAAAGTTCAAGTTTAGCAAGAAGGCCGTCAGCCCCGTGATCGCGACCCTGCTCATGATAACGCCCCCGTAAGGCGTCGTGAAAGCCATAGCGGTCGCGGCATCGATCATCGTCTACGTCTGGTCTATTGGTCTACTCGGAGGACTAATGCAGTCAGGCGGAGGCAGCCAAACAGCAGAACAACTCATCATGGAAGCATACGATGGCAAAACTGCCACTGCTGCAATTACCGTAAGAAATGTTGGAACTAGACCGATCAAAGTAGCGGCCGGATACGTGAACGGAGTCATAGATCCAGGCTTCACAGCGGACACCACAATAGATGTCGGAGCAAGCAAAGCATTCACTCTAACTCTCGGCCTCAATCCAGGTGTTTCCAACATCCTAAAGGTCGTATCTACCGATGGCGCTGTCTTCGTCTTCACCGTAATCGGCGGCCAAGCATCCTAGAAGGGTTTTCTTTCTTCCCTTCCTCTTTCTCTCTCTCATCGTCGCAGAGCTATCGCTAGGATATGTTGCGATGGCGAAAAAGAGAGGCCTAGTATTGCATCGTGTAGGCTACGTGGGCATACTTCACAGCCCCAATGACCACGCCATTGTAGATATTATGAAACATGAGGATTTGACGGGCGTTGGCTCCTGCGTCTCCGAGGTCGATTGTGGCACCAGATTCCGTCAGCGTTGCGCCTGCATATAGAAGAACTGAACTAGCAAATTTCGCAGTCCCGTCCCCAGAAGTCCATGTCGCCAATGAGCTCATGCTAGATTGCTGTCCAGTAGAGCGCAATTCTGACCAAAATCAGTGAAGCGGCATAGATCGGCCATAGCGCGGCGATGGCTAGATAGAGGTAATCAACGCGTCTCAGCTTGGGCCTCCAATTCATAACTAGTCCAAGCGTGAGAGCAACAATTATCGCCCCAGGAGCAAAAAACCACGTCTCGATGGCGTTTCCCAAAGAGATCTCCCAAGCCAATATTCCACTGAGCAGAAGAACCACGAGTCGGCTCGCTCTGCTTTTCCGCCATTTCCGAAAACACCAATACATAACCGGCAAGTAAAGCAGCAGTACTGGTGCTCCAATGGAGTCTGCGAAGGAGATATAATTGGTTCCAAGTAGCCTAAAGGCTTCTGGATGAAGCCCAGAATCGTAGCCCGTGACTCTGCCGTATGTTGTTGTGTGAAATATGAAAGTCCCGACGAGCTTATTCAGAATCATTATAGGCGTTGCGATCGAGGCGTGACTTGCCAGAGCAAACTGCCCCATCCAGATCTGTAATCCAATGAATGCCCCAAAGCCCTTAGCTGCTATGAAACTCAGATATGAACAAATGTAAGTCAGGACCGCGAAAGCGGTTGCCAACCCAGCGGCAAGCCATTTCTTCTCACTGAGTACGAAAATCAAAACTGGTATCGCCAGAAAGAAAGCTTCCCACTTGGACGCAATGGCGAGACCAAAACTTACCCCTCCAACCATCATGTCCAAAATGCGAGTCCCTTCCCAGATGAAATATAACCCTAGGAGCGCGAAAAACAGCATGAAGCCATCTAGCATAGGATAGAGGGCTAGTGAAACGGTTTCAATCTCGAAGGCCAGCAACCAGACGGCTATTGAACCATTTCCACCCATTTTCTCTACAAGATAGAATGCAACAACCGCAGTCAGAACACTGAATAGCAGGCTTGCCAGAGTTGCGTTGTTCAAATAGACCGCGAAGAAACCTATGATGTATTTCGCCAGCGGCGGATGCTCTGGGTTGACTGAATCTGGAAGTGCTCCCTTGACGTAAGCAATTCCTGCGGGGACATAGTAGAGATAGGCGTCGAAGTACACTGGAAAGACGAAGATTGGAACAAGAGCCGCGATCATTCGAACCGAAATGAACGCGGAGAAACTTGCTATCGCAGCCTGAATCTTGCTATGCATGTGATCCTTCCATCTACTAATGTTTACCTGCGCTCTAGGTGACGCTCAGTCTGGCACGACATAACGTGTTTCGAGCCCAAGATGCTGAGAGGTCAGCTCAGGTTGACGCTTCGCGCTGCCGTGTGGGTCGGCGTCTCTTCTCGACCGCAGAGAGCGACTGTTTGATCGATTGCAGGGCTTCGAGCTGCTTCTCGTGTGCCTTTCTGCGGTTAGCGATCTCGTCTTTCAAGAGCGGCACCAAGACGTTCAAGACTTTGACTACTACGGCAGGTCTGTATTCTGAAAAATGGGACGCCTTCGTCTCTCCAGCTTTCTGTTTGAACATGACGACGCCTGCTTGAGTGAGCTCTGCCGAATCCACCTTCTCTCCAAGCTGCTGCGCTAGGTCTGCAATAGCAGTGGGTGGAATTGCTATCGACTCGATATCGCCGTATCCCATGACTGCCTGAACTAGTGCGACCACGTCGAGTTTGGCTTCCTCACTCATTTCCTTGAGTGAGTGAATCTGCTCCAAATCCTTTACGAGGGTTTCCAGATGCGTCAGTACTGACTGGAACTGAGCATCCTCAGATGCGGACAAAGGTCAACCCGCCTACCTCCGCCTAGAATCAGTTCGTATTTGTCCCTTATGCCGAGGGAGCAACAGTCATGATAGTTTCAGGCCACGTTGGTCTTGTTTTTGCGCGCTTTTGTTCTGATACTAACTGCCTATTCACTCACCTCTCCGACTCTTAAGTCGCGAGAAACGGAGTAACACTCGAAAGACATGGAAGCGGTCAAAACAGTCACGCAAAGATACGATCCGAGCAAGGAGCTGTTGCAGCTACTTGAGCAATTCCGCTGTATGGTTAATGATTGCATAAGAATTGGCTTGTCAGAAAACGTTACGAGCTTGAAGTCGCTGTCTCTGAGGGCATACGGACAGCTCGCGCCTTACAAGGTTATGAGCTACTATAAACTCTGAGCAATCAGTAGGGCGGTTGGTATTCTCAGGAACTACAGAAAAGCGAGGAGGCGCGGATGGTACACGAAGGAGCCTTACGCGTCCTGACGGCAACTAGTAACATGCTACGGCCTCAAGATCGCACAAGGCAGACTTGTGATTCCGCTGAGCCCAAGAAATCCCGCCCATATTTCACTGAATCCACACACAATGGAAACTTTGTCGAATGTGACTGTCCGCTCAGTCACGGTGACCACTAGGAATTTGGCAATCACTTATTCAAAATGGGTCCACGAAACTAAACCGTCTGGACTTGTAGCCTTGGATAGCAACCTAGATAATCTGACGACAGTGGACTCAAAGGGAGACATAGCACAATTCGACTTGAGTGGAATCACGCGAATCAGGCAAACATATCGCGAGGTGAGATCGCATATGGGCAGGAACGATGTTCGCATCAAGGGGCGCATTCTGAGCAAATATGGCCAAAGAGAACAGGAGAGAGTGTCCAATATCCTCCATAGGACCTCTAAGCGAATCGTCAAAGAAGCAAAACGCAAGAACTTCGGAATCGTTTTGGAGGATCTAACCTCCGTACGCAGGAATTACCGCAAAGGCAATGGTCAGAGCCGAACACTTCGTGGTCGACTGAACTCATGGAGTCTTCGCGAACTTCAACGAAGGATTGAATACAAGGCTCGCTGGGAAGGAATAGAAGTAATCTACGTAAACCCTGCTGGCACATCGACTACGTGTTCGAAATGTGGGCATAAGATGAAGCCCGAAGAGAACCGGCGGTTGCGATGTGATGCTTGCGGATTGAACGTAGACCGAGACATAAACGCTGCTAGGAATATTTTGTCAAGAGGCATGAGGTTCGTGCCCGACGCTCCTGCATTTGAAGCAATGGTAGCGGTACCCACGCCTCGAACGTGGGAATCCGCAGAGTCGATGCAGGTGAAGTAGATTGATGTCAATTTACTGGAACCCGCGCTTTCATCCCATGTATTCCTGAAGCGCTTGGTCGATCATGGGCTCCTTCGGGTCGCATTCATACACGATTGAACCTCTAAGAAGATCCTTCGCCTCTTCAGGCATGCCTCCGACACCAGTTCCGAAGATGAAGAAGACAACCTTACCATATTCTGTCAGCTTATTCACTAGTCCCACGGCATCCTCGGAATCCCAGACGCGGCCATCCGTCATCGCAAAGACCATCTGCCTACCAGCCATGTCGCCAACCCTTAGCCCCATAGATAGAGCGGATGCAATGTTAGAGTATCCGCCGGGTTCCACCTTTATCACAGCGTCCTCGACCTCGTCGTAATCCCGAGAGTACAATATCGAATGGTCGAATTTTACATCCGTACTAAATGGGATAAAGGAAACTATGTCGCCGTATTCGCGTGCAGCTTGAATCAGACCGAAAGCCGCTTCGCGTTCGCGACCTATCGTCATGTTGAGCCCAGCAGAGCCCGAACAGTCCATCAGTATTACGACGCTTTTCGCTCTGCGCCCCCGCACCAGCTCTCGCCGTTTGACAGCGAAAACCCCTGGCACCATTATGCCGTACAGTCGCATTGTGTCTATGAGCGAAAGTTCCCTAGGATCGTCGCCTGGACTCCAAATCTCGAAGATTGGAAAATCTGCCGTCCGTAGACCGCGAAGCACCGGCGAAACCAGTTGCACCAGATGGTAGAGATAGAGTTTCTTGGCCGAAGAGAGGAGCTGTCTTCGCTGGTTTTCTGCAAGCCCAAGCCTTAAGCGGTCAAGGAAATCTTCAATCTGAGCAGGTGTGGCACCTGAATAGAGTAGTTGCCGAATGACTTTGTCCCGTTCCTCAAAGCTTAGCTCTAAGCCAGATGGGATATCAAGGACGAACGGACTTCCTCCCTGAAAGTTTTCCTTGAGGAATACGGCCAAATCGCTGATTCTGTTTTCGTCGTCCTTTGCGTTCTCGAAGATGATCTCGTATGTTTTGCCGGCTTGGTCTCTTGCTTTGCGATTGCTGTCCTCTATTAGCTGAAGTACTTCGAGGTATAGTTCCAGGTTGGAATCATCAAGGTAATTCAGTGTGGGGCTTCTCTCAGCGAGAAAAGGTCCGGTCTCATGTTTCCTAGATGAGGACAAATTCTGGTCTATTACAAGGTCCGTGTAGAAATGGATTAGTTTTCCAGGTTCACGGATACCACGATTTATGGTTTTGTAAACCCAAAGGAGAAGAGTTTCGATTGACGCTGGAGACCGCTTTCGATGTTCGATTTCATGAAGCATCCACCCTTGGATCCAATCGTCTGATTTCTCGAGAAACTCTCGGGGCATGTAAACATTCGGGGATGTGAAAGTCAGCCAAGGCCGCCTTATGAAATCTAGGTTAAGATCGAGGCCTTCTCGGTTTCCGAGCGCCTGCAACTTCTTCTTGGCCGTTTCGGGGTCCAAGGGTTCGCCTACGCTAAACCTTTAGCAGCTAATTCTTCTTTGATGAGTAGCTCAGGCTCTTGCTCCAGCAGTTTCATCTCCGACTGAACCCAATCCCGCAACTCTCTCACCGCCAGACACCTCTCCGCGAACTGATTCAATGTCTCAAGAGCCTTGTGGTCCTCTTTCATAGCGGCATGGAAAGCAGGTATAGCTTCGTCCCACATTGGCAGCTTAGATTCCACCGTTGGCAGGAAGTCTTGGATCATCCATTCGTTCTCGTTGGCGAACTTCACAAACACGTTCTGCTTCAAGTCAATCCTGTGCGGTATGACTCTTGGGATCCCCCAGAGAAGGTCATTGAAGGAAACTTCCGGTTTCTTTTCCAGCCAAGCGCACGCTTTACCGAGTTTGATTGCAGAATCTACCCAGCGCTGTCCCACTGGCCGTTCTTGTTTCGAACATGGCTGCCCGTTGTAGGGACATCCTTCACAGATGACACGGAATCGAGAAGATGTAATCGAACGATCAATGCGAATGCATTTTCTCAACAACATCGATACCATGGAAACTTTCATCATGTTCTCGTCGGATACAGCGACGTTCTCGACATCATGCCAGATCTCCATCATTTGTGCGGTGTTCAGCACAGGCTCGGCGAGGTTACGCAAATCGTCAACTTGCTTTCCTTTGAACTTGGTTTCAAGAAGTTCTAGGGAATGTTTCATGCCGAGATATTCGACGTCAAGGTAGAAGTCGATCCTGTCCAAGAGAGCTTTGACCATACCCTGTGTTCCGATGTCGTGTGGGTTGCGATCAAGAAAAGCAACATAGTCAGGGGTTTCGGCAAGTGTATCGCCAAACGCTATTGTCTTGTCGGTTAGAACGTTAAGCAAGGCGTTCTGGCATTGAGTGTTCAACCGCTGAACTTCGTTAAGGTACTTGAAGGGCGCTATGATCAGTGGGCGTGGCGTGACTGCGTTGGCCTTGCCCTCCAGGGTTCTTGTGATATTGATGTTCCAGAGGATGTCGAAGGTCGTCAGTTCCTGGTGGCATCGAACAACGCCTAGGTCCTCACCGAAGAAAGTCTTTGCTGCTATTTCGACGAAGGTGTTTTTTCCTGACCCGTAGCCGCCCGAGAGGAATATCTTTGCATTTCTGATTATCAGAACGGCGCTAAGGAAGCGCTTGACGTCCTCTTTGGCGAGGAAGAGTGAGAAGACCCGTTCGATTCCTTTGATGTATTCGTCGTGGTGAACGAAGCTTGGCCGACCGGGCATGATGCATACATCTCGTGAAGATGCAGAAGCGATATATTGATATGCCTAAGGACATATTTATACATATTCGGAGCTGGGACACTACAATGAGCCAGCCAATGATGAGGCAGCTGCGCTTCTTTGGTCCACCCGTGCAAATGGTTAAGACTGACCTGGAGGGCTTCGACGAAACCTTCGGCGGACTCCCCGACAAGACCGTACTCGCGCTGATGGGTGGAACCGGGACTGGGACTGAACTGTTCGCTCAACAGTTCTTATTCAACGCCGCACGGCGCGGTGCCAGCGTAGTGTACGCAACAATCGAAAAGCCGCCCTCCGATGTCAGAGAAGAACTCCAGTCCGTGGGAGCCAGCCTGAAACCGCTCGAAACAACCAACCCTTCAAGGTGGAGTTTCATAGATGCCTTTAACCCCAGGCGGTCCAAAGTAGCAGGCACCGCCGGCCCGTTAACTGGCTCCAACCTCCTGACCACGCTTCGAGACAGGCTAACGAACATGGATGGAACCCATTACACAGCCATCGATTCCCTGTCTTACCTCCTTCTAAGATACGACATACTGGACGTGATGGACCTCGTCGAAAGCCTCATCCATTCAGCACGCAACCAAGGCGGGGTCCATCTCCTACTGACCAACCCGAATATGCATGACTCAAGAGTTGTCAGCACCGTGCTCCATATCGTCGACGGAGCCTTAGAATTCGTCCGGGTGGAGAAGGCCCAAGAAATTGAGTGGTCACTGCAAATCAGGAAGATGAAAAGAGAGTCTCATAAAATGGGGATTCTGCCTTTCAAACTCACAGAGCGAGGAGTGGTATTCGAAACGACCAAGCGGATTGCATAAAAGCTCTAGAGTTTGCTGTTCTGCAGCGACTCGTAGAATGAGTCGATAAGGCCGGCAGCTCTTTCGCGATCTTGTAATGACATTATTCCGCCTGGAAGGACCATGTTAATGGAGACTTCAGTCTGCTTACCATTACCGACCAAGGTCACGGTGATGGATTTCTTGTAGGAGTCGAAGTTCGTAGTCCATATTGTTCCGCCCTCCGCAACGAACTCAACCACCGACTTGCTTTCGTGAGGCTTCTCGGGCGTTTGCATGCTCTTGATCACCATTTCCCTTCGCCTCCAAAATTCCTGCGCGTTCTGAACTAATCCTTCGGTCAGTTTCCGGTCGAGCACAAACGCCTCAAAGATAGTTGAACTGAAACGAATGTTTCTCGACCTCGTTCGAATTACCGAATGATTCAACTACATATCACCATCATGCAGACTGCTCAACTTTGATTTTCA
>Ga0315282_10006732_pt1 | contig 19105 bp, 15 predicted proteins | sample YL17G07_20_MG_FD_203693 | JGI IMG/M metagenome (GOLD analysis project Ga0315282, IMG submission 203693) | Sediment microbial communities from Yellowstone Lake, YNP, Wyoming, USA - YL17G07_20 | ecosystem: Environmental > Aquatic > Freshwater > Lake > Sediment | place: USA: Wyoming | collected... | reverse complement strand
TTCCATCTCTCTGATCCCGTGCTCCACAGCATCAGAAGGATCTTTGGGAGTGGTCAGACATTTGTAGATCTTTAACTCGCCTGTTTTGTCGTTGAGCAGGACAAAGTCAGTGAACGTTCCACCAATGTCACAGCCTAACCGATAGAATTTATCAACCATCTATGCCCCCTTACTCAATTTCAAATTTTGGATTTGAGATTTAAGATTTTTCAATTTGCAATTTCTTTTGATGCCATTCCTTCAATAGGAACTTCTGAATCTTGCCGCTTGCCGTTTTAGGAAGTTCCTCGACAAATTCCACATACTTTGGAATCTTATATTTTCCCACTTTTCCACGGATGAATTTGAGGGCCTCCTCTTCGTTCATTGTTTCTCCGGGTTTCAGGACGATATAGGCCTTGCCCACTTCCCCCCATTTTTTATCTGATACACCCACCACTCCCGCATCGAGGATTTTAGGGTGGGTGAAAAGGACTTTTTCAATCTCAGCCGGGTAGACATTCTCCCCACCGCTGATATACATATCCCCTTCACGATCGACAATGAAGATATACCCCTCTTCGTCCCTTTTTGCGAGGTCTCCGGTATAAAGCCAGCCATCCCGAATCGTTTCGGCCGTAAGGTCTGGCCGATTCCAATATCCGCTCATCAGGGTAGGGCCCTTGACAATGACCTCCCCCACCCCTCCAGGAGTCACATCCTTTCCCGTTTTGTCCACGATTCTCACCTCCCCGTGAAAGACAGGGAGCCCTACGGATCCGATCTTCTTCGCTGCTTTCTCTGGGGCGAGAAAAGCGATGGTGGAAGCTTCAGTCTGACCGAAAATTTGTGAGATGATGATCCCTTTCTTTTGATATTCCTTGAGCATGGCAACAGAGATCCTTTCTCCGCCGGTAAAGAAGCAACGAACCGAACTGAGATCATATTGATTCAGATCACAATCTTGGAAAATAAATTGATAAACGGTGGGGGCCAATTCCAGGATGGTGACTCTATACTTTTGAATCGTTTCAAAGATTTCATTCGGACGGAACCGTTTCCTGATGATGAGGGTCCCTCCTTTATAGAGGACAGGTGCGGCTTCGACCAGGAGACCTCCGGAATGGAACATGGGTCGCGTGACCATCATGATATCTTTGGAGGTGAGATCATAAACAATATCCGCATTGAGGACATTATAGAAGGTCTTTCTGTGAGAGAGGACCGCCCCTTTGGGAATTCCTGTCGTTCCGGAAGTATACATAAAGACATGGGGATCTTCATCTCCGAAAGATCCATTCCCCGGGGGTTCATGGGTAGCCATTTTCTTAATGGCTTTTTCGTATTGGACCGCCCAGTCCGGGCAGGGATCGCTTAGGGTGAAATAATTTCCATTGGAGAAGTTTAAACGGGATCGAATCGAAGAAACGACTTCTTCGAATTCGGGTTCGAAGATGAGCATTCGAGAACCACTGTCCTGGAGGATGAACTCGAGCTCAGGTCCAGCCAATCTCCAGTTCAGAGGAACAAGGATCGCGCCGATTTTTGAAAGGCCCAAAAAGATTTCGATATATTGGTGGCAATTATGAAGGAGGACTGCGACCCGATCCTCCTTTTTTACGCCGCTTTTGAGAAGGAGGTGGCAGAGTTGGTTGATCCTGCGATTCACTTCTTGGTAGGTGAAGGGCTGATCCTCAAAATAGAGAGCCTTTTTTTTAGGTTGTAAGACGCTCCATTTTCTTATCCAGTCACCTACGTTCATCATTTCAATAATGGTTGGAGGTTAAGTCTTTTCGCCTCAAACCTTAAGCCTCGAACCTCAAACCTGTCAGTCATGCACAAAGTTGGCGTTGACCCTCGGTCCGTTTTTCATGAAATTCTCAATCCCAATATTCCTATCCTGTGTGGTGGAACACTCGCCAAAGATCTTCGCTTCAAGTTTCAATCCCTCTTCAAGGGTCACCTTTGCACCCTCCAGGATTGCCTTTTGAAGAAGGGAATCAATCTTCCGACTGAGATGTCCGATATCAACTTCTGGAAGCTTCGAAGGGATTGGAAGAGGATCTTTGAGAATGGAAGGAACTTTTCCTTTCCCTGAAAGAATCCTCTTTACCCAATCCATTGCGACCTCAATGAGATCACCCTCCACCTCCTCCTGAATCAAACCGATCTCTTTAGCTTGAGCTGAAGAAATGGGTTTCGTATTTCGGAGGATGGGCCAGGCTTTCTCAATTCCAATAAGCCTGGGAAGCCTTTGCGTTCCCCCAGCTCCTGGAATGAAACCAAGTTTGGGTTCAGGTTGGGCGATGAAAACTTTCTGTCCTTTTTGGGCGATACGAGCCGTGCAGGCCATGGCGATTTCATTCCCTCCACCGAAGGCCAGCCCATTCATCGCACAGACCACCGGTTTTCCAAGATTCTCGATTACATTAAAAACAGAATGTGTTCGAAGACAACCGGCTTCTGCCTCCTCCGGTGTCTTTTGAGAAGCCAGCATCCCAATGTCTGCCCCTGAAATAAAAGCCCTTGTTCCAAAGCCGGTCAGAATCGCCCCTTTTATTTTTGGATTTTTCTGGATATCGAGGAAGTTTTCTTTCAACTGGTCAAGGACGTCCGCATTCAGGGCATTCAGTACTCTTGGTCTTCGGACTTTGACGACAGCGATCTCTCCTTTATCTTCTCTAATGACCACGGGGATCTCCCAGGGCTTCCCGGAGGCGGCCTGTTTCACGAGAACCTCTGCGACCTTGAGCCCGGGATTTTCCTTCGCATAGGTCTGCACCAGTTCAAGGGCCTTCTTCACTCCAATCCTGTTCATCATCTCAAAAGGAGGGGCGACATCGAGTCCTGCCGTCAACCCCATTTCCAGATCGCTAATATTGGAGATCCCACTCTGTAAGATTTCACAGACCATTCCAAAATAAGCTCCTATCACCCGGTTGGCGACGGCATCATAGACTTCTTTGCTGTATTCCACCGTCTCCCCTTTTTTCGCTGTTTCCCAGGGTTTCCCTAATTTTACCTGATCGTCCAGTATCTTTGGGGAGCCATACCAGGGCATGATCTTTGTGTGACTTACGGAGAGGCCATGTTGGGTGAGGGGATTTCCGCCCGCGAGATTATGGGCGGTAAAGGGGCCAACCCCCATTTTAAAAACTTTTTGAGCAATGGCATCCGCCTCCTTGACGGTGGCGAATCCTTTTTCGACCGTCAAGGCGGTGGCTTCGAAAAGTCCCTCAAAAATTATGCTTCCCACAAAACCCCAACGACTCTTCACGAGCGTCGGGGCCTTGCCGATGAATTCATAAAATTTCATCAGATAGTCCGTCAGACGAGGGTCGGTGTCCTTACTTGGAACGATCTCGACCCACATGTTTCTTTCCGCAGGGAAGAAATAATGGACCACCAGAGTTCGGCCCTTATTCTTTATTTTTTGAAAAATTCCCTCTGGCTCCATGTGGGAGGTATTGGAGGCGAGGATCGCATCTTTTGGACAGATCTTTTCACATTGGTCAAAGATCTTATGTTTGACATCGGTGCTTTCGAAGGCTGCCTCGACAATGAGATCGGCATCAGCGATTTTGCCATAATCGGTCGTGAAGAGCATGTTCTTGAAGATGGCATCCGCCTCCTCCTTTTTGAAGATTCCTTTTTCAGCTGCCTTGGACATCTTCGACTCTGCTTTTTTCGATCCCGCATCGAGAGCAGCCTGCACGATATCCACCACGACGACAGGGACCCCGTAAGCATGGAGGGTCTGGCTGAAATGAAGCGCGATATCCGGACCGATATTACCCGAACCAATGATCCCAATCTTTCGTATCGTTCGACCAAACATTTTAAATGCCATAGCTCACCCCCTGTTATTTATGAATGGGAATTACAAATGACAAAGCTCAAATGTCAAATGAAATCCAAATGACTAAATGTCAAATTTCTTTTCATGCTTGACATTTGAAATTGATTTGAAATTTGGATTTTGACATTTGGCATTTATTCTTAAAAGATGGATGGTTCTTTAAACTCCCCGAAGGCTTCCTTGAATACCTTGGTCATCTCACCCATGGTCGCATAATTCTTACAGCATTCGAGAAGATAGGGCATCACATTCTTCTCCTCCCGTGCCGCCTTTTCCAGTTCCTTTAAGGTTTGCATTACCTTTTTGCTATCTCTTTGCCGTTTCACCTCTCGAAGCCGCTGAATCTGTTCTTCGGCTGATCCCAAGCGATATTCATGAAGCTCGACCTCCATCTCTTCGCCTTCCGTATATTTGTTCACACCAACTTTGATTAGCTCTCCTTTTTGGACGCCTTTTTCGAACTCATAGGCCTGCCTTGCCACTTCTCTCTGGACGTAACCCGTTTCTACCGCCTTGATCATCCCACCTATTTCATCCACCTGCTTCATCTCCTCGACAATCTTCTCTTCCATCTGCTTGGTGAGGGTTTCGATGAAATAGGAGCCGGCTAGCGGATCCACGGTATCTCTTAGTCCGATCTCCTCCATTAGAATTTGAAAGGTTCTAAGAGAAAGCAGGGCGGCTCTGGGGGTAGGGATGGTGTAAGCTTCATCGAAAGAACAAAGGGCAGTGGTTTGACCGCCTCCGAGGGCAGCTGCAAGGGCATAGTAGGCACCTCGGATGATATTATTTTCGGGCTGAGCCTTGGTCATTCCGTATCCTCCACCTCCAAAGATCCCACGGAGGAGAAGAGATCGATTATCCTTGGCTCCGTAGCGCTCTTTCAAATTTTTTGCCCAGAGTTTCCTTGCCGCGCGGAACTTGGCCACCTGTTCCCAGAGGTTCCCGAATACGTTAATGTTGAAGGTGAAGCCCCTTACGAAATCGTCGATCTTGTGGCCTCGACGAAGAACCTCCTCTATATAGGTATTAGCAATCTGAAAAGCATAAGCAATTTCCTGAACGGGGGAGCACCCTGATTCCCGGATATGATAACCGCAGACGCTCACTGGATTGGTCCGGGGGAGTTCCTTCATCGCGTACTCGATGGTATCACCGATGAGCCTTACGGCAGGTTTCACGGGAAAGATCCATGCGCCGCGGCCAATCATCTCTTTGAGAATGTCATTTTGCGGGGTGGTACTCACCCGGTCTTTTGAATATCCAAATTTTTCAGCCGTTGCCTGGAACATGGCCAGCATGATGCTCGCTACGGCGTTGATGGTGAGGCCGACACCGATTCGGTCGAGGGGAATGCCATGAAAAGCGACCTCGAAGTCCCGGAGAGAGTCAACGGCCATTCCGACCCGTCCTACCTCACCTTCGGCCATTGGGTCATCGGAATCGAGCCCCATCTGGGTGGGAAGGTCGAAGGCTACATTGAGACCAGTCTGGCCGTGAGAAATCATCAACTTAAAACGCTCATTCGTCTCTTTGGGAGTTCCGAAGCCAGTATATTGGCGGGTGGTCCATTCCCGGCTTCGGTAACCTTGAGGGTGGATTCCCCTAGTAAAAGGATATTCTCCTGGAGGGGCCAAATCCTTCCCAGGGTCGAAGCCGATCTCTTCTAAATCTTTTTGGGTATAGACGGGTTTGATGTGAATGCCAGATTGAAGGATTACGTCTTGAATCTCGTCTTTTTCGTTTTTGATATATTTTGCAACGCCCATGCTGCCTCCTTGATTGGAAACAGAAAGTTCAAATGTCAAAATCCAAATGTCAAATCAATGACAAATGACTAAATGTCTAAATTTTTTCCTCATTTGGAATTTGAGCTTGATTTGAACTTTGAGCTTTGACATTTGACATTTTTTTCATCGGGGACTGATGTGTTCTTTGATCCATTGGACCGATTCGTCAAAAGGGGTGCCTCCAGGGAAGATGCCTTGAATCCCGATCTTTTGAAGAGGGGGAATATCCCTTTTGGGGATGACGCCGCCCACCACCACGAGGATGTCATCAAGTTTCTTCTCCTTCATCTTCTTCATCAATTTTTCACAGATTGGCAGATGGGCTCCGGACATGATGGAGAGGCCAATCACATCCACGCCCTCCTGGAGGGCCGTATTGATGATCTGGTCGATACTCTGATGGAGGCCTGTGTAGATCACTTCCATCCCTGCGTCCCGGAGAGCTTGGGCAACGACCTTCGCTCCCCGATCATGGCCATCGAGGCCAGGCTTCGCAACCAATATACGAATCTTCTTTTCCACTACTCACTCCCCTTCGAGTTTCGAAATTCAATATTAGAATTCTTATGGAGTAATTTTCCTTTCGCTAACCTCTTTAAGAATGATATCCCTTCCTCTTGCCAGGTGATTTCTGACAAGCCTTTCCACCAACCTCGGGTTCTTTTTCTTCATGGCTTCGAGCATGCGCCGATGATCGTCGATCGAATAATTCGTGCCCTTTTCGGTACGGAGCAGAAGGGACCGGTAACGGTAGAAATAGTCCCGGAAGTTATTAATCATCTCGGAGAGCTTTTTGCTCTTGCTAGATTTATAAATAAGATCATGAAATTCGGTGTTTAGCTGGACGAGCTTTTCTTCATCTCCCTTCTCGAGGGCATCCTCCGACTCTTTCACTTTTTTCTCGAGCTGGGAGATCTTCTCCGATGAGATGTGAAGGGTAGCGAGGTAGGCGGCATAACTTTCAAGGGCACTTCGGATACCGAAGATTTCATCAACGTCCTCTTTGGTGAATTCCCTGACAGCAAATCCTCCTTTGGGGAGTTTGGTGACCAGGTCATCCCGTTCCAGTTTATGGAATGCTTCCCGGACCGGGGTTCGACTGATCCCGATCTGATCAGCCAAGGTTTCTTCAATTAGACGTTGTCCCCCCTTCAGTTTTCCATGGAGGATGGACTTTTTTAATGACTCATAAACTTCCTCACGAAGAGACTTCCTTTTGCTGACTTTAATCCCACCCGAAATGGTTTCCACGGTTCCCTCCTTAGAAAAAAGTTTTGTATACTGTATCCAAATCTATACGCCAAAGGGGATGACTTGTCAAGGCTTTTTTGGAAGGGCAGTCCCTCATTTGTTTTAGGATGTTTACCGTGAACCCCGAACACCTATCTTGGAACTCAGTTCTGTTTCGGACGACGATGCACGAAAAAGATGGAGATGACCGTAAGTAGACAAAAGAGGGAGATGAAGACAAAACTAAAACCATAAGAACCTGTTAAATCCTTCGCTTTTCCAATAAGATAAGGCGCTATAAATAACCCGATGCTTGAACATGTGGAGATGACTCCAAACCCCAACCCCAGATTCTCAGGTTTTAATAGCTCGGGGGGGAGGGAATAGACGGGAGCAGGTATCGTGGCAGAGAAAATACCCATGAGAGTGACCAGGAGAAGAAAGGACGTGCTGAAGTTGAAAGACAGTATCAGGATGGACAACCCAATTCCTCCGATTGCGATGATCCATTCCTGATGCCTAAATCTGTCCACAAGATACCCCATGAGAGGACTGAGGAAAAGAGAGCCCAGAAGGGGAATTCCCGTAAGGAAACCGCTTTGCTCAATCGTATAACCCCTTTGGAAAAAGAAATTGGGTGCGAAGGTGGCGAAGGAGACGAGGGCAGCATTGTACCAGAGCCAAGAAAGACCAACGCTCCAGATCGGGAATCCCATTTCTTTTAAAGATCTCATAAGATTGAAGGGCCTGGAATGTTCCATATCCTTGGAAGATGGAGATCGGTAAAGGCTTAGAAAAAAAATCGAGGTAAAGAAGGAATAGATCGCCGTTAATAGAATGGGAGTGCGCCATCCCCATAAGGTGCCCATTTTACCGAAAAGCCCAAAACAGATGACCGAGCCCAATGGGACACCGGTATTGAAGATCCCCATGGCCAAACCTAATTCTTTTGTTCGAAACCATTGGGAAAGAAGCTTGGGAAGGATGACGGAGAGAGTGAGTCCACCGATTCCGGCAATCACTCTCCCCAGCCATAGAACGTGGAGGTCCTTCCCCAGACCTGTAAGGAGGATCCCTCCGACCATTAACAGAAAACAACCTGTACCCAAAGGTCTCATGGGGTAACGGTCTGACAGAAACCCGCCCGGGAGGGAGATGAAGAGGCCGGGAAGGGCAAAGAGACTCATGAGAAGGCCGGACTGGGCATAGGTGAGATGGAGCTCAGAAATAATCAAAGGGAGAATAGGGGGGATAGATTGGAAGATGAAGGTAAAGGCAAGAATGGAGAGATAGACGATGGTCAGAATGACCCAGCGGTATCCTTCAACTTTTTCATTGCTTTCCAACGATCCCTCTCTTTCGCCTCCACCGGATCAGTGATTTCAATTTCTTTTGTCTACTCAAAACGTAACCGGCCAGATCGGCCACTTTATGAGATCGGTCGATGATGGCCGTATCGCTCGTAGCAACTCTGCCCGGGAATCCAATGAGAATCTTCTCGGGGACCCTGACGGCCATGGCGTCCCCTGGAAGGTTCTCTTTTTGCATGCGACCCCGTACTTCCAGGGCCAGCTCCCCACTCCTGCTGATCGGAGAATCAAAGAGGAAGAGAGTTTGACGGGGCTTCATCCTCTTCAGGAAATCTAGGAGTAATTCAAGGGCCTGGACGGTCATCTCCGTCTTTTGAAAATTTCCGGAAAGGCCGGAGATATCTCTGATGAAACCATCATCTCCAAAGATGAGAGGCCGACCTGAAAGGCCGGCTTCGATGGTGATGAGTACATTATGGCCATCGATGACAAGGTCATATCCACGTATCTGATTGGGTGAGATTTTCTTTTTTTGCCTCCCCTTTGAATCCGTATCCGAAAAGACTCCTCGGTGGAGAAGGTGGCGTTGATCCGAGGTGAGCTGGTATCGATTTCCTACGAGCTCCAGGGCAGCTTTTCTGGAATAGGCTCGATTGAGGAGATACCGAAAGTCTTCCGAAGCCTTTTGAAGGTTTTTCGATTTCAGAAAATTAAAAGCCGTTGAACCGTACTTTGCCGGTTTCATTCTTAAGCATTATAGCCTAAATTCATAGCCAAATATATTTGAAATTTCCCCCTCACCCCCTCCCTCTCCCCGCTGGGGAGAGGGTAAGGGTGAGGGGGGCATGAAATGTCAGAAGAAAGTTCTCAGAAATTCAGTGTAAGAATCTAGAATTATGGTATGATCTTCTTAAAATTCTATAAGGAGTTTCTTATGAAAAACCTGGGTAAAAGGGCATTCCTCACTCGCGCTGTTCATGCGGGTGAGCGCGCCCCATTAGGCAAGCATACCCCTGTGGCAACTCCCATTCACCCCTCCGTGGGTTACTTCTATGAAAGCATGAATGAGCTAGATGCTGTTTTTGATGCAAGGCAGGAAGGCTATGTCTATCTGCGATACGGCAGCCCAACGGTAGCCGCCTTTGAAGCGGCTGTCGCAGAGCTGGAGCAGGGAGAAGCTTGCCAGGCCTTTTCGTCTGGAATGGCGGCCATCCACGCTGCATTGCTGGCCGCAGGAGTGCGCGCTGGAACAACTGTGGTGACCACCCTGGATTTGTATGGCGCAACCACCATTCTGCTCCAGCGCCTCTTCACTGAAATGGACGTTGCGGTCCGGCTGGTGGATTTGACCGACCCTGGAGCCCTCGAAGCCAATCTTGCAAAAACTCATCCCGTTGCTCTGCTCATCGAAACCATCTCCAATCCTTTGATGAAGGTGGCCGATATCCCTTCACTGGTCACGTTGGCCCATCAGTACGGGACAAAGGTTCTGGTCGACAATACCTTTGCCTCACCCTACCTTTTCAACCCCTTAGTCCACCATACCGACTATGTGATCCACAGCATTACCAAGTATATCGGTGGTCACGGTGACGTGATGGGAGGGGTTGTCATCTCGTCGGCAGAAAACCGAAAGAGACTGAACGACCTGAACCGGCTCGTCGGGGGTGCGCTTGGTCCCTTTGAAGCTTGGTTGGCACTGCGTGGATGTAAGACCCTGCCCTTACGGGTGAGGGAGCAATGCGCCAATGCCGCACGGATCGCTCAGTGGCTGGCTGAACATCCAAGAGTTGAGCGAGTCAACTATCCCGGTTTACGAAATCATCCCCAACACGACCTGGCATCCCGCCTTTTTGGAGGACGCGGTTTCGGCGGGATGCTCTCCTTTGAAATTGCAGAGGCGGATCGGGCAGCCGTTTTCCGATTCATGGACTCTCTCGAGCTCTGCCTGCCAGCACCCACGATGGGCGACATCTATACCCTAGTACTCCATCCAGCTACGGCGTCGCATCGCGGCCTTTCGACTGAAGAGCGGGCCAAGGCGGGCATCCGGGAGGGATTGGTGCGCATTTCGGCGGGGATCGAAGACGTCAATGACATCATCGCCGATTTGGAACAGGCGCTCGCAGCTGTGCCATAGAAAGGTGTCATCTATAGAAAACTTAGCGTTGTCAAGTAAAAGGAAAAACATTGATTGACAATTGGAATAAGATGTGTGTAAAAATGAAAAAAAGTAGGGTGCGTTCCCCGAACGCACCACTCAAAGGCGTGATCGCCTGCCTGCGCGAAGCCGCTCCGGCGAAGGCAGGGTGATCCCGCCCTACAAATTGCAAAGAACCAAAGACATTCATATAAGAAAAAGGAGGGACCCCTATGGCAGCGGAGGAGATTAAGGTTTATTCAACACCCACCTGACCCTACTGCAAGATGGCGAAAGAGTTTCTTTCGCAAAAAGGCTACAAGTTTACGGAGTACGATGTGACCAAAGACCGGGCGGCCCTCGATGAGATGGTGAAAATCTCAGGGGCCCGGAGTGTTCCGGTGATCGCTGCATGCAGTGAAGTCATGGTGGGATTTGATAAGACCCGTCTGGAGCAGATGCTGAGGTGTATTAAGCAAAGAACAGAAGTATAGGATAAGGTTGAGGTTGAGGCTGAGGCTGAGGCTGAGGTTGAGAAATCTTACTCTTTAAGCTTAACCTTAGCCTAAACCTAAACCTTTGCAGTGTTGATTCGTTGTCTCAAAAACTGTCCGGTGTAGGACTGTTTGGAGGCCATAATGGTTTCGAGATCGCCTTGAGCAATGATCCTCCCGCCTTCTCCTCCTCCCTCTGGACCGAGATCGATGATATAATCCGCATATCGAATGAGGTCCAGATTGTGTTCAATCACAAGAAGCGAGTGGCCCTGAGAGAGAAGTTTCTGGAAAGTGGCGAGAAGAAGTTCGACGTCTGCCATATGGAGCCCTGTCGTGGGCTCATCGAAGATGAAGAGGTTTCTTCCTTTCTGACTTTGAGAAATATGCTGACCCAATTTCAACCTCTGAGATTCTCCTCCGCTGAGTGTGTTGGTGGGCTGACCGAGCACCAGATATCCCAATCCCACATCCTTTAAGACCTGAAGCTTTTCAACGATTCTTGGGCGGTCTTTGAAGAAGGCTAAAGCCTCATCGACCGTCATATTCAAGACTTCTGAAATATTCTTATCTCGATACCGAACCTTGAGGATTTCAGGTCGAAATCTCTTCCCCTCGCAAGCTTCGCAGGTTATGATGACATCTTCCAAAAACTGCATGTCCAGAACCTGGACACCCGCGCCCTGGCAGGTTTCGCAGCGCCCCCCCTCTGTGTTGAATGAAAAATGACGGGGTTTGAATCCCATCCTTTTGGCGTCCCGGGTGAGGGCAAAGAGGTCCCGGATATCGCTGAAGGCCTTGACATAAGTGGCCGGATTAGACCGGACGCTCTTTCCGATAGGGGATTGGTCGACCAGGATGAGATCATCAATCTGGTCCAACCCTTTGATGGAGTCGAACGCTCCTCTCTCAAATTCTGAATCCTCGTTACTTTTGGCTCCCGCATAGAGAATATTTTGAACCAGGGTGGTCTTCCCCGCGCCAGACACGCCCGTGATGCAGACCAACATTCCCAGAGGGAGTCTCACATCAATGCCCTTGAGATTGTGCTCACGGGCGTTCTTTATGGAAATCCATCCCTTTGGTTTTGTTTGAGACGGGTTTGAAGAATAGCCCATCCCATTCCTCAGATATCGGGCAGTCAGCGAATCTTTGTCTTTCAAAAGGGTTTCGACATCCCCCTGAAAGATAACCTGGCCCCCTTGCTTCCCGGCCCCAGGGCCGAGATCGATAATCTCATCAGATGCCTTGATCATATCCGGGTCATGTTCTACGACGACCACCGTATTCCCATCCTTCCTCAACTGCCGGAGGGCACGAAGGAGACGGTGCGTATCTCTTGCATGGAGACCGATACTCGGCTCATCCAGAACATAAAGGGTATCCGTTAATGCTGACCCTAAAGCCCGGGCCAGCGTAATTCTTTGATATTCGCCGCTGGAGAGGGTCCGGGTTTGCCGTGAAAGGGTCAGGTATCCCAGTCCCACATCGGCCATGAATCCAATCCGATCGGTGATCTCTTTGAGAAGACGCTGCCCCATCTTTCGTTGAAATTCTTTAATGGGCAGATTCTTAAAAAACATCAAGAGGTCTGAGATGGACATCTCGCAGAGCTGCGAAATATTCTTTCCAGCCAGAAGGACATAAAGCGCCTCTGCTTTGAGGCGATTATTGTGGCACGTAGGGCAGGGCGTATAGGCCCGATACCTGCTGAGAAAGACACGGTAATGGACTTTATATCGTTTCCCCTCCATCCAGTCGAAGAACCCCTTCAAGCCGATGAACTCCCCTCTTCCATTCAGAAGGATCTCCTTCTGATCCGGTCGGAGTTCTTCAAAGGGTTTTGTCGTTGGGATGCGGTGGCGCCGGCAAGCTGCCCATACATATTCATAGAGATCCTCGTAGGCGGGTGTGTTCCAAGGTGAAAAGGGTTTCTCCTTTAGCGTCTTTTTCGGGTCTGGAATAACCTTCTGCCAGTCGATTCCAATAATCCTTCCAAACCCCTGGCAGGTGGAGCAGGCACCCATGGGGCTGTTGAAGGAGAAGAGGAAAGGTTCAGGTTCCGAAAAGGATTTCCCACATCGATTGCAGGAGAAACTGCGATTGAAGGATATCCTCTCCCCATCCTCTACCATCACTTCCATTTTACCCTTCCCCCACTGGAAACCGCTCTGAATGGCTTCAGCCAGTCTCGATCGGTTCTTCTCCTCAGGAATGATTCGATCGATGAGAAGGGACAGGGAGGAACGGTTTTGGAGGCTGGATGGAGGAAGAGAGGTCAGGTCAATGATTTTCCCTTCTTCCCACATTCGATAATAGCCGCTTCTAATCAGTTCTCTAACCTTCAGATCAATCTCTTCCCCCTTTTCGATGGAAAGGGGGCTGAGAATCAAAAGTTTCTTACCCAGAGCCTCCCCCAAGATCCGTTCCACCACGCTCTCAACGGTTTCCCCGGAGACTTGAATATGGCAATCGGGGCAGAAGACTTCCCCAATCTTGGCAAAGAGAAGTCTTAGATAATCATAGATCTCCGAGGCCGTACCCACCGTGGAACGAGCGTTCTTGACTGTGTTTTTCTGTTCGATGGCAATGGCAGGAGGGATTCCATGGATGGCCTCTACATCAGGGCGATCCATCTTCTCAAGAAACTGACGGGCATAAGTGGAGAGCGATTCGATGTAGCGTCTCTGGCCTTCGGCGAAGAGGGTATCGAAGGCAAGGGTCGATTTGCCCGAACCAGAAACACCCGTGATCACCGTAATCTTTCCCCTGGGGATACGGCAGGTGATGTTCTTGAGATTGTGTGATTTTGCTCCAATAATTTCGATGAAGTGATCCATCGAAGTTATTATAACACAATGAACTTTCTCCTCCATCATCACACCGTAGAGATAGATATTGGAACTAATAATTTACCCTCTCCCTCGAGAGACTGTGTCGCAATGAGGGGAATTCCATGCTTGTCATTCTGAACGAAGTGAAGAATCTCATAGAATCAATAAGTTGGAAAACAGAGATTCTTCGGCTAACGCCTCAGAATGACATTTGCGACACAGTCTTCAAGGGGGGAGGAGGTGGGTTGTGAGACGTCCGTTGGGCAAAGGGAGGGATTTCAAATTCCATTTGGCAAACAGAGGGATTCCATAATATACTTCTATATTATAGAGGATTCGAGGGTTCCAGGGTCCAAGTGAAAGACCACGCTGTTGAGAAACACCCTTTTCCTGTCACCCTGAGCAGAGCGAAGGGTCTCAAATCTTCGAAACCGCAAGATTCTTCGCTACACTCAGAATGACATTTTCTCTGTTTCTTTGCTTTTTCATCAGGCTGAAAAAAATCTCGATGCCTTGCCCCCTAGAACCCTAAAGCGAACGCTATGAATTATGCGATTCAAGCAGAGGGAATCACCAAGACCTTCCGATCCGGTTGGAGGGGAAAGAATAAGAAGTTGGTGCTTAAAGGGATCGATCTCCAGATCGAGCAAGGGGAGATCTTTGGCATCCTGGGCCCAAATGGAGCAGGGAAGACCACCCTCCTTTCCATCCTCTGCACCTTACTCCTCCCCGATCAGGGAAAAGTCCAGGTTCTGGGCATCGATGGTCTCCAGGATGGACACCGGATCAGAGAGAGAGTGAACATTTCGAGCGGGAATGCCAATTTCCTCTGGAGTTTGACAGTTCAAGAAAATCTTCATTTCTATGGCATGCTTTACGGTTTAGCTGGAAAGGGGCGAGAGAATAAGGTCAAAGCCCTCATCTCACTTTTTGATCTGGAAGAACATCGCGATGTTCCATTCGATCGGCTATCGACTGGAATGAAACAGAGGCTTTCCTTGGCGAAATCCCTTCTCAACGACCCAGAGGTTTTATTTTTGGATGAACCCACCGTTGGCCTTGATCCAAGCGTCTCCATCTGGATTCGGGATCAGATTCGATCCATTCAGAAAGAGAAAGGGATGACGGTTCTTTTAACAACGCATAATATGAGGGAAGCAGAATATCTCTGTAATCGGATCGCTTTTCTTAAAGCAGGAGAGATCCTGACCACTGGAACAGCAGAGAGCTTAAAAAGGATGGTTCGGATGGGCGATACCATTCGAATCGAATTTAAAGGGAAGATCTTAGAAGAAGAATTGCTTCGGATCGATGGTGTCATCAACTATAGCGTCCAGAATAATCTCTGTGAGGTCATTGTGGATGAAGGGGAGAAAAGATTGGGCCCCCTGATCACTCTCTTCGTTCAGAGTGGGGCTCAGATTACGAGGGTCTCTCTCGGGCAGACGGATTTAGAGGATGTCTTCATCGAATTTGCAAAAGAAACTGATTCAGATATGGGCCTTTGTCTTTAAGAATTGGATCATGACGAAGAGAAATGTTTTCAGCCTCTTCGAGATCCTCTTCTGGCCTGTGGTGGGATTTCTATCCGTAGGGCTTCTAACGAATTTCCTGAAGCTGGAAGCCGACATGTCCGGGTTCATCCTGATCGGAATCATCTCCATGAGTGTGACCCAGGTGTGCCAGATCGATGTGGCCTATGTGCTCCTTTACGACCTCTGGTCAAAGTCGATAAAGCACACGTTTATCGCACCGGTGCATCCCTTTCAACTGATTTTGGGTTCCTGGCTGATCGGCGTGTTCCGCTCCTTCATCGTATTTCTCCTGCTCTCTATTCTAAGCAGCCTTGCCTTCGGGTTCGACTTTTTGCGACCGGGAATAGGTCCCCTCAGCCTTTTTCTTGTCGGCCTGTTTCTGATCTCGGCCCTGGTTGGAATGACCGTCTGTATCCTGGTCCTCCTCTTCGGGTACAAGGCGGATGTGGCCGCCTGGTCGATCAGCAGCCTCATGGCCCTGATCTGTGGCATCTACTATCCCATCTCGATCCTGCCCACACCCCTTCCTGAGATTGCCAGAGCCATCCCATTGACCTACTTTTTGGAATACTTCCGGACCTTCTATGGATTCGATGGAGAGATCAGGGGGCTTCTGGGTTGGGGATTTGGCCTGACGGCGGTCTATTTGATGATTGAAGCCTTCCTTTTTAAGGCTGTTCTTTATCGTGCAAGAAAGAACGGGGCCCTCATCAAGCTTTCAGAGTGATATCCTCCTCCTCGAGCTTCAGGGGTTCTCCGCAGTGATGGCAGATCCACGCTTTTGCAGACACGGTTTTCCCGCAGGCGTGACAGAGGCGGGTCAACCTCTTGGGTAGAATATGAACCCTTCGAAAGGGCGAGACCGCCTGAGCTTTTCTGCTGAGGAAATAGGTGAGGATCAAACCAAAGACCCAGACCATAAGACCGAGGAATAGAAATCCTAAGGACGAATGGATTGTCCCGATCACAAAGAAAGAATCATAGAGCCAGTGGAGGGAGATGGCCCAGATGAAGCCCACCCAGAGCCAATTTCCTTTGCCCTCAATCTTTGCCTTCCCAAGATAATAACCCAAGATGGCAGAGAAGGAGACATGCCCCAGGTAAGAGAGAATGGCTCTCAGGATCCCCACAAAGAAACCAAATCCAAGGATATATCCCACATTCTCTGCAGCTGCAAAACCTAGGGCGGCTGAGATCATATAAATCATTCCATCCATCACTTCATTGAATTGATTCGATCGATAGGCGATGAGGCGCACGGCAAGATATTTGAAAAATTCTTCCACAATGCCCACCCATAGGAAAATGAGAAAGAGATTCCCAAGGGGGAGCGGTCCGGAGTGGCTTGATAAATTCGTAAAGGATTCTAGAATTGCTGAAGGAACGATTGCCAGCGCTCCGGCACCGAACGTGAAATAGATGAGACGCTCCGGTTCCTTTTCATATTTATCCATCTTCCGGAAACGCTTCAACCAGAGGAGAGCAACCAGAACAGAGAAGGCCAATGCGAAGATCACAAAGCCTCCCACATTCTTTTTATCTTTTCCTTGCTGATCTTGAGGTAGTCCCTGTCCCTCGAGAAGACTTCGAGCGTCATCGTATCGTCGTATTGAGCCTCCCTGAGCTCTTTCAATATCCTCTCAAAATCGATGATCCCAGCGCCAATAGGGAGGTGATTGTCCTCCTTCCCAAAATTGTCATTGGCATGGACATGGCCGATGCGATGACCATAGCGCTGGATGAACTCCGAGGATTTGTTTCTACCCCCACCGAGATTTGCATGGCCGATATCCAAAGTGAGGCGGGTTTCAGGAAAGGCCTCGAAGACGGATTGGAATTCCGCGGGCTGCGAAAGAAAGTGGGCCTGGGGAAACATGTTCTCAAGACAGAGGGTCAAGCCGAGCTGGTTCGATCTCTTCAATATAGCTTCGATAGATTCCAACGCATATCCTTTGGCTCGATCCAGAAGAAGTTTTCCGAGGCCGCTAATAAATCCGGGATGGAGGACCATCTTTTCTATTCCCAATTCTGCTCCTGCCTCCAATGCATTGAAATTCTCCTGGAGAGAGACTTTCCTTAAACTTTCATAGAGGTCTGAGGTCCAGACGAAGGTGGGGAGATGCCCTAAGATTCCCAATCCATATCGTTTTAAGATTTCTTTAATCGCACGCTTCTGTGCCAGCATTTTTTGAGGAGTGGCTTCAGGGGGGTCCATGGTCAGCTCTACATAGTCAAAACCCATCGCTCCGACTTCCTCCATCTCCCCCAGAAGAGGCTTGATCGGAAAATTCATCGCTCCGTACTTCATTGCTAACCTCGCAACCTAATCCCCCCAACCCCCCTTTAGTAAAGGGGGGAGAGGGGGGATTAACTCTTCACTCATCACTCATAACTTTTAACTTTCTTCTGCGCTTCTCTGATCCAGATTCTGACCTTTGCCTTTTTTAGGTTTGGTTTGTGGTTTCGAAATTGGACCATTCTGTCATAAAGCTGATCCGGGTCTTCACCAGCGAGAACCGTGACTGAATGGATCCCCACCTCTTCAAGCAACCTAAGATTTTCAATCCCCAGGCCTTTGAGTTGAGCCAATTTAGCGTCTTCGACCCAGCGGATGAGTTCTTCTTTTGGGATAAGGAGTCGCAAAGCCAATTCCTCTCTCTCTTTTTTTTCATGAGTTCTTAAGACAAGCTCCTCGAGGTTGCCAATCCCCACCCTAGGGAGCATTTCTCGATACCTGGGTTCAATCCAGTAGGCATCTTTGAGACGGGGTTCGTAGGAATCAACCGTTTTGAGATCGATCGCTCTAAAGATAAGGACACAGAAACTAATGATGAATATCGTTGTAAGAACCGATGTGAGAGGCCTTGTCTTTTTCTGAAGATCGCGCGTGTATTGGGTCTCCTCCCATCCTCTTTTATGTCGAAACAGGGAGAGGGTGTTATACATCACATAGGCCTGGACAGCGAAGGGAGGAAAACCCAGGAAGCCGGGAAAGGGCATTTCAAAGCCTTTGGCTTTTTCGAAGAAGGGGACAGTATAGATCCATTTTGAAAGGGCCCAAAAATTCCAGAATTCCCAGAGCAACCCGCAGATCAAACCGGCAATGAGCAGGAGGTATATCTTCCGTGGATTTCCCTCCTCTAGGTCCCTGAGGAGGGAAATCCCTCCAAAGCGATAATTGATGGGATCTAGCAGAAGGGTGAACCCTACCCAGATGAAAGGGAAGAAGTATTCAGGAATATTAACGGAGGAAAGGAACCATAGCATACCTAAAAGGGAGAGAATGAAATGGCCTTCACCTGTGAAGACCGTCCTTCTTATTCTTGAATTTTTGAAAAGTCCCAGAGTTTCCAACAGCTCCATTGTTTCAAATATACCTGGGAGGACGGTTCCATAGGCAATTGCATATCCCAGCCACCGCTCAACCGCGGAGTGGGGAAGATTGATGTAGTACCAGTTTTCCAGAGAGAGATTGGCCGCTTCGAAGATAAGCCAGATGAAAAGGGACCAGGGAATCATCAGGAAGAATTCTTTGGTCCGGGTGAGGATAAGGGAGTTCCCCTTCAGGCGATAGATCACGGCATCGATGATGAGGATATAAGACCACCAAGCAAAGGAGTAAAACCAACTGCAAAAGGGATCGACTTTCTTGAAGAGGAAGATTTCAGAGAGAAATAGGAGAGCAATTCCAATGATCCCGTGGAAGGGGAAGGTCATTTTCATCGAGGTCTAATTTAGCATATCTATTCACTTTGAACAATTGATAAAAAGGATGGGTAATCGTCTCTTTTCGCCTGATGAAAACTGGGGCAGAAATTAAAAGCAACAGTTGATCAGCCGGAAGGAGACGGGCCAGCGGAGAAAGATTTAGACCTGCCTGCGCGAAGCCGCTTCGGCGAAGGCAGGGCGGACCCCCCCCGAATGCCCTACAAAA
>Ga0315282_10006731_pt1 | contig 19106 bp, 18 predicted proteins | sample YL17G07_20_MG_FD_203693 | JGI IMG/M metagenome (GOLD analysis project Ga0315282, IMG submission 203693) | Sediment microbial communities from Yellowstone Lake, YNP, Wyoming, USA - YL17G07_20 | ecosystem: Environmental > Aquatic > Freshwater > Lake > Sediment | place: USA: Wyoming | collected... | reverse complement strand
TCCTCGCCACGGACCAGGCGAGGCGCGGAAGCTGGGGCAACACTTGGGGAAGAAACGTGAGAGCTCCATGCCGGATCCCTTTCCTCACAATCCGGAACAGTTGGCCAGGCGTGTAGAACTCGCGGTATATCCGATGGTGCAGATCCCTGAGCTGCCTGACGGAACACTGGTCCGAGTAAATCTTCCCGTTGGGGGCGATATGGTAACCGGGGTTCTCCGCCACCAACTCATCCAGTCCTGAGTAGGGACTCGACCTCAGGATTGAGATAGCGATAGAGTCCAGGCCAAGCTCCCGCGAAAAAGGGACAATCTGCAGCATCTCCTCGACGCTCTCGCCAATGTTTCCGAGGATGAAATAGCCGTTGAGGATCATGCTTGACTGGCCAAGTACCTTGAAGCACTCGCGGATCCGGGCGGTGTCGAAGCCCTTCCTCATGGAGCGGAGCGTTTTGTCCTGGGTGGACTCGATCCCCAGCATCAGCATGAAGAATCCTGCCTTCTCCATCTTGCGCAACACCTCCGGACGCCAGGCGATTTCCAGCCTCGCGTTAATGATGTACTTCTTCCGGATGCCCCGGGCCAGGATCAGGTCGCAGATCCGATCCACCCTGTCCATATCGAAGGTGAAGAGGTCGTCAGTGAAAGCGACAACAGGGGCCTCGATCCGGGCGAGTTCCTCAGCCACGGACTCCGGCGAGCGGGCCGACCACTGTCGCTTATAACCCCAGGGATTCCTGCCGAAAGAGCAGAAATTACAGTTAAACGGGCAGCCCCGGGAGGAAGACACCATGTCGATCAGTATCCCTGCCTCCACCCCTTCGAGACCGAGCCGGTAACGGTCCTTTCTCAAGTGGCGGGCAGGAAGGAGATCCTCCAGGATGTGACCGGGGGCCCTGTTTGAATTGTGGAGGATCTGACCATTCTTCCGGAAGCTAAGCCCCGTGATTCCCTCGAGCGGGTCACCCCGGCATAGTTCCTCTACCGCTTCCTCACCGTCTCCACGGACGATGGCATCCACGCTGGGGCAAGCGGCGAACCAGCCCTCCGGGTTCTCCGTCACGTGCCGGCCGCCCAGGAGGATGAAGGCTCCTGCCGGAACGGACCAGATCTCCTCTCGGATGAATTCGACATCCCGTTTCCAATTAATAGAGAAACAGACTAGGTCGGTCTCGGGACGGCAGAAATCGACGGTGCGGCCTGGCCTCTTGCGGAGATCCACAATCTCCAACGACCGGCAACTCGGCTCCAGAACGGACGCAATCAACTCAAGCCCTAGGGGCGGAAGGAATCCTGCGTGGAATCCGTCGCTGCGGTAGGGAAAGATGCAGAGTCCATGCTTATACATCGATGGATTCCGCCTCTCCCGTTGTTTCCTTAAACTCCCCTCTTGCCTCGCCAATGTTCCTGGCAAACTCCGGAAACTTTTGGGGCCCAAAGACAATCAAGGCTGTCATTTTGCAATTTTGCATCATGTTACACAGGAAATGCAAGCACGTGAGCATCTTTTTCCCCGTGATAGACTAAGCACCATGAAGGAGACAAGACGGCTGAGGATGTCCGGCTTCTTTTCCTCTGCTAATTTCACTGAATCGGGGATACTTCCTGCAAGCATTTTCTTTGTGTTGCAAATTTGAAAGAAACATAACTAAACGAAGATTAAACGGCCATTAGATTTTGCTGAAGATTCTTTAACCTTCGAAAATAGAATTCTACTTTATTAAAAAGAGGCATTTTCTATAAGGGGGGTTGATTTTTGACTAAAAGAGGGCTTTAATTTTCTTTGAGGGCTAGTGAAAGAAGGGAGAGAAAACGATGAGCATGGGATCGCAACCAAAGGATATAGAAATGCAGGAAACGGACAAAACAAAGGCCCCAGCGCATGGCCAGGCCGACAAAAGCCATGTCGAGTTTAAGTCGATCGCACTCAAGGGGCTTTTTATCATCGCCTTTTTTTACACCCTTTATTTCTCTCGCGCTTTGATCCTGCCATTCACCTTAGCCTTACTCCTTAATTTCCTACTGAGGCCAGTAGTTCGTGCCTTAAAAAAGATCAAAATTCCCGAGTTAGTAGGAGCCGCTTTAGTGTTAATCGCACTGCTCGGAAGTGTAGGGTATGGGATGATCAGACTTTCCGGACCTGCGGCCGAATGGATCGGTAAGGCACCAGAGAGTTTACACCAAATTGAGTTAAAGGTAGGGTTTTTGCGCAAACCTTTGGAAGGGATAAATAATGCGGTTGAAGAGCTGAAAGGGATCACGAGAATGGGTGCGGAAAAGAAGCCTGAAGTTGAGATAAAACCCCCTGGTATCACCGATGCTGTTTTGACCGGCACACGGGAAGTTGTCGTAAAAAGCTCGGTGATGTTTATCCTTCTCTATTTTCTTCTTGGCTCGGGAGACCTATTTTTGCGGAAGTTGATTAAGCTCTTCCCGAAGCTCAACAAGAAGAAACAGATCGTGAAAATCACTCGAGAAGTCGAACATCATACTTCTCGCTACCTTTATACCGTGACAGTGATCAATATCTTTACGGGGATTTCCATCGGTGTTGGGATGTACCTAATCGGGTTGCCCAACGCTTTGCTCTGGGGAGTAATGGCTGGATTTCTCGTTTTCCTTCCCTATATCGGACCTCTGATTGGCATCTCTATTGTTACCATTATAGCCTTCTTAACTTTTGACAGCATCGACCGGGTACTGCTGGCACCTGCGATCTATATGGCCCTGGAAACAATTCAGGGTCAAATTGTCACTCCTATGGTACTCGGGTTGCGTTTCACCCTTAATCCTGTAGTGATTTTTGTATGGCTAATTTTTTGGGGATGGATGTGGGGCATCGTAGGCGCCATCCTGGCATTTCCCATGTTGACTATTTTCAAGATACTTTGCGATCATATCGAGCCCCTCGCACCCATTGGTGAGTTCCTCGGAAGATAGCCCTACTAACGTACTATGGTAGTCGTAATCACCACGGCACCCAATATAAACCGATACCAGGCAAATGGTAAGAAATTCTTAGTCTGAACATACCGAAGCAAAAAGCCAATACTGACTATACCGGTAACACAAGAGATCAGCATACCTATCATAAAGCTTGCAGTTATCATAGACGAATTCGAAATAACGTGCGGTAATTTAACCATGGCAGCGCCAAAAATGATGGGGGTTGACAACAAGAACGAAAACCTGGCTGCTCCTTCTCTGGTCACTCCTGCAAGTAATCCTGTAGTCATGGTAATGCCCGAACGGGAGACTCCCGGAATGATCGCCAGTGCCTGGGATATCCCGATGAGCATACTCGTCCAAAAAGTGATGTCATTCATCTCAATATTCTTGGCACTTCTACGATCTGCCCAGTACAGAAGAATGCCCATGACTATCAACATCACTGCGATAAGAACAGGGGATCTAAAAATGGTCTCGGCTTTTTTTTCAAAAAGGAATCCTGCGGCCGCTCCCGGCACACTCGCCGCAGCCAAATACCAGAACAATCTGCCTCTCACGCTTCTCACGTCCGAAAAGCCTTTTATGATTAGTTCCCACCAGTCCTTCCAGAAATAGATAACCACTGCAACAAGCGTCCCGATATGCAGGGCAACATCGAAAGTAAGTCCAGGATCTGTCCACCTGAAAAACCAGGGAACCAAAACTAAATGCGCTGAACTGGAAATGGGGAGGAATTCTCCCAAACCCTGAGCTAATCCGAGTATGACCGCCTGCAGTATAGTCAAACTTTCCCTCCTAACTTAGGATGATCAAAAAAAATACCATGAAGCGTGATAAAAGATGAAATCTCGAACTGGCGACCCACCGGAAAACAACTACGGTCGAAAGTCCCCCGCAGCGGCCTGTCCAACATTTAGTAATCTAGTAATCAATCCCTGGCTGCGGCTCAATCCCTTTACGATAGGCGTGCTTCACTTCCTTAATTTCACTCACTGTATCCGCCAACTCGACCACTTGAGGATGGGCGTCCCGTCCTGTCAAAACGAGATGCACCAAAGGGGGTTTGCGTCGAATGATTTCCAAAACCTGTTCCAAATCCACTAATCGAAGATGGAGGGCATTGTTGATTTCGTCCAATATGAGGATATCGTACTGGCCTGATTCCATCTTCTGAAGCGTTAGTTGGATCGCCTCCTGAGCATTCATTCTGTGTTCTTCATAAGGATAAGGATTTCCCTGAATACCGCAGAATCCTTTCCCGGTGGAAATCAGTTCCACCTCACACCCCATCTTCTTTACCCCATCCCATTCACCTGCATAGATATCACCCTTCATGAATTGGATGATGCAGACCCGCATGTTATGGCCACACGCCCGAACCGCAATGCCGAGGGCGGTTGTCGTCTTTCCTTTGCCGTAGCCAGTAATCAAAACGATAAGCCCCTTCCTCTCTTTGGGAACCAATCGAGTTACTTCCACAGCCCTAACCTCCTCCAGGAATGGATCACGTTTTAATGCCTATTCGACTGGGCCTTCCTTCTTGCCCTATTACATAACAATACATTATATAATAATTTCAATATGATATACATAAAAATATAATATAATGTATTAAGGTAAAGTCAAGAATAATAAACCCCTTCGTGGTCAGATCAATCCGCCTGCCGCAGACCATTAGGGTTGCAATGGCTTCTTAACGGGTAAGCCCTGACTCCCACCATACCCCTGCCCAAACGTTGAAGCACTGCTTACCCGATAGTTATATTTAACATCCAATTTGTTGTTCAAGTCAAATAAATTCTGATCTTGTTCAAATTTTCTCTAAGTTTCTTTAACCATGACATCATTCCTGTGAGCTAAACTCTCCCCTTTCCCTCTATCTTCCGTGTCTTTCCCTTTCTCTATACGATGGTGCGACACCTTGATGTCTTCGCTTTCCAAACTCGACGGCAAGAAGAATGTCCAAGAAATACCTTAAGATTTTCGGTTAAATACAGTGAATTCCCCATTTACGATATCAACCCTTTTCTTGTAGAGTACTAATAAAAACTCCTTATAATCTTCGGATGTATAGGCCGCTCTTTATGGGAATGAAAATACTATTCGCCGTAAAAGTCTTGATTCTACTCACGGGAGTCTTTTTTTTCCAAGGCACTGTCAATTCTCACGTGGAGCAGCCCAAAGATTTGTCTGGCGTCGGAATTGATGAGAGGCTTGGTCAATTTGTTCCCCTCGACCTTAACTTTAACGAAGAAACCGGCGATCAAGTTACCCTCAGACAACTCATCCATAGACCAACCATTCTCGCCCTTGTCTATTTACATTGCCCGAACGTCTGTAGTTTACTGTTGCAAAATTTGGCAGAGGCTCTGAATAAGTTACCCGCGGAACCGGGCAGGGAGTACACCGTTCTCTCCATCAGTTTTGATGAAACAGAAAAGCCTGCCCTTGCGCTTCAAAAGAAGAAAACTTATCTGTCGATGATCGAAAAGCCCTTCCCTGGGGATGCCTGGAGATTTTTGACTGGAGAAAAAGAGAATATTCGTAAACTGACGGATGCTATAGGCTTCCACTTCAAAAGAGTGGGGGAAGATTTTGAGCATCCAGTATTATTAGTTATTCTTGCCCCTGATGGAAAGATTGTTCGCTACATGTACGGCGCGGATCCCCTTCCTTTTGACCTTAAACTAGCGTTTTTAGAAGCCTCCCAGGGCAGGATTGGGCCCACTATTGCCAAGGTAGTTCGCTTCTGCTTCAGTTATGATCCAAAAGCCAACAAACTCGTCTTCAATATGTTGAGAGTCACTGGAACCGTTACCCTATTTTTTGCTTTATTATTTATTGTGTTTCTTCTTTTCAAAGGGAGAAAACAGCATCTGAAAGAGGAGCAACAGGAATGAAATCAGACGGAGCGACGGGGAGCATTCGCCCAAGAATCAGTTTTTATGAGGACCACGGGAAATATCGTGGAATCCTTTCATGGATTCTCACACAGGACCACAAAAGGATCGGTCTTCTCTACCTCGTCTTTGTCATCGGCTTCTTTTTCAGCGGAGTTATTCTCGGATTCTTTATGCGACTGCAGATGCTTGCGCCAGGCACCATTATGAAGCCGCAGACATATAATTCTCTTTTTACGTTGCATGGGATCATCATGATCTTTCTTGTCGTCATTCCAGCGATTCCTACGATTTTCGGAAATTTTTTTCTCCCGATTCAAATCGGCGCCAGGGATGTTGCCTTTCCAAGGATAAACCTTCTATCCTGGTGGCTTTTTATTTCCGGAGGGATTATCGTCGTTATCTCCGTTTTCACCGGCGGGGGTCCCCCCGATACAGGCTGGACATTCTATGCACCATACAGTCTGCGAACAACCGTAAATGTCCCCCTTGCGGTTTTTGGTGTCTTTGTTTTAGGCATGTCCTCTATTTTGACGGGCATTAACCTCGTGACAACGACTCATAGACTCAGGGCTCCCGGCATGACCTGGAGGCGTTTGCCCCTTTTCGTATGGGCGATTTATTCTACCTCATGGGTTCAAATACTTGTCACCCCTGTGATCGGAATTACTCTTATCCTCATTATTATGGAAAGATTTTTTGGGGTAGGTGTATTTGACCCAGCCAAGGGAGGGGACCCCATCCTTTACCAGCATATGTTCTGGATTTACTCCCATCCAGCAACCTACATCATGATTCTTCCGGCGATGGGTATCATCTCTGATGTTGTTCCGGTGTTTGCAAGGAAAAAGATTTTTGGGTACATGGCCATTGCTATCTCAGGAGTTGCCATTGCAGCAGTAGGATCTCTCGTGTGGGGCCATCACATGTTTGTCAGCGGGCAGAGCGATTTTGCTGACATTCTCTTCTCCCTTCTCACTTTCTTGGTGGCCATTCCAAGCGCAATCAAAGTTTTCAACTGGGTCGCCACTCTGCACAAAGGCTCTATTGTCATCGAACCTCCTCTCCTCTTCTGCCTCGCCTTTATCTTCCTCTTTTCGATTGGCGGACTTACAGGCTTGATCCAGGGGGCACTGGCGCCTAACATGCACCTCCACGATACTTATTGGATCCCAGGCCATTTTCATTACATCATCTTCGGTGGAATGGGATTCGGCCTTTTTGCTGCTTTCCATTACTGGTTTCCGAAGATGTTTGGTCGGATGTACAACCGGAAAACGGCCATGCGGGCATGGGCAGTCATGCTTGTTGGCTTCAACATCTTCTATTTCTCCATGCTCCTGCTGGGCTGGGAGGGTATGCCCCGGAGATATTACGACTATCTCCCTCAATTCAGAACCCTTCACATGACGGCTACTTTCGGTTCCTGGATTCTTATCGCCGGATTGATTCTGATGTTTGCCAATCTCTTCCGTGGACTTTTTAAGGGCGAAAAGGCGGAAGATAACCCCTGGGACGCGGCGACGCTCGAATGGCAGATTCCTTCTCCACCTCCGACTGAGAACTTTGAAAAAATCCCGGTCATCCAACATGGCCCTCATGATTTTAAGGAGCTTGAAAATAATGGATGAAGCAAGAGAAGCCGTTTTCGAAGAGGCCGGGGATTACACCGGCGCTAAATTGGCTATGTGGCTTTTTATTCTTTCTGAGCTTCTCCTCTTCGGAGGAATGTTCATTCTTTATTCCGGTTACCGCTATAAAAATCCTGTCGATTTTCATCATGCCTCGAGGGAACTCGAAGTCATTCTTGGCACCTTGAACACCATCATCCTCCTGACCAGCAGCTTAAGCGTAGCCGCCTCCATCGCAGCCATCCAAAAAGGACAGCGTAAATTATCGATGGTCTTGCTGATGGCCACCCTGGCTCTCGGCCTCTTATTTCTCGCGAACAAGGGCTTTGAATGGGGCGCCAAAATTGAACACGGCATTTATCCGAATTCTCCTACCCTTTTAGCCCGTTCGAAGGGTGAAATCCTCTTTTTCGGCCTTTACTATGTCATGACAGGACTTCACGGTCTTCATGTGCTTGTGGGGGTCTGTGTCTTCTCTGTAATGCTGATTCTTATTGCCAAGGGCACGCTCAACCAGAGGCGCTTCGTTCCCCTGGAAAATGCCGGGTTGTATTGGCACCTTGTGGATATTATCTGGATCTTTCTCTACCCGTTGTTCTATTTGATCACGTAAGTTCGCCCGATTTCGGAGAAGCCTGAATGAAGCCTGAAGAAGAACCTCATGTAACAAAGTATCAAACCTATGTCCTTGTCTGGGTTGGATTGGTCATACTCACAGGGACCACGTTCAGCGTCGCAGGGATGGAACTTGGCGGCTGGACTGTTCTCATCGCTTTGGCGATCGCGGGAACGAAGTCCGGGCTGGTCCTAAACTATTTTATGCACCTTAGGTCCGAACGACTTCTCATCTTCAAAGTCATCATCCCCCTCGTCATGGCCGTTTTCCTTGTTTTCATCCTCTTGACCTTTTCGGACTTGGCTTTTCGAGGTGGTGCGAGATGATCTTTTCAGGGTCTACAGGTCTATCCGGCAGAGTTGTAGATAACGTCTTTCTCTACATTCTCTTCATATGCGTTTTCCTCCTGGGACTCATCACATTTTTGATGGTCTATTTCGTCATCCGTTATCGCCGAGAAAAACACCCCAAGCCTGTTGATATTGAAGGGAGCACCTGGCTGGAAGTGACCTGGACAGTCATACCGACTCTGATCGTTCTCACCATGTTCTACTATGGGTTAACGGGCTTCGAGTTCTTGAAGAAGGTCCCTGAAGGGGCAATGGTGGTCAAGGTGCTGGCCCGGCAGTGGTCCTGGCTGTTTGAGTATGAAAACGGGGTCAGAGATACGGAGCTGAGGGTTCCTCTCGGAAAACCTGTTAAACTCCTCCTGACGTCGCAAGACGTCATCCACGGCTTTTATGTACCCGCCTTCCGGATTAAGCAGGACGCCGTGCCCGGAATGACGAACTATCTATGGTTTCAGCCCACCCAATTAGGAACGTTTGATGTCATGTGTTCGCAGTATTGTGGGCTTGAACATTCCCACATGCTCACAAAAATAGTAGTCCTTCCCCAAGAGGAATTCACAAAGTGGTATCAAGGCAAGAAGGGAGAAGTGGCAGCAAAAGGCCCGCCCCCGGGATCCCAGCTCTACCAGGTAAAAGGGTGTGTCGCCTGCCACAGCACCGATGGAAGTCCACGGGTTGGGCCTACCTTCAAGGGGCTTCTCGGAAAGAAGGAAGAGGTGATAAGCGGCGGGAAGGGCGAGACGGTAATCGTGGATGAAGCTTTCATCCGCAAATTTATATCGGAACCCAACGTGGTCCACATTGAAGGATACCCGCCCATCATGCCCAAAATAAGTATGACCAACGAGGAACTTACGGCGCTGGTCGATTATATAAAAAGTTTGAAGTGAGGGAAAGCGTGAGGACAACTGCCATCAACCTTAGAAGCATCGCCGGCCACCAAGCCACCTCACCGAGAGAATGGGCCAATCTTCTTCTTGACCTCGGAAAGATAAAAATCTCTCTCCTTGCCACTCTCTCGACGGCCACGGGTTACCTTCTCGCAACGGGAAAGATCACGATCCATATGTTGGTACCAACAGGAGCAGTTTTCCTTCTCGCATGCGGATCCTGTGCTCTCAACCAGTATCAGGACAGAGAAATAGATCAATTGATGGAGAGAACAAAATCAAGGCCCATCCCCTCCGGAAGATTGAATTCTGACACGGCTCTCTGGATCTCGATAGGATTAATCCTTTTAGGGTCCCTCATCCTTCTTTCCGGAGCCGGGGACCTGGCGTTCGCTTTGGGCCTATTTTCTGTTCTCTGGTATAATTTGATCTACACGCCCCTTAAGCGAAAAACAGCCTTTGCAGCCATTCCGGGCGCTTTGGTGGGCGCGATACCGCCCGCCCTGGGATGGGTCACAGGAGGAGGAAGGATACTCGACCCTCGGATAGGGGGAGTTGCCCTCTTTTTCTTCATCTGGCAAATGCCTCATTTCTGGCTTCTTCTTCTGGATTTTTCAGAAGATTACAAGAGGGCCGGGCTTCCTTCCATCACAAAGATCTTTTCGGCGAAACAGATCAGACGAATCATTTTCATCTGGCTTTTGTCGACAGGAGTTTCTTCTCTGATCATTCCTTTATTCGGTCTTCTCAATTCCGTTTTCTTCTGTCTTTTGTTAGTAGCCTTGGTGTCTTGGCTTTTTTGGAATACCCTCATTTTTATGAGATCTCATGACGATAAAGACTCGTTAAGGGCCACCTTCATGAAATTGAATATTTATGCCGTTCTCGTCATCTCACTCCTTTCCTTAGACAGATTGCTGATTTCTTGATTTGAACTGACCGGACGTTGGGGGCCGATTTTGAGTTGACAGGTTTGGACGATTGAGAATAGACTGAAGATATGAAGAAGATTGGCATTCTTGTGGCGGTCGTGTTGGTTCTTCTTCTCGCCATTATTGCATGGCATCGTTTTCGCGTTCCGACGAAATCTCTTATTTTCTCTATCTTTCCAATTCTAAAAAGTGAGTCTGTCGATCAACCTGTCCGCTTCAATCATATTCACCACAGGGAAGTGGCCAAGTTGAACTGTCTTTTCTGCCATCAATATGTCAGCGACCACCGCGTTGCAGGGATACCGAACATTGAACTCTGTCGAGCCTGTCATTTAAGTGATGCAATCAGCAAGAGACCCGAGGCTCTAAAAGTTGTTGAATATGTGAAAGCGAATAAGAGAATTCCGTGGAACCGAATGTATGAGCTCCCGAAATTTGTTGTCTTTCCTCACTGGATTCACATTGAAAACAATATCGATTGCCCCACCTGCCATGGGCTCACTGGGGCAAGTGATACACCTCTAAGAATGGTTGATCGTGGCTATATGGAGTGGTGTATCGACTGTCACCAAAAAAGGGGAGCGAGTACGGATTGCTATACATGCCACTCCAGCTGATTCAATGGCCGATTGGGGAATACGGATTTCGGATTAGAAATCCCAAGACGATGACTCAAAAATTCCACAATCCGCAATCCGAATTCCGAAATTGATGATGAAGATTACCCGAAGAAGCTTACTCAAGATGATTGCGGCGGCGACATGTGGAATGGCCCTGCCGGATGAACTTCTCCATGCTTTACCCAAAGAAGGGGAATGGATCCCTTACGAAGAATACTGGTCCACAGGTGTCTGTCTCCAGTGTCCCAGTGGGTGCGGGCTCCGAATTCGCTCCGTCAATCATTGGCCGGTTAAGTTAGAGGGTATTAAAGACCATCCGATGAACAAGGGACGGCTCTGTCCGAAAGGCCAGTCGGGACTTCAGGTCCTTTACGATCCTGACCGAATCCGCCATCCCTTGAAAAGAAAGGGTAAGCGTGGAGAAGGAAATTGGGAGAAGATTTCATGGGACGAAGCAATTGGTCTGGTCACCCAGAGGTTGAAGACCCTTCGTCAGGATGGAAAACCTCACCAGCTCATGGTGTTGGGAGGAAGGTATCGTGGCCACATGGCCGAACTGATGGCGAGATTCCTCAAAGCCTACGGTTCTCCCAACCATCTCGGAAACCCCGCGAGGGGTTCTGAAGGTATTCTGAAAGGTCATCTCTTCACGATGGGTGTGAAAGACTTTTTGGCTATTCACTGGGAAGAGCTGAATTATGTTCTCTCCTTCGGAGCCAGCCTTCTAGAAGCATCGAGGCCTTCACTCAGAAATCTTTGGGGTTATGGGTTTCTACGGAGAGGCAGACCCGGAGTCAGGGGCAAACTTGTCCAGATTGAACCGAGATTCTCCATCACGGCGTCGAAGGCAGACCAGTGGATCCCTATTCAACCTGGTACAGATGGAGCTTTGGCTCTGGGAATTGCTCACTGGATCATCAAGGAGAAAAAATACGATCATCAGTTTGTGGGTAGCCATACGTTTGGATTTGGGGATTGGAAAGACAGGGATGGAAACACCCACATGGGTTTTAAGACCCTTGTGCTCAAGGAATATTCACCCAAGCAGGTATCCTCATTGACAGGGGTCCCCGAAGAGACCATCATTCAGATGGCTAAGGAATTTTCCTCCCACCTACCCTCCATCGCCATCACGGGTAGGGGGGTGGCCATGCAGACGAATGGAACCTATGCGCAGATGGCCGTTGACTGTTTGAATGCATTAGTGGGTTCGATTGACGCCAAAGGAGGACTCCTTCGCCAAAGTAAGCCGCCTTTTCAAGAATGGCCTGCCCTTCAGAAAGATGGCATTGCGGATAAGGGTCTTTCCCAGCCTCGAATTGACGGAGCTGGAAGTACCCCCTTCCCTTTTGCTGAAGAACTTCCTTCTGTGCTTCCGGAGAGAATCCAGCAAGGTGAACCTTACCCTGTTGACACACTTTTCCTGTATTATACCAATCCTCTCTTCAGCCTCCCGGAACCTGAGAAGTTCCGTATCGCTTTGGAAAAGATTCCCTTCCTTGTCAGTTTCTCACCCTTTATGGATGAGACAACAATGTTTTCGGATATTGTCCTTCCGGACGGAACCTATTTTGAGCGCTGGCAGGATGACCACGTAGAGCCCGGATTGGGTTTCCCGATGTTTGGATTACGAAGCCCTACCATCGAACCCCCTCTTCATGATGTCCGAAATACAGGGGACGTCATCATCCAAATCGCAAAGGGTTTAGGAGGAACCGTTGCAAAAGCTTTTCCTTGGAAAAATTTTCAAGAGGCTATGAAACATGCCGTCAAGGGCGTCTTTGCATCCAAACGAGGCTCCATCAAGGCGGAAGATTTTGATGAATTCTGGAAGGCTTTAATTGAACGAGGCGGCTGGTGGGATCCTACATATCCCTTTGGGGAATGGAGTAACAAATTCAGCACCCCATCTGGTAAATTTGAATTTTACTCTTTGACCATGGAAAGAGGTTTGAAAGAGTTTTCGAAAAAAAATTCGAAAGGGTTAGATCAAATCCTCCTGGAAATGAAGACAGAGGTGAGAGGAGATAAAGTCTTTCTTCCCCATTATGAAAAACCAAGATGGGTTGGAGAAGAAAAGGAATACCCTTTCCATCTCATCAACTACAAACTGATGACTATGGCGGAAGGAAGGGGAGCCAATCAACCTTTCCTTCAAGAGATCATCGGGCCCCATTTGTATGAAAAATGGGACTCATGGGTCGAGATCAATCCGGAGACCGCCCAGAAGATGGGGATTAAAGATGGAGATCTCATCTGGGTGGAGTCGAAGGCAGGGAAGTTGAAAGGGAAAGCGAGGCTCTTTTCTGGGACAGATCCGACGTGTATCCACATCCCCTATGGCCAGGGCCACAAGGCTTATGGCCGCTGGGCCAAAGGAAGAGGGATCAACCCAAATGAGCTTCTTGTGAAAGAATACGATCATCTGGGTGGATTTGTTACCTATTTCTCAACGAGGGTGAAGGTGTATAAAGGCTGATTAAAGTTCGGAGCTCGGAGTGCAGAATACGGGGTAAAATATTTCCAGAATCATTGTCCGGACACGAGACACGTGATACAGACACGAGGGTACAATGTATCGCTGGGGGATGGTAATTGATTTGGATAAATGCACAGGATGCCAGGCCTGCGTGGTGGCCTGCCGGCAGGAGAATAATATTCCTATTATGGGAGAGAAGTATGCCAAGTTGGGAAGGGCAAAATTCTGGATGAATCTCATCCATGAGATCAAGGGAACCTATCCCAATGTGGAGATGCGCTTCATCCCCCTGCCCTGCATGCACTGCGATAAACCACCTTGTACTAAGGTCTGTCCTGTCGCAGCGACTTACAAAAATCCTGAGGGAATCGTGGCTCAAATCTATCCCCGCTGCATCGGAGTCCGGATGTGCATCTCCAATTGCCCCTACACCGTCCGTTATTTTAATTGGTATGCACCTTCCTGGCCAGATGAGTATAAAAGAGGGCTGAATCCGGATGTCTACCCGCGTAGAAAGGGGATTACAGAGAAGTGCAATTTCTGCATACATCGAATTCGAAACACGAAGATGAAGGCGAAGAAAGAGAGGCGCAGGATTCGAGAGGGTGAAGTCGTCCCGGCTTGCGTGCAGACCTGTCCCAGCGAAGCCCTCTATTTCGGAGATTTGAATGATCCTGAGAGCAGGGTTTCAAAACTCTCAAAGAGCCGCCGAGCCTTCAGGCTTCAGGAAGAATTAGGAACCGAACCAAAGGTCTTTTACCTCAAAGAAGGGGAATGGGATGATGGATAACGAGGCCATTGCCCGAAAATATCAAAACATCATACGTCCCTTGACCCAAGCCGGAAGGCCCTTCTGGCTGGCGACCATCCCTCTTTCTGTGATTGTTCTCTGGTCTGTCTTTGCCTTTGGCTGGCAGTACTATTGGGGCCTTGGTGAGACTGGAATGGGGCACCCTGTTTCGTGGGCCTTCTATCTCATCAACTTTGTCTTCTTCATTGGAATCAGTCATGCCGGCACACTTATCTCCGCCATTTTGAGAATCACCCACGCAGGATGGAGAACGCCGATCACTCGAGCCGCAGAAGTGGTGACGGTCTTCGCCCTTGCGGCCGGTCCCACAAACATTCTTTTTGACCTGGGCCGTTCCATAAAATTCCACTGGGTAGCCCTTCACGCTAACTTCATCTCCCCGCTTCTCTGGGACTTCACGTGCATCATGACCTATTTCATCACCTGCGTTCTCTTTCTCTATGTGCTCATGATACCCGACATCGCCCTTCTGAGGGATCGGTTTCCACGGCGGCGGTGGCTTTACAAACCCATCTCTCTCGGTTGGACAGGGACGGAAAAGCAAGAGCGAATTCTCAACAAGGTGAGCATCTTCCTTTGCATTGCCGTCATTCCGGTTGCGGTGAGTGTTCATACGGTGGTCTCCTGGGTCTTCGGAATGCAGACCCAGCCCATGTGGCACTCTACGATTTTCGGTCCCTACTTCGTAGCAGGGGCAATCTACTCTGGAATCGCAGTGATCATTCTTGTGGCTGCCATCCTAAGAAGGGTCTATCATCTTGAGGATTATCTTCAACCCATACACTTCAACAACTTGGGACTCCTCCTGCTCACGATGACGCTTCTCTGGTTCTATTTCACTTTGGCCGAGTACCTCACGACCATCTATGGCAGTGGGGAAGCAGAGGTAGCAGTCTTCTGGACTAAATTTACTGGGAAATACTCTGTCCTGTTCTGGGCCATGGCGCTCCTCTGCTTCGTCATCCCTTTTTTCATATTAGCGTTTAAGCGAACGCGTACTATTCTTGGAACGTCGATCGCCTCGGCTTCTGTTCTGGTGGGGATGTGGCTGGAACGCTACCTGATCATCGTTCCGACTCTCACGGAGCCAAGGCTTCCTTATGCCCGAGGCTTCTATGTCCCCTCATGGGTGGAATGGTCGATGATGGCGGGCCTCTGCGCGGGCTTCACCCTGGCCATTATCCTTTTCTCCAAAATTTTCCCTGTCATTACCCTCTGGGAGATGGAAAAAGAAAAGAAAGAAGGGATGGTATGATATCATTTTTCCATAAAATCTTAATCGATAGGAGCGCTAATATGAAAAGAACCCGAAGGACAATAATTGGTATCGCAGGACCTATCTTCCTTTTTGCTTCATTGAGTGTTGCTGTAGATCCCAAGCCTCCCCAAAAAAACCCTGAGCTGTTAAAGCAGGGTAAGAAAATCTTTGAACAGACCTGCGCCCCCTGCCATGGCAGTAAAGGAGACGGAAAGGGCCCGGCCGGGGCTGTACTCAAGCCCCCGCCGACGGATTTCCAGAAACCCCTGAAAGAGTGGCCAAATACGAAAGGAAACCTTGAAAAGATCTTTGAAGTGATTTCCAAGGGGATTCCAAATTCCTCGATGGTGGCATGGACTCAGTATTCCGAGCGGGAGCGCTGGGCACTCACCTATACGGTCGTGGAATTCGCCGCCCCGGCGGCAAGCAAGGCAAAATAGAAATTGATATCACTCCACCCTGTCATTGCGAGGGAATGAAACGACCGAAGCAATTTTAGGACGAGTTGAAAACGAAGAGATTTCCACGGTCTCCCGCTAAGGCGGGATCGCTCGCAATGGCAAAAAGGGGGATTACAGACACAGTCTCAACAGAGACAGCAACAGGGACGGAGGGGCAGGACTAGACGGAGATTTATCCTCCCTTCTTCTCTTCATCCTCCGATTTTTTCAGGAAGGCCTGAATGTAGACCACCTTGTCTTCTTTCGCGCCCTCTTCCTTTCTCAATGGCTGACGAATTCTTTCGGATCCTTTGTAGACTTCTTCTAACTTGCTGATGACCTCTTGGAGCTTGGGATCCTCTTCTACCAAGTGGTTGATCTGTTGATCGAAGTATTCACCTGCCTTTTCAAGATCGGAGAGATCGACCTCTATTCCGGTCAAATCGATCAGCCTTTTCAGAAGGGAGCAGACCACCTTTACATTCCTCGTGTGAAGATATTGTGGGGCATGACCCCAAAGGCTGATCGCCCTCAAATCCCTCTTCTTGGCCGCCTGGAGAATAAAAGTATGGATGCTGATGGGCCCGGAGTATTCCGTCAACCCCAGCCCAGCCTGGATCACCTTTTCCCTCAGTTCTTCATGATTGAACAGGGCACTGACCATCGGAGGATAGGTGTGAGGGACGTAATCATAAGTACCGCCGATGGTATAGATTTGCATCACATGAAATCTCTCAGCCAAATCGAGGATAAGATCAGCAAAAACGTTCCATCGAAGATGAGGTTCGACTCCGGAAAAAAGGATAAGGTCGTTGGAAGGAAGTCCCTTGACGTAATAAAAATGATTGTCCAGGGACTTCAGCTCGATCAATCTTCCCTCCTTGATCACTGCCATCGGCCGTAAGGAAGACATTTGATAAAAATTCTCTGTTGGAATGGAGGCGAATTTTCTTCCCTCTAAACTATCGATTAAATGGCGAAGGGCGAAAGAGGAGATTTCTCCTGCGTTGGGCCATCCTTCAAATCCGATGATCAAATAAGGCTTATTGAACACCGGTCTTTCGAGATAAATGACTTCTTCCATTTTTTTCTCCATGAGTATCGTTTTGAGATAATTCGGGCCTTCCTTCTCAATATTCGACAGATCATAAGGTTCAGACCCCAGAACGGTTGATCAATCTGCCGGTAGTGACCTGTCCAAGAACGACGATATCCTCTAAAGCAAGGTAATGATCCACAGAGGCGTCGAAAAGAAGCTGGACGGACGGCGGGAACTCTTCGTCGCCCTCCCAAAGTACATACTGAAGAGGCACATACGGGAAAGCATGAAGGACGAAAGAGGCATCTCCAATTTCCACAGGCTCTCCCCCTGATTTGATTCCAGCCTCCCTAAATGATTCGGCTGACTTCCCAAATTTCCGCTGCAAGGGCTCCGTCACTCTTCTTGCAAAAACACCCGCGTAAAGGAGGCCTCCCGGAATATCTTTGTAGGCCACCCATTTTCCCGCGAGAGGATTTCCATCCGCACGGATGAGATAATGGAGTAGAAGGATTCGAGTGACCAGAGAGACCACCTTCTTAGACGGAGAATAGAATTCTATCTGAGGAAACTGGATGTGGTAGGGTTCTGAAAAAAAATAAACGGTGATTCTCTCTCTCTCTTCTCCTTTTTGATAATCTGTCCCGGCCTTCTTTGCCCTCTCCTCCAGATTCATTTTTTTGATGGAGGCACAGGCCAGATCAAAGGATTGTTGGTAATTTTTTTGTTTAGAAAGTTCCATCCTATCCTGAAAAATGCAGAGCGCAAAGCCTATGGCGTCTAAGAGCACTTAATATAAGGAATCCCGAAATCTGCATTCCGCAATCCGGAATCATTATGAAATCTCTTGTCTCAATCTGTTTATCGTCTCTTCGTAGTCTTTGGTCTTGAAGATACCTGTACCCACAACGAAGATGTCCCCGCCAGCTACTGAAACTTCTCTAATGTTCTCGATTTTGACTCCTCCATCCACCTCTATTTCCAATGGGTAGCGGTTTTGATCGACAATCTTCCTCAATCGTTCGATCTTTTTCAGGGTGGAAGGAATAAAGGATTGTCCGCCAAACCCTGGATTGACGGACATGATAAGGACCAAGTCGACATCCTCAAGAACGGGATAGAGGATTTTCAAGGAAGTCGCCGGCTTGAGCACAATACCCGGCCTCACATTCGACCGGCGAATCCTCTTGATTGTCCTCTTCAGGTAAGGACACACCTCAGCATGAATCGTTATCCAATCGGACCCCGCCTGAGCAAAGGCTTCGACATAGCGCTCGGGCTTTTCGATCATTAAGTGGACATCGAGCGGCAATGAGGTCAACTTCCTCAATCCCTGCACAACCAGAGGGCCGATGGTGATGTTGGGAACAAAATGCCCATCCATCACATCGACATGGATCACATCCGCCCCGGCTTTTTCGACTGCCCTGACCTCGTCACCGAGGCGGCTGAAATCCGCCGATAAAATCGAAGGCGCTATTTTTTTCACCTTTACCTCCGTTAACCACGTAACTCATGAAGGTGCATCCCCGGAACACACCCTGCCTATCATTTAAAATACTATTAAAATCCCCATGTTTATTCAATGGGAATAACCCAACTTCCGTAATGCCTGACTCTCCCGTGCAAAAATGACGACATCCGGCGAGGATGCCGGAGAAAATATTATGGCGGCAACCTCAGCTTGTAGCCCAGCTAAAAGAATTCAGGAGCTGTAACGAGACCCGATTATGCTTCTGAATGTTACCCCATTAAACGTCCGCCTTATAAGATTTTCGAAGGCATTCTTGCCGGATCGACGGATTTCACCCACGCTTCAGTGAGGCATTACCACCTCCCTCACTAGAGCAGACCCAACAACGCAAATAATCCAAAACCTAAAATGATCAAGCCCGAAATTCTGTTTAGCCACTGCAATCTCTTGAAATTGAACAATCTCTGCAATATACCGGTAAAACCGCATAGTATCAGCCACCACATTGCGGAACCGATGAAAACACCCAAGACCAAAATTCCCGCAGAAGCATAGTGATCGCCGGCATTTCCAACTCCCAGTCCCGCGAAAACGGCAACGAAGAAGATGATGGTCATGGGATTGGTGAGGGTGATGAACAATGTCGAAAGGTAGGCACTCCAGAGGCTATTTTCTTCAAGAGAGACCCCTTGTTCGGCGGGTTTGGAAATGAAGGTCCTT
>Ga0315282_10006730_pt1 | contig 19107 bp, 24 predicted proteins | sample YL17G07_20_MG_FD_203693 | JGI IMG/M metagenome (GOLD analysis project Ga0315282, IMG submission 203693) | Sediment microbial communities from Yellowstone Lake, YNP, Wyoming, USA - YL17G07_20 | ecosystem: Environmental > Aquatic > Freshwater > Lake > Sediment | place: USA: Wyoming | collected... | reverse complement strand
ACTCTTGGTTATATAATTTCCAAATTCGTTTTTGTTTGTACATACTGGTCACCAAAATCAGTATGTACCCCAGGGTTTAAACCCTGGGATTCGAATTTAGAATAGGGGAATTATTGGACAACCGCATCATCCCATAAGGCTTATATATTTGGAAAAAGAAGAAGATGGGTGTGATGTGATGGCAACAAAAACAGAAGATGTTTCCACTGTATCTACTGTAAAAGCTGCTGGTCTGCTTAGGGGAGACCAAGTCAAAGGAATTGCAGATTCTATCATAGAAAATCTGCCCAAACAAATATCGTGGGCTCCTGGGCATGAGCTCTCTTCAGTCTATGCCGTCTCTCATCCCAATTCAAAATTAGAGATAAGGGCTGGATACAAGAGCACGCATAACATGCGCTTGATTAGCCCAACTTATGCCCCGTTTATGGGGGGTATTGTACTCGTTCGTAATATGGTTGTCCGAGATCGTGCCATTAAATTGGCAGAAATAGAAAGTGGTGAACATGGAGTTAAGATTATTCTGTTCAAAGATAAAAGGAGGTGGTGGGGAAACTCACAGGAGGCTATATTCAGGTCTTTATTGCAAGAGCAGACTGAGGTTCTCGCCAAAAATATTCCGAATGCAGGTATACAACAGGGGATTGCGTTTGGAGTGCAAGAGAACGACTTTTTTTGAAAGACCGGGTAGGATTTTGCATGTTAAGTGAAAAGGCGAGGCAGATCATAAAAGATGGCAGTATTAGAGTAAAGGTTAAAAGAGCAGGCATGCTGCAGTTTCAAATTTTTACTGTTAAAAACGTATCGATTGGCAATGAAAAATTTGTGGAGTTGTTCCTTGATAAGGTTATAGACTTGAGCGAGCTCAACAGGCTTGCAGAGGAGCTTGGTTTGCCGATTGAAACCCAGAACGGCAGAGCATTTCCAAAAGGCACCGGTGCAAACGACTTCATTCAAAAGTAAGTCCAAAATTGGATATTAGATATTTGTAACCGCCACCGTACCCATGGCACTTAGTGTTTCGTTCTCGTGGGTGTAGTTGAGCATCAGAAAGTAGTTTGTCATTGTGCCGAAAATAGGTAGAGGTATATTAAAGCATGTTGTAGTCAGAACTGTTGATGAACCTGTGGCAAGAATGCTGTTTATCGGTGTGGGTATGCCAATTCCACCAAGACCGCAATATACGTCTTTAAAGGCGATTTCGTATGGAAGATTATTGGTTATGTTTATGATTACATTGCTTGAAGTACGATTGAAATTAAGCAGTTTGCAACCTATGCCTGCTGATGTATTGAAGAGGCATGTGTTCAGAAGTGACCACAAAAGTTTGGGTTCGCTTATATTAAGATACTCTATTAATTTGACTGCGCTAGAATGTGCGGAGGTCAAGTAGGTGTTGTTTACGAAAGCATACATGGTAAATGTATAATTGGAGGTTATCTCTGTTGTGTTTATTAGCGAATGTGTGCGTATTGAACCGTTTGTGCTCGGGACGTAAACTGAGCACACGCTTGCATTTGATGAATTGAATATGAGACCGTAGCATGTGCTCGAGCGGTTTGTGCTCGCTTGTGGCGTATTTTTGCGTAAGTATGCACCGAAGAAGCCGTATGAATTATTGAATAGGTTGAGGGAGCTTATACTACCATTTCTATATGAGATTGAACTTGCTAATGTTGTTGAGTTTACATATGTGAAGTTGCTTGCATATCTTACGAATTTGTTTGCTTCTTTCAGGGCGTTGCTTATAAGGCTGCTTTCGTTGTCATAGTATGTTTTTGATATGACGCTTGCGCAGGTTTGATTTTGCGAGTTGTTATAGTACACCAATAACTTTGTCCATCCTAAATTTGTCATGAAGCACATGCTTGTGCTGTTGCTCAGTTTAACATATGAAACGTTTGTATTCGCTAGTGTAAAGTTGCGCTCCTTAAAGGCTGGCCTGTAGGTTGAAATGATGGTTTGTATGTATGAGCTGTTCAGACTACCCTGAAGCCAGGCGCCATACACCGCTGTTTTGTCGGAATAGCTTGCATAAGCACCATTAATGACACTCATATATTGCGATAAACTAATTAGCAGGTTTGATATTATATTATACGGGGGGCCGAAAAAGTGTGCAGAAGTGATGTTGTAATTGCCTTCGAGAAGTGACGCAAAGGCTATGCCGCTCGGATAAAGTACAAAACTATTTGTATAGTTTATGTTGTTGTTTGGTATGAATTTGTAAAGGTCTGGTATTTCGGGGGCTCTTACAATTACGTTTACTATGCTTTGTGAGTTCTGCCTGTTCTTCATGTTCAGAACCATTCCTGGATCAGCAACCGCCTTAAAAGTATAGTTGCCTATTGCCATATATGTGTAGGTTGTGTTTATTGTTGCGTTCTTATGCGGTGGCAAAGAGACATCATACGCCCGGAAGATTTGGCCGTTTTCGTACAGATTAACAGAAAGCCCGGATATTGCTGAGGCACCGAGATTGTCAACATGCACAGCAAAGAGCGTTGTCATAAACGGATAAACCGTGCTTGAATTTTGGTATACCAAGGAAACCTTGACATCATATGGGGATTGGGAAAGCATCGATACCGCTACAAAGGTGCCTGCAGCTACGAAAACAGCGATTGCTATGTAAATGATAAATGATTTGCTAGGCATGCTATCTTTTTTTTAGCTCTTTTATAACAGTGGATATTTTATCTTTTATTGGGGTGATTTCTGTTTCGAAATATCCTTCAAGCCAGCCGTCAATATTGTACTTTTCGCCTGCGTGCTGTACGAAGAAGTACTGGCCTTTTGAATGGCTGATTATGTTTACATTTTTGAGCTGAAGCAGATGGTAGCGCAGGGTTTTCTCGTTTATCGGCTCCCAGTTCTTGCTTATGTATTCCGAAAGCTCTGATACCGTGGGGTCCTTGCTCAGATTGAATTGAAAGTAAAGCATTGAGTCAAACACGCAAACCGCGCTCAACCTAGATTCGCCGGGATTTATTATACCGAGTGCGAGTGCAAGCCATCTCACCATAGATCGTCTGGTTTCGGTAACCTCTTGGGTAAGTCTCAGGTTTCTTAGCCTTACCTCATTCTCTATGAGTTTTGATTCGTTTACTTCCATATTGTCACAAAATGGAAAACAGTTAAAAGCTACGGGTATTAATTTATGTCTTACTTATAAATTATTAGCGTTTACTCTATTTGATACCATGGAGAATATAAAGGTTGGTGCGAGCTTTAAACCCGAAAGACTAAAGGCGTATACAAAAAATGAGGGCTTGATGCTACTCACTTTTGATAATTCGGACAGCAGTCACAGCTACTGGTGCGAATGCAAGGTAGATGTAAAATCACCGCTTTCTCTTGCGCATGATGTTGAATTAACTGAGGGGATAACAAGGGTCGGCATAATCAAACCAAAAAGCAAACTTGAAAAGCAGGTAAGGTTTTACACCAGACCGAACAACTTTCCCGATAATTATGACTTAAAGGTAACGCTTTTTGCTTACGATGAGGAGGGAACGATAGCTGAAAGGCTGGAAAGCAAGCACACCATACAATGCGTTCCGTGAAGAACGGGCATTTTTGATAAATTTCACTTTACGCTTATTTTGCTTCTGGAATGCATGTGAATTTTATATGCTACTATGGCATGCTAGCGTTATAGATCCCGAAAAATCCTGGCGGCAGCATGCCTGGATGCAGAGCAGTCAGACCACCAAATATGCCTATGAGAGAAAATACAATTGCAAAAACAACTAGCATAACGACCAGCATGACCATAGTTACACTCAGCAACCACGTGCCAACCGCTTGCCTCACGTTTATACCCTGCTGCTTCGCAAGGCTTATTACAAGCACGATTACGCTCCATATTGCAGCTATCATTAGGATTATGAAGCCTGCTATGGGTATGTTAAACAGCCAGAAGAGCAATACGCATGGCATCTCCGCATATACGTATGCTGTTAGTGTCCTGTGGTAGTCCCTCTTTACTAGGTCGAACAAAAACTTTGAGAAGAGCTGGTATACTCCAGCATTTAGAAGCAGTGATAAGGGGACTAATGCAAGGAGGTATAGTATAGGATAGCCTATCGCTTTAAAGATGGCGAAAGCAAAACCAAAAGCACTCAAGGCATGAGCGACAGGCATTGTTAACCCGAAATTCATGAACTGGCTGTAGCCAAATATTAGGAACACTGCTAGATTCACTATAACGGCAAGTATTAACGGTATTAGGCTTACCCTGTAATAGAACTTCAGGGCGTTTCCTATGTTCATAGTCTTTACGTTCATGCTCGGGTGCAACATCGCCCTTATTGCAGCTTTGATGCTGTTCTTCAATTCCATTAAATCACATTTTTAACACTGCACTTGCATTTCTATTGTAGAAAATGCTTATAAATCTGATATTGCTGCCTTGTCTATGGGGATCCTATGAAACGCGCTCGTGGTTTTACAGAAATAGAAATCAGGGGCTTTGTCTCAGATAGTAAATACAGGCGGTTGCTCGTCTTTCTCAAAAAGAACTGCAAATTCATAAGCAAAGACAACCAGATAACGTATTACTTTGACAAGAAAGGGAACACAAGGATGCAGAGGAACGACTTTTTTACAAAGCTGTGGATAAAGAGGGGCAAGCTTCACACAAGCACGCATAGAGAGCTTGAAATCAAGTTTGACAAAAACGACTTCGATAAGCTTGAAGAAGCCATGCTGCTGATGGGATTTGCTCCAAAAATAAAGTGGTTCAGACTGCGCTATACCTTCAGATGGGGCAACACGAATGTCATGCTAGACAAGACCAAGGGCTATGGTAATATCATAGAGCTTGAAATGATTTGTAGTAGCAGGGAGAAAGAGAGGTCTCTGAAGGCCCTTAGAGAAGGGATGCACAGTTTGGGTGTAAAGGAAACGCCATCGGCTGAGTTTGAAAGAAAGTACAAGTATTATGAAAGAAATTGGAGGCGTTTAGCGGACTGAGATCTATAAAATAGGTGTTATGCTAATACCTTACTCTTCTCCCTGTGCTGTGGTAGGTTGTGTTCTAGTCTTACTATCTGCTGGGCGTCTACAAATTTCATGTGAGGATCTTCGGGCTGCAGCCCTCTCGCCCTAAGCTCCCTCTCGATTATGGGCCTTGTCTTGTAACTGATTATCTCGCCGTCTCTCACTTCTACTTCAAGGACTACATATCCATCGACTACGTGCGCCACCGTAGGTATCCTTGAGAGATACGGGTCCAGCACAGTATCCTTCATCGGAAGCGTTTCTACTATTAACTTCTTATCAGTCTTCACTTCTTGGTGCTTATGGAAATGTGAGGCTATGATAAGGGCAGCGATAGTCCTCTTTGTTTCCATAAAGGACTCCATCTTGTCTATTTTGTCCTCAAGCAGGTGGGCGGTATGTACTTGCAGGCCGTCTATGTTAAGGTCGCCAGCGCCATACTCGCTGCCTGGTATGAGTTTGACCCTTTCCTCCCAGCCCTTCCCCAGCGTTCCATCCTCTTCATGTGCCTTCATGTGATTCCTCACAGCATAAAAGAGCGTGGTTGCCTCGTCGAACTCCCATCTCCTCGTAGTCATGTTGTAGTGGTTTCCCGAACCTAGTACAACGATGCCTCCTCTTTCTAGAACATCACCTATTAGCGGCATGAATATATCGTTAAAGAGGGATATCTGGGCGTCAATGCTTTGTATCGGGCTTGATTCGCTATAAGACTTTCTAAACCTCAGCATCTCTTTTTGGATATCAGCTTCGCTCATTCCACTATTTCTCAATGATTTTTCATAGTCGTCTGCATGCTCAGGCAGATCTATCGATCTTGCAACGTTCTTGAAGTTCCATAGGTTGCCCTCTATGGTGTCGCCGTTAAAGAACACAACGTCTGGCTTCTTATCAAGCGCGTCTTTTGCTGCTGCTTCTATAAGCTCGTGTTTGATTTTATTTCCAAAGTGTATGTCTCCAAATAGTATCATTTTCATTTTCTTGGGTTCTTGGGGTAATGGCTCGTTTGCATGTGGTGCTAGCGAGCGTAGTTGCTCTGCAAAGTTCTCGCTCCTTCGCAGAATCGCAAGCTCTCTTTTCCTTCCCTGCAACTCTGAAGGCGTCATGCAGTTTATCCTCGCCTGCTCCAAGTCCTCTTTTATGCCAGTGAGCTGCTCTTCGTCGCCGTTCTTCCCGTTCTTCTTACTTAATATTTTGTCTATCGCCTCCTTCTCAACTGTCACGTCCCTCTCCTTCCTCCTATCCTGTAGAAACTGGGTGGTAAGAACCTCGTGCTCTATAGCCTTGGTTTTAGGATTGTATCTCCATATGCTTGCACTCGAATCCAACAAGCCTTTCTCGTGCGCCTCAGTTTCCCTAGTCCTTATTTTCTGGTTTGCTAAGTCGCTAAGTGCCTTGAGGGACCAAAGAGTTCCGGTTGGGTTTGAGATTATAAGAGAGGGAGACCAATCCCGTATGGGGTCGAGTGCCACAGAAGAATACATGTTGCCTGAGGTTGTGAAGATGTTTGTCTCTGTTCCTTCAAGGGTCTTAAGTCCAACAGCATTCTCCACTACTCTCCCTAACCTCATTGGTGCCTCAGTGTTCGTTGTCTTCTTGAAGATCTTTGTTATATTGTCTAGTGTCGATGCCACTATTATGTTAAATGATGCACCGTTATGCTTAATTGGATATATATGAAGGGTATCGGTCTGAATGGTCACGTTTCTTTTCCTTCCGGTTGCATTTTTTAGAGCAGATAGATAGTAGGAAAAGCTTGTATCCCTTATGAGCGCCTCTTGTGCTGGTGTAACTGGTATGTTCTTGGTGTAGATCAGCGCGGGTATGTTCTTCTCAGCAGTTTCGAGTACTGAGGCCTCTTCGGTGCTTTCTTCTCCCCTTATGTTCAATATTCTTGATTCGTTCCCAAGAAACTTCGCCCTTCTACCCATCTCCTCTAGTGCCTCTGGGCTTATAGTTATGCTTTTGACTTTTGCATCTTTGTCACCTTTAGAGACGAGTTCCTGGAGCTTTGACAGGTTCCACATTGGTGTCAGAATGTTCTCTTTTTGGTGACCTTTTTCTTTGTTTTTAGTTATTTTTATGAAACTGCAATCTTCCAACATTCTGTTGTATCTCGCAAAAGCGGATGCGTTATCTTTGAGTCTTGTATTGCCCTGGCTTACATATGAAGCGAGCGCCTTCCTCGCATCCGAGCTCGTTATATTCTGTTCTGCTTTATAAAGCCTGTCTCGGTTTTCTTTTTCAATCAGCGGCATTAACACATTTAGATAGTATTCTAGGGCAATTGGACTGATGCTATATGCACGCAAGTCTGATCTCAGCGCCGCGCGTTCCATTTTTACTTTTGAAAGTTCTTTAAGTATTTCTTCAGTTCCTACGCGGGTTAGAAGCGGGGCATACAACTCTCTAAATAGCTTTTTCTGCAATTCTTCATCTGTTATTTTGGCGAGCTCCTTTTCTACGCCTTTTTTTACCTTGCGTGCCTCGCTTTCCATAAGTCGTTGTATGGAAAGTTGGTAGAGCTCGGCTAATGACTTTCTTCTCTCCTTAAATTCAGATAGCTCCTCCTTATTCAGGGCTATCTTTACAATTACGTTGTCCAGCTCTCTTTTAATGCTCGGGCTTGATTTGTTAAGTTTTTGCAGTGCCTCCTTGTTCTCTTCGGCGTCTGAAATTATGTCTACTCTGGCACTTATGGCCATTTCGGTATCCACAATCCTTTTTACAAGTATGTGCTGGTTGAAGGCAGATTCGTTGACCAGTCTATCTGCTATGAGGTTTATGTTCTTCTCGTCGTTCCTTCCCATCGCATAGATGATATCGGTGGTATCTGGCAGTTTGGTTAGTATTCTGTCCATGTGAACTTTGATTACGGCGGCGGCATCATTCGGGTTGTTAATTCCTTTTCTTAGGCTTAGCATCACGTCCCTGTACCTCACTGTTCCCGTCTGGGGGATGAAAGGTATAAGTCCGCCATTAATAGTCACAAAATTAGGCTTCACCTTCAGCTTTTCCAACCACTCTGCAATCCCGATTAAGTTGTCATCACTTTGATAACGTGTTCCACCCCCTACGTCAGGAATGAAAAGCGTGGTAAATTCTTCCCCGGTCGTCGTACTTTCAGAATTACTCTGTCGTAATAGTCCTTCGGCCGCCACCCGTTTGACACCCCTTGATAGTGTCTTATCTTGTAGCTATTTAAATTTATGTAATTAATTTGTTGCCTAGATGTTACATCTCTCTCGAATTCTGCTATACTTTCATTCTACTAAAGGTCCAGGTCCCTATTATTACCATTACCACAGCGAACAGCGCTGTTACTGTGATATCAATGCCTAGGCCGAAGCCACTCATCCCTAATATTACAGTCCTAAGTCCATCAACCGTGTACGATACGGGATTTATAGCCACAAATGCATAGAGCCATTTTGGAAGGTTGTTAACCGGGAAAAGCGCCCCACTAAGGAAGAACAATGGAAATATCAAAAAGCTAGTTATTAACCCGAAGCCCTCTGGGCTGCTCATTAGGGAGCCTATCGTAAGCCCGAGGCTTACAATGGAAACCATCAAAAGAAGTACCATTACAATTGTCACAATTAATGAATATATGGTAAAGTGTATTCCGAAGAAAAGGGCCCCCAAGGCCAATAGCATTAGTACTTCTATTATACCGTCTGTCGCACCCCCAAGCACCTTGCCAAAAAATATGGTTGTACGGCTCAGCGGCGCCACCAGCACCTCCTTAAGGAAATCAACCCTCTTGTCCATGATTATGTACAATCCAAAGAACAGAGAGCCGAAAAGTACTGTCATGCATAGTATTCCAGGATAGATAAAGGTTTGATAGTTGATTCCGGTAATTGCAACCGTCGAACCCAACCCCGTTCCAAATATGACAAGCCACATAAGGGGTTGCACTAACGAGGATACAATTCTTGACTTTTCTCTTGTGAAGACCTTAAACTCCCTGTACCATAACGCATACAGCCCGTTAAGTTCACTCATATCATCACCTATTTCTGCTGCGTATCATCCTTTCGAAGTAGCCTCCTTCTGCCTCGCCTTCGCGTATTTCACTACCGGTAAAGTATAGGAATACGTCATTGAGGGTTGGCGATCTAGACTCTACACTCTCCACATCCCCGATCACCTTAAGAATCTTCTGTAGATGCATTGCTGCATCGTTAACAGTAATTGTTACCACGCCACCGTCGCTATTTACACGCCTTACGAACTTTAGCTTTTTTACTGCTGCTAGGTTGGGGTTCTTTATTTTTAGTTTAACTACGTCTCCGCCGAGGCCTTTCTTCAGGTTTGTGGGGGTGTCAAGAGCCGAAATCTTTCCGTGATCTATTATCGCAACCCTATCGCAAAGCCTGTCCGCCTCATCCATGTAGTGTGTGGTTATTATTATCGTCGTCCTTTTTTCTGTAGAGAGCCTCTTTATGTAGCGCCAGAGGTGCTCTCTTGTTTGCGGGTCAAGTCCAAGTGTAGGCTCATCGAGAAATAGTATCTTAGGTTCGTGCAATAAACCTCTGGCGAGCTCTAGCCTTCTTCTCATGCCCCCCGAATACCGCTTGACACGCTCGTGCTGCCTTTGAGTAAGGTCAACGAGCTTGAGCGCATCATCGATCCTCTTGTTGATCTCGTGTCTGTCAACGCCGTACATTAAAGCATGGAGATAAAGGTTTTCTCTGCCCGTGAGCAAATCATCAGAACTCGGGTCTTGGAATACAAAGCCTATGCTTTTCCTTACTTTGGATTGCTCCTTTGCTACATCAAAACCGTTTACTGATGCTTTGCCTTCAGTGGGGGGTATGAGTGTCGAAAGCATTGAGAGTGTTGTGGTTTTACCAGCCCCATTTGGACCGAGAAGTCCAAATATCTCTCCTTCATTAATGCGAAGGTCGAGCTTATTCACAGCAATTAGCTTACCAAATTTTTTTGTCAGATTTTTTGTCTCGATTATGTACATGGTAATCACACTATCCCATATACGGTTGCTAGTGCTCCACTTATGAGTGCGATTATCCCGAGTGCCGAGGTTAGATAAATAATGCTTGATTTACCCGCTATTTTCAGCAGAAAATTTATCAGTAAAAGGCTTACAACTGTAGCAATAATTATCGCAATTATCAAACCGGTCGAGCCTATAAGGGCTAGGGTGCTAAGAATTGACGACCTGCTTGCTAAATAAGTCAATAAAACTGCGCCGCTTGTTGCAAATATCATGTCAATGAAAGATAATCTAAACGCCTCTCTTGCCTCTACATTCAAAAGAAGAAGGGTGCTTGTGGTTGCGCCGGATCTGCTTACTCCGGGCAGCGCGGAAATTCCTTGTACAATTCCAACTAATATGTAATCTTTAAGGCTCATCTGGCTGACTAACCTTCTGTTTTTATCGTTACTGTATTTTGACCTAGAATATTTTATGATTGCTGCATCGCCAATCAATACAGCGCCTATCAAGAGCATCGGTATGCCAATGTTGTATGTGCCGGTTAGTGTCTCCACATATAGATAGAGTGGTGCTGCAATAACAGCGGTAAATATCGTCGAAACTAATACATAGTTGAAAAGGAATTTACTTTCCGTATCACCTCTCCGAATTAATACTTTGATGAGTGAAATCAGCTCCTTCCTAAAATATATCACCGCCGCGAAAATTGTGCCTATCTCCATAAACAGTCCAAATGCATATGCTTCATTGAAGTTGAGTTTCAACAGATAGGTTGAAACAATCAGAACTTGGGTTTTGCTACTTATAGGAAGCCATTCAGATACGCCCTGCACTATGCCTAGTATAACACCATATATCGCTTGCTGTGAAATAAGTATGATTAGGGTTATCAGGCGCAGCATATTACCTAACATAAAATCAATACTAATTAATTCTTTTGTTTATAAATGTCGAATCCCTAATTCTTAAGTCATCACTAATCTAATATATACTTATTATAAGAAAATAATATATAGTGATTTTGTGTCTTCTGGGACTTTTAGTTCTATAGAATCACGAGATATAAACATTGATGATCGCAGAACAAGTGCCAAAGAATTTAAGGAAGGATTAGGAGAGCTGCTTCGTAATCCAGAATTTGGGTGCGTAGGCCAAAATCTTAAAATAAATAGTGTGCAGGTGGGCATTCGCGATGAGGCGAGGCACACAACTAGAATGCTGGGAAAAATTAAGATTATTGTTTACGAAGATGAACAAGAGCTTATTGCAGATGCGGCAAATGAACTTTTCAATCTTCTTCGCGTAAAACCTAATGCGGTTCTAGGACTTGCTACCGGCGGCACATTCGAACCGTTTTATGCATATGTAACCTCACACTATAGGGATAACGGCGTATCTTTTCGTGAAGCAACCGCATTCAACCTTGATGAGTATGTGGGGATCCCAGAAAGTGATGAACAGTCTTACTACCATTACATGTGGGCAAATCTCTATTCAAAAATTGACATGAAAAGGAAAAACGTATTTATCCCAAATGGCAATGCACGGAACCTTGAAGAAGAAAAAAGAAATTATGAGAGGATGATAAAAGAACGGGGCGGTATAGACTTGCAGTACTTGGGTATAGGACGAAACGGGCATATAGGATTCAATGAACCTTATACACCGTTTAGCTCAAAGACGCATGTGGTTGGGCTTACAGAATCAACTTTGGAGGCTAATTCAAAATATTTTGTTGGCCGTAATATGCCAACGAGAGCCATAACCGTGGGGATAGGAACAATTATCGATGCGAGAAGAATAATACTAATTGCTACTGGGGACTCAAAAAGGTCGATTATTGACAGGGTGTTGAAATCTGGTGAAACAGAAGAGATACCAGCTACCGCATTAATGCATCATAGAGATACAACAATAATGCTTGATTCTAAAGCCGGGGCATCACTTCTATGAGCACTTTAGAATAATAAGAGATCGGAGTTAAGACCCTGGGCTATTCCAAGCTACTGAAAAACTACTTCCGTCATTGGAAAGAGCAGATGGCGTTGCTTTTGGAACTCCAGAAGATGTTGTCATAGTCATGGGGTCATTTTGCCATAAAGCGTCACTTATTGTGCCGGTATGCCCGTTAAGTGTTGCGGAGGAACTTGAGAACAGAACAGTTCCAAAGTTTGCCAATAGAAGAACCCTAGATGACGAAGATGGCGCTTCTGCAACCCATTCGGCAGACGACCTAGAAGCGCTTGGTGATTTTTGGGTTGTGGTGTAACTTTTTCCTGTTGTTGTGTCAGTTATTGTTAACTTAAAAGATCCTTTACCCATGTAATTAACCTCTGCAGACATTACATCCCCAGGAGAAACCTTCATTTTCAAATTAGTAGGAAACTTGGGATACATTTCATACCAGGCATAATACTTTGGCGTGCCTGAAGAGCAATCAGAGTCCGTACCTATCTGCTCAACTGTTGAAGACGAGTAACCATCTATCCCAACCCAAAAAGCAGACCAGGAGGTTGGAGTTGCTGAGCAGTCAACTGCCGGAACAGTCCAAGAACCCTTAACATTGGTTACTGCGCCACTTTGTGGTGAGGAAAGACTCGTTTCAACCGCATATCCTGCCCAGTTTAAGCTGGTACTGTCTTTTATGTGAATTCTCGGTGCGTTTAATGACGTTTGTGCACCAAATAAAAATAAGCTTAAGAAGACTAAATGCGTGGTTAGTAGAATCACGCCAGCAAATAAAATAGGGTTTAGCTTATTCATAGTGATTATTAGCAATTGTTAAGTATTTAAACATTTTGATATCAGATGCGAAAGGCGTGTAATCATAAAGTGCGCTGTTGTGAGCTTCAACAGTCCTTCATCAACAAAATTGTTTAGGGTTGGGTGATTTGAACAAAACTTTCCTTAGAAGTTTTGGTAGTTGTATTAATTTCTTATATTTTTAATATTAATACTTTCTTGTGCTTGATGCTCTCGTATAAGCTTGGTTAATTCCTCTATTTGATGCTTAGCCAAACTTGGAATTTGTTTTTTGATATATTCATATATTTTGTTTGGTTCGGATGTAGCGATGTTTTCGAACCCTCTTCTTTCTGGCTCTGCTCCATCTCGACATTCTATCACATCACTAATATTATGACGTGAAACTATATAAGCCAATAAGCCCTGGGGTTGCGGGGCTTCACCCACCCCCCCAAGGCTCGCCTCTCCGCTTATCGAGGCTCGCCCCCTTAGCCCACTCAAAGCCCCCTATTCTAGCAAAGAGCCCTCTAAGCTGGAGGGCTCGCTGGTCGCTCAAGCTTCTTCTAAAGCTAATTCTATACCAACCACACAGACTGCCGTACAAAGAGGGGGCTCGCTTTCTGCAGGTTCACCTAGATCGCCAAAAGCTAGCTCTGCTTCTGAGCCCTCTACGAATCCTAAAGAACCTTCATATACCACACCAAAGCTTGAAGGGGGCAGTGCGGGTATCCGAACCTGTAAAATTTCCTATTCCCATTTTTGCGGTGAGACCATGAGAGTATTGCAAAGCCAAATTCAAATACCAAAATATGCAAGTTTGGAAGAGTTCAGAAATCCGCTGAAATCCGAACCAGAAGAAATCAAGGAATACCTAGCTAAGATATTGCCCAGCTTGTCAAAGGCTAAAATGGAAGAGATAACAAAGCTAGTAAGGCAATATTACACACAGAGATACAAGCACCTAAAGACACCAAAATACGGCACGCTAAACAAGGGCTTCACCGAGCAGCAGATTCAGAGGTTCTTTAGAGTTATAAATGACGATAAATTCAGGATTCTTTTTAGCTATCAAGCGAACTTAGGGCTAAGAATCGGCGAGGTAATAAAGCTAAACATAAATGACTTAGATTTAGATTCAAGAGAGCTTAAGCTTAAATCAGAGAAATCAGGAAGGCTTGACGTTTTAATTATACCCTTACCTTTATTCAAAGAGACCCTAGCCTACATAAGAGCCTATAAGCTAGAGATAGAGCGGGCTAAAGGCTTTCTATTCTTCAGAAGCACAAATACAACCCAAAGGGAAGAGCCCTATCTTGAGCCTAATTATGTAAGAAAAAGATTTAGAGAGTATATCAAATTAGCTAATCTTGATAATGTCTATGATATAAGCGAGGAATCAAGCCCAGATAGAAGAGTTAGGCAGTTGCATATCCTAACTTCTCATAGCTTGAGGCATTTTGCAATAACTAGATTTTCTAAGCAAACAAACGGCAACCTAATTTTAACTAGCAGATTCGCAAGGCATAGCGACCCTAGTACGACAATGATTTATATCAACACCGACAAGCGTGAGCTTTATGAAGCTATTGATAGCATAGCTTTAGCTGATGTGCAGGAGCTGAAGAGGAGGGTGAGATTATGAAAAAAGTAGTGCCCCCCCCCCAACACATTAGGAAACTATTCATAGATTATTTAAATTCAAAAGAGGAAGCTCATGATCTATTTCTTAAACTTTACTATCCAAATATTTTTAATGTCCGAAGAAACCAAAATAACAAAATATCTAAGAGAAAAGTTAGAAAAACAAGATAAAGCTAATGCTTTTATTAAAGAATATATGGAAAATAAAACAGATAAACCTCTTGGTGAATTAAAAATTCTTATTTCTAAACATAAGGAAGATATAAGTATTATTGTTTCGGGTTCTTTGATACTTGAAGATGCTTTAGAAAATTTAATTTTAGAACAATTACTTATCTTAAATTCCGAGGGATTATTTGACTATTTAATAAAAGATATAGAAACTCCTGTTTTGGTTAAGCTAAAATTTCTTAGATTTTGTAATTTAATAACGCAGACAGAATATAAAAATATACGTAAATTATTTAGAATAAGGAATAGATTTGCCCATAAACTTTTTGGGCTTGAAGATTTTTCTAATGTTTCTGAAATTTTAAAAGGCTTGGATTTTGATAACGAAAATATAGACAAGATAGCCCTAGAAAAATTTACTAGAAGTTCTGATAGATTTTTATATATCTGTGATTTTTATTATAAAAAGTTAATAGATAGGGTTAGAGAGATATTTAAAAATGTAAGACCGAGAGATTAAGCACTCTAACTTAAAGCTTAAAAGCATTAAGATAGAAGTAAATTTTGAAGATAATATGTGTAATGGTTGCCCTCAAAATTTGGCTTGTAAATGCGATTGTAAAGAACTAAAGACTAATTGCAGACATTTTCATATAGTACCTAATCAGGGACTCTTTAAGGGCATTCCTTTATTAGAGAAAACTGCCCCTACAACTATAGAATTGAAATTCTATTCGTGTAAAAAGTGTGATCATTTAGTATTAGAAATAAATAGAAATTTACAACCATATACTCTTAATCAAAATAACTCTTACGTTATTCATCTCAAATCTAATAATAAACTTTATGCTCTAAATGGAAATCATAATCACAAATAAGAAATCCGAACCTAAACTACTTTTAAAGCTCAAACAAAGCATATCTATTGAGCTCTGTATGCATACTGAACTTAGACGATAGTATGCACGCTAAGGCTTGTAAATCTGATTCTAAATATACTACTCCTAAGCGATTAAGTAAGACTTTTAAACATATAGTTTACAAATATAATAAGTGTGGTGCTATGATAAGCGGCTTAGACGTACTTACTCAATATGATACAAATTTTAAATGGTTTTTTGAGAATTTTTCTACCATTAAGAAAGAATATAAAGATATTTATGTTGCTGTTAATAACAAACAGATAGTAGATACGGATAAAGACATTCAAAAACTTTATAATAAATTAGAACACAAAGGAATACCCCTAGATACTACTTTTGTTAGGTTCGTACCTAAAACAGACATAATCGCAATCCTATAAATATTTATGCGGTTTTTACTAAATGACATAGATTGGTTAGGAGGTCCAAGAGCAGCAATAAACTCTTTGATAAATTTTGGAGGTATTAGCCTTACAACTACTTTTCTTGTTGATACTGGTAGCCCATTTACAATAATATCAGAAAATGATTTGAAAAAAACACGACTAGCTTATACTAAATGTGAACATTATCAACGAATAATTATTGGTACTCCAATGGATTTAAAAAAATTAGGCGAAGCACAGATAATATTTAAAGATGAAACAGGCAATAGTGTGCCCTTCAGTCATCCTGTATATGTTGGTATAATTGTAAATAGAAATCAAGAATTAATTAAGCGTCTATCTCTTTCGTTCTTAGGTAAAGACTTTTTAGATAAATATAATCTTTGTATAACCAAAAAAGACGAAACAGGTCAAAGGCGTATGGAATAATTGAACCCCTCTCCTTTATAAACCTAACCATCTTAGCTAAAGCAAAGCAGCTGATTATATGGATTCTAAACCTTCAAATCCTAAGAATCTGAACCCTAGCCTTGTCGTCGTAAAAGCTTCTTGGGGTTGCGGGGAATCGCTCGGTTTGACGTCAAAGCTTGATGCTCCCTGCATACTCACAGCTTGATGCACTAAGCTTGTTTCTAAGCTTCTTGTATTGCTCATAAAATCATTCATTAGCTTCTTAGCCCTTGGGTTTGATGGGGGGTTCGATAGTGGCGTGTTATCATTTGCTTGGCTTTGCTTAGAGAATAAGCTTAATGGTTTTTGAGAGGGCATAGAATCAAGATAGTATATGAGCTTGAATAAATATAAAGGATTAGGGTTCAGATTTTATTTTTAGTATAGTAGCAACTATCACTTATCTTTGGTGGTTTATGCTCACAAGACAAATACTCAATACCTTTAGTATAATTCTTACTTTCAGCTAATTTATTAAATTCTAATAGACTATTTTCAAAACTGCCTTCATATAATTTTGTTTTAATGGTGTGAGGTTTGTTAGACGGGCTTAAAAATCCATTCATAATCTCTGTTATCTCAAACTTTTGAGAAGTTTTATTATAATATAGTATAAGACTACGAGTTTGTACATTAAGTGCAATCTTATTATTTGATCCGTTAAATGTGTTTAGTTTGTGAATTGTACCAACATAAATATTGGAATTTGTTTTAACAAGACTATCATAGCAAATAAACGTTTTGCCTTCTAATTTTTGAGGTTTGTTTTTACCTAAAAAACCTAATAATCCCATTTTTATCTTCCGAAATAAACAAAAGTTCCTGACCTTCTTATGGCTCTAAAAGCTGCGAAGCCAGAGGGTAATATAAGCACCAAAGCACCCCAATCACCACCAAACCAAAAAACTATTGCCACGAATAATAAAGCAACAGACAAAAATGGCATAAGCCATATTCCTAAATCTGAATAACCTAAGTGAATTTTGTTTATCGCTATTAGTGATGAAATTAAGAGTATGATTGTAAATATTATCATTAACGGATTGTTTAAGCTGCAAAGTAAAGGTAAGAATCTCTCAAAATATGAAACTCTGCAAGTTGGGGCAAAGAAAAATGTAGGAGCAAATAGAAGTGTAGCTAAGAATGATATAATCGCTACGATTGGCATTAATGGAATTCTAAGGCGTCGTCTATGGTTATAATGTCTATTGTAATGAGGTCTATAGTGATAGCGGTTATGGTGATATCTTCTAGCCATTTAGAGCCCAATTTACTTCTATCTTAATGCTTTTAAGCTTTAAGCTGTAGTGTTCAAACCATTAGTTACTAACGAGTTATAAAAGTACCATCTTTGAAAAGCACTGCTGTTGCATTAATAAATAATGGGCTAATAGGTCTATCATAGCTATCATTTGTAATTGGTATGGGCGTATGACATAACCCAGTACCTCCTTCAGGACCTGAATTATTCACTTGTTTACTTAATGCAAAAATTAATGTATCGTTGGTAACATTAATTCCATAACCTAATATTGGTTTGTAAATAACTGGTTTGTATGCCCTTTTACTTACAAGAGAATTAGTATAACTAACTTCCGTCATTGGTCCTGTAAATCCATTGTTTTTATTTCCGCCTATAAAAACAGACTGGTTTGTTTGCCACAATTGGCTACTATTAATATTACAGTTCGGGACAAAATACGTTGGGGTGAAACACGCTGAAGCAGAAGCGTCGGTATTCCAATCAAAAGCTTGCATCAAAATAGTGTAATTGTATAATGGGAATAGTAATAATTTGACAGTATCATTGGCACTTATTGGTCCTGTCGTTGGAATTTTTAGTGGAGGCGTTATTCGAGTTCCATTCTTATAGACTTGGGCAATTAAAAGGAAATTGCTGTTATTTAAGCCCATTTCACCTTTATTAAAAGCCAACCCAAACTGATACCAGTAACCATCATTTAATGCACCATTTAATAGATAGCTAACCTGAGAGAAGTTTCCTTGTTGTGGTGTTACGGATATATTATAGTCTAAAAGGCGAGTATTTGAATTTGAATATAATATAATCTGTTCATCGTAATTATCTGGTTTTGTGTACTGTATTGTGCAATTACTTGGTAAGGTTATGTTATTTGCTATTGTTGTAGTACTTGTAAAATTAATTGTAATGCTACTTGTGGTTTTGGGTGGTGTTGGTACTTTAGGTATATAGATAAGCACTATTACAGCAATTACACCAACCAAGAATAATATAAGCCAGAGATATTTATCCATAAATTAAATATACACTAATAGTATTTAATTATTTTAGAAAGCCAGTTTATTAACAATAAATATAGCCCTACATAAAACAGTATCGCTCCTAAAACATTGTTATTATTTATACTAAAAAGAATAACAAGAAGACCAATGATATTCCTCCAAAATGTAGGTGAATCTCTAATATGAATTTTTTTCATTTTATCAACCTCTTTTTTAGAGCATCAATATCACCCGTGCTTATGTTGTCTATCGCTGCGTATAATTCCTTCTTGTCGGTGTGAATGTAGCGAATTGTTGTGTTTGGGTCGCTATGCCTTGCGAACTTGCTGGCTAAGACCACGTTGCCATTCGTAGAGCGGGCAAATCTAGTAATTGCATAATGCCTTAGGCTATGCGTGGTTAGTAAATGTAGATTCCTAGTCCTTCTATTAGAAATGAACCTCTGCGGGCTAAAGCCCGCAGTATCTCTACAGGGTAAGTCGTATTTGTCCATGTGAGACATCTTGTTTCCTAATATAATTCCTAATTGTGTCTTCATCTGCAGGACCTACACTTCCGT
>Ga0315282_10006729_pt1 | contig 19112 bp, 14 predicted proteins | sample YL17G07_20_MG_FD_203693 | JGI IMG/M metagenome (GOLD analysis project Ga0315282, IMG submission 203693) | Sediment microbial communities from Yellowstone Lake, YNP, Wyoming, USA - YL17G07_20 | ecosystem: Environmental > Aquatic > Freshwater > Lake > Sediment | place: USA: Wyoming | collected... | reverse complement strand
AGGATTTTTTTATCGAGATCGACGACCGGAAGATCCCCCAGGAGTTTCTGGTATTTTTTTTCGTTGATCTTGCTTATGGCCTCGCCGGAGAGGTCGGCCGTGGCGTTGCTCTCTAGGATGTTGGCCCACCAGATCGACCCGAAGATGAAAAAGGCTCCGTATTCATAGGGGATATTGTAGAAGGGGTCTGGCGGCGAAACGTTTGGGATGATCGTGACCAAGTGAGCCGGGTGCTCCCTGGCCGCCCACCACTGGACCCAGCCGACATAAGATCCGCCGATCATTCCGACCTTGCCGTTCGACCAGGGTTGTCCGGCCAGCCATTCGATAGCATCGTGTCCGTCCTTGGGTTCGTTGATAAAGGGTTCCCAGATCCCGGCCGACCCGAACCGGCCCCGGCAGTCCTGGACGGCCAGGACGTAGCCGCGCCTGGCATAAAATCGGGCCTGGAGCACATCCATGTCTTTTTTGTACGGTGTGCGGGTCAGGATGACAGGGAATTTTCCATCGGCTTTCGGCCGGTAGATGTCCGTCGCCAGCTTGATCCCATCGCGCATCGGGACGCCGACGTTGGCTTCCTCAACGACCTCGTAGGTCGGCTTTGAGATCAGAGGGTCGGTCTCGGGCTCGTGCATCAGAGCCTCGTAGCCGTCTCTCACATAGTTGGCCTTCTGAGCCGGGATTGACCCGTAATAGAGCTTCCCCTCGTCATCGGCCCAGAGGGTGACATCGACACCGGGCATGCCGTGGACATATTTTTTAAATTTCATATCTTTGGTGCCGACCGTCCGCTCCTCCGTGCCCTGCAGTTCGAGCGAGGCATCGACCATGGCTCCCGGAACAATGAACAGCGGGAACGATTGTTTTCCGCCCTTTTTGGCGTCGTAGGCCCGGATGGCTTGGCTCACCAGGGCGGGGGAGTAGTTATCGAACAGCATGGCGCCCTCTTTGAGGTCGATGGTGACCGATTTTTCTTTGAAAGTCTGTGTGGCCACGCCGTCCTTCCGGACGATCTCAACTGTTCCTTGGGGGGATTTCTGGAGGATCTTGACCCAGCGGCCGTCCTTGTCTACTTCGATCGTGGAGTCGATTGTGACCGACTGCCCGGCCATCTTGATGACGGCGGTGTTCGAGAATTTTCCTGTTGTCTCCCATTTATAAGTGATCTCGACCAGGGGTTCCTCGTTGACGTAGAGGTGAAACAGCCCTTCGTCGGAAAAACCCGCCAGTGAGGCGGGGATTCCGCCGGCTTTCTTTTCTTCGGCTTTTTGCGGCGCAGCCTGGGCTTGCGCGCCGGCTCCCAGTTTTGCCGGCCCCGCAAGAGCGAAGACCAGGAGAAGCGCGAGAATCGCAGTTCCAATCAGGTTCTTTCGAGCTAGCATCTTGACCTCCGTCCGTGAAGCTACGATAAAGTCCTATATTATACATGTTTATACGCAAAATCGCAGGGGAAGTTATGCCGGCCAATGAAAAAGTTGCCGCGGCGCAGCGGGAATTTTTTAGCTTTACACAGACGCGCTGGCCTGATAAAATACTCCTATAAAAAAGGAGGTTTTTATGAAAGGCGACACAAAACTCATTTCGACTCTGAATTCTTTGCTCGCGGCTGAACTGACCGCGATCAACCAGTACATGGTTCACTCGGAGATGTGCGATAACTGGGGCTACGAAAAGCTCCACAAGATGATCGAGAGCCGTGCGATCACCGAAATGAAACACGCCGAGAAGCTCATCGGCCGGATCCTTTTCCTGGAAGGAGTGCCGACCGTCAATGAGCTCAGGAAGATGCACATCGGCTCCGATGTCCCCAAGATGTTCGCGAGTGACCACGGCTTCGAAGCAGACGCCATCAAGAATTACAACGCGGCCGTCAAGCTGGCTGGAGATGTGAAGGACTTCGCCACCCGCGAGGTCCTGGAGAGCATCCTCAGCGATGAGGATAAACATATCAACGGGATCGAAGAACAGCAGGATCAGATGGCCCAGATGGGCCTGGGTATCTACCTCAGTAACCAGGTGGGTTAAGAGGTTTCGCAACTCCAGATCATTGGACTGAACATACGGCTCTGAGCCGAAGGGCGTCTTCGTCTCTATTCAAAACTGAAACAAGACATGGGGGCAAAGCCTGAACAACTGAGGCGGCAGGAATTCCCGAACCTTCCGGAAAATCTCGGCGGCCTGGCCGATCTGGCCAATAACCTCTGGTGGAGCTGGCACCCCGCCGCCAGGATGCTCTTCAAAAGCCTGGACCGGGAGGTTTGGAAGGAGAGCACCCACAATCCCGTGGTGATGCTCCGAGCCCTCCCGGGCAGGATTCTTGAATCCGCGGCCAACGACCCCCAGTACATGCGCCAATACCAGATTGTCCTGGACCATTTCCGGAGAGATTTGGACCCGGAGGTCGGCCTGCCTTTAGAGAACACGATCGACCCCAACCACTTTCCGATCGCCTATTTTTCGGCCGAGTACGGCCTTCACCACTCCCTGCCATTCTACGCCGGGGGGCTGGGGTTCGTGGCGGGCGATTTCCTCAAGGGGTGCAGCGACCTTCGCCTTCCCCTGGTGGCGGTCGGGTTCATGTATCCAGGAGGTTATGTCGGCCAGCGGATACGCGAGGACGGCTGGCAGGAAGACGCGGGAGAGCCACTCGACCGCGAAGCGGCTTCCATTTCCAGAGTCCTGGGGGAAGACGGCAAGCCGGTCGTCGTGCGCGTTCCCTTTATTGAACCCCCCATCTTTATGACGGTCTGGAAAATCGAGGTGGGCCGCGTGCCTCTCTATCTCATCGATACGGACATCGAGGAGAACGATGAGGCGAACCGGAAGATCTCTAGATACCTTTACATCGGCGATATCGAACAACGGCTCCGCCAGGAGGTCGTGTTGGGCATCGGCGGGTCCGAGGTCCTCCAGACCCTCGGCATCACTCATTCGGTCTTCCACCTCAACGAAGGCCATGCCGCTTTCGCCCTCCTGGAGCGGATTCGGGAATGCATCCAGAAGGGCCTGGCCCATGAGGAAGCGGTTTCGCGGGTCCGCGATACGACGGTCTTCACGACCCACACGTCGGTCCCAGCGGGTCACGATGTCTTCTCTTTTCAATTGATGGAAAAGTATTTCCGAGCCTACTGGCCGACCCTTCGCCTCGATCGCGATTCTTTTTTCAAGCTAGGTGCTCACCCCGAATTCCCCTGGGCGGGGTTCAATATGACGGTCCTCGCTCTCAGGCTGTCTGGCTGCAGTAACGCGGTGAGCAAGAAGCACGCGGACGTCGCCCACAAAATGTGGCAGCCCCTCTGGCCGGGCGTCCCCGAAAAAGATCTTCCTATTGTCCCGATCACCAACGGGGTGCACGTCCCCACCTGGATCGAACCCAAGATGCAACTCCTCTTTGACAAGCACCTGGGTCCCGGCTGGCTCGAAAGCCACGACGACCCCGCCGTTTGGGAACGAGTCGATGAAATCCCCGACGAGGAGCTTTGGAAGGCGCACTACTGGCTCAAGATTAAACTGATTGACGCCATCCGCTGGCGGGCACGGGAGCGCTGGAGCCAAGACCGAGTCAGCTCCTCACTGGTCCTGGCCGAAGGCACGATGCTGGATCACTCGGCGCTGACGATCGGTTTTGCCCGACGCTTTGCCACTTACAAGAGGGCTGACTTGGTCTTTAATAATATGGAAAGGCTCAAAAAGCTTCTCAACGATACCTGGCGGCCCGTCCAGATCATCTTCGCCGGCAAGGCCCACCCCAACGACGAGCCGGGAAAACGCCTCCTCCAGAAAGTTTTCAACTCAGCCAGAGATCCGGAGATGGGTGGACGCATTGCTTTTGTTGAAGATTACGGAGAGTTGATTTCCCAATACATGACCCACGGTGTCGACCTCTGGCTCAACAACCCTCTTCCTCCCCTAGAGGCCTGCGGGACGAGCGGGATGAAGGCCGCTCTCAATGGGGTACCCCAGCTGAGCATCTGGGACGGCTGGTGGATCGAGGGCTACAACGGGAAGAATGGCTGGGCTTTCGGTCAAAAAGAAATCCCCGGCAACAGGGACCAGCCGGACGCTGGTGCTATCTACGATCTTCTAGAAAAGGAGATTATTCCTCTTTATTATGCGGTCTCCGCCGACGGTGTTCCTCACGGCTGGGTCAAGGTGATGAAAGAATCCATCAAGAGCAATGCCCCCCGTTTTTCGACGCTCAGGATGCTTAAGGAATACCTCAACAGTTTCTACGTGAACGCCTTGAAAAAAGCGTAGGAGGCGGGGCAGGGGAAGCACATGGCCGGTATTTTCAAAGCCTACGACATCAGGGGCGCGTATCCCTCGGAATTGAACGAAGAAATAGCCCGAAGGATCGGGAGGTCCTTCGTCGACCTGCTCAAAGCCGACCGGATCGTAGTCGGAAAAGACATGAGGCTTTCGGCTTCGTCTCTGGCCGGGGCGTTCATCGACGGCGCCATGTCAGCTGGAGCAGATGTCGCCGATGTGGGGATGACAAGCACGCCCCAACTCTATTTCGCCATCATCGAGGGGAAGTTCGATGGTGGGGTTATGGTCACGGCTTCCCACCTCCCCGGCGGCATCAATGGCTTCAAGCTGTGCCGGGAAAAAGCCATCCCGCTGAGCGGGGATCGCGGCCTTCCGGAGCTGAAACGGCTCGTTAACGAGGGGGCTGCCGGAGTGGGAAGCGGGAAGGGCTTGTACCGGACCGCCGATTTCCTGGACGCATATATCGAGAGGCTGGCCCGCTCTGTTCATGATCCAAAGCCCCTGAAGATCGTCGTCGATGCAGGCAACGGAATGGCCGGGCCCGAGGTCTTTCGGCTCTTCGAGAGAGTGCCGGTTTGGAACCTCATCCCGATGTACATGGATCCTGACGGGAGCTTTCCCCACCACATCGCCAACCCGCTCTTGGTTTCTGCGACCAAGGACCTCCAGCTCCGCGTAGTGTCCGAAAAAGCGGACCTCGGGGTCGCTTTCGACGGCGACGCCGACCGTTGCGGCTTCATCGACGAAAAGGGCGAGAGAATTTCCGAAGACCTGGTCACGGGTCTGATCGCTGAATTCTTCCTCTCCAAACACCCCGGCGCGGGGATCGTCTACGATCTGAGGTCGAGCCGGGCCGTCCCCGAGGCTATCGCCGCCCACGACGGAAAGGCCCTGCGCAGCCGCGTGGGCCATTCCTTCATTAAAGAAATAATGAGAGAAACAGGTGCCGTATTTGGGGGCGAGCTTTCGGGTCATTACTATTACCGCGACATGGGGATCACCGACAACGCCCTGTTCACCATGATCCAGGTCCTGAACGACCTGTCCACAAATGAAATGCCCATTTCCGTGGCCCTGGGGCCGCTGCGCAAATATTCCTCCACGGGGGAGATCAACCTTCAGGTTGGTGACAGCCGGGCGATTTATGCTGCCCTTGAGACAAAATATCGGGATGCGCGGATGGACCATCTCGACGGCCTGACTGTGCAGTTCGACGCCTGGTGGTTTAACCTGAGGGCCTCCAACACCGAGCCGCTCATGCGCCTGAACCTTGAAGCCGACGAGGCCGCGCTTAGGGATGAAAAGAAGGAAGAGGTCCTGGGAATTATCCGCCAAGCTGATCCCTCGGCGGCGGTTCAAAATTAGCCTGCCGAAAGAAGCCCCCAAAGGGGATAATGGGCTATAATGACACCATGAAAAGAAACGAAGCAGACTATCCCGAATTCCTTGCCAGATTTTATGACCTTATCTATGCCAAGGTCAGAAATGGCGTGGACAACGAATTCTATCTGAGGAAGATCGCCGCCGCCAAAGGACCTGCCCTGGAGGTTGGCGTGGGAACCGGACGGATTTTTATCGAGGCCTTGAAGAGGGGCGCCGACATCTATGGAGTTCCAGCTGAGATTCTTTTTTAGGTTTGAGCTTGAACACCTCGTGCATCGTTCCCATTTGAAATTGGAGGCGATCTACGGCGACTTTAACGAAACTCCGTTAAATTCGGAATCGAGGGAGTTTGTCGTTGTGTGCCGCAAATAAGGCCGACGGGGCTGTGGCGCGCCCAAAGCTCAAACGAGTTTAGGAGGGAGCAAGGGGCTAAACATTCACGCCACGAAGGAGTATAATGACCGTGCATCTGAACATTCGGCTCGGCTTTTCTAGAGCCGGTCAACATAGGAGGGACATCATGAAAAGAAAATCCATGGCGGGCTTATTTTGCATTGCCCTCGTCGGACTTCTGTTTGGCGCGGCTCATGCTCAGACGGCGGGTGAAATCCAGAAGAAGATGGTCGACGCCCAGGGCGGTCCGGAAGCCCTCAAGAGCGTTCAGGACTTGACCATCACCGGCTCCATAGACCTGGTCCAGCAGGGGATGAGCGGCACCTTGACGGTTTATAAGAAGGAACCGGATAAAAGACGCACCGACATAGAGGTCATGAGCATGATCATCACCCAATGCTATGACGGAAAAACAGCCTGGTGGACCAACCCCCAGACCGGAAACAAGGAGGTCGTATCCGGAGACCAGGCCGAGGACCTGAAAAGACAGTCCATGCCGATCGGCGCTTCTCTGGATCCGGCCAAGTACGGCCTCTCCTATGTCTCCAAGGGAAAAGAGGCGCTCGAGGGCAAGGAATATCTTGTCCTGGAAGAAACCTATCCCGACGGCCTCAAGGTCACGATCTACGTCGACCCGCAGACGTATCTTATCCACAAGCTGAAATCCAAGCTTCTCTCCGGGGGCGTCTCGTACGATTTTGAGCAGATCTTGTCCGATTACAAAAAGGAGGGGCCCATGGCCATGGCCCACTCGATCGTCACCTACCAGAACGGCGCGGAATACTCGAAGATCACTTTCAAGGAATTCAAGATCAACGCAGGCATCGCCGATTCCATATTTGAGATGGGCAAATAAAGTTCTCCTATTTTTTAGGCTGATTGATATTCCGCCGTCCCTAATTTCATCATGCGGCGTTTCGAGCTGGGTAAGCTCCTGTTTAGCCATTTTTAGCATCAAGAACATGAAGGAGTTAAGATGTTAATCAGAGCTAAGTCCATCTTCCACGTCTGTGCCTTGGCGATTCTCTCTGTAGCCTTGGGTTGCGAGCAAAAAGCTCCCGCACCAAAAGCTGATCTTGTCTTATGGAATGGAAATATCGTCACGATGAGTCAAAAGCTCCCCCGGGCCCAAGCCGTGGCCATAGCGGGGAACCGTATCCTTCGGGTGGGCACCGACACAGAAATAAAGCCTCTCATCGGAGAGAAGACGAAAGTCATCGACCTGGAACAGAAACTGGTTATCCCGGGTCTGATCGACGCGCACGTTCATCCTTTTGGTGCCGGCCGCGCTCTGACCATTCTTGATTTGAAAGGGCTCGATAAGGAGCAGATCCTGGGGAAAGTGGCTCAAAGAGCCAAGGAAACAAAGAAAGGGGAGTGGATTGAGGCGGAGGGATGGGATCAGGGATTCTGGAAGGAAAAGGAGTTCCCAACTCGATATGAATTGGATGCCCCGCAGCGCCGGATAATCCGGTGTCCCTGACTCGAATAGATGGCCACTCAGGCTGGTACAACAGCCAGGCTTTTCGCCTGTCTCACATTGATAAGAAGACCAAGGATCCTGAAGGCGGCCGAATCTTGCGAGATGCCCGCGGAGAGCCTTCCGGCATGCTCATTGATGAAGCGATGGCCCTCATCAAAAAAGAACGGTCTGGCGACGAGCTGGAGCGCAAGGAGATTTATATCAAGCTGGCCATGGAACAATATAGGAAATGGGGGATTACCGGAATCCATGACGCCGGCGCGGACGAAGAGTCTCTGCGGGTCTATGAAAAACTCAGGCAAAAAGGTGAACTCACAGTCCGAGTCTATGCCATGGTCAGCGCACGCGGTCCCGCTTTTGCGGAGGCTCTGAGCCAAGGGCCTCGGATTGATAATTTTCTTACGGCCAGAAGCATTAAGATTCTCATTGACGGGGCACTCGGTTCTCGAGGCGCTTTGCTCTTTGAGCCCTATTCCGATTCACCCGACACCTCCGGCCTGCAGATGATGAAGGAAGAGGAGGCTTATTCCATCATCAAGAGATCTTTGGAAAAGGGATTTCAGGTGTGCACCCATGCGATCGGAGATAAGGCGGTCCACATCATGTTGAACCTGTACCAAAGAGCTCTGAAAGAAAACCCCGTTCAGAATCATCGTCTCAGGATCGAACATGCATCCGTCATCGCGCCGGAGGATTTGCCGAGGTTCAAAGAGCTCAATGTCATACCATCCATGCAGCCCATCTTTGTTGGGGAGTATGGGCGCTGGTCTGAAGACCGGTTGGGACCGAAGAGGGTCCAGGGCGTTCTTATTCTCAGACAACTGCTGGATTCCGGGGTGAGGATAGCCGGGGGAACAGATTGCCCGGCTTCTGATGACGGGAACCCGCTGACCAATTTTTATGCCGCGGTCACCAGGAAGAGCCCCCATGGCGTGCCCGAAGAATGGTATGGCCGGCAGAAAATTACAAGGGAAGAGGCTTTGCGAATGCTGACTCTTGACGCCGCATACGCCGCTTTTGAAGAAGATATCAAAGGAAGTCTCGAAGCCGGCAAGCTGGCTGATCTGGTTGTGTTGAGTCAAGATATAATGAAAATTGATGAAAAAGAAATACTGAAGACCGAAATCCTGACGACGATTTTGGATGGGAAAATTATTTACGGCAGAACCTAAATTGCCAAGTCTTGCCGAAATGCACCACTCTATTTTCGTTTAATACTGATCGATATTCCGCTGCCGCTCGATTCGTCAATCGTCGTTTCCAGGTTGGGCAGGCTCCTGACATAATTTAGAAATTCTCTGATCCCGCTCATGGACCCGGTATTTCTCACATTGTGCGCCGTAAAACAGCCGCCGACCTCGAGTTTCGGGAGAGCGGCCTTGAGATAATTCGCGTACCACTCCTTGTCGGCGTCGACGAAGACAAAATCAAAAGGCCCCTCGAGCTTCGGGACCAGATCATGGGCATCACCCAGCCGTGCGTCCACATGATCGGCCAATCCGGCCTTCCTGAAATTCTCGACCGCCTGATCATGGCGTTCCTTATCTATTTCGATTGTGATCAGTTTCCCTCCGGTCTTGCTCAGTGCCCAGGCGATCCATGTCCCCGAATGGCCGGTCGAAGTCCCGATTTCCAGAGCTTTTTTGTAGCCGTGTTTGATGATGAGGTTGTACAGCACCCGGCCGTCCTCTGCCGGAATGTTCATATCGTGCCACTTGCCTCTTTGGCTCTCGAGGAAACTCCTGACTTTCTGATCGATGTCCTGGTCGGCTCTCGACCCCGGCCCAAAACCAGTCTGCACGGCCGTTAATCCGAGGCTGAGGACAGAGACGATCAGGCCTCCGAAAAAGGAATCCCGCGGAATTTTCATATTTTTTATCTCGTCTTTATATTTTAGCCTCAAATGGCCTCAGCTCCAAGCCTCTGGGTGGGCCTAGAACTTTTTTCGTAAGAAAACCGTATCCAATAATGAGATCAAATTGAAAAGATCCTGCCTTTTATTTGCATTGCTGACCATGCTGACCTTCTCCGCCCGGCTCTCTGCTGTCTCTCCTTCGTCCGCCGCGCTGGAAGTTCCCAAGGCGGTGACGGCGCCCGTCATCGACGGGAAGCTCGATGATCCGGCCTGGGAAACTGCTCTCAAGCTGACAGATTTCAGGACCTTCAAGCCGGATTTTGGCAAAGATCCCTCCCAAATCACCGAAGCCTATCTGCTTTGCAATGCCGAGAATCTCTATTTTGCCATTCGGGCGCATGACAAATCCCCTGAGAAGATCAAGGCCTCGATCTCGAAGCGGGACGGCATGTTCCAGGATGACTATATCTGCATCCTAATCGACGCTTTCAATAACCGTCAGGAAGCCTACGGCTTCTTCGTCAACCCATTCGGGGTCCAAGGCGACGGCGTCATGAATGCCTCCGGAAGCCTGGAAGCCAACTTCGACACGGTTTGGTACAGCAAAGGGCAAATCGATGACCGGGGCTTCACCGTGGAAATCCGGATCCCTCTGAAGAGCATCCGTTTCCCCAGCAAGAAGACAGTGACGATGGGCATGGTCATCATTAGACAGCTGGTTCGAACTTCCGAATCGTCCAGCTATCCTGCCCTTCATCCTGAACAGGGAGGCATTCTCCTGCAAACCCAACCGGTCTCCCTTACCGGGCTAAAATACAAACGCGTGGTCGAACTTCTTCCGGCTTTGACCCACAGCCAGCGATACGGGCAGGACGCCGGGGCTCTGCGCAGAAACGAAAACAAGAGCGATCTCAGTTTGACGGCCAAATTCGGCTTGACCTCCGACATCACCGTGGACGGAACCTACAATCCGGACTTCAGCCAGGTCGAGGCCGACGCCGGCCAGGTTGACTTCAACTTGCGATATGCTCTTTATTACCCGGAGAAACGCCCCTTCTTTCTCGAGAACAACGAGATATTCCAGTTTGCGGGTGCGATCCAAGATACTCCTCTTGTCTCCATTGTGTACACTCGGACAATCGTTGATCCCGCCTTCGGCTTCAAGGTGACGGGAAAGCTCGGTCCGAAAAACATGATCGCCGCCATCTATTCCAGAGATGACATCCCCTACAGCGCGGTTGACACCCATCCCGATTTTTCCATCCTTCGTTTCAAACACGGGCTCGCAGGTGATTCCTACGTCGGGGGATTTTATACCGCTAATAGCCAAAGCCGAGGTTCCAACCGTGTCGCCGGGTCGGACGGCCGCATCCGGCTCTCCGCCGCATCAGTCGCGGAGTATCATCTGTTTGGCTCGTCCACGATGCCGCCAGGGCCCGGCACGACCCTGAACGGCTACGCCGCTGCCCTCAAATATTCCTATGATACTCGCACGGTTCACCTCGAGACTAGTTATCAGGAAATCTCCAAGAACTTCGAGGTGGACACGGGCTTCTTGACCCGGACCGGTCTGAGAAGCCTGAACCTGTTTTCCATGTACACGTTCTATCCCAAATCCAGCTTCTTCCAGAAGATCGAGCCCTTTTACTGGAGCCAACACAAATATGACACATTTTTCAACATGTATGAGACGCTCAACCTCTTTACGATCCGGTTTAATCTGCCGAGGAGCAGCGAATTCCGCCTCGACGGCCTCCTGGCGAACGAGGTTTACCTGGGGCGGAGATTTAATCGCAGCGCTTATGGGTTCCAGGGCTTTACCCAGCTCACCAAGCAAATCTATCTGAACTGTCTTTTCCGGCGCGGAGGAGAGATTTTCTACGATCCCGCCAGCCCTTTTCAGGGCTATGGCAACACCGGCAGTCTTGCGGTGGATTACCAGGCAACCGAAAAGTTCGATTTTCTCCTCAGCCTCGTCTATAACGACTTCTATCGTGAATCCGACAAAGCAAGGATCTACAGCTACGCCATCATCCGGAGCCGGAACACGTATCAGCTCAATAAGTATTTGTTTTTGCGGGCCATTTTTGAATACAACGATTTTCGCAAGAGAATGACCGTGGACACGCTGGCTTCGTTTACTTATATCCCGGGAACGGTCATGCACATCGGCTATGGGTCGGCCTTCGAACAACTGGCTTGGAACGGCAACGAGTATGTGAGCAGCCGCCGGTTCTTGGAGACACAGCGCGGTTTCTTTTTCAAAGTGTCGTATCTCTGGCGTCTTTAGCCGCAAGAGCCGAGTCGCCGGCCGTTCTATTTCTTCTCCTTCTTCTCCCTTTCTTCCATTCTCTTTCTTCTGGCTTCCTCGACGGCCCTGATTTTCGCGAGATAGTCTTCGATTCCCTTTCCGGTTGCAAGCTCGGCGTCGATCAGTCCATATCCATGCCGAAGAGCATAACTCTTTGATCCAAAAGCATGAGGATCGGCCGAGCTCGCCAGGATCTCATAAATCGCCTGATAATACTGACCGGGGAGATGGTCCTTCGTCTTGGGCATCCTCTCGCCCATGAGAGCCACAAGGGCGCCTGTCGCCGCGGCTGCTGCGGAGTTGATTAAAGAAGGCTCGCCGCCAAGGATGGCCGGGGCAGCGAAATCAATTTTCCTCTGGGGAAGGGATTTTTCCCAAACCGAGGTTTTTCCTGACGGTTCGGGGACGGCCGCCACAAGCGCAACTGTCGAATTGTAGGCGGCTGGATAAACTGCCTGACCGGCCGAACCCGCATCCAGAGAGTCTCCCGACGGTGCGCAAATGACAACATTCTGTTCATGAGCCAACTGGCAGGCCTCACGAAGGAACCCGAAGTCGGAGACGAAGCCGCCATCCGCGACGATGACGTCTGCTCCCTCGGCAAGCGCTTTATAAATGGCCTGGGCGACCTGCATCGCCGGCCAATAAGGATAGGGCTGTTCACGATCACAGGCTATCTTAAGAATCAGGATTTCCGATTCTGGGGCGAAAGTGGATACGATGCTCGCCAAGATCGTTCCCCTCCCGAGTTCATCGCTCGGAAGGATTTTCTCGTCAGTCCAAGGAGCGCCAACTCTGTTGACGAGGCAAAAGCTCTTTTCCCGATTCAGCCGCGCCTTGGCCACGAGCGGATGATCGAAATCGGTGCCGGAACTCACAATTGCGACCCTCCTGTCTTTTCCCTTGGCGGTCACCTGGGCCGAATCAAACTTAGAAACCTTGAGTCCCCAGGACGCACCGGGTATCTTTCCCTCACGCTTGGGCGGCTCATCCCCGGGCAGGTACCCGAATGATTCCAGAACCAGCTCGAGGCGGGTTTTTTGGGAGTTTCGTGGAAGACGAACGAGCGCCTCGGTTCTTTGATCCTCGGCGAAGAGGCTCCGCACAAAATGGTCGGCCCCTTCCCGGCAGAGGCTCAAGAATAGGGTCTCGAATTTATCTCCTCGCTCGCCGCTGCCGACGTGAGATTCGAAAGCCGGAAACAAGATGTTGATGATGTTTTCATAAAGATGAGGCAAGTCTTTTTCCGCATTCAGGGTCCTTTCCCGGTCGGCGGGAATGAGTTCGAAGCTCCTCTGGTCCGTCGCCAGGTCGTATTTCAATCTCTCATAAAAGGCCTTTCTCCCATTGTCATACAACTTGTCCGGTGCGGGGCCGGATGGTTGAGGGCGGGCGACCCAGTCCCGTCGCTTTCGCTCCATCCGCCTCGCCGCCACGACCGTTTTCTCGGCATCCGCGAGACCGAAACCGCACTGCGGTGAAAATCCCTCGTTGCCTAAAATCCGAGGATTGGCATTTTCCGTGATCAGCTTTCTTATTGAGGCGGCGTACTCTCCGGGTTTCTCGGTCCCGAGCCGAGGATACTGGGAGATCGCCAGGGCAGCGAGCGAGGAAATGACGGGGATGGCCGCCGAAATGCTCGGAATATAGGTGTCCTTCTCGCCGATATAGGTTGGAAAGGCGCCGAACACACCGTTCGGGCCGGCGATCGTCGTCGAATCGTCGGGCGCGCAGATGTCCCAATAGCCGAGCGTTCCGTCGGCCCGCTTCTCGATCGCGGTCACAGAAACAACCGTCTCGTACTGACCGGGGAAATTGAGGTTCTGGCCCCGGCGCAGGACGTGGTGGTAGAGATTGCCGCTCACCAGGACCCGGTTGTTCCGCTCGGCGTATTCGACCGCCTCCTTGAGATAATCGAGCTCCAGCGAGACTCCCGATGCGCTCAGGCTGATGACATCATTTCCGTCATGCACGGCCTTGTAGATGGCCGCGGCGACGATGTATTGAAGGAGAGACTGGTAGGGCGGGTCATTCTGCGTATCTCCGTCGCCGAACTTGTACATCGTTATTTGCGCTTCGGGAGCATAACAGGCGACGACAGAGCTGATGAGCGTCCCATGAGATCCCCAGTCGATCGTCGTCACGTCTGAAGCCCAAGGCTTTCCTTCTCTTCCGACGAGGCTGAAATGGCGGCCCCATTTTGTGTTTTTGAAGATGGAGTGGCTTTCATCGATTCCCGTGTCCAGGACCGCGATCTTGGCGCCTGCGCCCTTGGTCATCTTGTGAGCTTCGCGGAACCTGGCCGCGTCGAGCCCCCACTGCCTCTCAAACTCGGGGCTCACAGGGTTGGCGAACATTTTCCTCTGGGGAATGTCGAGCTTGGCCTGGTAACCGATGGAGCGAATGACGAGGTCGACCGCATCAAGTCCCTTGTAGGAAGGGACAGAGCTTCTGACGTATTCCATTTGGGCGTCAGTTTTGAAGAAACAATCCACAAATGCCTGCCCCGCAAACCGGACGAGATCGAGGTACTTTCGCCTAAAAAGGTCCTTCGAATCAAAATCTCCTTTCTCCAGGAGGGCGGTGGAAACCGGTTCATCTTTTTGATAAAAAACGTTGATCAAGAGCTCGAAGAGTCTAGGATACCGGCTCTGCGCATCTTGAATCTTCTCGATTTCTCCGGTGGTGAGTCTCTCCTTTTGCGGATGAAGCTTGATGCCCTGGCTCAGGGTCTGGTAAAAAAGCTGTCTCGCCTCTCCATGGAGCCTGTCCAGCCAACCCACGCCGTTGGTCTTCTGGCGGCACCCCGCTTGAATCCAAAGGCAGGCCAGGGCGAGCGGGACGATCGATATCCATCCGAGCTGGCAAGATGATGTTCTCTTCTTCATTCCATTCTCCTAAAGCAAAAATCAGCCTTCATTTCTTCTTGTTTTTTAGGGCCTGCTTTCGATCCTTTTCTGCTTCTTTCTCCCGCTCGGTCATTCTTTTCTGGTAATTCGCCTCGACCATCTTCATTTTCTTGATGTAGGTCTGGAGCCCAGGGCCCAGAGCATTAGCGGCGCTGATCAACCCGTAACCGGTTTTGGGCTTATAGCTCTTAAATCCAAAGGCCTGAGGGTCAGCCGATTTTGCCAAGATTTCCATAATTCTCTGGACATATTGTCCCTGGAGATCGCGTTCGGTCCTGGGAAGGGCTGCCGCGATAAGCGCAGCCAGGCCGGCACAGGTCGCGGCGGCAAAGGCGTGAGAGTGAGCACGGGCAAAGGAAGTGGGCGCAGCGACCAAGGTGTGGTGCGACGGCGCGGATTCTTCCCATAAGGCGGGGGAGCCTTGGGGCGAAGTGACGGCGCCGGCGACAGCGATGGCCGAGGTATAGTGCGCTGGAAAAGCCGATCCGACTTCCGGATTGTCCGAGACTAGTTCGTTGTTGGGAGCCACAATGATGACATTCCGTTCATAGGCAAACTTGCAGGCTTGTTTGAGAAATTCGAAATTCTCCCCGAGGCTTACAGCGGTGACAATGATATCGTTTTTATCTTCGGTCGCTTTGAGGATCGCCTGGGAAAGCTCCTTCGCCTGCCAATAGGGGAAGGGACACGGAGGGGCAAAGATCTTGTAAACGCGGATCTGCGCCTCGGGAGCGCACCTTGAAGCCAAAGCCGTCATCAGAGTCCCGCGGCCCATTTCATCCCGGACATCCGGCCCCGCGGCTTTCCAGGGAGCTTCCGTCCGGTTGAGCAAGCAATAATCAAAGTCATGCTCGACCTGAACATTTTTGGCCAACCCAGATTGAGGATCAAACCCAGAATCGATAACGGCGACTTTGATCCCCCTGCCCTTAGTGATCTTTTGGGCTTCCTCGAACCGGGCGACACTGAACGCCCAGGAATCTTCCTGGGATCCGGGCGAGGGCGCATAAAGCGGATCTTTTTTTAAACGAGGCGGCGGATCATTCCTGCCCAGGGAGAGGAGGACGCATTGGAGGCGGTCAAACCCAAGAAAAGGCTCCTGCTCCAAGAGCTCATGATGACGCGGGTCCTCGAGAAATAGAGAATCGATGAACATCCTCGCCGACTGCCGCACGAGCTCGATGTATCTCTCTCGGAAGGGACTGAGCTCTTTTTCCCCGGGATAAACGATGTTCATCAGATTCTCATAAAGCCCGGCGATCTTGTTTTCCGCTTCCTCAATCCTGGCCAGATTCGAGGGGAGGAGAAGATATTTTTTAGGCTGGAGGCCGCAGGCGAGCCGCAGCTCTTTGTAGAACGCAGCCCGACCTTCCTGAAAAACGGCATCCAACTCAGACGGCCCGGACTGAATCGTCGATCGGGCGACACTCGGGTTTGGCATAAAAGTGAGAAACGCAAGAGCCAAGAAGAGCACCCTACGAAGTCCGTTCTTCACTGTCCCCTCCTCGTCCCTTTTTGACCCAGGCGTGCCTTCTGGAGCTCAAGGGCAGCCCGGACTGTCTTCTCGGCGCTGATCAAACCGTAGCCGCAATCCGGAGAAAATCCCTGGAATCCCACCGCCTCGGGGTCGGCGTTCTCGATCATGAGTTTCTTGAGGGCTCTATAATATTCGCCGGGTTCTTCTGATCCGAGCCGGGGATAAACTGAGACAACAAGGGCTGCCAGGGAGGCCGCAATTGGCGTGGCGCAAGAAATGCCGGGAGCATAAGCATCCTTTTCCGCCGAATATGTCGGGAAGGCGACAAAAGGAGCCGCTGGCGCGCCCACAGTCGTGGCAAAGTCAGGCGATGCAATTTCCCAGTAGCCGTACTTTCCTTCGGCGAGCCTGTCGATTCCGGTGACAGAGATCGTCGTCTCAAACTGGCCCGGAAAGTTGTCGTTCTCTCCGAGATAGCGGCCCAAATAATAGGGATTGCCCGTAACAATCATGACATTATTGTCATAGGCATACCGACACGCTTCCCTCAGGTAATCATCGTCAAAAAATCCTCCGGCGCTGATGTTGATGACGTCGTTCCCATCATGGACGGCCTTGTAAATGGCCGCCCCCATGAAATCGCCCGCCAGGAGCGGATAGGGTGGATTGTTCATCGTGTCGGCATCCATGGTCCGGTAGACGGTGATCCTGGCTTCGGGGGCATACGTGGCCACTATGGAGTTTACCAGAGTGCCGTGCCATCCCCAGTCCACCATCGGGGCTTCTCCTTCCCAGGGGGGACCGTAGCGGCCGACAAAATTGAAATGTTTTCCCAGGTCCGTCTGAGCGAAAACTGGATGACTCGGATCGATGCCTGAATCTATCACCGCGACACGAGCTCCTTTCCCCTTGGTCAGGGCGAATGCCGTCCGGAATTTGGCGGCGTCAAGCCCCCATTGTTTCTGGAATTCAGGACTCAGGGTACGAGTCTTCTTCTGAATCGGGAGGTGAATGTCGGCCCAATAGCCCGCCGACATGACGACGATCTCCACCGTGTCCTTCCCTTTGAATTGGCTCAAAAGATTCCTGAAATGCTCCATATTATGGCCGGGAACCTGAAAGCAGCGGGCAAAGCGTCCGGCGGCAAACCGCGCGAGCTCCAGGTAGCGTTGACAGAGTCTGTCTCTGGACTGATTGCTCCCATCTTCCATGAGCGCCCGAAGCGCGGGTTCCTCCTTGGCGAAATAGTAGTTGATCAAGATTCCGTAAAGATTCGGGTAGAGTGTTTCGATCTGGGCGATTTTTCGGAGCTCCTCGTCGTTGAGCTGATAGGAGCCCGGATGATTCGTGATCTCGCTCCTGATCGTCGAGTAAAAGACCTCCTTCCCCTGGGCAAACAGGTCGGCTGGTCCCGATTGCGGCCCGGCCTCGGCGCTTGTGGACAACGCGAGGACCAAAAGTACCCAGAAAAGATGGTTAAGCCGGGGAGCCTTGGTTTTCATCTTCGGCCTCTCCTTTATTCTTGATTCCTGATGGCAGACAGCCACACTCTGAGAAAACGGGCCTCTTAGAATTGACGGCAGGAAGATGCTGAGTGTGCCAGGATATTTTCTACGCCGGATTACCAAGATCTAACGGGTCCGGTGTCGATGTGGACGAAATCGGAATCACGATAATAACCCGTTCCGCCGCGCTTCATTGACCGCGCGATTTCCCATATTCTCCTGGTATCAACGCCCGGCAGCCGGAAGTCAAGGGCGCGACCCTGGGTGTGCATGCTTCCCAAGGCGACGCCTTTGCTACGCCGGTGCATCATTGTGTTGGTTTCGACCGACCGGTAACCGCAAACCATCTGAACCTCTTGATGATATCCGACCTTATCCATCAGGTCATAAAGAAAGTCGAGCACAAGGGGATCAATCGAGTGCTCATCGCCGCAAACGGGATCCCGTAACAGGTGGTTAATCTGCGCGAGCCCCTCTGGATCGTATTCGTTCCCGCGGCGGTAAGTGGCGGCAAGATGCGCGCCCGTATGGATATTGTAGAAGGACAGAGTGCGCTCCTGCACGGTCGTCTGCGCCCCGACAGGTGCTGCCGCTAAGGCAACCACGGCCAACAGGGCCAAGCCGAAACTTCGCGTCTTCGATCGCGCGATCATGCCCGGCCCGTCAGAAGAGGGCCTGCTCCAGAATGGCATCCCGTCCGTAGACATCATCGTAGAAGTATAGCTCATTGTTATCCAGGTTGACAACCGCGGTGTGGTAAAGGATGTAAATCGGAAGCGACGACTCGAGGTGCACGATCCGATTTTTGCCCTCGGCGATAACGGCCTTGACCCGGTCTTCATCCCAGCCCTTGGCTTGGCCGCCCAAGACATAAGCTGCGACCTCTTGAACGCTGGCCACGCGGATGCAGCCGTGACTGAACGCCCGCTTCGGCTGCTGGAACAGGTCTTTTGCTGGCGTGTCATGGAGGTAAACGTCGAACTGATTCGGGAATGCGAGTTCCACAGTTCCTAGCGAATTGTCCGGTCCCGGATCTTGCCGCAGGCGATAGCGATCCATGTCCTGTGGATTGACCTGCGACCAATCAACGGCGGAGGAATCGATCTCGGGCGCCCCGGGTCTGTCCCCCTCGAACAGCCGGATGTTTTTTTTCTTCAGATAGGTCGGATCCTTCTTGAGCTCGGGAAGCATCTCCCTCCGGGCGATCGTCTTCGGGACATTCCAGTAGGGATTGAACTCAACGTAACGGATCCTATCACTGAAAACCGGCGTCATCTTGGTGCTGTATTGCTCACCGACAATCACCGGCGTGGACATCTCAACCTTGTTGTTTCGTATTCCCTGAAGCTTAAAGCTCGGGATGTTGACGATCAGGAACCAATCTCCGGGATCGCGTTCCACCCAGCGCCAGCTCTCCAGGTTGACGATGATCTGATTGATGCGTTTGGCAACCGGGACGTTCATCGCCGCCAGCGTTGCCGGCCCTAATATCCCGTTCGGCTCGAGGCCGTGGTGTCGCTGGAACTG
>Ga0315282_10006728_pt1 | contig 19114 bp, 17 predicted proteins | sample YL17G07_20_MG_FD_203693 | JGI IMG/M metagenome (GOLD analysis project Ga0315282, IMG submission 203693) | Sediment microbial communities from Yellowstone Lake, YNP, Wyoming, USA - YL17G07_20 | ecosystem: Environmental > Aquatic > Freshwater > Lake > Sediment | place: USA: Wyoming | collected... | reverse complement strand
TAATCAATTGTTCTGATGAGGACATACGCAAGGTAAGAGGAAAACGGGTTGGCTACATCTTTCAGGACCCAATGACATCACTCAACCCAGTTAAGAGAATTGGCGCCCACTTTGTGGAAATGATCCATACTCATGAACCCGAAGTGAGCGAACAAGACGCGTTGAAACGAGGCAAGGACGTGTTGGAACGTCTGGGCATACTCCCTGAGAGGATTGATGACTTTCCTCATCAGTTCAGCGGCGGAATGAGACAGAGAGTCATGATAGGGCTGGCCCTTGCTCTCGGCCCTGACCTGCTGATTGCAGATGAACCAACAACATCTCTCGATGTGATAGTCGAGGCCCAAATCATCGAGCTGCTCAAGGAGCTCAAGGAAAGCCTCAAGCTCACGCTGATCCTAATCACACACAACATTGGCATTGTGGCTGAGACGGCAGACCGTGTTGCTGTGATGTACGCGGGAAGAATCGCGGAACTGGACCAAACGGGCGACCTTTTCGAGAAACCCATGCACCCATACACGCAAGCACTGCTGAATTCTGTTCCAAACATCACAAAGAAGGGACAGGTGCTGTCCTGGATTCCTGGGGCACCTCCGGACCTAGCTGAGCCGCCCCCCGGTTGTCTCTACCACCCACGATGCCCCCACGCCTTCGATCGGTGCAAGAAAGAGGAACCGTTGCTCACGAAGCGCAACGGATCACAGGTTGCTTGCCATCTTTACGACAAGAGGTAGAACACATTGGATAACCTTCTTACAGTCACGAATCTGAAGAAGTACTTCCCAGTTGAGAAGGGTTTCTTAGACAGACTGCTGACTTCACAGAAGAGCTTCGTACATGCCGTAGACGACGTGTCATTTTCGGTGAACCGGGGAGACATCCTTGGACTAGTCGGCGAGAGCGGATCAGGAAAGAGCACGACGGGAAGACTCTGCCTCAAGCTAATCGAGCCGACGACTGGTAGCATCATGTTTGAAGGAGTGGACCTCGCGAAGCTCCACGGAGAAGACCTGCGCAGATTCAGGAAGAACATGCAACTGATCTTCCAAGATCCGATGTCGTCATTAAGCCCGCGCATCAGAGTAGGTGACGCTGTAAAACATGCACTGTCATTCCAAGGAGTGGGCACGGCGAGCGAACAGATTGAAAGAACGCGAGCGATTCTTGAACGAGTTGGCCTGAAGCCGTGGAGCAACTTCTATGATCGTTATCCCCACCAACTCAGCGGAGGACAACGACAACGGGTAGTTATTGCCAGAGCACTGGTATTGAATCCCAAGTTCGTTGTGGCGGATGAGCCGATCGCAATGGTCGACGTCTCAGTCAGGGCCCAGATACTTGAGTTGATGCTTGAACTGAAGAAGGAATTCGATCTAACCTACCTCTTCATAACTCATGATCTTGCGATGGCCAACTACGTTTGCCACAGCATCGCAATCATGTACTTGGGCAAGATCGTGGAGACAGGCTCGAAGGAGGACGTGTTCAGCCGCCCTCTGCATCCCTACACGCTGGCTTTGCTGTCCTCAATTCCCGTGCCGGACCCCAAAGCAAAGTTGAAGCGCATTATTCCGAAGGGAGAGATCCCCAGCCCAATTAACCCGCCCAAGGGTTGCCGATTCCACCCCAGATGTCCCTACGCGCAGAACATCTGCTCGGAACGCGAGCCGCAACTCGAAGAGATCAAACCGCAACGTTACGCTGCCTGCTTCTTCCCACGTCATTCCTAGGGGAGAGACTTTCGAGTTTGAACGTCGCACGCTGCATGTAGCATTGCCACTGGGACTCTGCGACACCCAAGATGCAGTCGGGGATTGTCACTTCGTTCTGAGGTCTACGAATTTGCCTCTCTTAGTCAGTTCTATCTCGATCTCATAAGAGGTTGATCCCTGAGTGCACTTCAGGATCACGACATTGTTCCCATTCGGAAGCGACTTGATCGGAGGCACAAGCTCGCCTTTCGCGGACTCTGATACTCTCAGGTGAAGTTCATCCAGTGCACGTTTGGCGATTTCTTCCTCAGGCATGCTCATTCTTTTCACGTCTTGGATCGGGTTAGGCCTGTCACGTAGAACGAATCGGTATTATAGTCTTGCTCAGGACCTCGAACAGCATCCGACGACATTTCGAGCCGAAAAACGCACATTCAAATCATCCAGATCACAGTTCGACCAGTTGACCTGGTGCGAGCATGAAGGAACCTAGCAGCAAGACCATTGATCGAATGATTGAGGAGTACAAGATTGACACCGACTCGACGAGACTTGTCAAGACCAGAAGAGCCAAGGTCGGAAAGAACACAAGAATCTACGAAGTGACCCGCGCAGAACCGCCCACATTCATTATTGATACGCCGATGGCCCGGGAGATCGCGTGCTATCCGCACCTGGTTGGCGAATTACTGGAGCAGAGATCCCGCGAGGCTGCTGCAGAAGCGCTTCCTACAATCCTGGAATTGTCCGATGTCGGAAAGAACCCCGAGGGCTCCGAGATCGTTTTCGAACAGATCCTGCGGGCAGCTCCCGGGTACAAACTCCAAGACATTGCCCCCAAAGTCTTAGGAAGCGCGTACAGGACGGTCTACCTTCGCCCAAGGTATACACACAAGTCCTACCGTGATCATGACGGAGTAGTTCAGCGAGAGATCGAGATCGTTCATCAGGAATTCTCCGAATTCCCCAAGGGGAAGAAGATCGTTCTTGTCATGCAGGACACGGTCGCAAGTGGACGCTCAGGGGAAATCAGTATCGACGCTACCTTGAAGCACTGCGAAAAATCTGGATGCAAGATCGAGAAATGGATTCTCTACGGGTTCATTTCCGAATACGGGCTCGAAATACTTCATCGCATTGCGAAGCAAAACGATATTGCCATGATCGCGTTCGCGATGGGCAACCTGACCGCTCTATCGAGCAACAACTATGACATGCCGCTGTATGGGGCGGATGAAGCACACTGGCAGAAAACTCACACAATTCGAAAGATCGGAAGCATCATTGACAGAACCAGCCTAGAGGAATACTTGCCATACTTCGTCCCGGGTTCAGATCAACCAGGCGACTGGTCTGCCAGACAGCGCAACCTCTTCAATGGAGTCTCCTATGAGCCAGGCGACATTGTGGGTCACCTGAACAACAGTGTCCGACTCGTCAAGAGTCTCTGTGAGATAGGATGCTTCGAACCTTGGCAACAGAGCATAGCAGAGGAGGAGCTGGATCTTCTCCAGAAGACTCTGCAGGTTGAGACCCCTAAGCAAGCTAAGCAGTAAGGGCGCTACGGCATACGCGAGTCCTTGACGTTCCTGAACATGAACCAGAACATCGTCGTATAGACAGCGTAGAAAGCCGCCGTGGAAAACGGAGGCGCATCGATCCAAACCTTGTCGATCATGTAGCCGCCGACAGGCTGCCCAAACGAGTTGGGTAGGTTCCAGAAGAGCTGCGCGACACCAGACGCAGTGGCACGTTCCTTCTCATCAACCAAGCGCATGATTAGGCTGTCGATAAGTGGGGAATTCATGTTGATCAAAGCCTGACGCGCAACGAAGAGAGGCGTCGAGAGCAGAAAACTCGGCGCCAGAGGGATCAACACCAACAGGGGGACTGAGATCCCAGTCGTGATGACTATCCCTCGAACTCTACCTAGCCATGAGGCCACTCTAGGAGCCGCTAGGAACGCCAGTGCAGCAACAAGGTTCGACGCTGCTTGCAGCGTTCCCATGGGGCCACTGTCAACGCCAAACTTCTTCCAGAAGTAAACCGGGAACAAGGGTATGGTGAGTCCGGCACCGAATCCGATGAAGATGTTGACGATCATGAATTTGGCGATGATCCCGCGAGATTTCAGACTGAACCTTGCCTCACGTTTCCGGTCAGTCCGAGCCTCGTGGACGAACAGTAATGGAATGCCTGCTAGAAGTGTAATGGCTCCCCCGATTCCCATCGTGCCCTGGAGAGCCACCAAACGGCTGACCCTCAATAGGTCAATCAGAATCGTCGGAAGCCAACCCGCCGCGGAGCCTAGCGACGAAGCGAACGTGCTCAGAAAGTAGGAATAGCTGAAAATCGTTGTTAGTCGCCCTTCGGACACTGAACCCGCGAGGAGCGCACCCGAGGAGGCAAAGATCAATGACCCGCCGAATCCTGAAAGAGCTGCTCCTCCAATGATCGTGGGCACGGACGGACTCAGAGCCACGACGATTATTCCAAGGCTCATGATCACGTAGCCAACTAGATTGAACCTCTTTCTGCCGAACGAGTCTGCAAGTATTCCCGCCGGGATTATGAATAGAGTCATAGACACGCCGAAAGTTGCGTTAGCAATGCCGATCCACGTCGCATCGTAGCCCGCAGAGATCAGGTAGAAGGGCAATATCAGGAAATAGAACGCATAGGTTACACCTCCTATGAAGGATGAAGTGAGTAGCAGTCTGGCGTCTCTTCCGATTCCCTCGAATGCTCGTAGGATCTGCAAACCTTCCATCCCTAGTGACCGTCTTGATTCGACCGTTTCGCCAGCTGTCGAAGTCAAGCGGTGACGCCCGCGGTCGCAGCTTGAACCAGCTCGTAGGGTACTCGAGTCATTAAGCTTTGAAGGGACCTGCGGGGCTGCTTAGCCTAAGGGTGGATCACTGCCCAGCTATTGAACCGTCCTTTCCAGGAGACCGGTTAGGATCAATGGAACTAGACGATTTCGAAGTCAAGGGCCTTAAGCAGGTCACTGCGGGGATTCAAGTCACGGAAAACTGCGTCGGGTCCGGCGGATGCGAGCTCGCTCTCGGAGAAGAATCCGCTCGCAACAGCGATGGCCTTGGCACCGCTGGATTTCGCAGCTTCCACGTCGCGCGGAGTGTCGCCGATGATTGTCACGGATGCGTTGCCAGGTAATCGGTGCTTCTTGACACATGTGTGGACGGCATCCCTCACCAAGTCACGTCTTTCGAAGTATCCGTCACTGTAGAACATTTCGCCGAAGTATGCTCGAATGCCCGTGAGACGAAGCTTCTCCTCGGCGACAACTGAAAGGTTCCCGGTAAGAACCCCAAGCTTGTGCTTCGACGAGACGCTCAGTATCTTCAGCAGTTCACCGACGCCGTCATTTAGAACCGGATGCTTCTCCATCGCCATGTAGATTTCTCCAACCCGTTCGATCACTCTTCGAAGATGTTTGTCTGCGGCGCTCGCGCTGAGACCGACACCGATGAGAAGGAGTCTACAGATTTGAGGGTCCACCATGCCGTCATATCGCCAAGGCTGAGTCGGCGGGGATTTCCCCACTTCATCAGCAATCGCACGTCTGAAGCGTTCTAGTTCGTTCGCATCCGTGCTCTGTTTCAGCACGAGCGTGCCGTCAATGTCAAAGAGAATGACACGCATTGAACTCACCTTTCATGGAAGCATCCTTGCAATGAGATGAAATAGGGGAGGTCTCCCGGTGGTCACCTCCGCATATCTCCGTGCGTTAAATACCAATCGGGCGGTGGAGACTGATTAGGAGACGAAGTAGCGAATGATCGAGCAAATTCAGAGCGTCGCAGTCGTGGTGTCGGACGAGAAGAAGGCGAAGGAATGGTACAAGAACAAACTGGGATTCGAGGCGCAAAGCGATGAAGAACACTGGGTTGTGGTTGCTCCACACGGATCATTGTTCGGTATTCACCTATTTGACTCTCTCCGCGACTGAAGTCGGGAGATTCATGCTTCCACTCTGATCCTCTTCGCTTGGATGGGCATTCCGTTGTTGCGGTTCCACTCGCATCCATCCCAGTGTAGAAGCATAGGCCAAACCATTAGCCTGACAGCATGCTCGCCGCAGCGAGTAGCCATATTTGAGATGCTGACCGCGTTCCAGTTCCACTTGAGCCTCCGCCCCTGATTCTCAGATGGGCACCTTATTCGAGTCTTCGGCATCCCATCCTCATGTGGAGCCTACTGGCCCAGTTCGGGCTTGTATGATTCAGCTCCAAACAATTCGATCGCTGATGGGGCTATTAAACTCGTTGACTGGCTCGCTTACTCCACGACCAGAAGTCGGGAGCTTGCGCTCGCTCTGTTATGGTCAAGGCGAACCACTTGAACCCGGCAACACCGGCATCCTGTTGCTTGCCGGAGACACTGAGAACACATGCAGAGGCCCTGAACTACCTCACGAGCACTACTTCATTCGCTGGAAAGGATTGAGACCCAAAGACAGAGTGGAGATACGAGAAGACCCAGAAAGACAAGGCAGATATCTTGTCCAAATTCGCCGCTGACTGAAGAGATCGCGGCTTTGGATAACCTCTCGACGACAATCCCAAACGGAGTCGTCAGCAGACTACTCAGATGCCTTGGCATGCTCCACGTTCCGAAATAGCGTATAGAATAGGGTGATCGAGGCGACGTAGAGCACAGTGCAGAGATAGAATGGGAGACTCAAGTCACCGCCGCTCAGGGCGGCTGCTCCCACGACTGTGCTTGCAGCATTTGGTATTCGCCAAACTACGGCATTGAGCGCAGATGCTGTGGCTCGTTCGTCCTGTGCAACCAGATTCATTAGCAGTGAATCAGCGAGTGGACTGGACATGTTCATGAGCATCGAGCGGACGACATAGAGCACAGCTGCGATCGGCGCTGTTGGGCTGAACGGTGTAGCCAGCAAGAACAATGTTGAGGTGAGTTGTGTTGCTGCAATGCCGACGACTAGGCCGGTCTTCTTTGCTATGCTCGGCGACGCGATCGCCGCGATTCCCATGAGTATGCTTGAAACTGCCACTACGGGGCCTGAGAATGCGTCGGTCACATTGAATCGAAGATAGAACCACGTGGGTATGAGGGGAATTATGAGACCCGCACCAAGAGCTATCATCAGATTCGCGGTCGAGAATTTAGCCAGAACTCTCAGGGACTTGCGAGGCAGTATCCCACGACGAGACCGCACAGGTTTGATGTCAACAACCCAGCGCGACACTGCAAGAGGAGTCAACAACCCCAAGAGGCCCAACGCGACAAAGGTGATCCGGTGAGCTTCCAAGAAATCCAAGGGCAATAGCGGAAAGAGGGCTGGAAGAAAACTGCCCAGGCCCGCGGCCATCGTGAAGACTACGAATGACAGACTGAACGTTGCGGGTCTGGTGGAGACGGAGGTAGCGTCCGCAAGGTAAGCGTTCCATGTCGAAATATACATGGCCTCCGCTGCACCGCCCACCAGAGCTGACAACTCAAGAACGAAGATGTCTGATGTCAATCCGGGAACCATAGTTACGGGCACGGAGAGAAGTGCGCCAACAAACATCAGTAGCTTTCGCCCGTAACGATCCGAGAGAATCGAAAATGGAATACTGCAGACCACCGCTGCGAGCCCAAACGTGGTCAGTATCGCTCCGACGTTGGTGATGGAGACTCCTTCCAGAGGAAGAAAGACTGCGATCGCTACCTCGTAGAACCCGAGGCCTGCTGCAAGAGGACCAGCCCCTAAAACAACCCTGCTGACTTGGGGGGGAACCTCTCCAAAGGATCGCATCGAAGGCTCGCACGACAGGATTAATGAGGAACGATTAAGTCTGTCGCTGTCTAGCATGAGGAACCATTCAAAAGAGGATCCGCATGACAGACCAAGGCGAGAAATTCGCCATCGAAACATTGGATCTCAAGAAGTCCTACAAAATGGGACTCATCACGGTGCATGCGCTTCGTGGAGTGAACTTGAAAATTCGGCATGGCGAGATGACTTCTGTGGTTGGGCCGTCTGGCAGCGGAAAATCGACCTTGCTGAACATGTTAGGCGCTCTCGATACCCCAACAAGTGGCAAGATACTCATCGATGGTTCCGACATAAGCCGAATGGGAGAAAGGGCACTCGCCAGATTTCGCAACAGAAAGATCGGTTTCATCTTCCAGTCTTACAACCTCATCGACAGGTCAAAGGTCACGAAGAACGTCGAGTTGCCTGCCATAGTTGCAGACATGCCGAAGAAGCTCAGGGACAGAAGAGTGCATGAACTCCTAGACCTTGTAGGTTTGGGTGACAAGGCGAATCGTAGACCAAATGCGCTCAGCGGTGGAGAACAACAACGCGTCGCGATAGCACGGGCGCTCATCAACGAGCCAGCCTTCATTCTCGCAGACGAGCCGACCGGGAATCTTGACTCCAAGACCGGGGAAGAGATACAGAATCTCCTAATTCGCGTGAACCAAGAAAAAAACGCAACCATAGTTGTCGTCACACATAACCTGGAATTGGCTGAGAGAACGGGAAGGATCCTCCACCTGAGAGACGGTGTTGTGGAAAAGGAGAGAGTTGGACTCCTTTCGCAAGGCGAAGTCAGAGACTCCGGCTGGGATGTCATGGCAGAAGGGAGGAGCTGAGGACAATAACAGTGCTTGATTTGGTTGGGCTTTCCTTCGGAGCCTTGAAAGAGCGGAGGCTGAGATCAGGCCTAACAATACTGATGGTAGTCATAGGCGCGGCGCTCATGACCTCCATCAACGGACTCGGCGGAGGCATGAACAACTACATCAGCGAACAGCTTGGTACTCTTGGTGCTAACGTACTAATAGTTACTCCTTCCGCCAACGCCTTTGGACCCGGAGCAGCATCCGGCTTGCAGACAAAACTGACACCACAGACTGTACGCACCATCGAGAGAATTCACGGGGCGAAATATGTCATCCCGTCTTTTACCGGGGGGGGAACGTTGAGGTCAGGAAGCGAAACCAAGACCGTCTCAATTCTGGGGATGGATCAGAGTAAGACTGTGTATATTTCCCCGAAAGTGAGTTTTGAATCCGGCTCATTCGTTTCTTCCGGTGACTCTGGCGGAATTGTACTGGGATACAGTATTGCTCACCCATCGAATCTTGCTAAGCCGTTTGCCAGCATAGGACAGGCGGTATTTGTTGAGTTCTCAAAGGTTGAGAATCAAGGAGGAGTCGAGAAGCTCGTTACGAAGAGGAAAGCGTTCCAAGTTAGGGGCATCCTCAACGAGCTAGGTAGCCAATCGATTGATAGCGTAGCCTTCATTACGCTCGCAGCGGCCAACACATTCTTCGAGAAAGGTAGCGTGTACGACACCATCTATGTGATCACGAGCAGTCCCGACATGAACGACAAAGTCGAGACGAGTATCACGAAGGTCTATGGCAAGAACATCGGCGTAATATCACCCAAAGCCATGGCAAGCACCATTCAGGAGATCATGGGCACGTTCCTAGGATTCCTTTCCGCCATCGCCACCGTCTCCATGTTCGTAGGAGCTGTTGGCATAATCACGACACTGTACACATCAGTCATGGAGAGGACACGCGAGATAGGACTGCTGAAGGCGATAGGCTACACTAGGGAGACAGTCCTCCTCATGTTTCTCGCAGAATCATTCACAATCGGACTCCTAGGCGGACTGTTGGGACTGGCGTTCGGAATTGCTGGAGCATATGTTCTGATTCAACTCTTGCCTTTTGGAGAGGGAGCAATGCGAGTGACTCCCTCGTTTCTGCCAACCGACCTTGCTCAGGTGTTCCTTCTCGCCTGCGCACTAAGCGTTGCAGCAGGCATCTACCCCGCTTGGAGAGCATCAACACTGAGTCCGATAACAGCCCTAAAGAAAGAGTAGAGAGCGAAACCGAGTTCTCGGCTCAGAAGAACAGCATGTGATCCCTTGAACGCAAGAATCCTTCTTCTTCCCATGAACTTCGCAGCCCATAGAGCCTAGCCTCTAGTACCCCACATGGCCAATCCATCCGCTGAAAATCGATTTCTCTCCTAATAGGTCAAGGTATTGGCCGGCAGTCAGCGATCTTCTTTTCCTCTTTCTCAAAGAGCTATTCTCCCAAATCCGCCATTGTTCTTGTAGTTTGGACAGGTGGTTCGTGTTGCCTCCATGCCGAATTCTTGACGGGCCTTGTAGGGAAACCGACGAAGAAGAAGTCCGTGCCTACATACACATGTGGTTTATTCTACCTCAGGCTTACCTTCCTTGCTCACATTCTCACTGTCATGTGACTTGAGATGGGACTTCCTGAGAGATAACCCCAGCCACAGGACACCAATAACTGCAATTATCACTGCTAGTATTGCGAAGTTGTTTACGAAACCGCCAGAGGGATTCATGTTTCCGAACTGGGGTGCTCGTGTGAAGTTTCCAAACTGGCCAGGTCCGGTAAAGTTGCCTCGAGTGAATGAAGTGGGGCGTCGAGACGCTTGGCGAAACAGAAATGAACTGATAGTAGTGAAAGCGGTTGTGATCGTCGCGAGAACCACGCCCACCAAAGTGGCAAAGTATGCGTACCTTATCTGCCGTTCAATCTTAGTCAACAATCTGCACCTTGCAGCCCGGCTTGTCTTCCAGGAGATTAAGGCATGTTTCAAAATTCAGCCGCAATTGTGCCCGAATCATGTCATGAAGTGGCTGTGTAATTCTAGCCTGCTCGCGGATGGAGCTACCTGAAAGCTTGCATAGTGGTTGCAGCGCAGCCAGAACGCAGTCGACATGAATTCATTATCCCTGCTGTTGTGCAAGCTGCACTGTGAAGTATACTGCTATCCCAAAGTAAAGCGTGAGTTCTAATGTGTCAGGAAGCAGGTACCCGAACGACCTCGCATTAGCAGCCAACCAGTTCACTACCCGGTCAATCATGGATCTCACGTTTGACATTAACCCTCACTTCTTGGATGGCACAACATTGTCAGCGACATTCCTCTTGCATCCTGCAATAGTGTCGCTTCAGTCGAGTCTTCGTGCTGAAGCTTCGGTCGCATAGGAGGCACGTGTAGACGCCTATGATGGGTCGTTGATCCTTGCTCCTTTCATAGTCCTGGAGAGTGTGCATCATCTCATGCACCAGGCGTACCTCAGTGGAATGATTGTTGCCACTTGAGGCGGCGTCGCTGACTTGCCAAGGTTGCGTATGAGATCAGGAGTACGAGCAGGGCCGAGATGATCGCCATCACGAGCACAAACCATACTCCATCAGACATGATGCCGCCTACGGAACAGCCATTACAGACCCACGTCACCAAATTCGACACCTCAGACAACTTGCAGTTAGACTTGGTCCTCAGAGACATTAAGACCTGTTTCAGAATTTCACCGCAATTGTGCCAAAATCAAATCAAAAATTACGGTGAAACCCCGGCCGGATCACAAGAGAAGCTACACCAAAGCGAGGAAGCTCGACATCATCAGGTCTATGAATAAAGTCGTTCTGCATAACTGGACTTGAAGTAAGGCTACTCAAGAAAAGCTGAATGTCGACTTGTGACTATACACCAGTTGTGAGAGGCCGGTCTTCGCGCCACATGTAGCTTAGAGTTCACCGAGACTCTTGCTAACTCAAGTACAAAACTCGGTTTCCTGTGCGTTTCAACACAGATCTTGTCTAGTACCTGAAAGTGAGGTACAGCAGTACACTTAGTGCCACACATGTGAACAAGTCAGGCAACATGGCGAACGGTCCAAGTCCGAATGCACGAAAACCGAAGACCCGCTGGAGAAGAGGGTTAGAGGACAGCGCATAGAAAAGCAAGATCATCGAGAATATCATTAGGCCCAAAGTGAAATCCGATTTTACCTTTCGGTAGATGCCTAGATATGTGGAAAACAGCAAGATCAGTAGTGCGACATTGATTGTTGAGAGTACAACCGTGACCGCATAGTACAACTGTATGTCTCCTGGAGGCTGTGGAAAAGGCGGTCTGTGCTCAAACGGTCGCCCAGGTGGCTCCAGATAATTCATGCCCGCAAACGCTACGAGCAGTGCCACCAATATCACTGTCGCAAAGACAATCCCAGCTTTCTGATTCTTCTTCATGTGTAACTTCACTCTCGGTCGTTGTCTTTAGGTCTTTTCCAGATTTTCCCCACAATCTCCTCGAAGACGACGTAGTTCTCTTCCATCTGTGAGGTCAGGGAATAGGTGGTGCCGTACCTGTCTCCAGTAGAAGTGATTATGCCATTCTTGCTTAGAATCCCAAGATGATGCCTTATGGTTCTGTAGTCCTTCTCAAGTCTGCTCGCCAGTTGGTTCGCATTCTGAGGAGTCTCTTTCAGCACCACGATTATTTCGGCGCGAGTCATCCCTCCCTTCGTGCCTGCGATCAGCCAACCTAGCAGACGCTTCATTGACGGCTCATCGAGAAAGACCATGTTGGTTCTGGTTCCTTTGGGAGGGTCACTCTGGCGTTGGTTTCGGATGAGGGACACGACTCCGGCACATTATATGCCTTCTGGGGATGGCGTTGCGTATTCGAGCCGGTCGAGACAGCATGTTTGACTCTTCACAGCCACCTATGGGCCTCAGGCACTTTCCACGATTAGATTGGCTCACTTTGTCCCATGCCCAAAGGTAGATCTTCCACGTGCCTCTCAGCTTGCTGACGGTCTTCTTCGTAGCGACGCACAAGCTACGACCAGCAGGACAGCTGACATCAACTCCGTTGTTGACAGCTCTGGAGTTGTGTTGCCGGTGGATGTGAGGCTGAAGTCTACTGGTGTTTCCCAAGCCATGGACACTTGGATTTCGACTCCTTGCACCTCGTATCCTGGATATGAGACGCCTAGCGTGTAGGTTCCGTTCACTATCCACATCTCATAGACGCCGTCCAAGGAGCTCGTCGCGGTCAGCGTGGGGCCATACGCCGTTACGGTGGCCCACGATAACGGAATTAGATTATCATACATGTCGAGTCCGCGAACGGTGCCGTTGACGTGGGCCAACCTGTCAAAGTACAAATCCAGAGTTTCATTCGTGGTACTCAAAGTGGTAGAGAACGTCATCGTCTGGGCTTGTGCATAACCTGGCACCCATCCGTATACGGTGTATGTTCCAGGAGGAAGCCCGTAGTCCGTCTGCCGCGAACCATCCGTCGTATCATAATAGTTCACCCACCTCACGCAAGGATTTCCGGCGTAGTCTCGGAAGCCAACTACTTCAATCGAAGAACTGTCTGCGTTGGCTGGTATGTGGGTGGCGTTTGCTCCCACTAGGATTCCAAGGGAGTCGTAGACTTCGATTCTTGCAGGCACCTGCGCGGGATTGTATCGGTACGCATCGTCAAGCGCCGCAACTATGCCCTCCGTTCTGAATGTCAAAGTCACTCGTAGTTTCGTGGCCTTCACCAAGTCTATCTGAATGTCGCTCATGTTGCCTCCGAACGACATTGACACGTGGTAGTCTCTGGCCTGAATGTAGCCAACGGTGTACGCTCTGATAAGGTAGGTGTCTGGCGGGAGATCAGTTATGTTGGCGGAGACCACGTAGGGTGGCCCGCTAATCGTTATGTCTTGCCTCGCTGTGCCGGAATAGATTTGCTCCGAGCCTATGGCTTCAATCCTTATGGCCGCGTTAAGATACCCCCACGGTACGCTCCGAGGCGGGGTCTGCCAGTTGATCGATCTCAAAGTGATATTCAGTAGTCCGCTTCTGACCATGTTGAAGCTGAGGCTGGTCGTGGAGCATCCCTCTCCCAGCGTTGCCTCAGGAAAGAAAGCCTGAGAATATCCTGGGAAACTGGCTTTTATGAAATAGGTTCCGCTGGGTAATCCGTAATTCTTTCCCGTAATCATCATCGTCGAATTGGTGCTGTCTTTGAGCACGGAAGTTCTGTTGTAACCTTCAATCCCTCCGTCAAGTCCGTAGGCTTCCAGTGTCAGCGCACCGTTCTTCGGCGTTGGGCTGGCGGAGCCAGTCACGTCCACGAAATGGACTGTGACGCTGAATTGGCTGCTCCTCCATAGATCGAAAGGAACTGAGACGCTACGCGAGTACTCGTACACGTGCACCGCAACAACGTCTCTCTGCAAGTATCCGTTGACGTAGGCCTTCAGGTAGTAGTCACCGGCCGCGAGTCCGGAAACGTAGTCAGCATGGTCTTGTGGGACATGGCCGTCCTTCTCTATTGCCCCATTGAATGAGAATGAGTAGTACGTTTGGTTTGCATCGTAGGTTTTGTTAGTTGCGACCCACGCTTTCGACTGTAGGTTAGAGTCGAGTATTTCTATGCTGATCGGACGAGACGTTGCGTTCCCCCACGGGATCGCTCCGACACCGCACTTGGAGCAGATGGTGCCAGATATGGTTGCGCTCGGATACACGTAGATGTCGATGCCTTCCAAGGATTGCCCGGCGTTCACACTGACAGTTCTGTCCAAGGTTTCTGGAACAAAACCGGCCGCTGAAGCAGTGAGGTTGTACGTTCCCGCGGCCAGACCGTAGATGGTGTAGGCGCCGTTCGCGGAAGCGTTGAAGTACGCCTGCGCCTGAACGGCTTCACCCAGCGCAGTCTTCCCCTCAGCGACAACCTTACCTGACACACCGACCGGTTCACCGTACTGCGTGTTGTTGGCGTTCAGCACGTGTCCGGATATGTACGCTGGGTATAGGCCGCCTTTCACGACGATTGTTGGGAAATTCTTAGCACCGATCGATTTCCCATCTATGAAGACCTTCACGAAGTATCTACCGCACACCTCAGGAGCCTGAACATTGAACAACTTCACAGCGTAGTTGCCTGGAGCAGTGTAGTTGGCAATTCTCACGCTCCACCACGACGGGCCAATGGGGTCGTTTGAGCCCAGCTTATCCATGGATATCCGGCTGTAGTCGTTCGTTATGCTCGTCCACACGCTAGTAGTGTCGGATTGCAGAAAAGTGAACTCCGGCGGGATATAGATCGCTATCGAAGAGGCAGTGTGGTTCAACGTGATGTTCAGAGAAATGTCGCCTGTTGAGTTCGTAACTATGGCGCCCTTTGGATAGTCCAGCTTCACTATGTCGGTGGAGTTGCCCAAATAATGGGCGTACTTCCCAGGGGCCATCTGAACCACATCGCCCGAGGCTGCCGAGACATACTCAATGGTGTGAAGGGCTGTAACTGATCCCAAGATGAACAGCAGTAGCACTGCAAGTGATCGCTTGGGATAGCTCATCTTTGATTCACTGACAGGTCTTGAGGAATCAAGACCCACACGACATCGAGCTAGCTCGGTGTTAGCGTGGGTTCTTCTTCAGCAGCCAGTTCCGGGGCCTCAACGAGTTCTTCTCCTCTACGTATTCGGACATATGCCATGGCGATTCCAATAACTAGAAGGACTATGAGGAAAGCGGCCAGAAACGATGCTGCGACGAATGCTCCTGATGTTGAAGCAAGTCCTCCCATAGGAGGCGCCCCCGTGGCAGCTCCTCTAAAACTAGCGGCAGTCCCGGTGGGCGTCAACAAGTAGAGCAAGTATGCGTGGATAGAATTCAACAGGCCTGCCACCAAGCTTGCCGAAGCCAGCCTTTTTCTTGAGACCTTCGGACTCTTGGATTTGAGCATCGACCCGACGACCAAGCCGACGACGATCAGAGGAACTATGATTGGAATCTGTGGCATGGAATCTCCCTTACTCGACCAACACCTAAATCCATTCAATAAAGCAGTTTACCATAATTGTACCCAATTCTTCACGAAATCAATTTGCTCGAGATTTCCCCCAGAAACAGCATATATAGCTACTACTAGGGCAGGCGCGCCTAGTACACTTGCTTTTTGTCGCTGCAGATCGAGTAGAACCCTGCCTTTCTTGAAGAGTTTCTGGGCGAATTCTGGGAAAGAGCAAAATGTGGCTTCCGTGCATTTGGGAATGCTGCTGGACCTGTTAGCGAGCGCAACATTATGCGTCCTGGCGTGTCTGACAGTCAAAGTAGGAAGATGAAAACGAGATGAACAATCTTGCTGGATTGCGATGCGGCACGATTCTGGTCGTCGCTACATTGCTGCTCTTGATGCCAATCGGAACCGTTCAAGGCGTGAGCTCGACACATTTCGCAGTAACCGTCATCGGCCAGACCTTGACGGCAGGTTTCAACAACAATGTCACCGTGGCGGTTGCCTACGCTATGAGCACCTATTCTTCGGCTTCCGCTTACGATGTTGATCTAGCTGTATCGATACCCTCGCCGTTGCAGCTGTTAGGAGACGGCCACTGGCACTACGACTCGATCGTGCCAGGACAATCTGTTGCTGTCAGCTTTGAGATCTACGCATCAACTGGGGCGATCGGCGATTCCTATGAGGGTTCGGTCACGCTGACTTACAGAGAGCTTGGTGATATATCATACACCGAGGAAACGCACAGCGTGAGCTTCTCAGTTCACGGCTGGATCAACTTGGTGCTGTATGGCATACAAATCACGTCGGCGTACCCCGTCCCGGGTGGTAACGCAACAGTTTCTGGTAACTTGCTCAACAGTGGAAACATCGCGGCTTACAACGCAACTGTCACCGTCGAGTCAGAAGCAATAGCTCAAGGCACTACGGCAAGCGTGTTCTTGGGTGAAGTCGATGCGAACATACCAAGACCTTTCAGCCTGATAATCCACTTCGGCAAGAATCTCCCCGAGGGAACCTATGCGGTTGTCGTCAAGGTATCTGCGATAGACACCAACAGACCGAGTTCTCCGTACATAGCCCAGCAACCGTCTCAGATTGAACTCAAGAATGCCACTGTGCAGCAACCGATTCAGCGTCAGCAGGCAGGCGGCGTCACTAGTGAGATCTTTGGGATCTTACGTTACCTTCTTGGGCTGTTCTTCGGTTCGTCGACCTTAGCTATGTCTAGTGGTTAGGACCAAAGGCTGCGGTTGGTTTGGAATTGCCGTCATCCACGCGTCCAGCGGTTCAAACAATCGACATTACAAAAGTCTACCGTGTGGGGCATATTGATTATCCAGCCCTTAAGGGTGTGACCCTCAAGATAGCGAAGGGTGAACTTGTTTCAGTTGTTGGGCCTTCAGGTAGCGGGAAATCCACATTTCTTAATCTGATTGGCGCCCTTGATCCGCCTACTTCAGGTCGCGTGATCATCGACGGCATTGACTTGAAAAAGCTGAACGAGGACGGGCTTGCCCTCCTTCGTAACCTAAGGATAGGATTTGTTTACCAATCCTTCAACCTCATTCAGAGGCTTACTTCAATTGAGAATGTGGAGATGCCTCTTATCGCAAGAGGAGTTCCGGAGAAGGTTCGCAAGAGCAGATCACTAAAGATGCTAAGTGCAGTCGGACTGGCGCCGGAAGCGGACAAGCGTCCAACCGAGCTTAGCGGTGGGGAGCAGCAACGTGTAGCCATCGCTAGAGCGCTGGTCACTCGGCCTGCTCTCGTACTTGGTGACGAACCGACTGGAAATGTGGACTCGAAGACCACTCACGAGGTTCTCAGTTACATTGTTCAAGTCAACAAGACGCTGGGCACGACGTTTATCCTAGTAACCCACAATCCAGACGTTGCCAACATGACCAACCGCGTGATTACATTCAAAGACGGTTTGATCGAGAAGGAACAATACCTTCAGCGAATGGACTCTTACACAAGATCGTGACGCAAATGCGCACATCTGACATATTCAAACTTGCGTTCAAGGCGCTTCGGGATAGGAAACTGCGAAGTTTTCTCACAATTCTTGGAATCATGATTGGCTCGGCAATCATCTTGGCTCTCATCGCCAGCTCAAGCGGTCTAAGCGCCGGAGTCCAAAGTCAAGTTAGCAAGATTGGAGCTAATACCCTCACTGTCAGCTCGGCTCGCCAATTCTTCGGGGGCGGCAGTAGTAGTGGGCAAAGCTATCAACTCTCTCAGCAAGATGTGAGTACGATAGAGGCATTCCAGGGCGTCTCGGATGTCATCCCGTATTATAGTCAACGTGCCACAATCTCATACGGGAGTAATTCAATAGAAGGGGAACTCATAGGCGTTGACACAAGCGCGTTATCCACTATGTACAAGGAGCTGAGCCTTTACAGCGGTGGTTTGCCTGACTCGTATGACCCAAGCGCGGCCGTTGTAGGCTACTCGATCGCGTTCCCAACAGGATCAAGTGATCAACTGGCCCTCAATCAGATGATTTCCATTACACTCGGGGGTTCATCGAGTGGTAGCCTCACTTTCTTGGTGAAAGGGATTTTCTCAGAGTATGGAAGAGTGCTATTCTCGGATATTGATGCGACAGTCTTTATCTCCTTACAGTCCGCTCAGATTCTCCTTAAGACACAATACTTCAGCGGATTATACGTCATGACCAATACTGCTGGAGACGTCACAACGGTCCAACAAGAGATAGAGAGTTACTACGGCACGGAGGTTCGAGTGATGAACGCTGGCTCCATGGTGTCAAGTGTTGAGTCGATCACGTCACAGATGACCGTGTTTCTGGGAAGCATAGGTGCCGTGTCCTTGTTTGTAGCCGCAGTAGGCATAACCAACACCATGTTCGTGTCGGTCATGGAGAGAACAAGGGAGATAGGCATTCTGAAAGCTTTAGGATACAAGCCTAGACAGATCATGGGAATGTTCCTTTCGGAGGCAACTCTAAGTGGCGTCGTCGGGGGAGTCGGAGGCACCATACTTGGTTATGTCCTGTCTTTCATCCTAGGAGGTTCCCTATCCATGTTTGGCGGATTTCGTATGGGGGGAGGACCTCCCGGACAAGCTAGCAGCGCTAGTGCGAGCAGCACAACATTCACGCCTGTCTTCACACCTGAACTGATAGCATTCTCGTTGCTCTTCCCAATCGGAATCGCAGTATTAGCAGGACTTTACCCAGCGTGGCGAGCATCTAGGATGAACGCGGTAGTGGCACTGAAGTACGAGTAGTCGGATCCCGCAGATTTGGAATTGATCCACCAGCTGAGATGGCTACGCGACCACATCGACACAAAAACACTCCATCACCGAGACAGCTGATTGTTGCAATATTGCACCGCTATTCGATGCCTATGACGACTCGCCTACAGCAGATCCTTTTCTTCTCTAACGTGTCATTTGGCCGATCATGTGGTATGTGTCGACTGAGATCGTTGGCTTTTGCCTGACGAGAGTGCATGGCTAGGTGAGGATGTTTGAGGGATCATTCTCCAGCTCGAGGGAAGGGGTGGTCGTGACTTTTGCAGTATTGCAGCGCTATTTGTGGCGCGATTTGAGGCGGCCACGGGGGCCCCTGCCCATGCATGTACGCCTCAACTATACCTTCGGGTTTTGAGAGATTCCAGCTCGGTTTTGGGTACAGACTCGGCGAGCTTGCTCTTGAGATTTCGAACCCTAGTCTTCAGCCTCTTGACTTGGGGAGACTCCTTTCTTGCCTTGGCCAATCTTCCTTAAC